>OHQF01001797.1_pt1 | contig 10059 bp, 7 predicted proteins | sample 1578001 | NCBI WGS metagenome assembly OHQF01 (sample SAMEA3879538, study PRJEB24766) | human gut metagenome | biome: human-associated habitat; feature: feces | place: USA | collected 1985/1987 | reverse complement strand
TGCCGCTGGTTTCAGCCTCTTCACGCGCCATACCACCCAACTCGTATCCGAAACCGGTCAGAAGTGTCGTACCGGCAACCTCCTCGATCGCTTTCAATGCTTGCCCACTGGTGTATCCATCCGCCGGCGCAACCATCACTTTAATAGATGTATACATATTGAAACGGCTGATAATATCCGGTCCATACACTTTCTTGATAGACACGAACTGCGAGATTGGAGCCATTTCGTTTCCATTGCGGACTTTGATATTCTTCAACGATTCCAAATTGGTACGCAAAGCCGGATCAGCCTGGACCATCACACGGTACATCTTACCGAAACGGTTGAAGTTGGAGGCATACAAACCACCGTAATATCCCTGCATGGTTGCCAGAATATCACTCGGACTGATCCCTACTTTCTTACAGGCAGCCGCATCGATATCGATCATATACTGCGGGAAGTTAGGGTTGAAGGTACTCTGTGCCGACTTGATTTCAGGACGCGCTGTCAAAGCAGCCATATATTGCTTCGTCACATCGAAGAATTTTTCCAGATCACCACCAGTCTTATCCTGCATGTTCAACTCGATATCACTGGATGCGGAATACCCTGGGATCATAGGCGGAGTAAAGAACAGCACCTGTGCATCCTTCACAATCTTTTGCGCACGCATGAACAAACTGCCATACACAATATCCGAACTCTGCATCATGGAACGTTCTTCCCAATCTTTCAACTTGATAATGAACGAACCGTATGAAGGCCCCTGGCCACCGATAAAGCTGAAACCAATAATGGCCGTACGCGATTTGACTGCCGGGTCGGCAGCGATCAGGCTGTCCACCTTGTTCATCACCTCTATCGTACGTTCCTGGGAAGTTCCCGGAGGCAGCGTCACCGCTCCCATGATCGTACCGGTATCTTCATTCGGAACCATACCTGTCGGGGTCACATTCATCAAAACAACAAGCAGGACGATACATCCGGCAACGATACCGAACGAAAGCCATTTCTTTTGGATAAAGAATACAACACGTTTTTTATAGCTGTTCAGCAAAGAGTCGTATGCGGCATTGAAAGAAGAGTGGAAACGGGAGACGAAAGTCGATTTCTTCTCATGCCCTTCTTCGTGCGGCTTCAAGAACATCGCACACAGAGCCGGACTCAGCGTCAAGGCGTTCAATGCAGACAAACCGATCGAGATAGCCATCGTCAAACCGAACTGGCGATAGAATGTACCGGCCGTACCGCTCATGAAACTTACCGGAATAAACACGGACATCATGACCAACGTAATGGAGACGATAGCACCGCCCAACTCGTTCATGGCATCGATAGAAGCCAGTTTCGCTGATTTGTATCCCTGATCCAGCTTGGCATGGACACCCTCGACGACCACGATCGCATCATCGACCACGATCGCAATGGCGAGCACCATAGCACAAAGAGTCAGCAAGTTCAAGCTAAAGCCGATCAGCGATAGCATGAAGAACGTACCGATCAATGCTACCGGGATCGCGATAGCCGGAATCAAAGTCGAACGTAAATCCTGCAAGAAGATATACACAACGATGAATACCAGGATGAAAGCTTCAATCAATGTCTTGAGCACCTCGTGAATAGAAGCGTACAAGAAGTCGTTGGCATTCATACCGACGTCGATCTTCAAGCCCGGAGGCAATATCTTTTCTGTTTCTTCCAGCAGGTTCTGGATATTATTGATGGTTTCCGTCGCATTGGTTCCTGCCATCTGATAAACGATACAAGTTACGGCACTATGACCGTTTACTTTATTGACAAAGTTATAAGTCAGACGTCCCAATTCGATATTGGCGATATCTTTCATACGGAGCACTTCACCATCCGGCAAAGCTTTCACGACCATGTTCTCAAATTCGCTTACTTCCTGCAAACGTCCCTTATAACGGATCGTATACTGGAAACTCTGGTTACCCCGTTCACCAAACGAACCAGGAGCGGCTTCCACGTTCTGCTCAGCCAAGACACCTGCAACGTCATTCGGAACCAGTTTATACTGTGCCATCACATCCGGCTTCAACCAAATACGCATGGAGTAGTCGGTTCCTAACACATTCGCATCCCCCACACCTGGTACACGCTGTACTTCCGGAATCAGGTTGATCTTGGCATAGTTCTCGATAAATCGCTGGTCGTAACGGTCCTCGGCATCATAAACAGAGAACACGATCAACATGGAGTTCTGACGTTTCTGAGTCGTCACACCGATCTGGGTTACTTCGGCCGGCAGCAAACCTTGTGCCATCGAAACACGATTCTGCACATTGACGGCAGCCATGTCAGGATCGGTACCCTGTTTAAAATAAATGGAGATTTCGGCCGATCCGTTATTCGAAGCCGACGAAGTCATGTACATCATGTTCTCCACACCATTGATCTGATCTTCCAGCGGCGCAATCACACTATTCAATACCGTCTGTGCGTTTGCCCCCGTATAAGTAGCTTTCACCGAAACGGTTGGAGGGGCAATATCCGGATATTGGGTAATAGGCAAGGACAGCAAGCCTAATATACCCAGTATGACAATCAAGATGGAGATCACCGTTGAGAGCACCGGGCGGTTTATAAATCTATCTAATTTCATATCTTCTGTTTTTAACGAACAAATGGAAGTTATTAATTAAAAGCGGTCTTCAGATTACCTTCGTTCTGATCTTTCAAGGCCTGATCATATTTCGCTTTCTGCTGTTCCGGCGTGATCGGCTGGATAGCCTGGCCGTCATGGAGGTTCTGTACGCCTTCAATCACGATTTTGTCACCGGATTTCGAACCATTTGTCACCAGGTAATTCTTCCCGTCATCCAGATTAGAGATCTGAATCTCCGTATTCTTCACGGAATTGTCCGCCTGCAAGACGAAAACAAACTTTTTGTCCTGGATTTCGACAGTAGCGGACTGAGGGATAATAATAATCCCATCCATCGTGTATGGGAATATGATGTTGCCGGTACCGCCGCTTCTCAATATATTTTTATCATTCGGGAAAACAGCACGCATGCTGACAGACCCGGTTGACTGGTCGATTACACCGCTAACGGCATCGATCTTGCCGTCAGACTGATAAGTTGTGCCGTCAGACAGCTGCAAGCGGACAGCCGGCATCTTTTCCAGCTGTTCTTTCAAAGTACCCCCGGCTCTTGTCAGACGCAGCAGCTCTTTCTCCGTCATAGAAAAATAAACATACACGTCGTTGATTTCGGATACGGTTGTCAACGGCTGCGAAACAGAAGGGCTGACCAGACTTCCGATACGGTACGGAAATGTACCGACAACGCCATTCGACGGGCTTGTCACCGTACAGAAAGATAAATTCTGATTTGCGCTTACCAAAGATGCTTCTGCCTGAGCCAGGCTTGCCTTGGCAGACATAAGCTGGTTGACCGCTGTCTGATACTCAAAATCACTGATAATCTTCTGATCGAACAAAGCCTTTTTATTCTTTTCGGTCAGGGTCAAAGTAGCGACATTGGCTTTAGCCATCTCGACAGCCGCTTTTGCCTGTCCGACCGCAGCAGCATACTGGGTCGGATCGATCTGGAACAAAGCCTGCCCTTTACGAACTGTTGCTCCTTCATCCACACATAACTTAACGATAAAACCCGAAACCTGGGGGCGTACCTCAATATCCTGCGTTCCTCTGATCGTCGCCGGATAGGATGTTGTCTGGTCGCTCGTTGTCGAATTGACAGCAAGGACAGCAAATTCATTATCCCCTAACTTCATACCGCTTTGATTGTTCCCGCAAGCGGTTAATAAAGATACCCCTACTGCAAACAATGCAATTTGCCTTAATTGGGTAATAGTAGTTCTCAACATTTGTTTATCCATATTCATTATTATATATCTTCTATACTATTCTTGTTTTAGTCATTAGAAGGCCATCAAAAAGCCATCGCAACGGGTGAGATCCGCTGCATCCATAGTAAAAAAAATTCCACAACGATGCTGTCCTAAACTTATGGGTTCATAGCCTATTCCTCATAAAAAGCGTACAAATGTAGAATCTTTTTGTTGTACTTTTTCCGTTTATACAATCTTTTATACTAAAAAATTGCTTATTTTATATTTCTGTATCAGAGATATATTGAGAATTTGACCAATCGAAAATATATTCGTTTAAATTGATACATAATTTTAACACAGAATTTGTTTATTCAATAATTTATCCTAATTTTACGGCTTATATAACCTAAATAATCAATTCATATGGAACCAAAGTTTATGATATCGGAAGTGTTCGGCACTTCATGGAAGTACACTAAATCTCAGATCTGGGTACTGGTAGGGCTGTTTATCGGATATTTTATCCTGTCATCAATCATTAGTCTGTTCGGTATGCCAGCGCAAGGTTCGATGGTCGGTAAGATCATCGTGAATCTGATCAGTGCCGTCATATCCAGTGCTTTCATGTTGGGCTACATAAAAAATCTGTTCCAGACAATGGATGGAGAAGAACCACAGTTTTCCGCATACGGGCAGCAATCCCGTAAAATCTTCACTTATCTTATTGCCAGTATCATTATGGGGATCGCAGTGGCTATCGGAATATTCTTACTGATTGTTCCGGGTATCTATCTGGCTATCCGCCTGCAATTTTATTCTGCCTATATCGTAGAGGAAGACTGCGGAATTATAGAATCACTGCAAAAAAGCTGGGACTTGACTAAAGGACAGGGGATGCCGTTGTTTTTATTACTGTTGGCCATGATCGGCACTGCGATCGTCGGTTGCATCTTGTTCTTCGTCGGACTCTTTGTCGCCGTTCCTCTTATCTATATGATGCAGTGCTACACATTCAGAAAATTAAATACGATTTCAACAGAAGAAGAAGTACAACAACTATAATATCAAATCATAAATAGACAACAGCCCGCAAAAATAAACATTCTGCGGGCTGTATAGCTTTCCGATCTATGGGTAAGACATATAGAATCAAAGACATTGCAGAGATGTCCGGAGTTTCGACCGGAACCGTCGACCGCATATTGCACAACCGAGGCAAAGTATCCGAAGAGGCACAGAAAAAAGTAGAAAAAGTTTTAAAAGAAATAGACTATCACCCGAACCTGATAGCCCGTTCCCTTGCACTAAAAAAGAACTACCATTTTATCACACTGACTCCTTCTTTTACAAAAGGTGAATATTGGGATAAACTTTGCGAAGGAATAGATAAAGCAGAGCAGGAACTTTTCAGCTACAACGTAGAAGTCGAACGTATGTGCTTCAATCAATACGACAAAAGCAGTTTCGACGAGCTCATTCCCCGGATCGAAAAAGCCGACTGTCAGGGAGTCGTGATTGCAACACAGTTCCATGACAGTGTCGTCAAGTTGGCATCCCGGCTGGATCAGTTACAAATACCTTACATACTGATAGACGCATTCATTGAAAACACCAATTGCGTGGCCTATTACGGGACCAACTCGTATGATTCCGGATACATTGCCGGCCGTTTGCTATACGAACAAATCAACCCGACCGAAAATATCGCAATCTTCCGCTTTATCCGCAAAGGAGAAATGCAGGTAACCCAGGTCATGAAACGCGAGGAAGGCTTCAGGACTTATCTGGCAGAAAAGAACTATAACGGACGTATCTATTCTGTACAATTACATGCCGACGAACCGGAAAAGAACATAAGCATACTGAATACTTTCTTAGAAGAGCATAAGGAGGTGAACGCAGGTATCATATTCAATTCCCGTGCCCACTTACTGGGAAAATACTTCCGTGATAAAGGAGAGAATTTCAGATTGATCGGCTATGATGTGATAGACCCGAATATCACTTGCCTAAATGACGGTTCCATCACGCACCTGATCGCCCAACGGCCGGAAGTGCAGGGATTCAATTGCATACGGGCACTGTTCCGCCATTTAGTCCTCAAAGAAAAAGTGGAACAGATCAATTATATGCCGATTGATATCCTGATGAAAGAGAATATCAAATACTATAACAATTATATTTGAAAACATAAAAAGGTATTTTTTATCCGTTTTCTTTTTGTTTGATAAATAAATACTATACTTTTGTGCCCAATGTGTGCGCGAGCACAATAAGATAGTAACAATGAAATTATCACAATCATAAACAATAAAAATATGGCTAATTTATTTTGCGTTAAAGACAAAGTTGTCATTATTACCGGTGGAGCCGGGATCTTAGGCAGAGGTATTGCTGGTCATCTTGCTGAAGAAGGTGCTAAAATCGTTATCCTTGACCGTGCAGCCGAAGTTGGTGAACAAATTGTAGCCGACATCAAAGCTAAAGGAGGAGAAGCAAGCTTCTTCCTGACCGACGTATTAAACAAAGAAATTCTGGAACAGAACAAAAAAGATATCCTGGCCAAATATGGTCGCATCGATGCATTGCTGAATGCAGCCGGCGGTAATATGGCTGGCGCGACCATCGGACCGGACAGCACGATTTTCGACCTAAACATCGACGCTTTCCGTAAGGTGGTAGACCTGAATCTGTTCGGAACAGTTCTCCCGACAATGGTATTTGCCGATGTAATGGCTAACCAAAGAGAAGGTGCTATCGTTAACTTCTCTTCCGAATCCGCCTTGCGCCCGCTTACCCGCGTCGTGGGTTATGGTGCTGCCAAAGCCGCCATTTCCAACCTGACTAAATACCTGGCCGGTGAACTGGCGATCAAATTCGGAGAAGGTTTGCGTGTAAATGCAATTGCTCCGGGATTCTTCCTGACGGAGCAGAACCGTACTTTGATGACAAATCCGGACGGATCTTACACTCCACGTGCTGAATCTGTCATTGCACATACTCCGTTCAGACGTCTGGGTACACCGGATGAATTATTTGGTACAATCCAATACTTGATCAGCGACGCTTCCAAATTCGTAACCGGAACAATCGCTATCGTAGACGGTGGTTTTGATGCATTCTCTATTTAATCTCACAATTAAAAACAAGACATTATGTATTTATGTGAACAAACATGGCGCTGGTACGGACCGAACGATCCTGTTAGTCTTTCCGATATCCGCCAAGCCGGCGCTACCGGAATTGTAAATGCCTTGCATCATATCCCGAACGGAGAAGTATGGACTGTCGAAGAAATACAGAAACGCAAGGATATGATCGAAGCAGCCGGCTTACGCTGGAGCGTAGTGGAAAGTGTTCCCGTACACGAACATATCAAAACACAAAGTGGAGACTTCCAGAAATATATCGACAACTATAAAGAAAGTATCCGTAACTTGGCTGCATGTGACATCCGTGTGATTACTTACAATTTTATGCCGGTTTTGGACTGGACCCGTACAAACTTGGCTTACACCATGCCTGACGGCTCTAAAGCATTACGTTTCGAACGTGCAGCTTTTATGGCTTTCGATCTCTACATCCTGAAACGCCCTGCTGCAGAACAGGAATATACAGACGAAGAAAAAGCAATCGCAAAAGCCCGTTTCGACGAGATGAGCGAAGATGACAAAGCACTACTAGTACGCAATATGATCGCTGGCCTGCCCGGCTCCGAGGAAAGTTTCACATTGGATCAATTCCGGGCCGAACTGGATCGTTACAAAGACATCGATGCGGAAAGACTCCGCGCCAACTTGATTTATTTCCTGAAAGAGATTACTCCGGTTGCCGACGAAGTAGGCGCACGTATGGTTATCCATCCGGATGATCCTCCCTACTCGATCTTAGGCTTGCCCCGTATTTTGAGCACTGAAGAGGATTTCCGCAAGTTGATCGAAGCCGTACCAAACAAAAGCAACGGTTTATGCCTCTGTACCGGCTCATTCGGTGTTCGTGGGGATAATGACCTAGCCGGTATGATGAAACGGTTCGGTGACCGTATCGACTTCGTCCATATACGTAGTACCAAACGCGATGAAGCCGGAAACTTCTTCGAAGCAAACCTGCTGGAAGGAGACGTAAACGTTTATGAAGTAATGAAAGCCCTTCTTGAAATCGAGCAGGAACGCGGTTGCTCAATCGCAATGCGTCCGGATCACGGGCATCAGATGATCGATGACTTACACAAGAAGACTAATCCAGGTTATTCCTGTATCGGTCGTTTGCGTAGTTTGGCTGAATTACGTGGTTTAGAACTGGGTATTGCCTGTTCTTTATTCAAATAATGAGTGACGAGTAATCACAAATAGTTTGGCATTGAAAGGCGTCTGATTCTTTTTCGGACGCCTTTTTCATTTTACCTCTCTCCCGTTTCACTTTTTTTCCTATTTTTGTAGTGTCAATAATTTTACAAAATGTCTAAAACACACTACAGCATATTGTCAGTCATATTATTACTAGTGTTAAGCGCATGCCATTCTTTGTGGACGGCTCAAACGCAGCCTGCCCCGCAGCAGGAATCAATCCTGGTCCTGCCGACAACGGATATTCCTCTTCCAAACACAGATTTTGCTTTTCTGTTTCCGGAAGAACCGAAACTGTACGAACAAACATCTCCCCGCAAAAATATAACAATAAACTTCTCCAACAGAGAAAAAAATGATATTGCCGTAACGGATCCGCTCCTGATGGCAGATGAGAATTCGATGCTTATCGATTTAAGCCTGATACAGAAAGAAGACTATGCTTTCCCTTTACCCGGCGCAAAAGTAATCTCTCCATATGCCGGACGTAGAAAACACCATTCGGGTGTAGATTTGAAAACTTGCGCCAATGATACGATCATATCAGCATTCGACGGAATCGTCCGTCTAGCTAAGCCTTATTATGCATACGGAAACGTAATTGTTGTACGCCATTACAACGGATTGGAAACAGTCTATAGCCATAACTCCAAAAATCTGGTCAAGCCGGGAGACTATGTAAAAGCCGGACAACCGATTGCACTGACCGGACGCACAGGAAGAGCTACGACGGAACACCTTCATTTTGAAGTACGGGTAAACGGGCAACACTTCAATCCGAATCTGGTATTCGACCTGCAAGAACGGAAACTTAACAATCAATGCCTGGTATTCACCCAAAAAGGTGGCAAAATTGCAGTGAAGCCCGTCGAACTAATGCCTCATCAGTTCGCAGGCGACTACAGTTACTCACCTGCCTCCTGTAAAAACAAGGAACAGATAGAAAGCAAAAAGGAAACTCTGTAACCCCCTTTTTCAATGCCCCTGCAAAGCTTCTATCAGAAGATTGATATTAACGGTAAACAAGCGGACTGATATCGCCAACAAAATAATACCGAAAAACTTCCGGATAATATAGATTCCGCCTTTTCCGAAAAAGCGTTCGATACGGGCTGTCATGCGAACGACAAAATAGACCCATATCATATTCAGTATTAAGGCTATCACAATATTGACACTAGCATACTCCGCCCTCAAAGATAATAATGTGGTAAACGAACCGGCACCCGCCAGTAAAGGAAAGACCAACGGAACCAGTGTCGCCTCCTTTATCGGTCCCTGATTTTTAAAGATTTCTATATCGAGTATCATTTCCAGTGATAACAGGAAAATAACAAACGAACCTGCCACTGCAAACGATTCGATATCCACATGGAAAAGCCGTAGCAGGACATCGCCTGCGTAGAAGAACCCAATCATCAACAAAAAAGAGATAACCGTTGCCTTCATAGCATTCACGTCCTTACCCTTTTCTTTCAAATTGATAATAATTGGAATGGAACCAATAATATCAATCACAGCAAATAACACAATGAATGCACTGATCATTTGCTGAAAATCAAAACTTTCAAACATAAGATACCCTTTTAATTGCTCTAAAGATACAAAATCTTTTCCAAGAGTCGACTGACAAATAGTAACAATCGCTTCGCTAGACAACGTTTTTTCATACTAAATCAGAATCTCTTCACGAAAAAATAGCGACCTTTGCGTACACTTATATTGCTCCAAGCAAGAAAGTAATTAAATGTTGTCGGGAGATATGGATATAAAAACGATTTTAAAAAAGTATTTGGTATTTGTCTTTGGATTATATTTTTTAGCTGCAGGAATTGTCCTAATTATACATTCCGCTTTAGGAACGACTCCTATTTCAAGTGTAAATTATGTGTTAAGCCTCAACAGC
>OHQF01001792.1_pt1 | contig 10081 bp, 8 predicted proteins | sample 1578001 | NCBI WGS metagenome assembly OHQF01 (sample SAMEA3879538, study PRJEB24766) | human gut metagenome | biome: human-associated habitat; feature: feces | place: USA | collected 1985/1987 | reverse complement strand
GCCTAGCGGAAAGAAAAGAAAAAGACATAAGATGTCTACGCACAAGCGCAAAAAGAGACTAAAGAAGAATAGACATAAGAAGAAATAAGTCTATTTGAGTAACTCTGAAGAACAAACTTAATAAGAGACCTTTTAAGTTTGTTCTTTGCGTATTTAATAAGGTCTCACATTTTAAACACCTCTTTTTATAGTGATTAGTGAATTAGTAGTTGATGTACAACCCAAAGAGGTATCTATAGCCGTACTGGAGGATAAGAACCTTGTCGAGCTCCAAAAGGAAGCCCGTAACGTCTCTTTTGCCGTCGGCGATATATATCTGGGCAAGGTTAAGAAACTGATGCCGGGTTTGAACGCTGCTTTCATTGATGTAGGTTATAAAAAGGATGCATTTCTTCACTATCTGGACTTAGGTCCTAATTTCAACACCCAGCAGAAATTCCTCAAACAAGCATTAGGAGAACAAAAAGGAGATAAAAAAATCCCCACTATCTCTAAAATGCAGTTGCTTCCCGAAATCGAAAAAGACGGAAGCATCAGCAACGTGCTCAAAGTCGGACAGGAAGTGCTGGTGCAGATCGCCAAAGAGCCGATTTCAACAAAAGGTCCCAGGCTGACTTCCGAGCTTTCTTTTGCCGGAAGATACATCGTGCTGATACCGTTTGCCGATAAAGTATCGGTTTCCACAAAAATCAAATCGAGCGAAGAGCGTGCCCGTCTACGCCAACTCATCCAAAGTATCAAGCCGAAGAACTTCAGCGTAATCGTACGCACCTCTTCGGAAGGGAAGCGCGTTGCCGAACTCGATCATGAATTGAAGACATTACTGAAACGTTGGGAAGAGAACATTCCTAAGATCACCAAAGTAAAAGCTCCTGCACTCATCTACGAAGAGACGGCAAGAGCAGTGGCTTTGTTGCGCGACATTTTCAACCCCTCTTTTCAGAACATTTATGTGAACGATGCGGACATCTATCACAACATCCGCGATTATGTCAGCCTGATTGCTCCCGGACGGGAAGAGATCGTGCAACGGTATACCGGCGAACTCCCCATCTTCGACAACTTTGCAATCACCAAACAGATCAAGTCCCTATTCGGACGCACCGTCACGTACAAAAGTGGAGCCTATTTGATTATCGAACACACGGAAGCCATGCACGTTATCGACGTAAACAGCGGGAACCGCTCCAAAGGCAGCGATGCCCAGGAAAAAACGGCTATCGACGTGAACACGGCAGCAGCAGACGAAATTGCCCGTCAATTACGCTTGCGCGATATGGGTGGTATTATCGTAGTCGACTTTATCGATATGGCCGAAGCTGCCAACCGGCAGAAACTGTTCGAACATATGACGAAAGCGATGGCTAATGACCGGGCAAAACATAATATTCTGCCACTGAGCAAATTCGGCCTGATGCAGATCACCCGCCAGCGTGTCCGTCCGGCAATGGATGTCGATACATCCGAAGCCTGTCCGACCTGTTTCGGCACAGGCACCATCAAACCCTCTATCCTGTTTACCGACAGCCTGGAAGGAAAGATCGACTGCTTGGTCAACAAACACAACGTGAAGAAATTCGCCCTGCACGTACATCCTTATGTTGCAGCATTTATCAAGAGCGGAAAATTCCCGCTCAGTTGGAAATGGAAACTGAAATACTCGATGGGTATTAAAGTGATTCCGAATCAAAGTCTAGGCTTCTTGGAGTATAAATTCATCGACTCCGACAAGAACGAACTGGACATGATGGAAGAGAAAGAAATCAAATAACATAAAAGTCCCCGGATCTCATAAAAGTTCGGGGACTTTTTTTAATGAAAGAAAATATCAATGAGACGTTTTTATATTTGGCTATGGCTGCTCATACTGGTCTGCGGCAGCTGCACGAAAGAAAAACAAGAGTTGAGTGTATTGCACTTGAACATCTGGATGGAAGGAACAGTCGTCAAAAACGGCTTCGAGGCCGTTGCGGATGAAGTGGCCCGGATAGATCCGGATATCGTGATGTTCAGCGAAGCCAGCAACAAGGAAGACGCGTTGTTCGTACCCCGCATGCTGGACGCTTTGCGCGAAAGAGGGAAAATCTATTATGGACAAGGCAGTTCGCTGGATGTCGCACTGCTGTCCAAATACCCCATACTGGAACAAACGGAAAACATTCCGCATAAAGACCGGGTATTAAGGACCCGTTTGGATGTGAACGGCAAACAGGTAGTAGCCTATACAGGGCATTTGGATTATACGCATTACGCCTGTTACCTGCCACGTGGATACAGCGGTGTGACATGGAAGAAACTGGAAGCCCCGGTAACGGACAAGGCTGAAATCGAAAAAGCCAATAACGAATCTTTGCGTGACGAATCCATTCGGCTCGTGATAGAAGACGCCACAAAGTCAGATGCCGATTTCGTAATCTTGGGCGGTGACTTCAACGAACCTTCCCACTTGGATTGGACGGAAGAGACAAAAGGGCTTTGGGATCACAACGGGCTTTACCTTCCCTTCGGACAATCCGGCGATGCCAGTCGAACGGTTGACCTGGGCACCGGAAGCGGATGAACGCGACCGCATCGATTTTATCTATTATATACCGGCAACCGGTTGGGAAGTGGAAGACGCCGTCATCGTCGGCCCCAAGTCTTCCATTATCCGCAGCCAACGTGTCGAAGAGGACAGCCAAGATACTTTCTCAACTCCGGCAGATATTTGGCCGACGGACCACAAAGGAGTGTTGATCAAGTTTAAATTCTGACTTCATTGGAGGGCTGTATCATTTAATACTACCCTCCTTATACCGGCGATTCACAAACTCCGCAATGCGTTCATACGCCTTAGCGATATGTATATTCACTGTCTTTTCACTGATTCCCAAAACATCAGCGATTTCCCGGTTCTTCAATTTATCGGAGAGAACAAGACGAAAAACCTCTCTGCATTTCGGCGGCAAGGAATCAATCGCCTGCTGGACCAGTACTTGGTATTCTTCATCCATCAAACTCTTTTCCGGTGTATCCGAATCTGGGATCAACTCAATCTCATACAAAGAAAAGGAATCCTTTTCCTGTACACACCCCCTTCTCAGATAATGCAAAGCCTGGTTTTTCACCGATATATACAAATAGCGTTCCGGCTCTTTTACATGGGACAGCGTTTCCCGCTTTTGCCAAATGACAGTAAAAACATCCAGAATAGCTTCTTCGGCCAGCTCACGAGAGTTCAGATAGTAATAAGCCACATGGAACAGACGCCGGGAATAAGTTTCAAACAATAACCGGAACGCTGCTTCATCTCCCTTCACTACTTTTCCAAAAAGAGATATGATACTCTCCCCTTCCATCTCAGATACAGTCCTTTCATTAATTAGTCAGTAAATGTAGTTAAAATTTCTTCAAGACACTGCCTAAAGGTAAAAATGTTTCTTCTCATGAGTTTGATTTTGCCCGTTAAAAAATCCATCATCTATCAGTTACCCTTTTCCGGGATCGTTCCATAATTATATAACATAAAATCAAACAGCTTTTCTTTTAATCCAAACCAACCATCTTCTTTTTTGTCCGTCATTATTCAAACGCTTGTTTAACATCTGTCGAACGCTTGTCTTCCAAATATAGAATAAGCGTACCACAACTGTCAAACAAGATAAAACATCCTACTTATAACATAAAAGAACACAAGAGGATAGTCAAATAACATAATATTTTTTTGCATCCCGAATAGGAGTTTTTTACTTTACTTGTCATCTCTATTTATAAAGCTACCGGAATAAAATGAAAAATGAACAAAACAATAAAGAACTCGAATCATTGACAAAGCGCATACGCTTCAAATCTTTGCCATTTGATGAAAAGCAGATGTCCGACCGTTTATCAGACAGAGTTAAACGGCCTGTCATCATTTCTTATACCGGTAAAGAAAACTCTGCATGGAAATATTTGTCTATTGCTGCTTCCATCGCCCTCCTATTGGTTACCGGCATTCTGCTGACCGACAAAGAGCCGGAACAAGAACTTGTCTATTATGAAACGATAGCCGTTCCCGATGCAAAAACAAAAATCACATTGCCAGACAGCAGTATAGTTTGGCTAAATGCAAACGCCTGCCTGCGCTATCCGAGAGAGTTCAGCGAACAGGTCCGACAGGTTGAAATAAAAGGGGAGGCATTCTTTGAAGTCCGCAAAGACGAAAAGAAACCTTTTATCGTCCAAACCGATGGTATCGGAATACGAGTATTAGGAACAACATTCAATGTTGACGCAGAACCGGAAAAAACTGAGATCACTCTCCTTACCGGAAAAATCGGGTTGTATAAATACACGAATCAATCGCAAATGGCAGACCGGATACTGCTACCTGGTGAACGAGCAGTTTTCCTTAAATCGGATAACAAGCTGAGTATTTCAACTGTACACCCAGAAAATACGATATCATGGGTTACTGGAATTTTTAAATTTAAAGACAGTTCATTAGCAGATATCATGCAAGAGTTACAACGGGCTTTCCATGTGAAAATACATATTCAAAACGAAAACCTGAAAAAACAGACTTTCAATGCCAACTTCACAGAGAAAGAGACATTGGAAGAAATACTATCAGTTTTGCAAATCTCAGCCAGATACAAAATAGAAAAAAGGAAAGGAGAAATTTTCCTGCAATAAATACAGAATGTTAAACCACAAAGACAAACGATTATGGACAGTACATGAAAAACAAGATTTAATTAATAGAGAGACATACAAAAAGAATTGGGAATGTTGCGACCATTCCCAAATTCTACATTGTTAATCGGCAGATGACACACCTGCCAATTTTAAAAATTAATACATACAAAATTATGGATAAAATTTTATTTATCAGGCAAAATCCAAAGGATTTTACCTGTGAGGAACATTATTCCTCTTTAAAAAGAATTTTCAAACACGGAATCAATCTTTTAGGACTTCTTTTACTGTTTTTGTTCGTCAACATTACCTTCGTTCATGCACAAGCAGTAAAACTGTCTCTGAATAAGCAGAATGCAACATATGAAGAGATTTTCAATGAGATAGAGGAAAAGACCGGATACAAATTCGTTTATAACACATCCGAGATCGACCGAAACGAAAGAACCTCTATCCAGGGAACAAGCATGGATCTAAACGAGTTGCTGCGAAACTTATTCCGCAGCAAAAGAAATATTTCTTTTCGTATATCGAATAAACACATTGCTTTGTTCAAAGCACAGATCAAAACTATTTCCGGAACGGTCGTCGACACACAAGGAGAATCTGTCATCGGAGCTAACGTCTTAGTAAAAGGTAGCACAACCGGCACTATTACCGATGTCGACGGCAAATTCAGCCTGGAAGCAAGCGAGGGAGATATTTTGCAAATATCTTATATCGGCTACAACACGCAAGAAATCACAATTGACAGGAAATCCATATTAAAAGTGGTTTTGCAAGAAGATCAGCAAGCCTTGGAGGAAGTTGTCGTAATCGGCTACGGAGCTGTAAAGAAAAAAGACCTTACCGGGGCCATCGCCCAGGTAAAAGCCGATAAATATGCCACTCAGCAAAGTACGAACGTATTGGATATGCTGAATGGAACTGTTGCCGGTTTTAACTCTAACATCGGGACTTCTGCTTCCGGAGCTAGTGAAATGGAAATACGAGGTCCCGCTTCACTTTCAGCCAACAATTCACCCTTGATTGTATTGGACGGAGTCATCTTCAATGGTTCTATCAATGACATCAATCCATCGGATATCGAAACTATAGACGTATTGAAAGATGCCAGCTCTGCTGCTGTATACGGTTCACGGTCTGCCGCTGGTGTTGTAATCATCAATACCAAACAAGGCAAAGGGGAAAAAATGAGTATAAATTTTTCCGCACAACTGGGTTTAACAGATTTTACCAACGAAATCAAACCGAATGATTTATCTGGATTCATCCAACGCAGACAAGATTTCCAACGCAGAATAAATCCAGACAAGCCAGAAGGATATTATAACAATCCTAATCAGTTACCGGAAGGCATTGACGTAGATACTTGGCAAAATTACGATGCCTCATACCAGTCCGATCCAATTCTGACTTGGATGACACGTCTGAATTTGCGTGATATCGAACAACAAAACTATCTGAATGGGAATGCCTATGATTGGTATGGAGAAGCGACACGTCCTGGATTAAGGCAAAACTACAATGTCAACATATCCGGAGGCATTGGCAAAACTAAATATTACTGGTCATTAGGCTATACGGACAATCAAGGTTATATAAAGGGAGATGAGTATAAAACAATCCGTTCCCGAATTAATGCAGATACCAAAGTTGCCGAATTTTTGACTGTGGGAATCAATGCTCAATTTAGCAACAAAGATGAGAGTAATGAAGCCATCAAATTATCGAATATAAGCCGCCAGAGTCCTTTGGGACAACCTTATGATGAAAACGGAGAACTAAAATGGTATCCTCATGACGATTCAGGTATTGAACAAAACCCATTTCTTTTATACAAAGAACGGGATAAATTCAATGTCACCCAAAATCTGTTTGCCACCATGTATGCCGACCTGAAACTGCCATTCGGTTTTAGTTACAAAGTTTCTTATATCAATCGCTATGATTGGCAAAAAAATTATTACTATGATCCGTCAAGCATCCCAAGTGGCAACAAAACAGGAGGCTTCGGGCAGCGTATCAATTATTCACTTTACGAATGGCAAATAGACAACATCATTTCATGGAAAAAAACTTTTGGAGTTCATGATTTTTATGCAACATTCTTATATAATGCAGAAAAGAAACAAACATGGAAAGATACCGGTGAAAATGTAAATTTCACACCCAGTGAAGCATTAAGTTTCCATCAATTAGGGGCGGGAGGATCACCAACTATAAAAAACGAAGATACTTATTCGACCGGTACCGCAATAATGGGCCGTCTGAATTACACACTCATGAACCGCTATTTCCTAACTCTATCTATTCGTAGAGACGGGTATTCTGCCTTTGGTATGGAAAATCCTTACGCGACTTTTCCATCCGGAGCTTTAGCCTGGAATTTATCAGACGAATCGTTCTTCAATATCAAATGGATAAATAATCTCAAAGTCAGAGCCTCTTATGGAATAAACGGTAACCGGGATATAGGGATTTATGATGCATTGGCAAAACTTGAAACAAACAAATACCTGACTGGAAGCACATTAATCTCAGGTATATACAGCAGTTCACTGGCGAACCAATATCTAAAATGGGAAAAGACTAAAGCTTTAAACTTAGGTCTGGACTTTTCCATCTTAAACAGCCGGTTAAATGGTTCGGTCGATTATTATAGCATGATTACAAATGACTTGTTGTTAAAACGCAGCCTACCGACAATTATTGGATACGACAATGTAATGTCTAATATGGGAGAATTGCAAAACAAAGGGTTTGAAATGACTCTTAATAGCTACAATATCCAAAATAAGGATTTCAGTTGGAACTCGACATTAACGTTCTCATTTAATAGAAACAAGATCAAACATCTATATGGAGAAACAATCAACATTTTAGACGAAAATGGCAATGTTATCGGACAAAGAGAAGGTGATGATATCGACAATGGATGGTTTATCGGACAATCAATAGATCGGATATGGGATTACAAATTCCTTGGTATTTACCAGCTTGGAGAAGAAGAATTGGCTAAATCATTCGGGAAAGCTCCTGGCGATGTCAAATTATACGATCCTAATGGAGACGGTGTGTCTACTCAGGAAGATAAAGTATTTCAAGGTTATACAAAGCCACGCTTCCGTTTAGGGCTTCGAAATGACTTTACTCTTTTCAAAAACTTCCAGATTTCTTGTTTCATCCGTGCAGATTTAGGACATTGGAGAGCGAACAGTCTATTGAGCAACACATCTAATGTCGAGGACAGAGCCAACAGTTATGCATTGCCTTACTGGACTCCGGAAAACCCGACAAACAAATATACACGGTTAAATACGGTAAACACACCTGGATATAACATTTATGAAAAGAGTAGTTTTATACGTTTGCAAGACTTATCCATAGCATACAATATCCCGGAAAATATTCTCAAAAATCTGAAAGTAGGACATTGTAAAGTATATTTGAGTGGACGTAACCTGCTAACTTTCACAAAATGGTCCGGTTGGGATCCTGAATCAGGAAACACTCCTATGCCACGAATTTTTACATTTGGAATTGATGTCACATTATAAATAAACGAGTTATGAAAAACTGGATAAAATATATCATTTGTGCGTCTCTGTTTACAACTGTTTCATGCGGAGACAATTTCTTGGAGATAAAGCCCCTTTCTATCTTCACTCCGGAATCTATTTATACGGATAAAGCCGGATTTGACGGAATACTGGTTAACCTCCGCAAAAACTTACGCCCCGATTTCTATGGCGAAGGAGGCGGCCTGGCATCTGAACTAATCGCCTCAGATATTGCAATCAGTGCCAATAAAGCAGCCAATGCCATACATAATTTTGATACTCAAGTATTACCGACAGGGACCGGTACAACCTATGACTTCCATGAGATCTGGACAAGAGGATATAACCAGATACGAAATGCGAATGTTATTCTGTCGCGTATCAACAATGGCAAATTCGACACAGAAGAAATCAAAAATGCAATTATTGCCGAAGCATATTTTCACAGAGCCTATTGGTATTATAGATTAGTCCATTTATATGGAGATGTCCCCTTTTTAAACATAGAACATACGGCTCCTAAAATCGATTTCTATACACATTCAAGAAAAACGATACTTGCAAAAATAGAAGAAGATTTAGCATGGGCCGTCCAGTGGTTACCTAAAACAGTTGTTCCCGGAGCAGTATCTAAGGCTGCCGGCAACCATTTGCTTACAAAAATATATCTGTCTAATGGAAAATTCACAGAAGCTGTCGACGCCTCTTCTGCGGTCATTAACGACGGTATTCACTTTTTAATGACTGACCGCTTCGGGGTAGATGCTTCCGATCCTCAGTTTAATACGATCTGGGATCTCCATCAAAAAGACAATAAAAGCTCATCTTCAAATAAAGAAGGAATCCTTGTCGTACAGGAACGCTACGGATTTCCGGAAGCAGAAATAAGTGGAGGCACCCAGGCTATGCGTCGCTATGTTCCCTCTTGGTGGAATTCGTCCTACATGAAAGATCCCGACGGAAAAAGAGGAACTATCGACACACAAGGAAACGAGTTTGTCATAAAAATAGGAAGAGGGGTCGGTTATGTCCGGCCTTGCAGTTATTACAATTATGAAATATGGAATAACTGTAATAAGGACTTGAGGCATGATAATCAAGTAAACTGGTTCTCTGTCGATAAATTCATTTACAACAATCCATCTTCCAAATATTTCGGACAACCCGTACAGATACAATACACAAATCCCAAAGACACCATCCATTGTTGGTATCCTTTCCCTTATTATAAGGTATATGTCGCAGATGAAGAAAGACCCGATCAGCCATACGGAGGACATTCGGACTGGTATTTATTCAGATTAGCCGAAACTTATCTTCTAAGGGCAGAAGCCTACTATTGGTTAAATCAAACAGATAAAGCCGCCGCAGATATAAACTCGGTAAGAGTACGTGCAAAAGCCGATCCTATTGTTGCTTCACAAGTTTCAATAGAGTATATATTAGATGAAAGAGCCAGAGAACTTTTCGCAGAAGAATTCAGAAAAACGGAATTAACCAGAATCGCCTTTATCATGGCTGAAAAAGGGTTAAACGGCTATTCCTTAGAAAATTTCTCAGAAAAAAATTTCTGGTATGACCGGACTGTTGCTAAAAATGAATTTTACAAGGCAGGGGATATCTTATGGGGAACAAACGTATTCAAAATAAGCCCATTCCACGTCCTTTGGCCCATCCCGGCAAATGCCATCGATAGCAACCAAGGAGGAACCATTAACCAGAATAAAGGTTATATCGGGTACGAAAAAAATATTCCTCCTTTAACAGTCATAGACGATCAACAATAATTTCTAAACCTACCGGCTATTATCGACCGGTAGGTTATATTTGTAAATCATTTGTATTCACATTCAATTTAG
>OHQF01001790.1_pt1 | contig 10087 bp, 2 predicted proteins | sample 1578001 | NCBI WGS metagenome assembly OHQF01 (sample SAMEA3879538, study PRJEB24766) | human gut metagenome | biome: human-associated habitat; feature: feces | place: USA | collected 1985/1987 | reverse complement strand
TTATGTTAAATGTGAATTGAATCCAAAAGAGAATAATGTTATAATTTATTGTGTAAAGGAGCGTAAAAAACTTAATTTTTGTGTAATTTTAACGCAATATTGCATTAAAATTGACTTAACAAAAGCATCTACGCTTTTTGCCAAAAAATACACGCAAAGAGGGACTTTGCAAAAACATTTTTTATTATGAAAGGATGGATCGTATGAATTTCAAACGATTGGTATCGGGTGTATGCGCATTTTCGATAGCTGTCACTCAGACGGCTATCGTACCGATAAGCGTCAGTGCGGTCGATTACATTTCTGTTCCAAACTTTACCGACCAGTTTAAGGTGGGAGGCAGCGTCAACAGTACCACAGGCAAAAACGAATGGGGGCATGACGCATGGGACGGACTCCCCGAAGATGTTGCGCCGTCAGCAAAACAGTTCATTATTGACAAAACCACAATGGCGGCGACAGAAACTCCCGATGAATCAAAGGATGTTCAGTTCACTTTTTCCACCGTTATTGATGATGGATATTATCAGGGCGGTGATGAATTTGACTTCACCGTTTATGATCTCACTGTTACTCTGACAAAGGATGTCGGCAAAGAGGTCGCTGAAAGCGTAAAATCAGTTTCAAACGGCGGAGTTCTTTTATCCGATTCACCTATCACGGTTGGTTCATTTGCAGATGCCATAGACGGCAGCAGGATCACTGTAACATATACAGTAGATTCTGCTGATGATGCTGCGCTTGACATCGTAGACGCAAACGATGCATCACTGTCGGGCGGTGCGGCTTTTGATGCGTCCGCAGCTACCTTTGAAGCAACACTCGATGAGACAACAGCAAAGACTGTTGCTGAGAACGGCTTCAAACTCAGCGGTAATGGCATTACAGTTACCGATGTTTCTATCACAGTTCCTGCCCACAAGATCTCTGATCCTGTAACGGAGATCCTTTCCAATGCCAAGGATTACAGCTGGACATTAAAACGCAATAGCGGCGGTTTGTTTGAGGGCAATCTGACATTCGTTCCCGAGGAGATCACTATCGACAATTTCAAGGACTTTGTTGATAACTGCTCCATAAAATACGAATGGTCGGATATCGAATGTACAGCCAGCAGAAGAGCTTCCTTTGAGTCGGTAAATGCAGAGCTCTGGAGCGGCAGTTCCGATCTTGGCGACTGGAACCGGGACAACAGAGTTGTTCTTCCTGCTTTCGACAAGGCAGAGAAGTTCAGCCGTCTTGCGATCGAATATACAGTAAATGATCCGGATTCGGAGACCGACCCTGTTATATGTGTTTCTGACAACACAAATGGCGATATACCGAATATTTATCCCGGTCAGTTTGAACCCGGCGAGGACGGCAGAGACGGCTATGGCATACCCCTTCCTAAGGACGCAGGCAGCATTACTTTGATACTCACAGAAGATGCTGCAAAGTCGCTCAAGAACGGTGCTATGTACATTCATGGTACAAATGTAACACTGACAGCGGTACGCAGCCTTGAAGCTGATATGAGCCTCATCGTTTCACTCAATGAAACTAACTTTCCGAACGCAACATTCCGTGAATTTGTTGAAGGAAAGTGTGACGTTGACGGCGATAAGCTCCTCACACCTGCGGAACTCGACAAGGTTGAAGATATCAACTTCAGCAAGCCCGATAAAAACAATTCCGATCAGACATACGCAGATGATAAGTACCGTCAGATCGATAACTTCAAGGGTATTGAATACTTCACGAACCTTAGAGGTGTTAATATCGGCGGAAATACAGCAGTGACCTCCATTGATCTTTCAAGCTGCACAAAGCTTACTGATTTTGTTGGCGCAAATTGTCCGAAGCTTGAAAAGGCTGTACTCCCCGAGGGCGTTAAGGAAGTTTATATCTATATTTCCGGCTTGAAGGAATTTGATGCAGCGAAATATCCAAAGCTTGAAGTTCTCAAAATATTCAGTACACAGGTAACAAGCGTTGACGTAAGCAAGAATCCGAATCTTAAGGAACTTGACCTTGCCAACGATAAGCTTACAAGCGGCATTGACGTTACAAACTGCCCCGAACTTACCTATCTTAATGTACACAGAACAGGCATCGGTAAGCTCGATGTTTCCAAGAACGCAAAACTTGAAGAACTCTATATAGCCGAAAATGACGGTATTGAACTTGTCGGTCTTGATAAGCTTTCATCTCTTTTAATTCTTGATGCAAATGACTGCGGACTCACAAAGATCGATGTTTCAAAGAACACAAATCTTGAATCATTGCGAATCGGCTATAATTCTATCGCTGCTATCGATCTCACCGGACTTGATCGCCTTACAAATCTCAGTGGAGATCACCAGATATGTTATATAAACCTTATCAGCAATACATTTGACCTCACCCAATTATCTTACTGCGGATTTGATATTTCAAGAATGACCCTTAGTGAGGAAAATAAAGGTGTGACCCTTAGCGGAAATGTTCTTACATTTGATGAAAATACTGAAGGAGTTAACTATATCTACGATACCGGCATCGAAGATAAACCACTCTATGTAAAGCTCAAAGTAAAGGAAAGGATCGAATCAAACTTTACTGTTTCCCATGTGGAAAACGACAAGACTGTAACAGTTACAGCCGACAAGTGGGAAGATGTTCTTAAAGTAATGACCAACAAGAACACCGACTACGTTGTATATCTTAACAACGATGTCACGATCAAAAAGCTCACATTCCCGACAGCTGCAAAGGCTAAGAGCATAGCTGTTTACAGCCCAAGAGGAAAGACTATCACAACAGACGCAACTTCCGTTACACTTCCCATCAATACAACATTCAACAATATCAGCATCGAATCGACAGCAGCGAAGAACTTCACTATCACAGCAAGCAAGAACCTTGACATCAGTGATTTCTGTTCAGAGAAGCTCAAAACCTTAAAGGGCGGCGCAAAGTCTGTTCTTACATTCAACGAAGGTGCGCACAACACTGTAAAGGCTGACATCAGCGGCTTTGGCACGATCGCATTTGATAAATGCACCGAGGCTGAACTCCTGGGTACAGTCAAGGCGACCACACTTAAGCTGAACGACAGCGCTACTGTAATTGTAAAGAACAACTCCGTGACATTCACGAACATTGAAATTGCCGGAGAAGAAGCAATAATGACATCTATATGCTACGGCGATGATAATTTCAAGCCCATTACAGTAACAGGCAATATCACGGCAGAAAACAATGCAAGCAAGATTCGTATTTACAAGCGTGTTGAAAAGAATATTGTATCATTCTCCGCAGAACAGACCGTTCTCACTGCAAAGACAGCAAGCTTTGCAAATGTTGAGGTATTCGAAAACAGCATGCCCGAGGGTGAAATAAACTATACTCTTGCAAGAGTAGGCTCGGACATAAAGCTTCTTGCAGAAAAGCTCAAGGTCGTGACCTTCTACGAAGAAGGCGGCATGAATGAGACTGTATATGCTCAGTGGAGCGACGTTCTCAGCACTATTGCCGCAAACGCAAAGGCAGGTCAGAAGGACAATGAGTACCATGTAACTCTTCTTGACGATTACAATATGAACGGTGTATTCAAGATGCCTGCGGCTAAGACATACAGTTCGCTCAACCTCTCAAGCGAGCAGTCAGTCAAGACTATCACCTTCACAGGAAATATCACTCTCACAGGCTTTACAATATTCAACAACATCAAGCTCGATGCACAGAAAAAGTCAGGTAAGGAATTCAAGCCTACCGACTTCACAATTGCGGCAGGCAGGAATTCGCTTCAGCTTGAATATGTAAAAGCAAATATCAAGAGCATTACTTCAAGCGACGAGGTTCAACTCACAGGCACTACTGTTGGTGCAGTGACTGCAAATTCCGTAATGGTCTGGGCTAACAGTGAAAGCGAAATGTTAGGCTATGCGGCTATGGGCGCAGCATGGGACGGAAAAACCGCTCCGACGACTACCGTAAACATTACAGGCAACCTTACCGTAAAAAAACTGCTCGAATTGGAAAACAACAGCTCCCTCTCAGTAGGCGGTATCCTTAACGCAGGCGAAATATTCGCATTGGATGATACTGTACTCGTTGTTAAGCAGCAGGCTAAGGGCAAAAACGCTCTCGTTATCGGCAAGAACGGTTTCGACAACAAATCCGGAAAGATCAAATTCGTTCTTGTTGACCCCGAAACGGAGAAAACGGCAGAGATCACCGAGAATCTTATCCTCGGTACTATCGCAGGTCAATACGCAGATCAGTTCGTCCCCTCGAATGACAATCTCACAGAGGCAGACAGCTACTATATCATCAAGGACGGCAAGAACCTTATCGCAAAGCCCAAGGCAACAGAAGGTCTTGTTACCGTTTTAGTGAACGGAAAGAAAGCCTACTACAAGAGCCTTGATGATGCTATCAAGGATATCAACGCAACGGGCAGCAAGGACGATACAGTCACTATCATGCTCACACAGGATATGTTCAGCAAGCCGATCGCAAAGCTCCCTCTCCCGTCGGCAGGAAAGTACGCTATGCTCATACTCAAGGCTGACTCCGATGTAACTATCAACATTACGGGTGACATTGCACTCACGGGTCATCTTCTTGTCGAAGATAAGATCTCCATTAACAAGGTAAAGGTGACCGGCAAGGGCGATAATATGACAACAGAGGTCGTTCCTGTCAGCATAAATGTCGGAAAATATATTTTATACCTTTACGGAAAGTGTTCCGCCGATCCGGAAACAGGCGCAAACCGCATTGTCAACATAAGCGGTCCGGGGCTATTCAACATAAACAATGATACCGTTATTACAGGAAAAGTAAACGGTACGGACGTTTGGGGTAAAGGAATTGACATAACGCTCGACGGTAAAAATGCAGCATTCGCAGGAATTATCCACGGATCGGACCTAACGCTCACTTACGATAAGTCCATTTCCAGGAATGTTAATTTCAAGGATATCAGCAGCAGCACTATCAAGCTTGTTATCAAAGACGGTGAAAATGCAATAGCCGTCAATGAAAATGACATAATTGCAGCCATTACGGGTGACTTTGTCGGCAGTAATGTTACCGTCAATGACAGCGACTTCAAAATAGTCCGTTCGGGCAATAACCTTAAGGCTGTCAAGGAAGAAAATGTTGTGTTGGTTGAAACATACAATTCCAACGGAAAAATTACAGCAACAAGAATTTATGACTCGGTTGCAAGCGCAGCCAATGACATTTCAAGAATAAAGGATAAAACAGCCAGCTACAATATTAAAATATCAAAGGACGATACCTTTGCTCTTCCAAAGGCTAATACCTACAAAGAAGTCCAGTATACTACGAATGTTATCGATCCTAGGAATTATATAACTCTTACAACAACAAAGGATATCACGCTCACAGGAAATCTTAGGATCAATGGCATTATTCTAAATAAAACCGATAGAAACGGTAAAGTCCTTCCTATGAGTGTAAACCTCGGAAACTATACTTTCAATACTTCTATGTCGTACATTTCCTATAATGGCATTGAAAGCCAGTTCGCAAACATCAATGGCAAGGGAAGAGCGGAGATCTGGGGTGCCATGACCGTAAGCGGAAAGATCAACGTAGGTAAGTTCAGTATAAACAACACAGTTAAACTGGGTGACAGGGCTGCATTTACCGCTGTAAATACTTCCGGCAGCTTCGGCGGTGAGCTTTGCTATCCTGTTTCTGCCGCAAAGAACGTTGTATTTACCAATATCATAACCAATAACGGAATGATCAACGTAAAGGTCGACGGAGTTAAGGCAGGCGACCGGATCGCAACGCTTAAGGGCGATTACATCGCAGGTTCAGTGGTTATCACCAATAACGAAGAGCTTGCAGCAGTTCGCTCGGGCAATAAGCTCGTTGCAGTTGAAAAATCATCGATGAATTATGTTGAGATGCGTGAATACAACAGCAATATCACCCGTGCTTATGATTCGATCGCAAGCGCAATTGCCGACATTACAAGACTGAATGACGCAAAGGGAGAATACAACCTTGATCTTAATATGGATGAATACACCATTCCAAAGCTTACACTCCCCGCAAAGGGCAAGTGCAAATCGATAAAGTTATCATCATCAAGTTTGGGAAAAATGGTCACTATTACAGTATCAAGTGATATTACCCTTACCTGTGATCTTAAATTTGGCGGAGATCTGACTATCCAAAAGGCAGATCAGAAGACACTTAAATTCACTTCGCCAAAAAACAAGGACGGTTCACCGACTTACGGAGTATATTTAGATTCATACGCATCTGTCATAAACGGTACACTTAACGGTAAACCTATAAGCAAGCCTACTCCATAAGTTCCCCTATATCGCAAAATAAAATCGAACCGAGCAGTTCATTTTCGAACTGCTCGGTTCTTTTGTATAAATAATTCTAATACTAAACACCAATAAAATACAGGAAAAAATCTGCGCCGAAATCGCATATATCCAAGATTGTCGGCTTGATTTTTTCCAAATTTTAAATGGTGTTTAGTATAAACAGGTTTATATGGCTTTTGCATCGATTTTTTGTCTACACTTTGATTAAAAATTAGTATTAGTATTGCAGCCATTTTTTCAAAACTGCCGCAAGCTTACCGATATCGAGCGGCTTTGCGATATGCCCGTTCATTCCTGCGTTATGCGCTTTTTTTACGTCCTCGGCGAATGCGTCTGCTGTCATTGCTATTATCGGTATTGTCTGCGCATCGGGACGTTCGAGCTTTCTTATCGTTTCTGTTGCCTCATAGCCGTTCATCACAGGCATCTGTATATCCATAAATATCAGCTTATAGAAGCCATGCCCCGAATTTCTGAATTTTTCGACTGCTTCAAGTCCGTTCGTGGCTTTCTCCACGGTAAGTCCCGTCATTTTGAGAAGCTCCTCTGCGATCTCGAGGTTAAGCTCGTTATCATCGACGAGGAGTATCCTCTCGCCGCTGTAATCTGCGCTTTGGAGTTCCTTTACGCCGTTATCGGAAGAGGCTGAGACCTGCTCGGTTTCGCTGTTTCCTATCTTGAAGAAAAGCGTTACGACAAACTCAGAACCCTCTCCGAGCTTACTGTCAACGTGAATCTCGCCGTTCATCATCTTGACGAGGTTATAGGTTATCGCCATTCCAAGACCCGTTCCCTGCTGTTTGCCGACACGTTCGTCCTCGGCACGTTCAAACGGCTCGAAGATATTTTTCAGAAATTCTTCCGACATTCCCATGCCGTTATCCTTAAACACGAATTCATAACAGCCGACGTTCTTGTTTCCGACCGCTTTTTCGGTGACATCTATTGAGATATTTCCGCCGTCGTTGGTGTATTTTATCGAGTTGCTGACGATATTTACGAACATCTGCTGTAAACGCAAACTGTCGCCGACGATATTTTCGTGAACGATATCGTGCTTGTTAAGCGTGAGCGTGTGGTGCTTTTCCTTTGCCGCAGGCTTGACTATATCCATAAAGCCGTCAAGCATTTTGCATAGGTTGATATTTTCTTCGTTAAGGGTAAATTTGCCCGATTCGATCTTGCTCATATCGAGAACATCGTTTATTATCGAAAGCAGATAGTTGCCCGAAACGGAGATCTTGTCAAGACAGTCCACGACCTTTTCCTTATCGTCAAGGTGTGAGTTTGCAATAACGGTCATACCGATGATAGCGTTCATCGGGGTTCGGATATCGTGGCTCATTCTTGAAAGGAAGTCCGTCTTTGCGTTGTCAGCGCGCCTTGCGTTGAAATAAGCATCGCGGAGCGCTTTGTTCGCCTTAACGAGCTTTTCCGTGTATTCATCGTCCTTATGCTGTGCGATCTGCTTTTTCTCGGTGACGTTTTCGGTTATATCCTGAACAAGTCCGATGATATCATCGTTAAGCACGGATATCGTGAACTTGAACCAGGTTTCAACGCCGTCCCTTTCGCTTCTTATCTCAATGCTTTTTCCCGATTTGAGATTTTTCATAGCCTCGGGCGAATAGGTCTCGAAGTCAAGTTCAAAAGCTTTCTGCTCTTTGTCGATCCACCTTAGCTGTTCGTGGAATTTTTCCTCCGAAATGACAATATCCTTGTGCGGGATATCATCAAAGCCGAGAATGTCGGTAAGGCTCTCGCTGACATAGACGGTATGATCGTTCAAATGGAGCATAAAGATACCGATGCTGCTGTCGGTGAGGGTGATTATCTTCGAGATTCGCGAAGCGTACTCGTTCGCATTGACCTGAAGTCGGATTATGGAGAGCGCAAGCTTGTCTATCTCGGAAATTCCCGTCTGTCCGAACGTGAGAACGGAATCCATATCGTCCTGCGCATTGTCAAGGGCCGTTATCATCTTCGTAACAGGGTCGCTTATCCTTTTGCCCGTGTAAACGGAGAAGATCATACAGCAGACGATCGTTATAATAACGGAAATGATAAAGACTTTCATAAGGAAGTCGTGAATGCTCATAACACTCGAAGTGCGTGCCGCCGAAACGAGCGCCCAGTGCTGATTTATATACGGCGAACCCGAGTTGTAGAGCGTCATTCTGTGTATCGAACCGAGCGAATAGCTCTTCCCGTCAATATTGAAGCGGTAAACGCTGTTATCCGATTCGGCGTTTTCGTCAAAGACGGTTTGCGAAGTGACAAGTCGGTTGTAAATCGCTCCCGAATGGATTATCGGCTCATAAATGCCATCGCCCTCGATATCCTTTCCTATCATATAGCAGGCGGAGGTGCTGAAAAAGTCGTTTGCAGGCATATTTGCGAGAAGACTTTTCTCCATAAGTCCAATGCCGATAACGCCGTAGACCTCACCGTCCGAAGTGACGAGCGGAAGCGTATATTTAAGGCTCTTGCTTGCCGAAAGCGATATCTTCGACAGACCGCTCCAGTAACCGAGGTTATATATCGGCTGTCGTGAATTTGCCGGATAGGTTTCCATCGGCACTGTATAGAAGCTGTGATCATTGTCCGAATTCATCACCAGATGCGGCGACCATTCGGAATCGAGCGGCGTTCCGAGCGAATACGCAAGCTCGTAACTTCCCATTTCAAGGTAGATATCCTTGTAGTCGTTGGTGCTGTTCGTATAAACATCGGTATCACGGAGATAAATGCCTGCACGGACTTCTCCGTTGTCACTGCTGTAAAGCTCGCCCGTATCGAGGATAATGAACGCGTCATTCACCATATCGCGCCTTATGAGCGAGATAAGCGTTTCAGCCGAGCGTGCCGATATTTCCTTATTGACATTTTTATCGGTTTTAAGAGCATCGAGCGAAAGACCGCTCTCATCGAGATAGCTTTCCGTGATTTCATTTATCTTCAGCGCCGCTTCGTAAACGAGCGGGGTCTTCTGCGTGAGCGTGTATTCCACATAGCTCGCGCGGTTCTCGGTCTTTTCCGTGAGCAGATTATAGCAGTATTTTCTTATATAACTAAGTTCTCCGCTCGCAAGCATTATTATCCCGAAGATCGTTACCTCAAGCAGTCCGAGCAGTATCATCGACAGCATTATCTTCGAGATCAGCGGACGCTCTTTCACACGTTTACCCCGTGATAAGGCTTTATTTTTATTCATACATATCAATTCCCTGTGATCGCATTAAGACCGTTTTCAAAGTCTGCATACCATTTTTCAAATGCTTCATCGCTTGTATATTCCGCAGTGACATCGGCATAAGCTTCACCTGCGTTTATTCTGTTCCAAGCCTCTGTGTAGGTGCTTTCGGCGGTATCGATAACTGCATTTTCGATATATGTACGGACATCTGCCGAATCCTCATACGGAGGTGCTGTATAGAGCGAATAGCTGTTTATCTCACCGATAGCAGTCTCAAATGTATCTTTCATATTTTCGCTTATATCGCTGTTGTAGGAAAGTATCTTGTCAATATCGTTCGCACTCTTTTTAACGGGCAGATAACCCGAATTTACGGCAAATTCGATATTTCTCTGCTCATCGGTGAACCATTTGAGGAATACCGAGCAGGCATATTCGGTCTTTTCGTCCGACTTTGCAACAGCCATTCCTGCGCCCTGCTGAACGATGCATGGGTCACTGCCCTCGAAGTTCGGCACGTTAAGAACGGCAATATCGATAGGAT
>OHQF01001785.1_pt1 | contig 10125 bp, 4 predicted proteins | sample 1578001 | NCBI WGS metagenome assembly OHQF01 (sample SAMEA3879538, study PRJEB24766) | human gut metagenome | biome: human-associated habitat; feature: feces | place: USA | collected 1985/1987 | reverse complement strand
TACCGGCTTCCTCCCCACGGTAATAGATCCTTCACGTTCGTTCAGGATGACGATTAACATTTCCCTCATTATGACGCCTTGCCGTCCGGTGTCATTCTGAACGGTGGCAAGAATGCCTTGTGGGAAAAACGGGAAACGGAACGATGAAACGGAGTGAAGAATCTATGTCTCTGATGACGTCTTACCGCTTTTCCTCATTACGGTAATAGATCCTTCACATTCGTTCAGGATGACGTCTTTCGTTCTCCATCATTATGACGCTTCCCGTTCCCCATTACTAGTGACGTCCTTTCCTCCAATCGTCATTCTGAACAGAGGCAAGCATGCCGTATGAGAAAAACAGGAAACGGAACGATGAAACAACGTGAAGAATCTATTATGCTGATGACGTCTTACCGCTTTCCCTCACCACGGTAATAGATCCTTCACATCCGCTTCGAATGACGTTTAACGTTTCCCGCACTACAACAGCAAATCCTTTGCTGATGTTTCGTATGACACCTAATGGAAATCATATGCTTCGGCTTTTAACTCACAGCTAATAGCTAACAGCTAATGGCTAACAACTTGTAGCTGACCGCTCACAGCTAATAGCTTTTATCTTCTTACCACTTTCCTCACCACGGTAACAGATTCTCCGGATGACGCCTGACCGTCAGCTTATCCTCACTCATACAAAAATACGGTACCCATCACATCTGACGAGTACCGTATTTTCTGTTTCTTAAACTATTTCCTTATACCTGTTTTGTTTACCATTCCGGGTTACGCTTTCGGGGAAATATGAGAACCGTATACATCGCGGTAATCATTTTTCGCCTTATTGTCTTCGTTGTTGACGCGGACACGTTCCACTTTACTTCTGTCATTGTCCTTGCCGGAAATACGATCGACACGAATACGGTCCAGACGGATCTGGCGGAGTTCCGGTTCGAACTCATTCATAGCTCGATCCATGTTGCTATCCACTGGTGCGCCATTCTTCAATGCACGATAGAACATTGCCGCAAATTCATAGCGGGTCATGGAACGGTCACCGCTGAACATGCCGTCCGGATAGCCTTCAATAATACCGTTTCCTGCCAATGTAGTGACATACTCATAAGCCCAGTGGTTTTCCGGCACATCGGGGAAGTCTTTCTTTTTACCCATATCCAGGATGCCGAGAATGGAATTCATCTTCTGTTCCATAGTATCCAGGCGTTTCTTCAGATCCTTGTTTTCATCACGGAGATCGACGATTTCTTTTGCCATGGCTACTTTGGATGTGGATACATGGTTGCCCTGTCCCAGCTTCACGCTGACTCCGGCATTCACCATATTTTCTCCTCCTCCGAAGGAACCTCCTACACTGAACATGGTGTCTTCATTGGGACGGTAGAATGCCCCTACCGCGACTGCATGGGCGTCTTTGTAGTTGCCGTAGCCCGCTGCCACATCCCACTTGTCATCCGGGTCGAAGTCCAGCGGGTGGAGGGCTGCCAGTGCTGCCGCTCCTGCTCCTACACGGTTTACACGGGCTCCCAGTTCGCCTACCTTGTTGGTCACATTTTTGATATCCTGCGAGGAAGCGATACCGGAAACGGAATAAGTGCTGCCGTCATTGCGGGTGAAGTCCAAGGTGTTCCCGTTAAGCGCCGCTGATGTTGTATAGATGTCTCGCAGTCCGGTGATAGTCGCTGTACTCCCATCATTGTTTGTCAGCGTGGCGGTACCCTTGCCGTCCGCGGCATAGGAAGCTGTGCCTCCTGTCACTACCGTATCTTTGGCATTAATGGTATATGTCGTCTTATTCCCGTCTTTTTTGGATGTCACGGTTACATTTTCTCCCGCCGTTACTTCCGTCTTTTCGATACCCAGGCTGCTTGTATTGACAGACAAGTTATATCCGACTTTCTTGCCATTTTCTACTTTATCCGTAATTTTTACTGTTCCGTCTGTAGATTCCATCTTGGGGCCGCTGATGGTGTATTCTTTTCCGCCGTCGCCATTGGTGTCTTCCGTTACGGTTACATAATCTCCTGCTTTCACGGTGGTATGTTTCTTTTCCGCCTCTGCTGCCTTGGCTTCCACTTTTTTCAGCTGTGCCACATTGACGGCATCAGTATCCTCGCTGCCTGCCGCCACATTCGTAATCTGGCGGGTGATCTTGGTGTTCCCGGTCGAATCGCCTACGGAAACCGCGGCAGCTGTCGCTTTCCAGGTAGCCGATGTATCTGTGGAAGCTGCTTTGGTGGAGGAATCATAGCCGCTCACACCGCCTGCCCTATCCGCCACACTCCATGCACCAAGCGCTACGCCACCAACGACTTTAGCATGAGATGCATAACCAAAGGCCATAGCATTTTCTTTCTCCGCTTTACTTTCCGACCCCATGGCAATGGCCCAGTCCGCAGTCGCGGAAGCATTCGTACCTACAGCTACCGCTTCCTCCCCTTTAACCGTAAGGTTATTCCCCAGGGCAAGACCTCTATATCCGCCGCCATTATCTGGGCCGATGACCTTATTTCCTCGACCGAAGGATGCCCCTATCCCTTCCGCTTCGGAATCGGCACCTACGACAACACTGGCACCATTAACCGTATTCTTCATACCAACAGCCACATTCTGGTCGCTGCCGCTGGAGTTCTTGGTGTAAATCCATTTTGTCGGATCGCTCGGATCTTTTTCCGCCGTATAGCCGACCAGGTTCCCCACACCGATGACCGTATTCTGTTCCCCGAAGACTTTTGTCAGCTTATGGTCATAATTGTTATAATCCGTGCCGAATACGGCATTATGGGCGCCTTCCACGTCCAGATTCTGGCCGGCGACGATACTATTGTTTCTTCCGTTTTTCACTCCGGTCAGTTTGTTATTATTGCCAAGAACGGTGCTGTTCACCCCTTTCGAAGAAGAGGAAATACCGAGCACGATGCTGTCTTCCGCCTCGGCGCCGTCATTGTCATAGTTGCTGCCGGCTCCCGTTTTTGTAGACTTGGCGCTGTAATAGTGCACTTTCGCCGCACCGGCAGCTGCCTGTACCTTTTTCAGCTGTGCCACATTGACCGCGTCTGTATCTTCACTGCCTGCCGCCACATTTGTAATCTGGCGGGTGACTGCCGCACTGGTCGGAGTTGCCGCTTTACCGACAGAAACAGCGGCGGCCGTCGCTTTCCAGGTGCCTGTCGTATCATTGGCATGATTACCGGCAGCCGGGTCATAGCCTGCAACACCCTTGTCAACAGCGGCGATGGAATCCGCGCCGATTGCTACGCCGCCGTCTTTTTCCACATCCGTATTGTAGCCGAGCATCACCGCATTGCTTACATTCGCCGTATGCGATTTAATCGGTACATTTTCCGTCACCTTATATTTCTTTTCGAGAATAACATTGCCCGAAGCATCTTTCATCGTATACGTTTTCTCTACAGTCTTCTTTTCCGTAGCCATGGATCCAAGAATTACATTGTTTCTACCGCCGTCCATATGGTGATAATCCCCAATCACTACATCGGCCGTACTGCCGGACATATTATTCCCGGTCCCCATCATAGACATACGTTCCACATTCCTGCCTGTATTTCCATATCCGTTGATCGTATTATTGATGCTGGGTGTATTTGCTGTACCTGTAAGGATATTTCCGGAGCCGATGATCTGGGAATGGACGGCATAATCTGAGGTATTTCCATTCCCCATGGTGACCACGGAGCCGCCGCCGGTCGACATGGCCAGTCCCATCGCTTTCCTGAGCTCATCATGGCCCAGCGGTCCTTCTCCCATAGCATACTTCTGTCCTCCTCCAAGTATGGCATCGCTCCAATGCTCATTCATACTGTTTCCATCTTCATCGGTCGGTGCCGTCCCGAAAGAATGTGTAACGCTATTGCCCGCGCCGAAAACGAGTGCCCCATTGGCGCCTTCTGTTTTGTTCAGGGTACCGACGACGGTGTTTGCCATCCCATCATTCTGGTCCGCCTTATTTGACGCTACGGTATTAAGACCGCCATAGACAGAAGCCAGATAACCGTCATAGCCGGAGCCTGCCTCCACAATGGATTTGATCCCTGTCACGGTCTCCTGCCAGCCATAAGCTTTTGCGCCATGGCCAAGAGCCACATTCATTCCGCCGCCGTCTCTGGTCCCGCTCTGGGCATGATACCCGACAACGACACTGGCATGTTTCTGCCCGATATCGGGATCGGCCTTTTCTTCCGGTGTCATGGAACCGATAACAACAGATTCTTTAATCGCTGATAACTTCTGATTATCCCCGATCACGATAGACGAGCTGGGATTGACTGCTTTGTTATTATTCCCGATAACAGTCAGGCTCTCATACCCTTTCATATAGGTGTCGTTGCCGGAAATATCATTTCCCTTGCCGATGACAAGGTCGGACACATTCTTCGTCCTTTCTTCCTGTTTCCCGGAAACCGTACCGGCATTTCTATCGGTAATCTTATTGCTGTCCCCGATAACGGTCTGGCTCTTGCTGTTTTCAACGGTATTCTCGGAGCCGATCACGGACACGTGCTCGGCCTTGGTTACGGTATTTTTGTAGCCATCAATCATGTTAAACTTACTAATAGCCCCAGATTCACCTTTCAACGTATTGTTCACACCAATAATTTGAGAAAGCTGGGTCCAATCCGCTGTATTTCCTCCGCCGATGGCAAGGGTGGCACCGCCGCTTTCGCTATTTCTTACAGCGCTGCGCAGTGTATCTGCCAAATCTTTTGCTGAAGCGCCGCCACTGGATGGGGCATTAATATTTGTAACTGAATTGGTAATCTCATTACCGGCACCGAAAATCAGGGAGCCGTTGGAATTAAAGGTCCGGTTTGCCGTACCGACGATGCTGTTCGCCACGCCGGAATATCGAGAAGAAGCGGTAGCAGATTCAATGCTGTTTAGAGAACCGGTAATCGTGGCGCCGAAATTCTGTCCGGCATACGCTGAAAAACCACTCCCATCATATTTACCAGAAATAATTGAATAAGCACCATTAACTGTGGAAAAGGCGCCTTGATTAAAACTATTCGTCCCTAAGGTAGTTGCATTAATATTGACTCCATAGTCTTTTGTTTTAGATGTATCTACAGATTGGTCTCCTATATCTCCTCTATAATTATGAGAGCCAATCATAATGCTCCCCGTCCGTGCATAGGTGTTATCACCAATAGCTATACTTCCTGCCACATTCTCCGGATTGTCGGGAATTTGTAATGTTCCCCAAAAATTTCCGGAGTGATAGGTTGTTTGCCCCAGTGCAAATAATGATTCCTGCTTTCCAGTCATATTTTCTATTTTTGCATTTTTCCCGATGGCAATACTGCCGCCCTGGCTGGCATAGTTATCAATAACGGCATCATTTCCGACAGCCACATCCCCAGTGGCAGCACTAGCACCATTAGAATACTTAATTGTTGCCCCTTTGCCGACAGCCACATTTTCTGCTTTCGGCGCGTTACTGCTCGTGCCGTATGCCACGCCGCTGCCGGAACCTGTCGTTGTATCCGCCGCATTCGCCGTGTATCCACCCATGAGGACTCCCATCCCCACAGCTGCTGCCAGCACCGCTTTCACTGCTTTCCCCGAAGCGCTTTTCGTGTGGTTCTTCGCCAGTTCCGACGTTACCACATAAGTATTTTTTGCCTTGCTCCATACAATCTTGTAAACTCTGTTCATACTTTCCTCCCAATATTAAAGAAATAAAAATATAAAAGAACCACTATGTTTTCCTGACGCTGTTTCCCCTTCGCGCTTCGTCTCACCTCTCCCTGTCACACAACCGGTTTCAGATTTTAACAGACAAATTCCGCAGGTTACACAAAACTGCTTTTCCAATAATTATATATTGTAGCAGAAAATTTATTTCTACACTTGTAAGCTCGGATATCAGATCTCATTTCTGGAATAATCAAACATTTGTGACACACTCTTAGAAAATATTTCTTTAAGAAGATCCCTTTATACCTCTATACCTCTTTCCATAAATACATTTCTGCTATAATAGTAAAGAAATAGAATTGCAGGAGGAGGGCCTGGTTTTGGAAAACGTAAAACGCTGTCTGGTCATTGTAAATCCCACCTCGGGACGGGAACGGGCGCCGAAGTACATTCCGCTTTTATCTTCTGTTCTTTCCAAACGGTATGACGACGTTTCCATCAAGCTGACGCAAAAAGCGGGAGATGCGAAAAATTTCGCCCGCCGCGCCGCGGAAAAGAATAAAGACATCATCTGCATGGGCGGCGACGGTACGATTAATGAAGTCATTAACGGCATGATTCCTGTCCGCAGCGACTCATGCTTCGGTTTTATTCCTTTCGGAACGGTGAATGATCTGGCACGGGCGCTTCATATCCCCCGTTCGCCCCAGGGCGCTATACGGATGCTGGAGCAGGCAAAACGCACCACTATCGATGTAGGGAAAATCAATGACCGCTACTTCATCAATATCGTTGCCGCAGGACTCATTCCGGAAGCGGTCAGCGAAGTAACAATTAAGGAAAAAACGCTTTTTGGCTCTCTTGCGTACTTTATGAAAGGGTTTCAGGCTCTTCCCAAACAGCATTCTTACCATTTCCACATCCGGGAAGAAAACGGGACGGATATCCATATTTCTTCCCCTTTGGTAGCAGCCATGCTCACCGATTCGGCAGGCAGCTTCCGCAATCTCGTCCCGCCGGAAGAAAGGAACAAAGGCGTCATCAAACTGGCTCTTTTCCATAATTTCCAATGGCTCCGCACCATCCGTGAAGCTCCGAAACTTCTCACAGGCCTCCAGCTGGGGCCGGAAATATTGACTGTGGTCGGCGTAAAAAAAGCCCATATTTCCATCAGCAATGAAGAAGAACTCATAACAAATGTAGATGGTGAAAAGGGTCCGTCCTTCCCTATTGATCTGGAAATCCTGCCTGACCGCCTTCCCGTTTTCGTTCCTGAAAAAATCAAAGAAGACAATTCGCTCTTTCCCCACCTTCTTGAAGGAATTCAGCCGAAGCTTCATCTGCCGTGGGCGGAGTCGGCAGATGAGGATATGGAAAGGATTCTTATGGGAGAAGAATCTCTTCCTCTTAAATAAGGTACACAAAAACCCGCAATACATACTGCGGGTTTTTGTGTGGAGTGATTGAACCGTAGAAATTATGCATCCGCTTTCTTTCTTCTCAGGAACTGCATAAAGAGGACAAAGGCAAGAATGCCGATGCCTGCCGCATCTGTCATGAGACGGGGATCAATGAGCATAAGGCCGCCGGCAAGGAGCAGGAGCCTCTCAAACATATTCGTCTTTGCCGCAAGGTATCCGATCATCGCCGCCGAAACGCCCGCCATACCGATAAGTGCCGTACAGGTGGTCAAAATAATGCTGCCGGCGGAAGCATCAATCCCTAAAATCTGCGGTGACAAAACGAAGACGTAAGGAATAATGAAAGCCGCAATGCCCAGCTTCGAAGCGTTTACCCCTGTCTTCAGCGGATCACCGCCAGAAATAGCGCTTCCTGCATAAGCCGCCAGCGCCACAGGCGGAGTAATATCGGCAATGATGCCGAAATAGAAAACGAACATATGCGCCGCCAAAATCGGCACGCCAAGCTGGATAAGGGCCGGTGCCGCAATAGTGGATGTAATGACATAGTTTGCCGTCGTAGGCACGCCCATGCCGAGAATGAGGGATGTAATCATAGTGCAGAACAGAAGAAGCATAAAGTTTCCTGCCGCCACATCGACAAGAGCAGACGCCAGCTTCAGCCCTACTCCCGTTTTCGTCACGATACCGATGATCATACCGGCGGACGCACAGGCGATGAGTACCCCCAAAGCGCCGCGGGCGCCTTTAACCAGACCGTCAATAATATCATTGAAATCCATCCGTGTATTCGCGCGGAGCATGGCGGTGGCAATGGAAATAATGATCCCTGCCAGTGCCGCCTTCATCGGGGTGTACCCGGAAGCAAGCAGCCCGATAATCGCAATCAGCGGAATTGCCAGATGCCCCTCTTCTTTCATAATCTTAACCCATGGCGGAAGTTCATTTCTCGGCGTCCCTTTCAGCTTATTTTTCTTCGCTTCAAAATGAACGCCCAAAAATACGCCGAGAAAGTAAAGTACCGCAGGCACGATAGCCGCTTTTACGACTTCCATGTAAGGAATGCCGACAAATTCCGCCATGAGAAACGCCGCCGCGCCCATGACCGGAGGCATGAGCTGTCCGCCGGTAGAGGCTGCCGCTTCTACTGCTCCCGCAAAGTTTTTATGATATCCCAATTTCTTCATCATAGGGATGGTAAAAGAACCGGATCCGACAACGTTCGCTACGGATGAACCGGAAATCGTTCCCTGCAGGGCAGAAGAAATAACCGCCACTTTGGCAGGACCGCCCGACGCCCAGCCTGCAATGGCATTGGCGATATCAATAAAGAATTTTCCAAGCCCTGTTTTTTCAAGATACGCCCCAAAAAGAATAAAAAGGAAAATAAAGGTGGATGATACGCCCATGGGAATACCGAAGACACCTTCCGTAGTATAGAAGAGGTGCCCGACCATCTGGTTCACGGTGAGCCCGCGGTGTGCCAGAGGTCCGGGCATATAACGGCCGAAGAAACCGTAAGCCAGGAAACAGAGTACTACAATAACAATCGGCAGGCCTACAATACGGCGCGCCGCCTCGATAACCATAAGCATCCCCAGCACTCCCATGAACGTATCCACAGGTGTCACTGTTCCTGCCCGCAAAATAAGCTGCTGGTAATTCACCAAAATGTAAATCGGTGGAATCGCCGCGATGATAGCAAGTGCCAAATCGACGGGATGCACACTTCCGCCGCGAATCCACTCCCGTTTAGTGGGGCATAAGAGATATACCAGAGAAATACCGAAAGACAGATGGATACACCGCTGGATCATAGCGTCCAGTGCGCCGAAGAAACCGGTATAAATCTGGAAAAGAGAAAAACAGATGCAGATGACAGCGATCACTTTCGCCCACGTGCCGCTGTATTCCATCGTATTTGATTCTTTATCCAGTTCTTTCAGTTTCTTCTGCAGATGGTCATCCATACCTTTTTCCACAGCAGGATTTTCCTTTTTCTCCAAATCGGCCAATATAATCAACTCCTTATTTCTTTTTTCATCCAGTAAGCCTTCCATAACGGCGCCACATAGAGATGAAGTTCTTTTTCAAGAGGCATGAGTTCCGCCAGCGCATAGTCTTTATCGCCCACGATAATGTGTTCATCATTGGTTACGCCGTTCCGGATGGACAATTCCGGACAGCGGCGGTTCATTTTATCCATGATGAACCATTCCCCTTCCTGCCGGAATTCACCGTCTTCTTTCGAAAAAGGCAGTCCCACCCCCATGGATTGGTACTTTGTCGATTTCAAAATAAGACCGTCTTCCGTTTCATTCACTGCAAGATATTCGTAAATCATCGTTTTCTGTACGGAATGGCGGTATGCCAAAGTCACCGGCGTCCCCGCTTCCACTTCCTGCCGGATAAGAAATCCGTCGGAAGTCTGTCCGTAAAGGTACGGCGTTCTGATATAGTAGCCAAAGACGGCAATACAGACAGTAATGACGATCCCCACAGAGGCGATAACGTTTTCAAGCCGGCCGCCCTTGTTTTTCCTGATCATGGCAATGCGGCAAAAGCCGCTCCTTTCCTTTATGATAATAAAATGATCTTTCCTGCAGACACAAGGAGTGAATGACAACGGTTTCCTGCCCCGGCGCCATCCACTCTTTTCCATGTCTTATGGAACTTTCAGCCATTTCCCTACTTGGCTTTCAGATACTGTTCAGCGCCCGCATTCATGGGAATGGACATACCGTCAAGGGCGGTATCTTTTGTAATGTACTTGCCCACGGCATGAGCGGCTTTCATGCGGTCCAGATGTTCATAAATCGCCTTGACTACTTCACCGCCCAGTTTGTCATCCATCTTGTCGGTGGTAACGACAACACATTTGACGGCAACAGAATGAATATCTTCTTCTTGGCCGGGATAAGTGCCTTTCGGAATGCTTACCTTCGTATAGTACGGATATTTCTTCATCAGTTCATCTGCTTTATCGCTGTCGATATTGATAATAGCCGCAGATTTATTGGCAGCCAGATCCTGAATGGCGGCAGTCGGG
>OHQF01001777.1_pt1 | contig 10163 bp, 9 predicted proteins | sample 1578001 | NCBI WGS metagenome assembly OHQF01 (sample SAMEA3879538, study PRJEB24766) | human gut metagenome | biome: human-associated habitat; feature: feces | place: USA | collected 1985/1987 | reverse complement strand
CTAATTTTTCTGGCGTTGAAACTATAACATCAACATCGTCTGCAATCAAGAAATCAGCCTCTGTCGGATCTATTTCACTTGCAGAAGATGTTCGTTCAACATTTAGCCCTATTGCGGATAAGTCTTGACGTAAATCAAAATATACTTGATTAACTAAAGCTCTGGATGGTACAACATATACAACTTTGGCATCTCTTCGTAAAGATTTTGTTAAAACAATATTAAACTCTGCCAGCATAGTCTTACCGGCACTTGTTGGCATTTGAACTATTGAAGCATTTGCATAAACATCAAATAAATTTTGCTGCATAGCCTGTCTTTGTGAGGGTAAAAGTTCCAATATGTTATGAGAACTTTTGAACTCACAAAGTTTTTTAATTTGATCTTGAAAGGCAGTTCCATTCCAGATGGAATTTCGTATCAAAGACTGTAAGTCTTTATTGATTATAGAGACAAAATCTCTTAAACGCACATCTGAAGGTATTAGATCTAAAGCAATATCAATATGCTGTCTTACAACATTATCAATACGTTTTTTGTAATTATATCCGTTGATTAGATATTCTGCTGTTTCTGTTAAAGCTTTTGAGGTATGGTATAATCCAACCAATATAAGAGCCTCTTCTTTTTGTGCTTGAACATCGAATTGGTTCAAATATTGATCCTCGAATTTTACTTGTTCCTTTTGTAGATTAGAGATTTCGGATATGGCTCTACGAATATCTTCAAACCCATCACTTTTACGAATTAAGAAAAAAAGTGCTTTAAAAATACCAGCCAAAACACGTTGACTCCAAGACGACTCAACATCTTTGAAATCAACAAATTGTTTTAAATCAAGACGGGCGGAAATAGTTTTATCTAAAATAAGGGCAAGACTTGACAAATAAAAATAATATATTAACGAAACATTGTCTAATTCATAGCCCATTATTTTGTCAAAAATTTCCCTATCTTCCTTTTCCTCTATGTGTACATTTTTTAATAGCTTATAAGCATGTTCTGCCCACTTTAGGTTAGTGTTCTCATGAAATGAAAGACCTATAAGTAAAAATGCAAGGCGACAAGATAATTCAATATCAGACGAAGTAAAATTCGAATTGTTTATACATATTGATTGAAGATGATATGTTTGATTACTCTTTTGTAAGAGCATATTGATATCATCATCATTTAGAATCTGCTGTATGTAGTCCATGCCATTCATTGTACCATCTCTTTGACTTTTTGATAAAACAAATCGACTGTTTCATCAATAGTTTTTTCAGTAAATGAAAAAATGGCAAAATCAACCAAACCAGGTTCAAATTCGTGCGCTAAAGATTGCATTTTTCCAAAATCTTTTGCCTCATTCACGCAACTGGAATCTCGAACAAGCCCACAACCATAAGTAATGTCATATTTATCGGCATTACCAACTTTCATGTTGATTACAACACCTGCAATAACATAAAAATGTTCTGTAGAGGATAATCTACGCAGGTAATCCGTCAAACGCTGCAAAACGATACCTGTATCGTCATGATGACTCTTTTGAGACTTATAAATAGAGTCCTCATTAACATCTACTACATGTGGAGGGTTTTCTTTCTGTGAGGATACTTTCGCCTCTCCAATCAGAATATTAACTTTATCTCCTTCAGTCCTATATCCTATGGCATCAAAGCCTCGACCAGGCAAGTCCAACCTTTCTCGATATGATATATTCTTTATTGGGATTAAAAATCTCCTATTTTCTTCTATTTTCTCTTCAAAATAATAGGTTGTTAATAGTTCTCCCAAATCACTTCTATATATATCCTTAAAAGCTAATGGCTTTTTACCTTCTTCTCGGGCAAAGTCTGTTGCGATAGAATTCTGTTTGATTATTTTGAATAGAGCCTCTAAATTGAAATCACATCCAATTGATTCTGCTTGCTGTAACAATTCCGCATTAATGCCATTAAAAACCTCTGACCGTTGCTTAATATAACGGTCTGCAAATTTATCTATGAATCTATCAAAGACTCGTATGTCAATTTTATCAAAGTGGTTCATTTGAGGCATCTATTTAATATGCAAAGGTATGAATTTATTTTGGAATGCCCCAATTTCCAAGAAGGTAATCTCTGTTAAATGCTAAATTCCTTATTCCTTATTGTTAAGTAACACCCATATTCCAAAATATGGGTGTTACTTAACAATTTAATGTATATACAGCAATTCAAACTCTTTCTTCCGTCGTCGCTCGATGCTCGGCACCACCTTTCCCTTATAGCATCGGAACGAGATATACTCCTCGTAAATATCCCTGTTGCCGGATTCCAACTTTTGGATCAACCTGCTTTTCGGTATCTTCCCGTACCCGACCAACCGGTAATATCCGACATTATAGGCCAGCGTTGCGACCAGGAGTTATCCAAACCAAAATATTATCCCAACTTGACTTTTTACTATATTGAATATCAGTAAATTGTTATATTTTGGTAGCAGATAATAAAGAGTGATTGTTCCATTATTCAAGAACAGTCACTCATTTATTACTAAGTATTATCTCAATCCAAGAACTGTTGCTAATGAATCTTTATTTCTGATTTTCTTATATTTCTTTTCAACGCCTAAAGTCAGATTGTCTTCCATAGAGCATAAAGCTTGTATCATTTGTTCTGATGAAACTCCTACGTATTTCATTGTCGTTTCAATGCTCTCATGCCCCAATAGTTTTTGTATCTGCGCCAAGTTTACACCGTCTTCCAACCAATGGGTAGCCCGTGCATGCCGAAAACTATGGCAATGAAAATCTACAGGAATTTCAAGTAGCCCCTGAGACGCAATCTTAACATACATTTTCAACCGCTTGCTAATCGCTTCTGAAGTGATTTTTTTGTTTGCATGGCCATATATGGGGAAAAATACAAAATCAGAAGGTAACGGATTTGCCGGATGGAACAACTTCACATAATGTCTCAGTATTCTTACCATGCTGTTCAACAAATAAATGGTACGTTGTTTATTCCCTTTACCCAAAACAAGAATGTAACCTTTCGTTTCATCCAGGTGCAGTGCCGACAGCCTCAATGATAATATTTCATCTATTCTTGTTCCGGTACTATATAGAAGATTGAACAAGGCAAAATCCCTCTTACCTATCAATGTACGTGTATTGATGCTTGCAAAAATCCGTTTGATTGTATCTTTTGTGATTACTTCCACTTGTTTTTTAGGTTGCTGCATTCTTTTTATTTCAGCGGCATCACAATCATATTTTATGAATTGGATTTTCTTGTGCGCAAGGAAACGGAGGAAATTTTTCAATATGGAGAGGCGATGATTGCATGTTTGCGGGCTGCATTTTCTTACTTCTTTCAGCCACGCAATCCATTCTTCAATCCAGTCCTTACGGAAGCATTCCCCACAAAGGGTATTTGATGTGACTCCTTTTGAGGATTCAAGGAAGTCTATATAGATTCCCATTCCCTCTCCGTATGATTTTAAAGCGTTATGGCTCAGATTCCTTATACACGGAAGATAGACCGTATGCCACTCATGGATGGCATCGGCGATAATTGAATGTTCTGCTTTAGTCTTCATATTCAAAATAGTCGTTTAAATCAGGCAAAAGTTCTTCATACCCACATCCTGTCAGATTTTCCAACTGGTGTGCAAACAGCGGTACAAGCCTGTAATAATATAATGTGTTTTGAATGTAACGGTGTCCCATGGAACGGCTGAGATATAAGAGTTTGTCCATCCATTCAATGCCGCAGTGATCCCAACCGTTTATGTTCACGACCGCATAGTGACTGCGAAAATCATATGCTCTTGCGTGTGCCGTACTGACTTTCTTCCATACTTTCTTAAAACTTGCCGTTACCCATTCTCCGGAATATGGTTTGTCATACTCGTTAGGAAAGAATGTCTTTCTTCCGGGCATGAGATTTTCCATTTTGACATTATACATCTGCAATAGCGACCACATGGATTCGTGCAAGGCAACCCGATGTTCATCTATGCTCTTTGTGTATCTTATATTTATAACACCGGATTGCAAGTCTACGTCTTCTACTCTGAGCAGACGGGCTTCTGTTGTACGCATCCCTGTACTGTACAAAAGTCGGAAAAAGACCGGAACTTCCACTTTCATAAGCGCAGCCCTCATGTCACGGCAATTTATTGGAGGTTCGAGATTGTCCGCTTCATTAAAGAATCTTGCAAGCTCTTCTGGAGTAAACGGATGTGGTTCGAATGATGTGACATTGACTCTTGGAATGGTGGATGGAAGAGGAATATTTACAAAACCACGGCTATTCGCATATTTCAGAAATCCTCTGACACCTACAATTCTGTTATTGCATGACTTTGCGGATTCCGTTTTTTTCTTCTTGCAATAATCAAGGACAATTTCTTCTGTAAGAACTTCGGCTGACGGATAATTTTGAGCGCAGAAGTCATTGAAACGGCGAATCTTGTCCATTGTCCGCCTACTGAATTTCCCAGAAGCTCTTTTGTAAAGTTCATATTTCTTGACTATATGGGATATTGCGGAATAAGAGTATGGCTGTTCTGAAACAGGAATACGCTTTGGCTTAGGTGTGTATTTTATATCCGGAGGATATGATGGCAATTTGAACGGTGCCCCATATTTCGACCGGATATAACGGATGAAGCGCCTCAAAATAATGCATCTGTTACGGTTTGTATAATAGCTTTCCTTATCTGTCCTTGATGCCCATCCGGAGATAATATCATCCGACAGCACTCCGCCATGATTCATACAGTACTTGGCGAAAGAGTTCAGGTATATGCGGGTTATATAGTCACATTTTCCGATACCGGAGATGAAATTGACATATTCAGACATCAAATCTGCAAATTGGGGTAGATGTGAATCTGTTTTCATTCGAACAACTCCTTTCTTATTGGATAACATTCAATATTGATTCCGCATTCTCTCAGATGAGGGATGTCAGCATCTATATATGGGACTATAGATGAAGAACAGATATGTCCTAAAATATGGCTGATGACCCTAATCTCGGTACCTTTACCAAGTAATTTAGAGGCGAGGTTGTGCCGAAATACGCTGACTCCACGCCCGGATTCACCTTTTCTAAGGTTTAGTTTCTCAAAGACTGTATTGACAATGGTGCCGATACTTTTGTTCTCCAACCTTTCTGTCGTATTCTTCTTGTTGGGAAACAGATACACGGATCCGGCCTCATTGTCCCGTTCATTCCGTATGTAATCAAACAATGAGTTTCCAACATGGGGAAGAAGGGGCAACACTATCGGATTACCAGTCTTTTCCTGGACGAAGCTGACTCGTTCCTTCTTCCAATCTATGTCTGTCAATTTCAAGTTGGCAATGTCACATCCTCTTATGCCAGTATATAAAGCCAATGAAACTATAGCTTTTTCCCTGAAAGTCAAAATATTGTTAGAGTCTGACAAAGCATTTTTTATCACATTGATTTCATCATCCTTAAGATAGTTGAAGTTTTTCCTTTCATATTTCAAATCAGGGAAATAACCTAATACTTTTTTCATGTCGTATAAATCCCCCAACTCTTTAAGGGCTGACGCTATGTGACCGCAATATGTCCTTGAACGCTTTTGCTGTTCTTCTTTAAGGAAAAAGGACAAAACATGTTCTTCTTTGATTTCATCCAATGAAGAGACGTGGAACTTTTGCATCTCAAAAAGGAACATTGTAACGGCATCGGTTTCCATTTTTACTGTGGACTTCTTTTTATGTTCTGCGGCACGCTTCCGATAAATGTCTATAACTTTCCGAAAACTGGGGTTAAGCATATTATACCTGGAAGGATAACATAACGGAACAAAGGACTTCTTGTCCGGGTAGTGCCCAAATTCATCATATGCTTGGATAGTACGTAAATGCATCATCCTAAGATCCAATGTCGCTTTTGTATATCCCCTTGTACGGATAAACTTTTCTGCAAACTGTTCATACGAATGAAAACATCCTTCATGTTCAAAAAGAAGTCTTAAAACAAATTTTACTCCTTTGATGTACTGAATGTCATAACCACGGGAAACGAGGTTGTCCAGTAACTTCTTCTGGCTTAATTTTAACTGTGCTATATTCATATTCTTCCTATTGGCTTTAGTGCCATTAGCAAAGATATAGGAATGTATTATCCAAACCTATTCATCCTATAACAGAATGATTTACAGAATAAAAAACTATATTTTTAGGATAATGCTGGGGTTTGGATAAATTTTGTTATCCGAAATTTCGGATAACAAAAGGGCATCTTTTCCGAAGCGGCTGCACATCTTATGCAATTTCCTCAAATCGGCTCTCAACAGTGAATCCGCCTGCGCTTCCGTCATATCGGTCGTCAGTTTCTCGTGGGGAAGAATTTTGTGGCCGTACCCTACATAAGGCAGATGGTTTCCGTGCCAGCCTTCCGCTTCCTTGATACAGGCCACCGCCTTGTTGAACAGCCCGGCATCCGGTGGGGAAATCCCAGTCTGGGCAAACAGCCCGGGAACAAAGGAAAAGGCCAAAAGCCAAAGGGCAAACAGTTTGCTTCTCATAAGGCGGTTTTGTTGTAAAGACCGGTTTCCATTGTCAGCGGAGTGAAAAAGGGTTCATCCGGCGAATCGGGCGGGAAGCGAACAGGTGTCGTATCGATCTGCATGGTCGGCAGGTCTTTACTCTTTTCCGTTACTTCGGTCATCTCTTCCTCTTCATTTTCATTGTTGAAGGAGAAAGAGAGCAATACCACCTGCCCTGCATTGTCCTCGAAATAGATGTCGATGGTCTGCCGGTCCGTACATCCGGAGGTGTAATAGAGGCGGAACACCTCACGGTCCAACGGGTAACGGTCATTGGGTAGCAGTTTCATGCCGTTATCCAGAAGCAGCGAGCCTTTTCCGTTCGGCTGGAAATAGCGTATGGTGTAGCGTGCATCCTCGAAACGCCCGGCACGCTTCAACTCGCACCTGATTTCCGCCGTCTCGCCCAACACAAGACGAGTGGGCACAGGCATGGTTTCCACGGTGAAAGGGAACGCCTGCTGCACGTCAATTTTATCGTTGCAGGCTGTGAACAGACAAGCCAACAGGCTTACGAACAGGACGGACACCAGTCCGCTCCATACTCTTTTTTGATTCAATGTATTCATATTCATTCTTGTTTTTAATTGATGATAAATTTGACGCCCAGGCCGAACTGCGTACTGAACAGTCCCACCTTGCTGCCCCAGAGACAGCGCTCTCTAATGGAGGCGAGTAGCACGATACGGTCGGTAATGTAACTCTCCAATTCCAGCGTGACCGCCCCTCCATAGATGAAGGCGTCCTTTGTCGTGAGCAGCGAGCCGTCGGGTAACTGTTTGTCGCCCCAGTTCACCGTTTCATAACCGGCAAGGGCGGAGCCGCCGATGGAAAGGAAGAAGGTCTTGGACGGATCGGAGAGGAATTTCAGGAAATAGCCGCCCTCCAGCGTGAACTGGGCACGGGGAATCTGCATATTTCGGTATCCGTAGCTCTTCTGAAGATATTCCGCACCGACCACCCAACGGTTCGCGTGCTTGGTATAGGTCGACATCGCGATACCCGTGTAGAAATCCACCGGCTTGCCGAAACCGTCCGTGAAACCTCCCCTCAGTTCTATCCCCCGCATACCGGGCAGACAGCGTTGGGCGTTTGCCTGTCCCCCGAAGAGGACAAGCATTGCCGCAACTACGATAAACATGTACTTTTTCATGGTCATTTCACTTTAAGTTCGTTGATGACCTTTGCCCGGACGATATCCTCGTTCTCCACCGTGAACGACTGGTGGCGTCCGCCGTTTTTCTCATGCAGTTCCACAACCAGCATCTTGTCATCGGGAATCGTGAACTTGTCCAGCGTGAAAACGGTACGTTCGTCCTTCTTTCCGGCCACCACGGTGGCATAGTTGTATGCCCTGAGCGGGAAGATGACCTGCTCCTGGATAGCCGTGCGCTTCATGACCTTCTTGTCGACAATCTTGAACGTGATAAAATCGACATCGAAAGGCACGTGTGAGGTGTTGCAGAGCTGCGTGTGGAAATAGAGCAGCCCGTTGTGGGTGTACAGTCCGCGGAGCAGGTACTGGATGCCGAAAGACTTGCTGCCGATATGCTTGATGTTGCGCTTGTTGTCCTTATGAATGGCCTCCATAATCAGACGCACCAGTTTCGGCGACTCGCTGCCCAAATCCTGCAAATAGATGTCAAGGGCATTGTTCGGACGGTTTACCGTGCTTCCGTCATGGATAAAGTCTTTCATCTCAACGCTCAGAAGCAGCGGTTCTTCCGCGTATTTCACGTTGAAGGTGTAGAAACTCCCGCTTTCGGTAATGACCGAGAAATTGGTTTCCTCCCTGAAATTCCTGACTGTGGCCTTGACACGGATAACATTCTCCGCCCCGTCCGCCTTTCCGGCAATCAGGTGCGGGGAACCGAGGTCCACATAGCGCACCGCCGACGGGAAGATAATGTGTGTGGTCTTGTCATAAGTCACTTCCAGACCATACGGCGGAATCAGTCTGTCAAACGTCAGTTTGCGTGTCAGACCGTGGTACAAGTCCCCCTCTGTCTCCATCCGGGGATAGGCCTCCTTAGTCAATTTCACGGAATTGCCGGTTTGGCACTCCGTTTTCCCGTTCACTTTGTCCGTTTCCTGTGCGAAAGCACTCATCGTCATGCCCAGTACAAGGGCAAACATTACAATTACTTTGTTCATACGCTTAAAAATTAAATGGTGAATAATCAGTTGTTTTTCTTTTGGCTCAACATCAGAGTATAGCCTGATTTGAGATGTACCTTTTCCTCCCGCAGTTTTTTGGAGACATATTGCGACACCCCTTGAATCGCCCCCTTGCCGAGTTCCGATAACAGTTGGTCCCCCGCGGACTGGTTGGTGATGGAGATGCTCGTACCGAGGTTCTGTCCCAGATTGGCGGCCACCTCTTTCGCCGCGCTGACCTCCGCGGAATTAGGGATGTAGATGCCTTCCTGCCCATCGGAGTCATAGACCGTCAGTTCGACCGGGATAATCAATCCGCCGTATTCCAGCGAGACGATGCCGATACCGAGCCTGTCACCCTGGATACGCCCCGTACCAGTTACGAGGGTGTTGCGGGGCAGCAGGGTGTTTCCCGCACGCATCGGTTCCAGCAGGCGGAGCCGCACACTCTGACCGTTGAGTACGGTCTGGTCGCCATGCACGCAGATACGGATGGTGTTCTTCTCCGCAGTACCCCCGTTTCCTACCGGAGTGGCGAAACCCCGGTTGCGGGATTCCGATAGTCCGGCGAGAATCCGCTCGTCGCTCATGGGTTGCGAGAGGGAGGAAACGACCGGAACGGACACCTGTCCGATAGGTACGATGTCGGCCTTGCCGTCGGCTTTTCCCGGAGCTTTATCCGATGTTTCCCGGGCAGCACTGTTTTCCCCTGAGGTGTATTGGGCGGCGAGCTGGTAGGATTTCTCCAACAGGGCAACCTGCTCCTCGTAGGATGGCTGGATACTATGCTGCTGCACCATCGAATTGCGTAATTCCTCGACTTCCTTGCGCAAGGCCTCCTTTTCCGGGTCTTCTTTCGGCTCCTCGTAGAAATTGCCCAGAGTCCGGTTGATGTCCCGGTAAGCTGAGGTCGAAGATTGAAAAGAGCCGCTGCCACGGTAGACCGTTCTGCCTGAAGACGCTGTTTCCGCTTTCGTCCCGCCTGCATCAAGAGAGAGAATTTCATCCTGCCCGGACAGCCGTACCGTGCTGTCCGGTTTTTCCGTACCGAAAGATAGTTCTTCGAGTGTGCGCATCTTCTCCTCCTGCTTGCGCCGCATCATATCCTGCTCGTAGGCCGTCTTCTTGTCCCCGACAATCCCGGCATTGCGGGGATCGGGCAGTTCGGTGTTGAACCCGACCGATTGCTCCTGCTCCTTCCTCCCTTTTTCGGAGGGCGCGAAAATCAGCCATAGGGAACCTACGAATACGGCGAACATCAGCGCGAAGACCAGGTACTTCTTCAAGTCCTGCTTCCGTTTGAGTTTATTTGCTTCCTGTGTCATCGCTAATCGAAATTAAATTGGTTAAAGAACTCTTCCATTTCCCGCTGTGTCCGCCGGGAGAGCGTGTCCGTACCGTGAGGCACGATGTCCGGCACACTGAGCGGTGTAATCTCAATC
>OHQF01001765.1_pt1 | contig 10216 bp, 10 predicted proteins | sample 1578001 | NCBI WGS metagenome assembly OHQF01 (sample SAMEA3879538, study PRJEB24766) | human gut metagenome | biome: human-associated habitat; feature: feces | place: USA | collected 1985/1987 | reverse complement strand
GACACCTCCGTTAACAATCCCTCAATAGTTGGCAGTGCTTCGCACTGCAACAGAAGCTCACCTTTACACAAGGGAGCTAAATTGTGATACTTCTGTTTTTTATATCTATACAACATTCTCAATTTCGTTTTCTACTATGTTGAAGCGCTTGAACTCCGGTATGGATTCATCAAAACTTTTTATCAATATGCTTTCGTCGCCCGAAAGACTGTACATTGCCATTATTCCCGAGGGATAAAGCACTTTGTCGAGCTTGCCCGTTCTCAGCTTATCATATCCGTTATAAAGCGGGATATCGTTCTTGCGGCTGAGGTAATCGATCATAGCAAGCAGGTAAAGACATTCGGCGTACCACTTACGTTCGTACAGCTTGCTTACTTCGTCACTGCACAGCATATCACGGATAAAGGAAAGTTCGCCCTTGTCTTTTACAAGGTGGCAGATGTTGCTTTTGAATATTTCAAACGAGCTTCTTTCCATGTGGGTTTCCTCCGTTTCGCTGTTTTTCTGATTTTAGCACAGTATTTTTATGCTGTCAAGAAGACTTTTTCCAATCATAGCAATTACAGGCTTATGAAAATGCCGTTTATTATTTCGTTGCGTTGAATTATGCTGTTTTTTATGGTATTATATAATAAACTTTGAAAAGGAAACAAAACAGTGAATATCAGAACTTTGTACACAGGAGAATTAAATCTGCTGTTTCAGCTCTTTGACTATAACGATCCCGATGAAATGACGGCTGAAAATACAGTAGATATTAACGAGGGAAAAATCGATATATTTGGCTTGTTCCGGGAGAACAGACTGATAGGAGAGATACACGCCGCTTATGTCCATAACGATGAAAGGTTTGCCGTAAGAAACAAGCGTGTTTATCTCTTTGCTTTCCGTATTCATAAGGATTTTCAAGGCAGGGGATACGGACAATTTTTGTTGAATGAGGTAATTTCCACGCTTTCGCAAAAAGGTTATTCTGAATTTACGATCGGTGTCGAAGATGATAACGAAACGGCTGTACACATATATTCAAAGCTCGGATTTACGCAGTTGATCGGTAAAATCAGCGAGGAATATCAGGGGGATAGTTATGAATATGGGTTGTATCTGAGAGCGTGAGGAGTAAATATGCTCCGATTTACGGACAGATCTGATATTATTGAAAACGACAGGCTCTTTTCCGGACAGGAAATGTTCGGAAAGGAGCTTTTATATTTTGAATATGTCACTTAAAATTTACCCGATGTAAACAAATCTTTGTTGAGTTTTGATATATACAAATTTCTCTTTCGGGTATAGAATATAGAGGTTGCTGTTTGTCCGCAGGACAAAGGAACAGAAAGAGGGAGAGAAATGATAAAGCGTTATTTCAAACGTTTAAAGACAGAATTCAAAGGCTATAATGCAGGAAAATTCGGGAAAGATGTGCTTGCCGGTATCACAGTAGCGGCTGTGGCACTTCCGCTTGCGCTTGCATTCGGTATATCGAGCGGTGCGACTGCCGCTGCAGGACTGATCACGGCACTTATCGCAGGTGTTGTAATAGGACTGCTTTCGGGTGCTTCATATCAGATATCAGGACCTACGGGCGCTATGGCGGCTATCCTTTGCTCGCTTGTAGCTACATATCAGATACAGGGTGTGTTCATTGCCTGCTTTATGTCGGGTGTTATACTTCTGCTGTGCGGAATATTCAAGCTCGGCGGACTGGTACAGTTTATACCCACGCCTGTTATTACAGGCTTTACATCGGGTATAGCAATAATAATCGCATTCGGTCAGATAAACAACCTTACGGGACTTAAATGCGAGGGTGCTTCTACTATAGATAAAATAGTAAGCTACTTCAACATGCCTCAGACACTGAATTTCGAGGCAATAGCAATCGGCGTATGCGTTATAGTGTTTATGCTTATTTATCCCAAAAAGCTCAATGCTATCATCCCGTCGTCGCTTATGTCTATTATAATAGCAACAGCGCTGAACTTCATATTCAATTTCAATGTCGGCATTGTAGGCGAGATACCGCAGACGCTTCTGCTTAACGACAGGCTTGATATTACGGCGATAGATTTTGACACGGTCAAGAATCTTATATTCCCTGCAATCAGTATTGCGGCACTCGGACTTATCGAGAGCCTTTTGTGCGGTGCGAGCGCAGGCAGAATGAAGAATGAAAAGCTCGATAGCGATCAGGAGCTTGTAGCACAGGGCATAGGCAATATGCTGATACCCTTCTTCAAGATTCTTCAAATCAATTTTTTCGCTCTCTTTAATCAGCGGATAGACAATATAAACCTGGCGTCCTTCGTCGATCTGCTTACGTACCGAACGATACATGCTTTCCCGGCGATTGTCGAATTGATGGATGGTAGTAATCGGTTTTCTTCCGGGTGGAAGTTCATCGATAACAGACACGTCCAAGTCACCGTACAAAGTCATCGCCAACGTACGGGGAATGGGAGTGGCAGTCATTACAAGTACATGCGGAGGTTGAACATTCTTACTCCAAAGACGGGCACGTTGAGCCACGCCAAAACGATGTTGTTCGTCAATCACAACGAAGCCTAAAGAAGAGAAATTGACAGTATCTTCAATAACGGCATGTGTTCCTATTAATATCTGCACATCTCCTGTCAGCAATCCGGCCAGAATCGCTTCTCTCCTTTTTCCTTTAATAGAACCTGTCAGTAGCTCAACACGAATATCCATGCCAAAAAGCAGTTCCTTAATGGTTTCGTAGTGCTGGTTTGCCAGGATTTCGGTAGGTGCCATCATACAAGCCTGATAGCCATTATCCAATGCCAGCAACATACTCATCAAGGCAACCAGTGTTTTTCCGCTTCCTACATCTCCCTGCAAAAGGCGATTCATCTGTCTGCCACTGCCGACATCGTTCCGTATCTCTTTCAACACCCGTTTCTGCGCACCCGTCAGTTGGAAAGGAAGATTCTTTGTATAAAATGTATTGAACACATCTCCCACTTTTTCAAAGATGTATCCACGATACCTTTTCTGCCTGTCTTTGGCATATCGGAGAATGTTTAACTGAACATAAAACAGTTCTTCAAATTTAAGACGGTATTGTGCCCGACGGAGGACGTCAGGATTGGTTGGAAAGTGGATATTCCGGAGCGCTTCCGTCAAAGGCATCAAATGATGCTCCGTCAGCAACTTGGGAGAAAGTGTTTCAGGTAGAGGCTCCTGTATCTGCTGAATCACCGTTGCCATCATCTTCTCAATCGCGTGAGAGTTGAGGAAACTGCGTTTCATCTTCTCCGTCGTACTATAATAAGGTTGCAGCCCCACCGAGGAAAGTTTCAAATCATCCGGTTTGTCTACATCAGGATGCGCCACATTGATACGTCCGTTGAAAACAGTAGGTTTGCCGAAAATAATATATTCCTCGTGAAGTTTATACTTTCCCAAGATGTACTTTATACCTTGAAACCACACCAAATCCACGACTCCTGTACCATCCGAAAAATGCGCTGTCAAACGGCGCTGCCGTCCTTCACCAATGGTCTCGAAACCGAGGATTTCTCCTTTCAACTGGATATACGGCATATTGCCATCTATTTCATGAATGTAATAGATGCGGCTCCGGTCAATATATTTATAAGGGAAATAATAAATTAAATCGTGCAAGGAATAGATTTCCAACTCCTTATTTAATACAGCGGCTTTTTGAGGGCCTACACCGGAGATAAATTTTATGTCGCGTGTGGCTAAATCGAACATTTATAAAAGAGCACTCCCTACTTTTAAATCGAAAGGAGTTGTTATTTTTATATTTTCACGGTTGCCTTCTGCCAGATAAACGGGCATTCCCATCGCTTCCACAACGGAAGCATCATCTGTAAAGAAGGGGGTAAATTCCTGGGCATAGGCTTGTTGCAGCAACTCTACATCAAACACTTGCGGCGTTTGCACCAGTTTATAATCAATCCGGCTGACTGTTTCACTTCCGGCATCTGTCAAATGGCGAAGCGTCTCTACTACATCCACCACAGGAATCACTGCTTTTTGCACCTCTGCCAACTCATAACAACGGCGAATCACTTCTACTGATACAAACGGGCGTACTCCATCATGCACTCCCACCAATCCCGGCTCTTGCACCAGTGCCAGCCCGTTCTTTACGGAATGGAAACGTGTTTCACCTCCTTCTGCAAGGACATGTTTTACCGTAAAATGATGTTCATCGCAAAGTTGCTTCCAGAAACTTTGTTGCTCCTGCGGAAGCACCAATATGATTTGAAGCGCCTCGTCATATCTCCTGAAGACTTCCAGGGTATGCATCAACACAGGTTTATCACCCATGGGAAGGAATTGTTTGGGAAGATCACTTCCCATTCGCAAGCCCTTTCCACCGGCGACAATGATTACATATTTCTTCATGGACGGTTTAGCGTTTAACGCACATCGCTTCTACCAGTTCGTCTACTTTTTCTTTACCTACCAACAGGTCAACGATTGTCAAGGCAAATTCCATAGCAGCACCCGGTCCCATACCCGTAATGATGTTTCCATCACGTACGACATGTGCATTTACACATTCGGCACCATCCAGATATTGTTCGAAACTCGGATAACAGGTAGCCTTCTTTCCTTTCAGCAGTCCCAGTTTACCCAACACCATCGGAGCAGCACAAATGGCAGCAATAGGTTTACCTTTTGCAGCAAAATCAAGGATCAATTTGCGCAATCCTTCGTGCTTGTCAAGTGTAGCAGCTCCCGGCATTCCTCCCGGCAACAACAAAAGTTCAGCATCAAAGAAATCACAATTCTCGAAATTAATATCGCAAAGAACGGATACATCATGTGCTCCTACTACAATTTCATCCGGTGTAACGGATACGATTTCTACATTCAGTCCGGCACGTCTCAACGTGTCAATAGCAGTAAAGGCTTCAATTTCTTCAAAACCATCTGCAAAAAAAGCGTATACAGTTCCCATAATGCTTAATATATTTGGTTAATGATACTATCTCAAGTTAAAATAATAGGTGATTGTCCCTGTCTGGTTATTCACTCCATCGATCGTATTAAAACGGGCTTTCTTAGCTGCATCCTCCGCCGCCTTACGCAAAGCGGAATTTACAGTGTTCGTTTGAGGGCTAATGCTGGTCGATATCACTTGCCCTGCAGGATTCACGGTGATATTCACCACTACACGTCCTTCTTCCTGCACATTATATACAGGCTTCGGCAAACTGCCCGTACCTAAAGAACGTCCGCCAAGGTCAAATGTTCCATAACCTCCGGTTCCGGTCTTCGCTCCGGTAGAAGAGTTACCCTCCTTGCTACCTTCGGTTCCCGTGCCACTAGCCGCTGTTCCTTTATTTCCTGTCATTTGCGCTCCTTTTCCAAACGCACCGGACACCCTCTTTCTGGCAGCTTCTTCGGCAGCCTTACGTTCACGTTCCGCTTTTTCTTCTGCCAGTCGTTTCGCTTCTGCAGCTTTTTCCGCTTCCGTTTTTTCCGGCTTCTTCACCGGTTCTTTCGGCTTGACCATCTCTTTAGGTTTCACCGTCTCTTTTTTCGGTTCTTCCGTCTTAGGCTTCAAAGTGACCGTTTCCTCTTCAGTCTGTGTCAGTAAATCCTGTTCAGAAGGGAGTTGCGGTTCTGTTTCCGCAGGCGGTGCTGCCGCATCTTCATCCATAATATCCACGTCTACCAGAGAGGGATCATCGAAACCACTTGCTGCGTCTACATTTCCCATCATCACAGGCACTCCGCCTGCATCTTCATCCGGTTGGGGGACAGTAAAGCTCACCAGAATCAAAAGAGCAATCACTGCCACATGCACCAACAGTGCACCGAGCGCTCCTATGTATTCACCCTTTTTTCTTCTGTCCATTGTTTCTTATTTATTTTCAGGCGGGCGGGTAGCCAGCACCATCTTAAAATGATTCTCGTTTGCAATGTTCAATACCCTTACAATCTCACGATAAGGTACCGATTCATCTGCATACAATGCCACATACATTTCCGGTTCCTTCTCTGCACAACTCTGCAAAAATGAAGTCAGATCGTTCAGCGCCACCGGCTGCTCTTTTTCATTGCCGAAAGCGGCATAGAAATTCAAGTCCTTATCGATAACCACTCTTGTCAGCGGCTTGGCCGAAGTCTGCTGCTTGCCTTGAGGCAGCAATACCTTTATGGCATTGGGCGACACCACCGTAGAGGTTATCATAAAGAATATCAGCAACAGGAAGATGACGTCCGTCATGGAGGCCATGCTGAAATTGGGCGATACTCTATTTCTTCTTTTTAATCCCATCTGCCAATTATTTTGCAGGCTCGTTCAACAGGTCCATGAACTCCATTGTACGAGATTCCATTTTATTTACCACACGGTCTACCAGCATCACCAGATAATTATAGGCAAACATAGCGATGATACCGACAATCAGACCACCGACCGTTGTAATCATAGCTTCATAGATACCTCCCGAAAGCAAAGTGATATCAATGTTTCCACTTCCGGCATTCGCCATTTCGTAGAATGCGCGTACCATACCGGTCACCGTACCGAGAAATCCGAGCATTGGAGCACCTCCGGAAATAGTTGCCATCACAGTTAGTCCTTTTTCCAACTTTGCAACTTCAATGTTACCCACATTCTCAATAGCTACCTGCACATCGTTAATAGGACGTCCCAGACGGCTGATTCCTTTTTCTATCATACGTGCCGAAGGGGTATTCATCGTACGGCAATAGTTAATAGCCGCTTTGATCTCTCCACTATGAATATAGTCTTTAATCCGTTCCATAAACATGGGGTCCTCTTTTCCTGCTTTGCGAATCATGTAGTTACGTTCAAACAGGATATAGAAACAGATAACCGACAGTACGCCCAATACAATCATAATCCATCCACCCTTGACAGCCATATCAAGCATGTTCATTTCCGGAGCGTTTACCTCCGTCAGCACGGGGTTGGCAGTAGCCAGTGAGTCGGCCATATTCATAGCCCCTTGGGCTAACAAGATCATTGCATTCATGAGCGTAAACAGTTTTTATATTCCTGAATGGTACGTTCGAGTCCCAGATACAGTGCATCGCTAATCAACGCATGTCCGATAGACACTTCATCCACCCAAGGAATGTTTTTATAGAAATAATTTAAATTCACCAGACTTAAATCATGACCGGCGTTCAATCCGATACCCAGTTTACGGGCAGTCTTTGCAGCTTCGATAAAAGGAGCGATAGCTGCTTCCGGATTCTTCGGATAGTCCGTCGCATAAGGTTCAGTATACAGTTCGACGCGATCCGCCCCTGCTTTTGCCGCATATTCCACCATTTCAGGATCGGCTGCCACAAAAACGGAAGTACGAATGCCGGCACTGTTAAACTGATCGAGAACTTCCGTCAGGAATTCCTGATTTGCTTTCGTATCCCAACCTGAATTGGAGGTGATCTGTGAAGGATCATCGGGTACAAAAGTAACCTGATGAGGTTTTACTTTCAACACCAAGTCAATAAATTCCGGAGACGGATAACCTTCAATATTAAATTCAGTCCGCAACAGAGGACGCAAATCATATACATCAGAACGACGAATGTGACGCTCGTCAGGACGGGGATGAACGGTGATACCATCAGCCCCAAAAGATTCACAATCAAGCGCTACCTTTACTACATCGGGCACATTTCCCCCGCGAGCATTTCTTAGCGTAGCAATCTTGTTTATGTTTACACTTAATTTAGTCATAGTTCTACGTTATATTTGCCGCAAAAATACAAATATTATTATTAGTTGCCTAATAATACGAAACGCATTATGGGTTCTTTTTTGGTTATTTAAAGTAGAAATCCAAGAAAAAATGCCAAATTTGCATCCTGAACTAATGATATTGCTTATGAAATTCGCCATTTTCGGAAATACTTATCAGGCTAAAAAGTCCTCTCATGCTGTCACCTTGTTTAAACTTTTAAAGAAACAGGGAGCAGAGATTGGTATGTGCAGGGAATTTTATCAATTCCTAGTTTCTGAAAATATGGATATTAAAGCAGATCAATTATTTGATGGTGATGATTTTACTGCCGATATGGTAATCAGCATCGGAGGCGACGGAACATTTCTGAAAGCTGCCCGCCGCGTAGGAAGAAAAGGGATTCCTATTTTGGGAATTAACACAGGACGTTTAGGATTTCTGGCAGATATTTCGCCGGAGGAAATGGAGGAAACATTTGATGAAATCCAAAACGGCAGATATAGTGTGGAGGAACGGAGCGTACTTCAGTTGATCTGCAACGACAAACATCTCCAAGATTCTCCTTATGCCCTCAACGAAATAGCTATTCTCAAACGAGACAGCTCCTCAATGATTAGTATCCGGACAGCTATTAATGGCGCGTATCTGAATACTTATCAAGCTGACGGGTTAGTAATTGCCACTCCAACAGGTTCCACAGCCTACTCTTTGAGTGTAGGAGGCCCGATCATCGTCCCTCATTCCAACACTATTGCCATCACTCCGGTGGCTCCACATAGTCTCAACGTCCGTCCTATCGTTATTCGGGATGACTGGGAGATTACATTAGATGTAGAAAGCAGAAGTCACAACTTCCTCGTCGCCATCGACGGGAGGAGCGAGACTTGCAAAGAAACGACTCAACTAACCATCCGTCGGGCAGATTACAGCATAAAGGTAGTGAAACGTTTTAATCACATTTTTTTCGATACACTCCGCAGCAAAATGATGTGGGGAGCGGATGGAAGACGATAGATGGGAAACTAATCTAACGTAAAAGTCTGCGAACCAATCAGATTACCACCTTCGAAGATATCAACGCGATAGTTTCCGGCATATAAGAATTCTTCTACATCCCAGAATACATTCACGTTCTGTTCTTCTCCGTTATATTCAATATATTTCTTGATGGAGTAAACCAGTGTACGGTTTTCATAAGGGAAAGTATTGGATGCACTCTTAGTCAAAACATCATTATCCGGTTTGGTTATACGTATATAAATGGTACGTTCCCCGTTTTCAGCAGTTATATTCTTCACGATTGTGAAACTGATAGCCAATTTCACCACATCTTTCACCTTCTTCGCCACTTTACCGCGTTTATTGCGTGGTTCGATACGAATATTAGTTGCATCGAGTTGTGCGGCTAACGTCACCTTCTTATCCAGATTTTTCTTTTCTTCGGAAAGGTTACTGATTTGTTGTGAAGCCTGATTATATTTTTGTGTTACTTCTGCAATGACCTGTTTCTGCTGTGCAGCCAGTTTATTTAGTGAATCAATCTGATTAATATAACCAACCATTACTTTACGTAAGGTAGCCAATTCTTTCTTTAAACGACGAATCTCTGTTGCATTCGAACTCTTCACAGTACGAAGTTCTTCTAATAGACGTTGGGTCTTTAACTGTTCCTGTTCTAACAATACTCCTAATGAGTCATTAGTAACCTTAAACTTCAATTCATCATATTCTTGCACAAAACGACTATATTCGTTTTCCAGATCTTCCTTATCCAATTGGAATTCCTGCACTAACTCCCGATTAGCTTTTTTTTCGGTAAACAATAAATAAGTAATACCAATAATAGCTATCACCAAGATAGCCACGGCCGCAATAAGAAGGCTTTTTTTACTCATAGTTTCAGTTGTGAATTGATAACGTGCGCAAAAGTAATCATTTCGCAACAGAAGTCAAGTATAAAAAGTGAGAGTTTTTGAAAAACTCCCGACTAATCTATGCAATTTTAATTTATTAACCAGTCAACCAGGCCGAACCGACAGACGCAAAGTCCCCCGACTGATTCTCCTTTATGATCCTAAGCGGCCACTGACATTACCTGATCGAAGCATCCTTATTTGCGACTTTTACCTTGTTTACGTACTAGTTTTGAAGCAAATGGTACTTTAGCAAACAAGTATTGAAATTATTTTTTAATGAAGCGGTAGCCCGAGAAATAATATAGAATTCACCTAACGTACAAACGTATGTTATCTACCGTGTGAATGTCCGTTACCCACCGGGCGAGCATCAATAACCTACCAGACAAAAGGCGGTCATCTGCCGGACGAACAGTTCATGAGGGACACGAGAACAGAAACGACACCGACGAAGTGATCCAAACCGACAACGGCAGCAGCCAAAGCCATCTTCTCTGCCCAGTATTATTGCTATTGTTTATAACAGAAATAATACTTTTACTTACTCTTCTTTACTTTACTCTTCTCTACTCT
>OHQF01001763.1_pt1 | contig 10238 bp, 8 predicted proteins | sample 1578001 | NCBI WGS metagenome assembly OHQF01 (sample SAMEA3879538, study PRJEB24766) | human gut metagenome | biome: human-associated habitat; feature: feces | place: USA | collected 1985/1987 | reverse complement strand
AGACTGGGGGCAAAAGATCCGCTACCCAGCCGCAGACGATTTATTCAGAGTTTCCTTATAATATTCAGCGTTTCTCCTGATTCAGCCAATCCAGTGCGCTTCGGGAGGCGGGGGAAACCTCGGCTCCCTGGGCTTTCAGGTGTTCCAGGGTCATTTCCAGCCCCAGCTTCAGTGCCCCGTCCAAATCGGTAAAGGCCAGCTCCCGAAGCTTCTCCACCCCGGGAAAATCCCGGTTTGGCTCCATGTAATCGGCAACGTAAATAATTTTTTCCAGCAGGGTCATATTCGCCTTGCCGGTGGTGTGGGACTCAATGGCGGACACCACCGCCGGATTTTCTCCGAAAATCCGCTGGGCGACCATGGAGCCGGTGAGGGCGTGGAGAGTTCTGGGGTAACGCTTGGAAAAATCGTCTAATAGTTTACCATAGGCATCGCACAATGTCAATTGCAGGGGGCCGTCGATGGCCTTGGTAATGTCGTGGAGGATTCCCGCCCGGGCGGCATCGGTGACATCCGCCCCCCAACGCTCCGCCAGTGCCACCGCCGTATCCCGGCAGCCCAGCACATGGCGCACCCGGTTGGGGTTCAGCAGGCTCACCACCACCTGTTCCAGCTTGTCCATGGGCAAATTCTTCCAGTTGGTGCGGGTATCATAGAGGTTGTACTCCCGGATGTAGTCCAGCACCCCCGCGGGCAGGAACTCCCCGGCGCAGCGGAAGGCCAGAAGCCGACGCATCTGGGTGGAGGAAATGACGATCACATCGTTGTGCACCAGGATAACCTTGGCTCCCTGGGCTTCCAGGGCTTCCTTCTGCTTCAGAGCCGCAGCCTTTTCTCCCTTGTCTCCCCGGTAGAAAACCCCCAGGGTCGCTTCCCCCAGAATCTTCTCCGGATTCTTCCAGGTGTCGAAGGTCAGGAACATGTCCGTGCCCATGAGCAGCACCAACTCCGCCCCGGGGTACAGCTTTTTCACCGTTTCCAGCGTTTCCCAGGTGTAGCTGATGCCCTCCCGCTTCAATTCCAGATCAGAAACCTCAATCTGGGGGCAGTCCGCCGCGGCAATGCGCAGCATTTCCAGACGCTGCTGCGCCCTGGGAGAATTGGAGGGCAGCACCGCCTTGTGAGGCGGCGCATAGGCCGGGATCATCAGGAGCTTCGTAAGCCCCAGGGTGCTCACCGCCTGCTTTGCCGCCTGAATGTGCCCAACGTGGGGTGGGTTGAAAGTTCCGCCATAAATGCCGATTCGTTCCATAATACCCTTCCTCTATTCAATCTGTCGGAATTGCGGATATTCTATTGGATCAGACTGTCGAAAAACCATGTCATTGCGAGCCAGTGCTCACACTGGCGTGGCAATCTCCCTAATATTCAAACATCTTAATTCCCAAACCGGAAGCTTTTGCATCTAACCGGGGGATTCCCACACCAGTCTGCGGACTGGTTCGGAATGACAACGTATTTTTCAGGCTTTTTGATATGCTGGGATTACTCCTCGCTTTTCAGCTGCTTTTCCCGGCTGCGCTCGATGGCCTTCTCAATGGCCTGCTCCCGGAAATACTGGTTGCGCTGCTCCCGAACCTTCCGGGCGGCAGCCCGCCGGGCTCGAACACCCTTGCCCACCGGGTCAGCCTTGGACTTGGGGGTCTCCTTGCGCTTGGCTCTTCCCGTCTGGTTCCGGGCCTGCTGGCACTTTTCGGAGAACCGCCAGATCACGAATTTATTGCCCACGCAGGCGATTCCCTCGGCTCCCGTGGCCTCACACAGGGCATCGGATACCTCCCGGGGACTCATCAGGGCGGTTTCCAGCACCTTGCCCTTCACCAGCTCATGGGCGGTGAGCAGCCGGTCGGCCTCCGCCGCCACGGCCTCAGTGACCCCGTCCTTTCCCACCATCAATGTGGTTTCCAGGGGATTTGCCTGGGCTCGAAGCTGAGCCCGTTCCTTACTTGTCAGCATAGCCTGCCTCCTTCAGTTTCTCGTAAAAGCCCTTCAGAGCGTTGGCTCGATGGGACACCCGGTTCTTTTCCTCCGGGGACATCTCCGCCGTGGACTTGCCCATAGGCGGGTAGTAGAAAATCGGGTCATAGCCGAAGCCGTTTTCCCCCACGGGAGCCCGGAGCAGCTCTCCGTGAATCTCCCCCCGGGACTGGATAACCTGTCCTTCCGGGGTAACGAAGGTGATGACACAGACGAATTTCGCCTGACGCTGGCCGTCCGGCACATTTTCCGTATTCTTCAGCAGCAGCTGAAGCCGCCCCCAGTCGTCCAGGGATTCATCGAAGCCGTACCGGGCGGAATAAATGCCCGGCGCACCGTTCAGGGCATCCACCGCAATGCCGGAATCGTCGGCCAGTGCCGGAAGGCCCGTGGCCTTCATCACCGCGTCGGCCTTGAGGAAGGAATTTTCCTCGAAGGTGGAGCCGGTTTCCTCTACGTCGATATCCACGCCCACATCGGATTCCAGCACCAGCTCAAAGCCGAATTTTTCCGTAATTTTGCTAATTTCCACCAGCTTGTGGGGATTTTTGCTTGCCAGTACTACCTTCATATCAAATCAGTGCCTCCACAAAGGCCTGCGCCTCAAAGGGCATCAGATCCTCCGCCTGCTCGCCTACACCTACGAATTTCACCGGGATTTGCAGAGCGTCCGCCACGGCGATGACGATGCCGCCCTTGGCGGTGCCGTCCAGCTTGGTCAGAGCAATGGAGGTGACGCCTGCGATTTCCTTGAACTGCTTGGCCTGAATCAGGCCGTTCTGGCCGGTGGTGCCGTCCAGCACCAGCAGGGTCTCCCGGGCGGCCTCCGGCAGCTCCCGGTCGATGATCCGGCTGATCTTGTTCAGCTCGTTCATCAGGTTCGCTTTGTTGTGGAGCCGTCCGGCGGTGTCGATAATAATCACATCCACCTCCCGTGCCCGGGCGGCCTGGATGCCGTCATAGACCACGGAAGCCGGGTCGGCTCCCTCGTGCTGGCGGACAATGGCCGCGCCGCTGCGGCCTGCCCAGATTTCCAGCTGGTCCGCCGCCGCCGCCCGGAAGGTGTCCGCCGCCACCAGCAGCACCCGCTTGCCTTCTTTGGTCAGCTGGGTAGCGATCTTGCCGATGGTGGTGGTTTTGCCCACGCCGTTGACCCCAATGACCAGCACCACGCTGGGGGTGGTGCTCAGATTCAGAGCCGTGTCTCCCACGTTCAGCATGTCCACCAGGATTTCCTTCAGAGCCGCCTTTGCCTCCTCGGTCTCCTTCAGATGCCGCTCCCGAACCGTCTTGCGCAGCCGCTCCACGGCTTTCGTAGCCGTGTCCACGCCCAGGTCGGCCAGAATCAGGCTTTCCTCCAACTCGTCGTAAAAATCCTCGTCCAGATCGGAATTGCCGGAAAAGACGCTTCCCAGGGAGTCGCTGAGGGCATCCCGGGTTTTGGCAAGTCCTGCCTTGATTTTATCAAAAAATCCCATACTTTTTCTCCTTATTCCACGATTCCCAGATACTGCTCCATCTGGTTTAAGTCCAGCCGCAGCAGCTTCGACACGCCCTGCTCCTGCATGGTCACGCCGTAGAGCACGTCGGAGGCCTCCATAGTGCCCCGGCGGTGGGTGATGACGATAAACTGGGTCTTCTTGGACAGATTGTGCAGATAGCCCGCAAACCGCTCCACATTCCGATCGTCCAGGGCGGCGTCGATTTCGTCCAGCAGGCAGAAGGGGGTGGGCCGCACCTGCAAAATGGCAAAGTACAGTGCCGTTGCCACAAAGGCCTTCTCGCCGCCGGAGAGCAGCGTGATGGTCTTCACCTGCTTTCCGGGGGGCTGCACCCGAATCTCAATGCCGCAGGTCAGAGGGTTCTGAGGATCCTCCAGAATCAGCTGACCCTTGCCGCCGCCGAACATTTCCTCGAAGGTCTGACCGAAATAATGGTCGATTTTCCCGAATTCCTCCACAAAAATCGTGGTCATTTCCGCGGTGATATCCCGGATAATGGATTCCAGCTCCCGCTTGGAGTTCAGCACGTCTTCCCGCTGGGAGGCAAGATAGCTGTAGCGCTCGTTCACCCGGGCGTATTCCTCGATGGCGCCCAGGTTTGGCGTGCCCAGAGCGGAAATCTTCCGTTTCAGCTCGGCAGAGCGGCGGTTGCCTGCCGCCACATTCTCGATGTCCCCCCGGAACTCGGCGGCAGTGCCCGGAGTCAGGCCGTAGGAATCCCAGAGCTTGTCCGTAATCTGCCGCTCCTCCATGGCGGAGGTGACTTTCTTCTGCTCCAGCAGGGCACAGGAACGCTCCATGGTCAGGATGTCCTTGCTCTTGTCCTGGGCATCCCGCTCCGCCCGGGTTTTGGCAGCCTCCGCCTGGGCACGGCTGTCCAGAACCTGCTGCAGCTGCCCGTTCAGCTGGGCACTTTCCGCGTCATTGTCCGCCTGACGCTGGCGCAGGCTCTCAATTTCCCCGGCCAGCCGGGTGTTTTCTTCCTCGATGGCGGCCATGAGGGCCACTTTCTTCTCCCGGTCGCCCTCCATGTCGCCCTGGAGCTGCCGCAGATCGGCAATGTGAGACAGAGCTGTAGTCCGCTCGGCCTCCATAGCCGCCTCCTCGGTTTTCAGGGCGGTCATTTTGTCCGTAATGGCGGTGTTGGCCTGGGCGGCCTCGGACTGATTGTCCTCCAGCAGTGCCAGCTTGCTTCTGGTTTCGGACAGTTCTTTTTCGTAAAGCTGAATTTTCGTCTGCTGGGCGGCATACCGCTCCCGGTCGCTGCTGTCCCGGGCAGCCAGACTCTCCCGCTCCCGGCGGGCAGAACCTTCCGCCTCCTCAATGGCGCTGAGCAGAATTTCATGCTGCTTCTCCTGGCCTTCCAGCCGAAGAACCTGATCCTCCGCCTCCCGGAGCTGATCCCGGGCGGCGGAAAGCTGGAATTCCACCTGGTCACACTGCCGCCGGGCCTCCTGCAAATCGGCCTCCAACACCTGTCGGTCTTCCTGGAGCTTCTTTTCCTGGAAGGACAGCTTTTCCAATTCGTTGGCACGGGAGAGAATGCCCGCGTCCTTATTGACGGAGCCGCCGGTCATGGAGCCGCCGGGGTTCATGACCTGGCCGTCCAGGGTGACGATTTTGAACCGGTTATGGTACTTCTTCGCCATGGCGATGGCCGCGTCCATGTCCTGGACAATCACCGTCCGACCCAGAAGGTTCTCCACAATGCCCCGGTAGGTGTCCTGGGTTTTCACCAATTGGGAGGCGATGCCCACAAAGCCCCGGCAGTCCTCCAGACCTGTCTCCTGTAGGGTTCTTCCCTGGATGCTGCTCATGGGCAGGAAGGTAGCCCGGCCGCCGCCGGTGCGTTTTAAGTAGGAAATGGCCGCCTTGCCGTCGGCTTCATTCCCCACTACGATCTGCTGCATGGCCGCGCCCAGGGCGATCTCCACTGCCAGGGTGCAGCTGTCCTCCGCGCGGATCAGCCGGGAAACCGGCCCGTGGATGTTCCGCAACGCCCCACGCTGAGCCTCCTGCATCACCATCCGGACGGCCTTGTTGTAGCTTTCAAAATCCCGCTCCATAGCCCGGAACACCCGGGTCTTAGCGGAAACGGAGTCCAAAGTGCGGACAATTTCCCGCATTTTCTCCTCTAATTCCTCCCGGCGTTTTGTCCGGGTGGTCTGGCGGAGGGTGTAGCCGGAAACGGTGTTGTTCGCCGCGGTCACGTTCTCCCGGGCGGTGCGAAGCTGGGTTCGGCACTCGTCCAGTTTTGCCCTCGCCTCTTCCCGGCGGGAAGCTCCGGAACTCAGATCTCCTTCCAGCTCCTCCAACCGCTGCCGGGACTGCTGACGGCTTTCCTCCAGGCCCCGGATATCCGCCTGAGTCCCCGCAATGTCCGCGGAGAGGGTAGATTCCTTCCCCCGCAGCTCCAGGTACTGCCGGGTAATGCCCTGGGCGTTGGCGGTCAGGGCCGTCAACGCCTGCTGGCAATTTGCCAGCTGCTGCCGCTTCTCTTCCAGCAGCTTCTCGATTTCTCCAATCCGGTCGTCGGCCTGCTGAATCTGGGCGGAAATGCCGCCGCTGCGATCCTCCTGGCCCTTCAGTTCTTCTTCAATCCGGGCGATATTGCTCCGGTTGTTATCCACATTGCCCCGCAAAACCGCCATCTGGCCGTCCAGCTGCTGGTGGGTAGCGCTGAGCATGTTCACCTTCACCCGGACGGTTTCCAGCTCCTCGTCCCGGGTGTGCAGGGTCTTGGCCAGCTCCTCGGCCTGACGGTAGAGGCCGTCCAGATCGTCATGAGCCTGCTGCAAAACAAAGGAGGCGGAGGCATAGTCCTCTTCGGCCTTTTTCGCCTGGGCGGAAAGCTTTTCCAGGGTGTCCAGCCACACGGCTACCTCCACACCCTTCAGCTCTTCCTTCAGTTCCAGGTACTTTTTTGCCTTCTCCGACTGAGCCTTCAGCGGCTCCAGCTGCAATTCCAGCTCGGAGACCTTGTCGCCGATGCGAAGCAGGTTGTCCTCGGTGTGCTCCAGCTTCTTCTCCGTCTCCTCTTTCCGGTGACGGTACTTGGAAATGCCCGCGGCCTCCTCAAAAATCTCCCGGCGGTCGCCGCTTTTCAGGGATAGTATCTCATCGATACGCCCCTGGCCGATGTTGGAGTAGCCCTCCTTGCCCAGGCCGGTGTCCATGAACAGCTCATTGATGTCCCTCAGACGGGCAGACTGCTTATTGATATAGTATTCCCCGTCGCCGCTGCGGTAATACCGCCGGGTGACCATCACTTCGTCGGCATCATAGGCCAGCGCCCGATCGGTGTTGTCCAGGGTCAGGGTGGCCTCGGCAAAGCCTACGGCTCCCCGCTTCTGGGTGCCGCCGAAGATCACATCCTCCATTTTGGCACCTCGCAGAGATTTGGAGCTCTGCTCGCCCAGCACCCACAAAATGGCATCGGAGATATTCGATTTGCCCGAGCCGTTGGGGCCGACAATGGCGGTGATGTCATCGCCGAAGCGAATCAGGGTCTTATCCGGGAAGGACTTGAAGCCCTGCAATTCCAGTGATTTTAAGTACACAGCGTAACCTCTTGCAGATAATAATTCAGTTTATTATAGTCGAATTCCCAGGCAATTGCAAGTCCTTCTTTCCTCCAAGGCAGAAAAAAGGGACACCGGTTTCCCGGTGCCCCTCAGGCTGTTTATTCTCGTTTACAGCCGCCGCAGTGGCTGCAATCACCGCAGCAGCCGCCCTGCTTTTTCTGCCGGTGCAGGAAGCGGACGGCCAGTCCCACCACGCAGAGCAGAACCTCGATGACAATCACATTGCCCATACCGTTTTCCTCACACGCCCACGCGTACCTGGGCATCGGCATATTTGTTCTTCCGCGCCACCAGATACACAAGCACCGCCAGCACCCAGGCCGCACAGAGGGTCAGAATGCCCAAGTGGGCTTCCCCCGTGAACAGCCCCGCGAACTGGAAGACAATCAGGGACACGGCGTAGGCAAAGGCGCACATATAGCCGATGGTAATCCAGGTCCACTTCCGGCTGCCCATCTCCCGGCGGATGGCGCCAATGGCCGCAAAGCAGGGAGCGCACAGCAGATTGAAAATCATGAAGCTGTAAGCCCGGGCAGGGCCAAAGTCCGCGGCGATCATCTTCCAGATCTCGCTGCCGCTTTCGCTCAGCTCACCGGCAAAGTGATAGAGGCTGCCGAAGGTCATGACCACCTGCTCCTTGGCGACAAGGCCGGTAATGGAGGCCACGGTAGCCTTCCAGGCCATGTCCCCCTTCCAGCCCAGGGGATAGAAAATCCAGGCAAAGAGCCGACCGAAATCCGCAAGCAGGGACAGATTGCTGTCCTCCACCGGGCCGAAGCTGCCGCCGGCAAAGCCGTAGCCCTTCAGGAACCACAGCACAATGGAGCTGAGCAGGACGATGGTGGTCGCCCGCTTCACGAAGTCCATGCCCCGCTCTCCCGTAGCCCGAAGCACATTTCTGGCAGAGGGCAGATGGTAGGCAGGCAGCTCCATCACAAAGGGCGCGGGCTTTCCGGCAAAGGTCTTGAATTTTTTCAGAATCACACCGGAGGTCACCACTGCCCCAACGCCGATGAAGAAGGCGGATACCGCAACCAGGGGGGAATTACCGAACACCGCACCAGCAAACAGGCCGATGATGGGCATTTTCGCGCCGCAGGGAATGAAGCCTGTGGTCATGACGGTGATTTTCCGGTCGTTCTCCTGCTCGATGGTTCGGGAGGCCAGAATGCCGGGCACGCCGCAGCCGGTGGCAACCAGCATGGGGATGATGGATTTTCCGGACAGGCCGAATTTGCGCAGGAGCCTGTCCATAATGAAGGCCACCCGGGACATATAGCCCACGTCCTCCAGCACGGACAGCAGGAAGGACAGCACCAGAATCTGGGGCACAAAGCCCAGCACCGCGCCCACACCGGCCAGAATGCCGTCCATCACCAGGCCGTAAAGCCAGTCGCTCACATGCAGTGCCCGAAGAACCGTGCCCAGGGCATCCGGAATCCACTGTCCGAAGAGCACGTCGTTTGCCCAATCGGAGCCAATGGTACCGATGGAGAAGGGGAAGCTGCCCATGGCGATGGCATACATTCCGAACATGATCAGGGCAAAGATGGGCAGAGCCAGCACCCGATCCGTCACCACCCGATCGATTTTGTCGGACAACGACAGGGAATGCTTGGGAGCCTTCTTCTGCACGGCCTTGCGGATCACGGACTCAATGTAGGTGTACCGCTGGTCGGCAATGATGGACTCCGCGTCGTCGTCCATCTCCCGCTCGCAGTCCTGGATGTGCATTTCCAGGTGATCCAGAAGCGCCTTGGGGAAGTTCAGCTCCTTGCGTACCATCTCGTCCCGCTCAAAGAGCTTGATGGCGTACCAGCGCAGATAGTTGGGCTGCACCTTGCCCTCGATGGATTCCTCGATGTGGGCCAGGGCGTGCTCCACGCTGCCGCCGAACACATGGGGGCGGTCGCTGTGGGTGTGATTCTTGCCCAGAGCCAAAGCCGCCTCGGCGGCCTCCATGCAGCCCTCGCCCTTCAGCGCGCTGATTTCCATGCAGGGGCAGCCCAGCGCCTTACCCAGCTTTTCCAGATCGATGGCATCGCCGTTTTTGCGCACCAGGTCAATCATATTCACCGCCAGCACCACCGGATGGCCCAGATCCATCAGCTGGGTGGTCAGGTAGAGATTGCGCTCAATATTGGTGCCGTCCACGATGTTCAGAATCACATCCGGGTGATCCTCCACCAGATACCGCCGGGTCACCAACTCCTCCGGCGAGTAGGGGGACAGGGAATAAATGCCGGGCAAATCCTGAATAACCGCCTCCGGATGTCCCTTCAGGGTGCCCTCCTTCTTCTCCACCGTCACGCCGGGCCAGTTGCCCACATACTGATTGGAGCCGGTCAGAATATTGAACAGGGTGGTTTTTCCGCAATTGGGATTGCCGGCCAGGGCAATTTTAATCTTCACAGACGATTCCATACCGTTCCCCACTCTCAGTAAACTTCAATCATTTCCGCGTCAGCCTTCCGAAGGCTCAGCTCATAGCCTCGGACGTTGACCTCCATAGGATCGCCCAACGGGGCTACCTTCCGGATAAAAATTTCCACATTCTTGGTAATTCCCATGTCCATAATCCGGCGGCGCACTGCCCCTTCTCCGTGGAGCTTCCGCACCACCAGGGTCTGCCCGATTTTTCCGTCCTTCAATGTGCGCATATTCCGACTCCTTCCGCACCGATGTCGCTTTCCGGCGGCTTTGCCTGCAATGGCGTATCCTGTCCAGATTTCTTTTGTTAGTTCAGGCTAACTTTTTCGGATACAAGATACCGCATCTGCCGAAATTTGTCAATAGGATTTCCGGAAAAAAATCATTCCTGACCGGGGACACTCTGAATGAGTGCCTCCTTTTCCGCTCTGGTCAGGGCCTTCACCGCCAGCTCCCGCTTCAGAGCCTCGGAGTGGGTGCCGCATTTCTCCTGATAGCACAGGGTCAGCGGAGCCCGACCCCGGGTGTACTTGGCTCCCTTGCCCTGCCGGTGGGCCTCCAGCCGCCGGGGAACGTCCGTGGTGATTCCGGTGTACAGGCTGCCGTCCCCGCAGCGCAGGATATATAGATACCACATAGATGTCCTCCCCAAAATGCGCAAAGGCTCACCTTGCTGACCAAGGGGAGCCTTTGTCTCTAGGGTCTATCTGAAAACCGTCAACACGCCCAAACAGCGGGTCTTTTC
>OHQF01001758.1_pt1 | contig 10260 bp, 9 predicted proteins | sample 1578001 | NCBI WGS metagenome assembly OHQF01 (sample SAMEA3879538, study PRJEB24766) | human gut metagenome | biome: human-associated habitat; feature: feces | place: USA | collected 1985/1987 | reverse complement strand
GACAGAAATAGTCCGTATAATCGAAGTCCAGTCCTAGCCCCGCGCAGGCCGTCTCAAGGTCGCCGTAGCACAGCGCACCTGCATCCCGCAATTCCCGCAGGTTCTGAAGTTCCGCAACCAGATATTCCTCGGCGCGCCGTTCGCCGCAGTGGCACGCGGCGCAGATATTTTCGATAATAATGTTTCGTTCCATAGATCGTCTTCATTTCAGGTTATATAACCGGGCGAAATAGCTGACAACACCCGGAATGTGTTTCTTGTAATAGGGCTGGTTGTCTTTACACCATGCGGCGAGTTCCTGCTTCGAGGTAAAGGGCTTGCGCCAGCTCCGGCCCTGCATGATAAGTTCCAGCTCCGGAGCGAGGCTGTCGATGAAATCTCCGACCCGCCAGCCTTCCCAGACGTGTTTTTGCAAGTCGATCGCTTTCGTCATACTCATAGCTGTAGTCGATCAGGGTTTAAGTATAAGCTTGTTGTCGGAAAGCGCGAGGAAATCATCGAGTGTGCGGCAGCGATAGTCCAAAGAAATCTTTTCGCACATAAGTCGTAATAGGGTTTCGGATAGGTGTGTTTGCGGACGAGAAACAGAATGCCGTTTCTGCGGAAACCGGCGCACGCCTCCTCGAAATAGTTTTTCAGGCTGTCCGCAACATGTGTAACACGGTAGAACAAGGCTGCTTCCGGAACGAACTCCTGCACCGCTTCCAACACGGAGGATGCGCCTTGAATGGCCCGCTCTATGTTATCCTCGGCATTGGCGAGCAGCAGTTCGTCGAAGGTCGACTGATCGATCCATTTTCTCATTGCTGAGCCACCTGCCCGCGGCAGGATTCGGTATCCCGCAGGTAATCGTTCAACGCAGGGGTCAGGATCGTACACTCCGCATCGGGTTGTCCGAGGAAGCATTTGATCTTTACGGATGCCTCCACGCCGTCACGGGCGTAGGTTTTGAAGCGGTAGGCGTAGCCCGCCACCGCAATCTCGAATCTCGTGGTTTTCATCTTCGAAATCTGTTTTGGTTTGACATACCGCCGGTACACCCACTTTTGAATAGTGGTTCGCCGGCTTCGGGGCGGGATTCTCAGTGGCAGGTGCAGCCCGCAGGCGCAATTTTTCGCGCGATACGACCCGAAGGGTGGAGATCGTGCGAAAAATTACGACAAGGGCGTAAGCGCCTGACACTATCTTGCCCCGGGCCGGCGACCTCGAAAGATAATTTTGAATAGCTCTTGTATATGTCAAAATAAAAAGCTGTCTGAAACGCATTGGACAGCTTTGCGAAAAGATAAAGCTACGATTCGAGGATACGGGCCATCATCAGCGAATTACGAAACGTGCGGTCGCAGAAAGGATACGCTGGATTTTACGACGCTGCAGACGTTCTATAAGGGCGATCAGATCGTAAGCGCTGTACATCATCTGTCCGTTGACAGCACGGGCTTTGATAATGCGCTTACGCCGGTATTGTTCCAGTTTGTTGCGGTCGAGACCCAGAGCCTCGCAGACCTTGCGCGCCGAAAGAAACATCGGACGGTCGCTGTGGCTGCACAGGTGTTCGAACAGCAGCAGGGTGTGCGCAAGCATGAAATGCGTTTTGAGCAGTTTCTCGAAAAGACCGGATTCGATCAGGTAATAGATTCTTTCTGTTACTTCGTCTGACATAACGGGATATATTAAAGGTTGCGGATAGCGTTTCTCAACGATTTTTTTTGTTGGCTGTCCGCTTCGATACGCTCGATGAAACGGGTGATCTCCGCAGACGAAAACAGCAGACGGCGCCCGAAACGGAAGCCGACGAGCTGGCCCGCAGTGCGATAACGGCGCAGCTGACGGTCGCTCATCTTCAACAGGTCGCAGACCTCGTCGACTTCCAGAACAGGCATCCCGCAAAGCATGTTGCGATGCCGTTTCATATAGGAGACATCCTCGCGGATCTCCCGCACGATTTCGAGTATCTCCTCCGTGTGTTCCATAATGGCTCGGTAGATTGTTTCCGCTGCAAAGATGGCACGATAACACACGGTATTCGTATCAGTATCTGCTTACTGATACGAAATTTATTGTGGAAGGCTAATGGTCAGCACGATTCAGACGACGGCGAATTTATCCGCCAGTTTTTCTTTGAGCATGTCGACTTCCCGGTCGATCATCGGATGGGTTACCTTCGCGTAGATTTGAGTCGTCGTGATGTTCTTATGTCCCAGTATTTTTGAAAGAGTTTCCAGAGAGACGCCGTTCGACAGGCAGAGCGTGGTAGCATAGGTATGTGAACGAGAGCAGATCGTCGATGCCGCAGGCGCGGGCGATATGTTTCAAACTCTCGTCAATGGTTTTGAGTTTAGCCATTTTAAACAAGTAATGATCTTCGGCCAATAGTGCAAAATAAACGAGGTTACGGTTTCCAAATCGTCACCTCGTTTATCATTATCTAATTTTATGTTTCAGCAATGCTTCATTTCGAAAAAAAATGCATAAAAGATTAATTATATTTTACTCTATATCTCTTTCCAGCTCTTTGTTTTTTATTCCGGAAACGATGGGGCGATAGGATTCGGAACAAAGCATTCGACAGCGACGGCGAGTCTCCGAGAAAAGGCCGCAAGCATGGAAAAGACTCACAAAAAGGCGACCTGCAACGACGGAGCATGAATTCTCGCCGGCAAGGCACCGAAACATTCGATAAATGTCTATATTTGCACAAATCATGTTGGTAAAATGTGCCCGCAGAGGTCAAATCCGGAACCCGACTCAGCGGCAAGAGCCTGGGCGGCGTATACATTGACTGGTTCGCACCCGAACTGGCCCTGCGCTACTCGATGAACAACCTCAAACGGGACGGAGGAATACTGAATATTCCCTTGTTCCTGTCGGACTGGACGGAACAGCTGCTCAAAGTGGCCAAAGAATAAATATTCCACCAAAACTACGACCCATGACAGACCGAGATTGCATCAAGAAAATTAGAAAATGTATCGAAGACAGGAATATGTCTTTCATCATCGGAGCCGGATTCAGCAAAAACATATCCGACAAATTCCCCTTATGGGACGAACTCCTATGTCCGATGGTAACCGAAATGTATCCGGAATGCGAATCCAAAAATCGGGAAAAGCAGAAGCGGGCCGTACGAAATATAATTCATCGAATAGGTTATTTGGGAATTGCATCCGAATATGTCCGCAGGAAAGGCTACCATGAAGCTATCGACGTATACATAGAAACCCACACTCCTTATTTGAAAAAACAGGACAATGGAACTTTCGTCGTCATGCTCAATGACAAATGCATCGATACGCAACCTTACTTGGAGTGCCATAAAAAACTGCTTTCCCTCGGAATCAAAAATATCTACACGTTCAACTACGACAACACGTTAGATATTTTCGGGGGAACGGATATCGCAGAAAAACACATTGACGAACAGAACAAGGCGATTCGTCAGTTAGACCGGCACGAAAATCATAAGAATTCCTATACCGAAACCGTATCGCAGTTAAAGAGGCAAATCGAAGAGCTCCGCATGCCTTCCAGCGAGTCAATGACCGGCCATGAATCCATCGAAACGATTCTGCAAAAAACGAACGACGCCCTTAAAGATTTTGATGTCAATCTGAATCCTTTCACCGATATAGATTCCATCGATGAAAAACATGCGGAAAACATCACGGCATTCGAAACAAAGAAAACAGAACTGGAAAGTATAATAAACTCGGCAGAAGCAAACAGAGAAAAAGTTTATCAACTTATAGAGAAAGCATTTCAAATATCGCTTACGGAAAATAAGAAGAATATCTACAAACTGCACGGAAACCTCCGAAGTTCGAATGTCAACCCATACGGATTCGACAACGACACTCATAGACATTATATCATCTGCAAGGAGGATTACGACGAATATCCGCACAAACACGAGGCTTTCGTTAATTTAATGAAAGTATCGCTTCTTCGCGGAGCTTTCTGTCTGATCGGTTTTTCCGGAAACGACCCGAATTTCTTAGCTTGGATCGATTGGGTAAAGGATGTTCTGGATAAAAACAACGAAAGAAAACGCAAGGAGCACACCAACCCCATATATTTTATCAATGTGGACGACACACCCCTTACAGAGGATAAACTGTTATTGCTGAAAAATCATTACATAAAACCGGTCAATCTCGCACAGGAGTTCCCGACTGCCTCAACACCCAAAGAGAGGATACTCCATTTCCTGAATGCAATAGCAACGGACAAGACCAAATACGAAAATTATAAGAATGCGTGGGAGAATATTCAGATAAATCCCCCTGAGAAACTGATAACCGATGCCATCATTCCCCAAATCGACTGTGTTTACAACCTCGCGGAGTACAACAGGATTCCGTCACAAACCGATTACAGCCATCATCGCCGTATTGCAACCTTCAGTAAGGCGAAAAAATTGATCGAGCATGATCCCCGTAAGGTCGAAACAGCAAAATTACTATATGCGGCAATAAAAGGTGAACTGATGCCGTTAAGCGCCGTTCTGGACAACCAGCATCTCAAGCGGCTTTTACAAGATACGAAAATCGAAGATCAACTCCGGACTAAATATGCCCTGCTGGCTTTACGTTCGCGCATTTTACAAAACCAACCTATCGACGAGCTACCCAAAGCTAAAGAGGATTCCCTGTATGAATGCATATGGGGTGAGTTGTTTGCACTTCGGTTCGGCAAAGCGAAACAATTACTCGACGCATGGAATCCGGATACCGCATTCAATAAAGTACGAAAACAGATTCTTCTATCGGTTTTCGACGACACGGAAATAAAGTCGGAACAAATTCTCAACCTACTTCAACAAGAAAATTTCACATGTATACAAGACTACAAATATGCACTCGACATTCTGCCCCAAATCAGAGGAATTTTTTTCAACGATGAAAATGGACATATATCGCTAGATAAAGATGTTCGCACGCGCAAAGACTGGGTAGAACAGCATAACCCTGATTTGATACAGATATGGCGGCTTATCAACAGCCTGCAGGATCAAATAACCCAATCGGAAAACAAAGTCCCGTACGGCAATGCGAAAAAGACCGTCAAGTTCAATACATATAATGTTCCGCAGGTCAATTCGACAAAAATAATTCAACTGTTCATCGAATTGGGTTTACCGACAGAAACACGAAACTTAAACTTCATGAACAAAGACAAATGGATTGCCGTATATGAGAACATATATGAATACTATCCATATCCATGCTTATATTTTACGCTACTATACGGCAACTCAAAAGATATTATTCGTAAAGTAGCTCAAGATTACATATACAGTCATAAACTGGCCTCCATGCTTCCGGACATGCTGAATCAGATGCTCCAAACAAGTCTGGATACATGTTGCCCGAAAAACGTCAGAGATGCGATCTACATCGCCGCACCGATTTTCATGAAAGCCGTCGCTCTCGAAAGATGGATCGATTCATTCAAACAAGTATACGATTCTTTCGAATTCACCCCGGATTTTCCGGATCGGAACCGCATATCTCCGGATTATGATTTCATCATCAATTCAGTCGAATTGGTACACGATACCGAGTTCAAGCAACAAATAATAAACGAATGCGTCACCGCTCCCGCCAAAATAGACAATTTTCACAATGAGCTGCTCATCGCAGCATCCAACCAGCTGACCTCGCTAAACAATACGATAAGCGGCAAAATAGCTAACCTGATAGATGTCGCAGAAACGCCCGCACAATTCTATGTATTATTGAACACCCAGAAAGTGAGCGATAAAAATAAATTGTGCCGCAAATTCATGTCTTTGTCCGAGGACAAGTACAAAGACATCACACTGCTGACAGCAGTATCATGCTTCGCAAAGGATTTTCCCGAATTAAAGGCTAAATTGCGAGACATTGCCATAAACAGCCATTCACTGTGGCTTACAGGAATAAGCAAGGACAGACATCAAGTCAGCCATTACGGACACATACTGGATATCAATATAATCCAAAATGATATCGGATTCGATGAACGGCAAATAACGACGATTTATAACAAAATGCTCATTGCATTAGATGCCATAGATGATGTGACTGCGCAAGGAATGAATCACGGGTTCAATCTTTTCAGCAACTGGAAACAGATTCTAAGCATCATGCTGCAATTTTTAAGACAGAACAAAACCGTACTCGACAAGGTTCCGACGTACCGCCAATCCGTAAAAAAAGCCACTTCGCTGTACAACAAGTACAGAGGCGGAAACAAATTATCGGAACTGCTGATCGACGACGAACATACGAATAACGCCATTGCATGCTTGGTGAATGAAATCCAAGCAAACGGAGTGTCTAAATATCAAGAGGAATATATGCTCCTTGCAAACAAGATCATCATGCACAACTCCCAATATCTGAATGCCTGTTTTCTGCATTTCGGTTGGGTATTGACGAAATACAAGGAACAATTCAAGCCGGAAATATTCAAACCCCTATTAAAATACATACTCGATTCATACAAACCTTATTTTTTGCGCAATAAACCCAAAAAATGGGATATACAATATGCGGAAAAAGATATCGTTGAAAAAGAACTTTTAAGAATTTATCGGGTTTATGCTAAATGGGGCGGCAGATCTGTGTTTTGGTCTAATTATACACCTCTCTATTATTATCCTATAAATGCCGAAATAACAGACTGATTCCAAGTCTCGTAAAAAGACCGACAATCATCGATTGCTGGTCTTTTTACTTTCGCACGCCACCCTATTAAGTTGCAGCGTCTCCCAGCAAGGAATGTCCGGATCTTGCGTGAAAAGCATCTTCCTCGAAAGCCCACACATCGGCCAAATCCAACAACGTGTCGACAATTCCTAATACAGGATTTGCGGTATGGTTTTGCGACTCGTGTTTGCGTTCCGCGTACTGTCCTACGGTATGGCTATTCTTCTTTTTCGGATGCAAGGAACAGTTCGTTGAAAACATGAGCCGAGAGCTCCTTGCCCAGCACCGAACCGTTGGCGACAATGCCATTGGCATGGTCAACTAACGTTACGCCGTAAATTCTGCCACGGGGTTGATACCATCCGCTTTGAGTTGTTGCCGGAACTCGTCCCGTGTATTGTATGGGATCATGGCGGCTTTGCCCATATGGCACAAATAGTCGAGTGCTCCCGGTTCTTTCAGTTTTTCCTTTGCAGGGCTTTATAAGCGACATCTTTCCCTATTTTACTCGACTTGAAGGGCGTGCCTATTCCATAACCATCGTCGGTCATAGCTCTATAGATAAGCCGGCATAGCTCCGTCCGTCGATTATACTCGTGCGTTCCTTGACCGAAATATTGAACAACTCCAGCAGGGTGCAGAACTTACCGTAAGACGATCATCTGTAAATCTGCAGACGCGACCGCACAACAGATGATATTTGCTGTTTGACGTTTCCCGTCTTATAGTTTACTTTCCGAAAATCGGTGGTGTCTGTCCCTAACCTTCGACCGCCGGATGAAGGTTATATTTTGTTCCAAATCACAGGTAACTTCCGCAGAACGACAGGCTTCGAAATCATGTGGCAGTCTACCGTCACCATCGACACATTTGTCATGAATCATTGATCTCTTTTTCATACCGCGTCTAAGTCATATATTTTTTGACAAAATAATAAATTCAGTTTATATTTACAGACTGATAAAAAGGTATAAGACCTCGAAAATAAACAATACCATGAAGCGACGTTTGAAAAGTCCTGCGGACATAGAGGCACGCTGCGCGGAACTCGGATTCCTCCCCTTTTTCCGGTGCGGCATTCCCGGTTTTTCCGTCGAAGAGATGGTCGTCCCTGAGTATTGGTTCACCGACGAAGAAGGAGCATGGGAGTGGAAAGGCCCTGTCATCCGTGAAGGACACTGTGCCTACGGCAAATTCTTCGCCCGCAAAGCTGGCTTTGTCAGCCGCGAGTGGTTACCCGACCTTACGAACTACCGCCGCTCCCGACTGCTGGCACCAAACGAGGACACAGCGGCCCTTGACGACGTGGTATTACAAACTGTTCTGATCGAAGGAACGGCCACCATCAAGGAATTGCGCCAAATGCTGGGGTTCGCCCGAGGGCGCGGAAAACGTTCGACGAACACCTCGACATCGAAAGTCGCAGAGGACGAGAAGATTTCACTCGATCCGATTCTGACAAGACTGCAAATGGAGATGCGGCTGGTGATCGCCGATTTCGAATACAACGTCGATCGCCGCGGCAACCGCTACGGCTGGGGTATCACACGGTATACAGCACCCGAAACGTTCTACGGCCCACTCCGCGTCGAACGCACACCATCCGAATCATTCGAACGTATTTATGAACACCTCCGCCGCCTATTTTCGAACACAACAGAAAGCAAACTCCTGAAATTAATCGGATGACAACCGAGAATCAACACACCGACACGACAAAGCCTCAACAGGAACGAGACCCAAACAAAGAATCCTAATTGTTCTTGTTTATCAGGTTCACCACAACCTTCGTCATCACGTCCTTTTCCTCCGTGCGGCTTTCGGCGATCATCAGTGTCAGAGCGACCAGCGTATTGTTGTCCAAGAGGCGCGAACCGTCGGCACGGTAGAGAATCCGATTGTTCTCCAAAAACCACAGAAACAGAAAAGCGGCGATGCGTTTGTTACCGTCGCTGAACGAGTGGTTCTTGACCGTCAGATAGAGCAGATTGGCCGCTTTCTCCTCGACGCTCGGGTAAAGGTCGTGGCCGCCGAAGGTCTGGTAAATCGCACCCATCGTGCTTTTGAACGACTCGTCCTTCTCGTGGGCGAACAGCTCGCTGCCTCCGAACTTGTCGCGCAACACCTGCAACGCCTCCATCGCATTTTCATACGTCGCATGAAACGGTTCCTCGGTCGTAGTAGCCGACACTTCCAACTGCTGGTAATCGTAACGGTCGAGCGTATCGAGACCGTAAGTATAGTCCGTAATCACGCGCAGCAACCCAACCGCTTCGGATCTCGTAATATCTTTCGTAGCCAAGACATTGGAGAGCAGACGGACAGTCTGTTTCAGTTCCTCCAACTGCTCGATCTTCGCTTGACTGTTGACGGCATAGCCTTTTATAAGGTACTCTTTCAGGACCTTGTTCGCCCAGATACGGAACTGTGTGCCGCGTTGCGATTTAACACGGTAGCCAACAGAGATAATTACGTCGAGATTATAAGCCGTAATTTTACGCTTCACGGAGCGATGTCCTTCCTGTTGAACTATCAAGTATTCCTTGACAGTTGCCTCACGTTCGAGTTCGCCTTCTTTGAACAAATTGTTTATATGAAGACTTACATTCTGTTTGGTCGAGTTAAATAATTCGACCATCTGCGCCTGCGTCAGCCACACGCTGTCGTTCTCCATGCGGACGTCCAAACAGGTCTCGCCGTCGGCAGTCTGGTATATGATAATTTCTCCTCTGTCCATATAAACAAAAGTAGAAAAATCCACCCGCATCTCCAAAAAATTTCCGCATTTGGGTTTTTCGGTGAAAATGACTATCTTTGTACTGTCTTGCAAGAAGATACGGTTGTAGTAAAGGCAAAACACGCAAGCCGGTGCAGACCCATGCAAAAAAGCGGTAGGCAATGCGGGGAACGAGGCCAAAAAACCGACGCAAACAACTGATATACATATAGGTTCATTTAGTGCGGAAGCACCTTTATCCGCACTTTTCAGTCTCCTTTTGGAGACTTTTTTTGTGAGCGAATTTGCGCAAACAAGAAAATTTTAATCTGTATATCAACACCTAACAATCGAATTTACGATCTTCCTCCGGAGCAAAGCTGTTCCGATAAAAGCACGTTTCGCACCTGCCAATTCGGATTCTTTTCATCGCAACGTTTGCAATATGACAACCCATAATGGGCGAAGCGGGCTTAAAATTTGGCACGAAGCCGGGAATCGGTTATCTTTACTCCGAATTGTAAACATTATGACTATGCAGGACATGATAAACGGACGGTGCGGCTGGTGCGGAACCGACGAGCTGTATGTGAAATACCATGACCAGGAGTGGGGGAAATTGGTGACCGACGACAAGACGTTGTTCGAATTTCTTGTCCTGGAGAGTGCCCAGGCCGGGTTGAGCTGGATAACGATACTCAGAAAGCGTGAGGGGTATCGCAAGGCCTTCTGCGATTTCGACGCCGGACGGGTGGCACAAATGACCGACCACGACGTCGAACGGCTGATGCGGTTCGACGGCATTGTCAGAAACCGGTTGAAAATCAAATCCACAATCACAAACGCAAGGCT
>OHQF01001748.1_pt1 | contig 10348 bp, 6 predicted proteins | sample 1578001 | NCBI WGS metagenome assembly OHQF01 (sample SAMEA3879538, study PRJEB24766) | human gut metagenome | biome: human-associated habitat; feature: feces | place: USA | collected 1985/1987 | reverse complement strand
AACTCATCGAAACTCAAAACGGAAATCGAGCGGCTCAAACGCGAGAAGAACGCCGTTATCCTGGCGCACTACTATACGCTGCCCGAAGTGCAGGAGGTAGCCGATTTCCTGGGCGATTCGCTGGCGCTCTCCATCGAGGCGCAGAAGACCGACGCCCGGATCATCCTCTTCGCCGGCGTGCATTTCATGGCAGAGACGGCCAAGGTGCTCTCGCCTGAAAAGAAGGTGCTGCTTCCGAATCTCGAAGCGGGATGTTCGCTGGCAGAATCGTGCGATGCGGCCGCTTTCGCGGCTTTCAAGGCGAAATATCCCGGCTACAAGGTGGTTTCGTACGTCAATACTTCGGTCGGGGTGAAAGCCTTGACGGATGTGTGCTGCACCTCGTCCAATGCCCTGAAGGTCGTAGAGTCGATTCCGGCCGACCAGCCGATCATCTTCGCTCCCGACCGGAACCTGGGTTCCTATATCCAAAAGCTGACTGGACGCGAGAATATGGTGATCTGGGACGGCGCCTGCCATGTGCACGAGGAGTTTTCGTTGGAGAAAATCCTGGAACTGAAGCGGCAGCATCCCGCAGCGCAGGTGGTGGTGCATCCCGAATGCAGGGCCTATATCGTGCAGGTGGCCGATTTCGTCGGTTCGACGGCGGCTATTCTGGACTATTGCGGCAAAAGTTCCGCCAGGGAGTTCATCGTGGTGACCGAAGCGGGGATTCTGACCGAGATGAAGCGCCGCTATCCGGAGAAGACGTTTATCCCGGCCCCTCCCGACGACGAGGCGTGCGGATGCAACAATTGTAGGTATATGAAGATGATTACGCTGGAGAATATCTTCACCACGCTGCGCGACGAGCGGCCCGAAATATCGCTCGACGAGGAGGTACGCCGCCGTGCCGAGCGTTCGATCCTCAACATGATCGCCATCAAGTAGGTTTTTCGCTCGCCGGAGGGCGATCCTCCGGTCGCACGGCCTGTGCGGTTACGGAGGCGGAACGGCGGATTTCCGGTCGGCGGCCAAAGAGGAGAAACGAGGGAGAACCTGCCCGGCCGGTTGCGGCGAAGGACGAAAAAAGAGAACAGGGGAAGGAACGGAGAGAGTGCGGCATTCCGATCCGGTTGGGCGGATGCGGAGCCGGTCGTATGAAGTGCGAACAGAGAAATTCAACTATATATTTTTTATAAACCAAGTAAACAAACATTTTAAGGAGAGATGAAAAAACTGATTTTATGCCTGGCTGCGGCAGTCGTATCGCTGACTGCCGCTGCAGACGAGGGTATGTGGCTTCTGCCCTATCTTCAGAAGATGAACATCGGGGATATGAAAGCCAAGGGCTGCCAGCTCACGGCCGAAGATATCTATTCGGTGAATCACGGATCGCTCAAGGATGCGATCGTCATTTTCGGTAACGGTTGTACGGGCGAGGTCGTATCGCCCGAAGGACTCGTTTTCACCAACCACCATTGCGGTTACGGTTCGATTCAGGCCCTCTCTTCGGTGGAGCACGACTACCTGAAGGACGGTTTCTGGGCCATGTCCAACGAGGAGGAGCTGCCGGCTCCGGGGCTGACGGTCACTTTCATCCGTCGAATCATCGACGTAACGCCCGAGGTGCTGGGCAACATCCCCTCGATCGCCAAGGGCGAGGAGCGTTCGGAAATGGAGGATAAGAACATCGAGGCGCTGTACGAGAAATTGCGGGCCGAGAATCCCGGCATGACGATCAACATCCAGCCGTTCTTCGGTGGCAACCAGTACTTCGCGTTCGTGATGGAGGTTTATCGAGACATCCGTCTGGTCGGTACTCCCCCGACGTCGATCGGCAAGTTCGGCGGCGAAACCGACAACTGGATGTGGCCGCGTCATACGGGCGACTTCTCGATCTTCCGCATCTATGCCGGCAAGGACAACCGTCCGGCGGAATATTCGGAAGAGAACGTACCCTACAAGGCCGAAGAGTTCCTCAAGGTGTCGCTCGACGGTTACAAGGCCGACGATTTCACGATGATCATGGGCTTCCCCGGTTCGACCGAGCGTTACATGACTTCGTACGAGATCGACGAGATGTTCCAGGTTTCGGGTCCGCAGCGCATCGACATTCGCGGCGCCCGTCAGGACATCCTGAAGGAGGACATGGCCGCCAGCGACAAGGTGCGTATCCAGTACGCTTCGAAATATGCCAATTCGTCGAACTATTGGAAGAATACGATCGGCATGCTGCGCGGTCTGAAAAAACTGGACGTGAAAGCCTTGAAGGAGGCGCAGGAAGCCGAATTCCAGGCTTGGGCCGAGCAGAATACGCTGCCTGAAGAGGGATTCGTCGATGCGCTCGGCATGATCCGCGAGGCGGTGAACGACAACATGGCCTACACCGGTCCGCTCCAGTATTTGAGCGAGGCGATGGTCCGTTCGGTCGAAATCATGACCCCGGCTCTGGTGGCTAACCGGATGCTGACGGCCGAGGAGGTAAGCGACGAAGCGAAAGCGCAGGCGAAGGAGTATTACGCCAACTTCTACAAGGATTACAACCTGCCGACGGACCGCAAGGTAGCCCGGAAGATGCTTTCGATGGTCAAGGAGAACGTGAAGGATCTGCCGACCGTTTTCGCGGAGGTGATCGACGCGCAGTTCGGCGGCGACATCGACGCTTATGTGGATTACCTGTACGACAATTCGGTCTTCACGGACGAGGCCAAGGCATCGGCCGCTACGTCCGAGCAGATCAAGAACGATCCGGCGGTAGTGTTGGCTACGTCGGTTCTGAACAAGATGAAGGAGCTGCGCGAGAAGGCCGTACCCAACCTGCAGAAATATGCGGACGGACATCGTCTTTACGTAGCCGGTCTGATGCGCATGCAGCCCGACAAGGCCTGGTATTCGGATGCGAACTTCACCATTCGTCTGACTTACGGTCAGGTGTTGCCTTATGAACCTGCCGACGGCGTGGTATATGATTACTACACGACGCTCAAGGGCGTGATGGAGAAGGAGGATTCTTCGAATCCCGAATTCGTCGTTCCCGCCAAGCTCAAGGAGCTTTACGAGGCGAAGGATTTCGGTCCCTATGCCAACTGCAAGGGCGAACTTCCCGTAGCGTTCCTGGCCAACTGCGACATCACGGGCGGTAACTCGGGTTCGCCGATGATGAACAGCCGCGGCGAGCTGATCGGTCTGGCTTTCGACGGTAACTGGGAGGCTATGTCGGGCGATATCGCCTTCGAGCCGGATGTACAGCGTACTATCGGCGTGGACGTTCGCTATGTGCTCTTCGTGATCGACAAGTTCGCGGGTGCGGACTGGCTGCTCGACGAGATGACCCTCGTGAAGAGCGACTGCACCAAGGCATGCGATCAGAAGGATGTGAAGAAAAAGGAGACGAAGGCTTCGAAGAAAAACGCCAAGAAAGCGGACAAGAAGCGTAAGTAACTGGAAATACGGCGAATGTGCGTTTGCTTTGCAGGCGCATGTCCGCGAATCGAAAAGGGGAGAACGCTCGCAGCGTTCTCCCCTTTTCGATGTTGAAAAACGGTCGGATGAAATTTACGCATTGCGGGGTATGAAAACCGTCCTTCTTTTCGGATCGGTTTGCAGAAATAAAATAAATGACTATTTTTAGAATTTCATTCGTGCGGATAAGTGAGATAGAGATGAAGACGAAAAAAGGAAAGGATATGACCTGCGAAGAGGTCTTGGAGTGGCTTGCGGCCCATGCCAATCCGGAGTTCCGGGAGGGAATGGTGCGGTTCGGAATCGACGCCCGGCTGGCGGTCGGGGTGCGGGTGGTCGATCTGCGGCGTCTGGCGCTGAAGATCGGCCGGAATCATGCGCTGGCGCTGGAACTCTACCGCAGGCCGGTGCACGAAGGGCGGATCCTGGCGTCGATGATCGCCGATCCGGCGCTGTTCCGTCCGGAGGAGATGGATGCCTGGGTCGCCGAATTTCGGTCGTGGGACCTGTGCGACCAGTGTTGTATCAACCTGTTCCGCTATACGTCGTACGCTTACGGCAAGGTGCGCGAATACGCCGCTTCGGACGAGGAGTTTACCCGACGGGCGGGGTTCGCTCTGCTGGCTACGCTCGCCGTCGGGGATAAACGGGCTTCGGACGACGATTTCAGGGCCTTTCTGCCGCTGATCGAACGGGGTGCGGAGGATTCCCGCGTCCGGATCGGAAAAGCCGTGAATTGGGCCCTGCGGCAGATCGGCAAACGCAGCCGGGGGCTTTACCCCGATGCGCTGGCGCTGGCCCGCAGACTGGCGGCGAAGGAGGGGGCGGCAGCCCGCCGGATCGGACGCGATGCGGTGCGTGAGCTGACGCTGGAGAGGATCATCGCCCGGATCAAATAGGGTGCAGACCCCCTTGCGGAAAGGCTTTGGAAAGAAAAAGGCTTTCCGCAGCGAAAATCACCGAAACAGATGCTATCTTTGGGCGAAGGATAAGTCGATCCGCTATGATGAAAGAGTCTAAATTCGTACGCACCAAAATCGTCGTGGGTTACGTGCTGATTGCCCTGATCGGCCTGACGGCCATGATCTACGTCTGGCGCCAGACCGGAGCGCTCCTCGAACCGGACCACAGCCAGCAGGAGCTTCGGCGGCGGCGCGGACTGGTCAATCAGACTCTCTACCATCTCTATGAGGCCGAAACATACGGTCAGATGCTGGTGGCCGGTTATGCCAGCTACGAGAATCGTTACAAACGCGAACTCCGGCTGGTACGGGAGTGCATCGATTCGCTCCGTATGCGTGCGGACGACGAGTCGCAGCAGATGCGTCTGGACACGATCGTGCGGCTGATCGCCGGCAAGGAGCAGGGGATCAAGGCTCTGGACCGCAACCTGCGTTCGGCGGGCACGGCGACGTTGTTGAGCGAAAATATCCAGCGGATGATTCCCATGCTGGACTCCCTGTCGCAACCGACTATCGAACCCGATACGATCCTGGTCCGCGATACGGTGCGCGTGGCTCCGAAAAAGAAGCGCAATTTCTTCCGCCGGTTCGGCGACCTGTTCAGCCCGCCCAAGAACGATTCGCAGGTGGTGGTGAAGACCCGGGTGCGGATCGACGCTCCGCCTCGGCAGATGAGTCTGGGGGATACCATCGCCGTAGTGCTGCAAGATCTGGAGCAGCGGGTGACCAGCGAGCGGCTGGCCCTTTACGACAAGGCGTGGCGGGAGGGGTTGCGGCTGCAACGCAACAACCAGCAGATCAATCAGCGGATTTACCGCCTGATTATCGACTTCGAGGAGGAGGAGACGGCCTATCTCTGGGAGCGGATGCAGGCTCGTGAACAGGTGCGGCGCAGCTCGCTCGTCATACTGGGCTCGGTGGCTGCCGGATCGCTGCTGGTGATGCTGCTCTTCGTCGGAATCCTCTGGCGGGACGTGAACCGCAGCAACCGTTACAAACGCCAGCTCGAAGCGGCTAATCGCCACAACGAAGCCTTGCTGGAGGCCCGTGAGAAGCTGATGCTTACCATTACGCACGACATCAAGGCTCCGCTGGGTTCGATCATGGGCTATATCGATCTGCTTACGCGTCTGGACCTGGGCAAGCGGGGTGCGCTTTATCTGGATCATATGAAGAGCTCGGCCGATCATCTGTTGGAGTTGGTGACCGACCTGCTGGATTTCTATAAACTCGACTCCAACAAAGTCGCCGTCAATCGCATCGCCTTCTCTCCGGCCGATCTGTTTACGGCTGTCTGCACCGGGTTCGAGCCGGTGGCTGCGGCCAAAGGAATCGAATTGCGGTGTACGCTCGCCGCCGAACTTTCGGGACAGGTCGCGGGCGATCCCTCGCGTGTGCGGCAGATCGCCGAGAACCTGCTTTCCAACGCGATCAAGTTCACCGACCGGGGGTTCGTCGCGTTCGACGCCTGGTTGGAAGAGGGGCGGCTGCTGTTCCGTGTCAGCGATACGGGTCGGGGAATCGGCCCCGAGGAGCGGGAGCGCATCTTTCAGGAGTTCGTGCGCCTGCCGTCGGCGGGCGGCGTGAGCGGCGTAGGGCTGGGCCTCTCGATCGTCGATCGCCTCGTGAAGCTGCTCGGCGGTACGATCGAGCTGGAGAGCGAACCGGGTGCCGGAAGCCGATTCCTGGTCGCTGTCCCGGTTGGGGAGGCGGAGGACGACGCTTCCGAAAAGGAAGCCGCAGCGGGGATGTGTCCGGGCAGAGTGTGTATGGAGGGCGGACGACCCCTCCGCTGCCTGCTGGTGGATGACGACCCCCTGCAACTTGAGATGACCGCAGCTCTCTGCCGGGAGTTGGGAATCGAAACGGAGAGCTGTCCTTTTCCCGAATACGCTGAAAAACTGGTGCAGGAATCCTCTTTCGATCTGGTTTTTACCGATATACAGATGCCGTCGGCCGACGGGTTCAGCGTATTGGCCGCGGTGCGCGGGGTCGACCCTGCAATTCCCGTGGTGGCCGTTTCGGCGCGCGGGGAGATGGATGCCGGGGATTTCTCGGCACGCGGGTTCGCGGGATGCCTGCGCAAGCCGTTTACGGCGAATGAACTGGTTGCCGTGCTGAACACCGTCTGCGGGGCGGATGCCGCGGTGGCGCCCGCCGGGGGCGGGGTTTCCGCGGTCGGGGCGGAACAGGCGGACGGAGTGGATTTCAGCGCTCTGACGGCCTATGCGGGTGACGACACGGCGGCGGCACGGGGAATTCTGGAATCCTTCGCAGAGCAGGGCGCGGCCAACTGTGCCCTGCTGGAGCGGGCGCTCGATGACGGCGATGCGGCGGCGCTGAAAGCCGTGGCGCACAAAATGGCCCCGATCTTCACGATGCTCGGGGCCGTTCAGGTGGCGGCGGCGCTGCGGACGGCGGAAAGCTGGGAAGGCCCCCTGACCGACACGTTATGCCGGGAGGTACGCACGGCGGCAGAAAATATCCGCGCGATTATCGCGGAAGCGCAAAAAAAGGTATCTTTGTCGTGAATATGGAACGGATTCTGATCGTAGACGACGACATCACCTTCGGCCTGATGCTCAAGACCTGGCTCTCGAAAAAAGGGTTCGGGACACAGACTGCAGCCAGTGCGGCGGCAGCCCGGACGGCTCTTGCGGAAGGAGGGTTCTCGCTCGTGCTGAGCGATATGCGGTTGCCTGACGAGGACGGAATCGCCCTTTTGCAGTGGATGTCGGGGCAGCGGATCGAAGTGCCCGTGATCGTAATGACGAGTTATGCCGAGATTCAGAACGCCGTGCGCTGCATGAAACTCGGTGCCCGCGACTACGTCGCCAAACCCGTCAATCCCGACGAATTGCTGAAAAAGATCCGCGAGGCGCTCGATGCCCCGGCGCCCGTGGGCGATGTCCCTCCGGCAACGCCGGAAAAGGCGCCGGCGCCTTCCCGGGCTGCGGGCGGGGATATGCCCAACTATATCGAGGGGCAGAGCGATGCCGCGCGGCAGCTCTACGAATATGTGCGGCTCGTCGCGCCGACGAACATGTCGGTATTGGTGAACGGTGCCAGCGGCACGGGCAAGGAGCATGTGGCGCAGCTGATCCACCGCCAAAGCAAACGCGCCGGAAAGCCGTTCGTGGCGGTCGATTGCGGCGCCATACCGCGCGACCTGGCTGCTTCGGAGTTTTTCGGCCATGTCAAGGGGTCGTTCACGGGGGCTGTCGGCGATAAGACGGGCGCCTTCGAAGCGGCCAGCGGCGGCACGCTCTTCCTGGATGAAGTGGGGAACCTTACCTATGAAACCCAGGTGCAGCTGTTGCGGGCCTTGCAGGAGCGCCGTATTCGTCCCGTGGGCAGCAACCGCGAAGTCCCGGTCGACATCCGGCTGGTCGCAGCGACCAACGAAGACCTCGAAGCGGCGATCGCGCGCGGGACGTTCCGTGCCGACCTCTACCACCGTATCAACGAATTTACGCTCCGCATGCCCGAAGTGAGGCAAATGCGCGAGGATATCATGCTGTATGCCGATTTTTTCCTCGACCAGGCCAACCGCCAGCTGGACAAGCATATCGTCGGGTTCGACGGCGAAGCCGCTGCGGCCATGGTGCGTTATGACTGGCCGGGAAACCTGCGGCAGATGAAGAACACGGTGATGTCGGCGACGCTGCTCTGCCGGGGCGATTATATCTCCTGCCGCGAACTGCCGGCCGAAATCGCCGGGGTTTCCGGTGCGGCTGCGGTGCCGTTGCGCAACCCGGCCGGCGAGGAGGAGCAGATACGCCGCGCCCTGTCCATGGCCGGGGGAAACAAGTCGCAGGCCGCCAAACTGCTCGGCATCGACCGCAAGACCCTTTACAACAAATTGCACCTCTACGGGATCGAGTGATGCGCCTGCGTGTGGAATTTTTCCACATCCCTGTGGCGCAATTCCACACTTTTCCACATACCGCCGGTTCTGGCGCATCTTGTTAACCGCTGTCTGTCAGCGGATTTTTTGTTTTTTGTCCGGATGGCACGCCCCTTGGACTTTCGAAAGTCGGAAAGGTTGATGAGACAAATTACGAACCTGAGGAAATGAAGTGGAACCTTAAATCATTAAGAGCTATGAAAAAGACAATTGTAACGATGGCAGCTTTGATGCTGATGGCTGGAGGCGCATTCGCATGCGCACAGCAGCCCGAGAAGAAGGACGCCTCCGCGGCGACCGAAGCTACGGCTCCCGCAACGGAGTCCCCGGCTACCGATGAACAGGAGAAATCGGAGTCCGGCGATGCGGAAAAGACTGATTCGACTGCCGGAGAATCAGCCAAGGAGGAGAATAAGGTTGAGAGTACAAGCACAAGTGAGGGCAACTCCTCCTCCGCATCGGAAGCTTCGGATTCCGCTAAGTAAACTTGCGGGATAATCATCAGTTAAACAATTGTTTGCCGGGGTACCCCGCCTTATGGGCGGGGTACTTTCTTTGTGCGTCCGGGGCCGGGGACAGCGGCCTGTGCCCCGGCATGTACGGACACAAAGGCGGGAGCCGGGATTTCCGGCCTCCGCCTTTGCGAAAGGGGCGTCGTGCGGACTACTCCTCGATGAAGTCGATGTTCACCTGGCGCTGGAACGCCTCCTGCAGCGAGATCTGCGTCTCGGTCGAGGCGACGCCCTGGATACGCAGGATGCCGTCGAAGATCGTACGCATGAGGTGTTCGTTGTCCACGCAGTAGAGTTTCACGAGGATGTTGCCCGATCCGGTGATGAAATGCGCCTCCACGATTTCGGGGATTTCCTTGAGCTGCTCCACGGTCTGCTTGAGCAGCTGCGGGTCTTTGAGCGTGATGCTGATGTGGGCGCAGACGTCGAAGCCCATCATCTTGGGGTCTACGATCAGGCGGCTGCCCAGGATCACGCCCGAATCGTCGAGCTTGCGGATGCGCTGGTGGATCGCAGCGCCCGAGATGCCGCATTCGCGGGCGATCTCGAGAAAAGGCATGCGCGCATTCTTGATCAGGTATTTGAGGATCTTGCGGTCGATTGCGTCTAATGAGGTCTTAGGCATATGAGGATTGGTTATTTGATGACATTCAGTTCTTTGCCGACCTTGGTGAAGGCTGCGATGCAACGATCCAGCTGGTCGGTGGTATGGCCTGCCGACACCTGCACGCGGATGCGGGCCTGGCCTTTCGGCACGACGGGATAGTAGAATCCCGTGACGAATACGCCCTCGTCCTGCAGCCTGGCGGCGAAGTCCTGCGACAGCTTGGCGTCGTAGAGCATCACGGCGCAGATGGCCGACTGGGTGGGTTTGATGTCGAAGCCTGCGGCCATCATCCCCTCGCGGAAATGTTCGACGTTGGCCACCAGCCGGTCGTGCAGTTCATTGCTCTCGGCGAGCATCCTGAACATCTCGATCCCGGCACCTACGACGGCGGGGGGCAGCGAGTTGGAGAAGAGGTAGGGGCGCGAACGTTGGCGCAGCATGTCGATGATCTCCCTGCGGCCGGTGGTGAAGCCGCCTACGGCGCCGCCGAAGGCCTTGCCCAGCGTGCCCGTCAGGATGTCGACCTGGCCGCGCCGGTCGTAGAGTTCGGTGATGCCGCGGCCGGTTTTACCCAGCACGCCTGCCGAGTGGCACTCGTCGACCATGACCAGGGCGTCGTATTTCTCGGCCAGGGCGCAGATTTCGTCGAGCGGGGCGGCATTGCCGTCCATCGAAAACACGCCGTCGGTGCAGATGATGCGGAAACGCTGTGCCTGCGCCTTCTTGAGGCACTCCTCCAGGTCGGCCATGTCGGCATTGGCGTAACGGTAACGTACGGCTTTGCAGAGACGCACGCCGTCGATGATCGAGGCGTGGTTCAGGGCGTCGGAGATGATGGCGTCCTGTTCGCCGAAGAGCGGTTCGAAGACACCCCCGTTGGCATCGAAACAGGCGGCGTAGAGAATCGTGTCCTCCG
>OHQF01001733.1_pt1 | contig 10421 bp, 8 predicted proteins | sample 1578001 | NCBI WGS metagenome assembly OHQF01 (sample SAMEA3879538, study PRJEB24766) | human gut metagenome | biome: human-associated habitat; feature: feces | place: USA | collected 1985/1987 | reverse complement strand
TTCTTCAAGTCCTTTGCGAACATATTCTCTTTGCAGATCTTCCGGCCTCAAGATCCGGTCATCAAAAACAAGCAGATCAATATCCAGGCATACCTTTTTACGGGCTTCTATATCTACGGGATGCGGTTCTGTCAGGAACATGACGAATTCTTCTCCCGGAAATCTTGGTTCCAGCTGAGCCAGCAGCGCATCCGCATCTGGAATAAAAGCCTGCACCATCAGCTTCTTCTGTCTGGAAGTCAATGCCTTTTCCAAAGGTTTACGAGGCACCTCTACAAAGCGGGGACAATCTGTCGGCACAACACTTCTGTCATTGATCTCCATATCCAGACAGTATTTTCCCCATCCATTCATAATAAAAACCAGATTGTGTCTGGAGAACCATGCCTTGAGCTTAAAATGTCCATGGTTGGCAACATAGGCATCATCCAGATTTTTCAGGCAGTCCAGACCATCCTCCACTGCATGATAGGGAATGTGTTTATAATTCAGATAATACCCTATCGGGTCGCTGTCGCAAAAGACATAAATATCCTGATAGGATGCAAAATCAATGGTCATATAAGGTTCTTCGCACTTTGCCAGCGCCTTGGTAAAGATCATGCGGTTTACCATATGTTTGAGAATGTTGCTGTAATTCTTACGATACTTGGCAAGCTGCGGAAAGAATTCTTCCCTTTTCTCATCAAGTGCCATAACCTGACGAAAAATACCAGTCTTGCGCAATCTCTCTTCCAAATCTCCAAAATCTGTAGAAATACTGCTCAGGGCAATATCTCCCTTCTCATAGGCTGCATCCTCTCTCTCCAGCTTCATCTCTTTCAAAATAGAGACATATACATGATAAAATGTGTGACACACATAAATTCTTGACATATGTTTTATACTTCCCTCTTCGTGTACTGATATCCCTTTTTCGGTGAAATAACAGGTGCTATGCTAAGTGGTCCGCTCTCCTGCGGGATGACCTGACCTTCCAATAAGCCCTCACAGAATGTATAAAGTCTGTTCGCTGCTTCTCTTGGATTCCATTCTCTGATAATCGTCTCATAAGCCTGTCTGCCCAGTTCCTGTCTCAGTTTCTCATCCTTGACAAGGCGCAGTACTTCATCCCGGAATTCCTCATATCTTCCGTTCTTATAGACCAGTCCATTCTTACCATCCTGTATCAGAAATGGCACAGCTCCGATTCCATGTCCTGCAACGACAGCACAGGCGCTGTTCATGGACTCATTCAGTACAGCTCCCCAGCCCTCCAGATAATTACTGGTAAAGAGGAAGATATCTGCCTCCTCCATAAACCGCCTTACATTCTTAGGTGACTGATAACCATGAAAAGTCACTTCCTGATCCAGGTGATATTTCTTAGTCATCCGGCGAAGCTTCTCATCCATCTCTCCTCCACCTACCATATCCAGATGGAATGATATGCCTTCCTTCGTTAAATAACGCGCGATATTAATTGCGTATTCCGGATGCTTCAGCTTTAGGAACCTGCCTGCCCAAAGGATTCTGACACAGGTATTGCCCTGCTCGTCCAGATGCAGCTTACGCAGGAAAAGGGATTCCAGATTGTATTCCTTCACCTCCGGGAAATATCCCCATTTGAATTTCTTATTGGGATATGCCTTGATGATCTGAAAATCAGAAGCCACATACGCTCCATGACATAACAGATAGACCGGAGCATCTTTATACTGGGTATGGTCCTCATGCTTTTTCTTCAATCCTCTGGGAGAAATCGCTTTCCACTGACCTTCGCGGTATAAACGTTCACTGGCACGAATTACGATTTTGCCAGCCTGAAGACGGGGTTTGATATAGCTCTCATCCTCTATGCCACCGAATACCACAATATCACTGTCCATCATGAGTTCTGCACATTCCTGTGGCCGCTCATAATACAGTTTCAGATATGGCAAGGAAGATATCTCACTTCCCCAGCCCATTTTCACACGGTCCTCTTCCATGGGCTGTGTCTGAATAAATGTAAAGTTCTCACCTAGCTTCGCATATAATTCAGATGCCATAGGAATCTGATGATGATTGATATAATTAGATACTATGGTCAATTTCATGGTAAATCTCCAATAATCTGCGATAATTTAAGTCAGGATTATGCGTATGTGCAGCATGGCTTCTTGCATTGGATGACAAGGACATAGCCAGCTTATCATCATCCATAATTCTGAGAATCTCCTGCTTCATCTGCTGTGGATTATCCGGCTTATACAACAATCCATCCTTATTATCCGTCAACAGATTGTGAATACCTCCTACGTTAGCAGCCACTGTAGGCACTCCCAACAACATTGCCTCCCCCACAGAATTGGGAGAGTTCTCTATTGCTGATGGACACACGAACACATGCGTCTTTAAATCTCTTGCACACATTCTGTCCGGCTGTAGTCTGCCAAGAAACTTAACGTGATCCTGCAGCTTATTTTTACGGATCTGCGTCAGCAGATATTTGCCATACCCTGATATCTTGATCTTATCTTTCAGGGTATCGTTCGCAGTAATCACATCACCGGCTACATACAGCATAGTTTCTTCATGTGCCTCTATCAGATCAGGCAGAATATCCAGCACATGATGCAAGCCCTTGATAGGATAATTGCCCTGACTCAGAAAAATAGAATATCTCTCTATCCTGTCTATATTCCAGCTGTCATGGTAGAACTCCTCGCGCAATGTCTCATTCATGAAATGATATTTTGCATTGGGATTAAGCTTCTCAACATATTCCCGGTCAAAATCAGTTCTTCCGGTAATATGACCTGCCATCGCAATAGCTTCCTTTTCGTACTTTCCTCTTTGTACGAATTTCTCCTGTTGCTCCAGCAATCCGTCTTTTTTGATGATATCACGAAATGTCTTCTTTTTACACACATTGGAAGGCAGATCCGCCATATATACCTGTGCAATCGCAGAACATAACCCCTGAATACCGATCAGAGTACGCTCCGGGTTACCGAAAGCCTTCACCATAGCCAGCGTATGCGGAAATTCTGTTCCAAAAATATGAACAATATCCGGCTGAAAATCATCTATCACCGCTTTCAGAGTCTGTTCCATAGATGCATCATAATTTTCCGGATGCACAGTGTCCTCACGAAACATATAATAAGGAACTCCCCTTACCGTGTCTTTTACAAATAAAGACTGATCATTCTGTGCCATATGAAAGTCATCGGATGTAGGGAAGCAAATAGCAAGTGTTATTTTATTTGTGTCCCGATTTTCAATCAATTTATCAGAAAGCCCTGAAAGCCACCCTTCCTTGACTACCAGCTTCTGTCCCAGGCTTCTGGCAATAAACGGTATCATAATGTTGCATAACCATAGAACCTTCATTCTGCATCTCACCTTCCCTTTCCAGTCACTTTATATATTCCACTCTTCACCCGGTTATAGAAGCCGGAGAATTTCTCACTCTCCGCCATTTTCGTGCGAAGAGGTGCAAGGCTTAGTGTCATGAGCATACGATACTTTCCTGCTTTTGCTCTTCCCATATAGAATCTTGTAATCTCTCTATGCTGTGCTGCAGAACGCCTTTTATTCTCGGCTGTCTCTGAATAACCGCCGCCTTCATAAGCTGCTACAATGATGGGTGCATACAGAGCGGTTGCTCTTCTTTTATAATAACACCATAGAAAATGTTCATAATCAGCACGCACATTATAAACAGGGTTGTATCCTCTCTCTGCAAAAAGCTCCTTACGATAGAAACACGTTTGGTGACATGGCACATTCCTGTAACAGGTAAAATCATTGATTGCCGGTGCTGACTGTACTACAGCATGCAATGCCTTATGATACAGATCACCATATACGATATCCGGTTTATCTTTTTCAATAACTTCTGTTATTTTATATAATACCTCTTTATCATAGAAGCTGTCCCCTGCATTCAGGAAGAACAGATAATCTCCTTTCGCATATCCTACCGCCTGGTTCATGGCATCATAGATTCCCTTATCCGCCTGAGAATGAATACGGATTCTGCTGTCTCCTCTGTCTGCTTCCTGTATCAATGAATCCAGCGAACCGTCCGTAGACATCCCGTCTTTTATGATAATCTCGTATTTGCCATACGTCTGTGAGCGGATGCTCTCTATCGTTTCCATCAATCTTTTACCTGCATTCAGGCATACTACTATAATACTGTAACTTATTGAATGCTCCATTTACTACGCGACCTTTCTACTTATATAAGAACCGTTCTGGCTCAAATAACCAGCTTCTATATGGCAGAAGCTTCACTCCCGGCTGTCCTGCCATCATAAGAAATACCAGAAAATACAATACACAGAATGCGATAATCAGATATTTCACCTTTTTACGGGCTGTCTCGTCTGCTATTCCTGCTGTGACCATGGGCAGCATCAGAATCTGATTGACACTGAAATAGTATACGATTCTGGTAACGACCGGAAGAAAAGAGAAAAATACACAGCATATTAGCGCCAGGAAATTGAGCTGCGCATACATCCTGATTTCCTGTTCTTTCTCATTGTGTATATCGTTCTTTTTATTGTATCTGATATACCACAGATACAATCCCAGAATCAAAAGACAGCGCAATATCGTAACAACGCTGGTTCCGCCTTCCAGAAATACCGTATTCTCATAAGAGGGATACAGTATCAACGCCAGCTTTAATACATATTTTTTCGCTGCAAAACAGATTGCGCTTACGATAACACATGTTATTATGAACCATCTTTTCCATATGAAGGTTGCAATCCAGTATATTGGAATTACGATCAGTACTGATTTATGGAAGAAAGAGGCAAGTAATATCCAACAGATGAATTTAATCCAGTCACGCTGAAGACAAAAGCGGATAGAATATAGCGCCATAGCCAATACAAGGTAATAGCGCACCGTATTATAGGTCTGAAAATACAGTCCCAATGTCATGAACAGAAAAAAGGCAAAGGCGAAGTCTTCACTCTGTTCATACATTACTTTTAGAAAAAGTACAAGAGTAAATAGAGCAAACAAAGCAAATACCACTTCATAATACTCGCCGCCGCATACTCCATACACCAGTCTCACCAACCAATTAAATCCAGGTTCTGTCACTACATAGCCCCCAACACTGGCTTCGTGTGCGGTCTGTGTGTATTGACTGTAATCATTGCCTACATTGAAACGAAATGCAGAACACAGAAACAAAATCATGAAGATTCCCCAGTAATAGGTTCTGGTCAGAATGACATTCCCTGACTGTCTGCTGCACTGTACTTTATACGCCATATATATCGTTGTCACTGCAATCAGCAGATAAAATAACATAGATAGTATTACATCCTGTGTCATTATCATGAGACCTTTCTGTCATCCTAAAATTTATACTGTCACAATCCCCGGACTGATCTGATACCTGCTTTCATAAGCTGTAATGCCTTTTTCCCTGGTATCTCCTGACACATAACCTTACCATGTGCCATCAAAAATCTTACAGCCATTAGTCCTGCAAGCTTTCCATACAGGAAATGATATAATACGCCTCTGTCTATAAAGAATTTCTCATGATATCCGTGGAACCATGTAGATTCCCGCTCTGTCTCTGCGCCCAGTTCCACCGGTGTTGCATAGACCTTGAATCCATAAGAGAGGCAATCCTTTAGAAACAGGCTGTCTTCTCCATTGCTGTATTTGGCGCCACCACCAAATAACAGGGAAAAGGTAATGTTTGCAGCCTGAAGTCTCTCTCTACGTACTGCAAAGGAGTACGTTGGATATCTGCCGGCATTCCAGATATGCACTCTATGAAACTTCTCTGTATAATAGGTGGCTCTGGATTCTCCTACTCGGATATTGAACAGTACCATGTCTGCTTCCGGGTGCTTCTCAAATTCTTTGAGGACTTTATCTGCATAGCCGGCATCATATATGATATCTTCATCTGAAAACAGAACAATATCGCCTTTTGCACGCAGCAGAGCGTTGTTTCTGGACAAGCCTACACCTTTTTCTGCAAAGTTATATCCATGGATGATATTGTCCTGATACTTATATTCTTCATATGCAAAATGATCTGTCTGATTGATTATGATTGCATCACTTTCCAGATGCATTCTTTCTATCAGATCACGTATCTGCTGATTTACTGCGGATACCAGTACTTCCAGTGTCATATTAAACCTCATTTCTATATATGGGATAGGAACGTATAAAAGGGACGAATTGTGTTTCGCTATTTTCCTCTTTCTGTACTAAACTTATTATAGTATGCCTTAACCCATTTATAATTGCAATTTGTCAGGACTGCTCCTGCGATATGGCAATTTCTTCGCTGTAATTCACATACGATATCTTCTGCCTGATTTGCACATGGAACACCAAATGGTATTACCAGAATGACATTAGCGTTTTCCAGCTTATCGTACTCTTCCTGTCTGATGATTGGGTAGGAAATTGTCTGTAATGAACCATTCTCTTTGGAGCTAAAAATAGATGTATATTGCTCATAGAACTGTTCTGCGTAATTCCCATTTATTATATCTACAAAAATTACGTCCTGATTCATAACGGATTGCACTGCTAAAGAGGTCTGTAATTCCTCTTCTCCATCATGGTGATTATCTAACTGATACCACAATCCAAGTACGGGGATATTCAGTCTTTGTCTGATCTGTTTCTTGGTGTAGAAGGTATCTTCTATTCCAAAACAAATGCTGAATCTGAATATCTCTATGCATACTGCAATGAGAAATCCAAGAAATGCGGCTCTCCATGTGAAATAAGGTCTGGGAGCAGGCTTTACGCCATTATCTTCAATCAAGGTGATCGAGTCAAACAAATCCTCACGACTGCCTAACGCTGTCAATGCTTCCTGTACTGCACTGCTCACAGCTTCGACTTTCTTTTCGTCCTCACCTTGTACAGTAATGGTCAAATACCTCACATCAGATAAAATATCAGCTGTTATCATTTCTTTTACCGATTCTCTGGAATACGTATCACCCAGAACCTCCATCATTGTATCCATGATCAGATCTGTTCCCATCACATCATTCCAGGTAAAGGCATTGTAATAATCCTTGGCATCTATACGTCCGGGGGCAAAATCAATATAATATTCGGTCTCCTGCATATACACAGTCGTCCTGTTATTGATTGCCGCTATAAGCAAATACAGACCGCTGCCTATTATGGCACCGGTCAGTCCTATGAGCAGCATATATGGTATACGTCTTAGAAAGCAGAGCAGATAAGCCTTACTGTCGATGCCTTCCTGGGGATATGTTTCCTGTATCCTGTGCGTATCCTGCATTACTTCTCTTCCTCCTCTTTCCTAATCTCCTTCATAGCAGTTACCTGATTCTCTTCTACGCCCTCCGTGCTGTCAGGCTGGAATAAAATCTTCAGAGTAAGAAGCATCAGCTTAATATCAAGCCATACGCTGTAATTTTCTATATAAAATAAATCCAGTTTCAATTTATCATAAGGAGTCGTATTGTACTTGCCATATACCTGGGCATATCCTGCCAATCCGGCTTTTACCTTGGTTCTGAAGGTAAACTCTGGCATATCCTCCTGGTACTGTCTGATAATCTCCGGTCTCTCCGGTCTTGGCCCGATAAAAGACATTTCCCCCTTTAATATATTGAACAACTGTGGTAATTCATCAATTCTTACCTTTCGGATGAATTTACCTATCGGTGTAATTCTGTCATCATTCTTGGATGCCAGTCTTGCCACACCGTCTTTCTCTGCATCGGTTCTCATACTGCGGAATTTCACAATTTTGAATTCTTTCATATTTCTAGTGCAGCGAACCTGTTTGTACAGCACCGGACCATGATCATAGCATTTTATAATAACAGCTGTTATTATCATGATAGGTGATGTAATGATAATCAGTATCAGTGAACAGATAATATCAATTGCCCTTTTTACAAAGCGCTGTTCCACTGTCATGGAATACTCCCTTGTGAAGAGAATCGGCGTATCAAACAAATGCAGCTGTGAGGCTCCCTGAATCATAATATCAGGAATCTTAGGCATCATATAGACTCTGATGCTTCTGCTGTAGCAGAATTTCAGCAATTTATTGCGCAGTCCTGTATTGATGTCCCACAGAACAATGCCATCATATCGCTCCAGAATCTCCTGTTCCAATGCCCTTTGTCCCAATTCTTCCCGCACACATCTTACCACTTCATATTTATCCCTGCGGCTTTCAAACTTATGCAGAATATCTTCTATAGGACGGTTTCCACTGATCAAAAGCAGCTTTCTTGGCGGAAACAGCTGTCTGTAAAAGCTCTGACAGATAAATACCCAGACCGCAGATATACCAACCTGCACCAGTGTCATAAGGATAAGCGGATATGCAGTTACCAACTTTAATGACAACAGAGAAATCTGAAAATACGAAATCACATTGGTAAAGATCAATGACAGCACCTGTGAGAAAAAAACATCCATCGGTTTAAGATACCCGATCTTCAATCCTCCATATGTGCCCGTGAAGAACAACAGAAGTACCAGATAGACAGCTGCCAGAAGCCAGAAGCCTCTGCCCGTAAAATTTCTCCACATATATTTCTGCATAATATCATTATATACTGTCCGCCATACATATACGTAAGCAATCGTCTGCATCAGCAATCCTATAACTGCAAGTTGTAATATAATGATTCTTTTTACTGATTCAAAGTGTTTCACGCCTACTCCCATCTGCGCTTTATCAGCACTGTTTATATATGCCTTTCATACCCTGCGTAATACGGCCCTGCAGGCCCAGAAGCACATACAATAAGCACTCCTGATTACCGAAAGTCTCTCCTGCTTTCGATACAATGCCCATATTCTGCGAATTGCCACCATTTTATTGGAAGATAAAGACCCCTGTGATCTCCTGTATTTTACAAGATTCTCATCCAATCCATATCCTGTATGGTATTTTTTTAGAATATGCCACCAGGTTGCAGTATCTTCACTGGCAATCTGAGGCATATAAATATCCTCATCTGCAATCTTGTCTCTGTCAATCATGACTGTTGACGTAAATATCGTTGTATTCTTCAGCGCCTGCTCATATTTTATAGTTGCCGGAACATGCACGATCTTACCAAGCCCTACACCTTTTTCATCTGCAAATTCATACCCGGTAAAGACAAAGCCTGCATTCTGAGCACGCATATATGCCATCTCTTTTGCCAGTTTATCTTCCAGCCAGATATCATCCGCATCCAGAAAACACAGGAAACGTCCTTTAGCCTGTCCAATTCCTGCATTTCTTGTACATGCAGCACCGACATTTCTCTCCTGTATAATAGGATGGATTCTATCATCCTGTGCAGCATATCGCTTTGCGATCTCCATACTGTCATCAGCAGAACAGTCATCTATCAGAAGCAATTCCCAGTCTGCATAGGTCTGCTTTTGAACCATTTCAATTGTTTCTGCCAGAAAACGTCCGGCATTATACACAGGTACTATGATACTGACTGTATCTGCATATTCTTTCCAGTCTCTTATTTCCATATCTTTAGAATTCTTCCTTCACCAGATATTTAGGTCTGTCTTTTACTTCCATGTAGAGCTTACTCATATACTGTCCCATAATACCCAGACACAGCAGCTGAACGCCTCCGATAAAAGAAATAATACATACCATGGAAGGCCAGCCTGCTACCGGATCTCCATAAATCAATGCTCTGACAAAGATAAATATCATAAAGACAAATGCCAGAATACAAAATAAAATCCCAAAAAAAGATGCAATAGATAACGGCATTGTAGAAAAAGCCATAATACCATCCAGCGAATACAAAAACAGCTTCCAGAAGTTCCACTTGGTCTCACCGGCAGCTCTCTGCACATTCTCATATTCCAGCCATTTGGTCTTATATCCTACCCAGCCGAAGATTCCCTTGGAGAAACGATTGTATTCTCTCATGGACAGAATGGCATCTGTTACCTGTCTTGTCATCAGACGATAATCCCTTGCTCCATCTACAATCTCTGTCTTGGATATCTTACGCATCAGACCATAGAATCTTCTTGCAAAGAACGATCTGATTGGCGGTTCTCCCTTTCGGTCAACACGTCTGGTCGCCACAGAATCATATCCCTTTTCAATATAGCCATACATTTCCGGCAAAAGAGCAGGTGGATCCTGAAGGTCTGCATCCATTAATACAGTGAAATCTCCCTTTGCTTTCTCAAGACCTGCTATGATTGCAGCTTCTTTTCCGAAATTTCTGGAAAAAGACACCAGATGGATTCTCTCATCCTTTTCCCTTAATTTTTTCACTTCTTCAACTGTTTTATCCTTAGAACCATCATCTACAAAGATCAGTTCCAGCTCTACATCTTTTTCATGGAAAAAAGTCTCCTGCTTTACAGCCTCCTGATAAAACAGAGGAACACTTTCCTCTTCATTGTAGCAGGGGACA
>OHQF01001729.1_pt1 | contig 10444 bp, 7 predicted proteins | sample 1578001 | NCBI WGS metagenome assembly OHQF01 (sample SAMEA3879538, study PRJEB24766) | human gut metagenome | biome: human-associated habitat; feature: feces | place: USA | collected 1985/1987 | reverse complement strand
GTTGTTGAGGGCGTTAAGGATCTTGCGGCTTCATTTAAAGAGGCTCAGATAGCGCTTGAGGTTGGTAAGGTATTTGATACTGACAAGGTAATCATATCTTATGACAATCTTGGAATTGCAAGACTTATTTATCACCTTCCGACAACGCTTTGTGAAACATTTTTAAAAGAGGTTTTCAAAAAGGGATCTATCGAATCGCTTGACCATGAAACGCTTTTCACGATTCAAAAGTTTTTTGAAAACAACCTTAACGTCTCGGAAACATCACGAAAGCTTTTTGTTCATAGAAACACTCTTGTTTACAGACTTGAAAAGATAAAGAAGCTTACCGGACTTGATTTAAGAGAGTTTGACCATGCAATAATATTTAAGATTGCACTTATGGTTAAGAAATATTTATCTGCAAACCCGGTTAAGTTTTAGCAAAATATAGGATTTTAAGAGATATAACCTAAGCGCAGATGTCCCCTGCCTCTAAGGCGGCGGGTTACATTTCAGAAATTCAGTGTAAATTTAATATCTCACTGAAATTCTGAGGAGCTAACGCTCCCGGCGCAGGTTGCAATCTGTCGCAAGCTTTGATCCTTGCGAGCAAAGTAGAGCTTGCTCAGATTTAAAAGGGGCAACAAAATTTAAAGGCGGTGTAATTTTGATAGAATTTAAAGACGTATCAGTTACATATTCGAGCGGAGTAGACGCTTTACACAATATAAATTTAAAAATCAATGACGGAGATTTCGCTTTTGTTGTTGGTTCTTCGGGAGCCGGAAAATCAACGCTTATCAAGCTGATACTAAAAGAAATTGATGCAACAGAGGGAACTGTTATTGTTAACGGATTTAATCTCAAAAAATTAAGAAGAAGAAAAATTCCGAATTTGAGAAGAACTCTCGGAATAGTATTTCAGGACTTCAGACTTATTCCTACAATGACCGTGTACGAAAACGTGGCGTTCGTTTTAAGAGTAATAGACGCTCCTGCGAAATACATTTCAAGCAGAGTACCGTATGTTATAAGCCTTGTTGGGCTTGCTCATAAGGCAAAGTCTTATCCGGACGAGCTTTCGGGCGGAGAACAGCAGAGAGTTGCGCTCGCAAGAGCTTTGGTAAACGACCCTCAGCTTATTATTGCTGACGAGCCTACAGGAAACATAGATCCTGCTCTTTCATACGAAATCGTTGAGCTTTTAAAGGGCATCAACGAATGCGGAACGACAGTATTAATGGTTACGCACGAGCATGACATTGTGCGTCATTTCGGCGGAAGAATTATCAATATAAATGCCGGTGATATTGTGTTCGATGAGGTGATAGGAGGAGCAAATGAGGTTCAGTAGTGTTAAATATCTTACCGGGCAGGGATTTAAAAGCGTTTGGAAAAACAAAATGATGAGCTTTGCATCGTTTTGTATAATGCTTGTATCGCTGCTGTTGGTTGGAATATGTATTTTAGCAGCAATTAATCTAAACAAGGTAATAAGCGGAGTTGAAGGTAAAAACGAGATCGTAGTAATCGTTATGGACGGAACCGATGACAAGGGAATTGAGGCTGTCGGAAACAGCATAGAGGGTCTGTCAAACATTGAGAAATCTGTTTTTTACTCAAGAGATGAAGCTTGGGAGAATATGGTTAAGGATATGACCGAAGAGCAGCAGGAAGTATTTAAGTATGCGGCTGACGACAATCCTTTGCCTGATACATACAGGGTTACTGTATCTGATATTGAAAAGCTTACGGACACAACAAATCAGATAACAGATATTGAAAATGTTGAAAAGGTGCTTGCACCTACGGAGTTTGCGGATGTACTTCTGAGTATCAGAAATATCTTCTCGGTAGTTGCGGTTGCACTTATTGCGGCGCTTGCGGTTGTTTCGCTTGTTATAATTTCTAACACAACCAGAACGAGCGTATATGCGAGAAGAAAAGAAATAAATATCATGAAATATGTCGGAGCAACAAATAAGTTTATCAACATACCGTTCTTTATCGAAGGAATGCTTGTAGGTATACTTGCGGCGGTTGCAGCATTTTTCCTTACAATGTTTGTATACAAGGGAATCGGCGACATATTAAATGAAAACGGACAAATACTAAGCATTCTCGGAGTAAGATCGCTTTACGGATTTAAGGACATTATTTGGTATGTTTTAGGCGGATATGTTCTTGCGGGCGGTGTAATAGGCGCAATAGGTACTATAATAAGCACGAGAAAATATGTAAAGGTTTAAAAAAGACATCAACGACGACAGGCTCTTGTGGCTTGTCGTTTGGCATATGTGTTTATATGGTTGATTAGGTAAAAGTGTTCTTTTAAATGTTGAAAGGCAAGGTTTAGAATGATAAATAAAGCAAAGGTTTTTAATGTTTCAAAGAGGGTTCTGGTTATAGCCACGGCGTTTGTATCGGCTGTCACTATAAGCTCTTCATTCGGATCTGACCGAAGCGAGCCAATCGTTACAAGTGCAGAAAACACAATGGAGGACTATGAGAAGCAGATTGAAGAGTACCAGCAAAAGCAGGAGGAATTTGATCAGAAGATTGCCGACACCGAAGACGACATAAAAAAAGAAGAGGAAAACCAAGAGGCGATCGAATCTCAAATTGAAACAGTTCAAGCGACAATTTATGAGTACAGCAAGATGATCGGCGAAATCAGAAAAAGCTTAGACAAGGTTCAGGCGAACATCGATAAGCTCAATGAACAGATAGATGAAACTCAAAAAACAATAGATCAAAAGCAAGCGGAGATTGAAACGGATATTGCTAACTTTAAAACAAGACTGAGATCAATGTATGTAGCAGGCGATGATTCTTACATATCTATATTGCTCGGTTCAAAAGATTTTTATGACGCTCTCATGAAAGCAGAGCTTGTAAAAAGAGTTGCTGCTCATGATGATCAGGCGATAGACAATCTTGTTGAAAAGAAAAACGAACTTGAAGAAGCAAAGAAAGCTTTAGAAACAAAGAAAACTGAGGTTGAAAAGCAGAAAACTGAGCTTGAGGCTCAAAAAGATGCATATAACAAGAAGAAAGCAGAACAGCAGACACAGATGGATAAGCTGTCGTTGTTAGTTGCACAGAGTAAAGCTCATTTAGAAGCTCTTGAAGCGGATAGACAGGCTCATGAAGCGCAAAAGGAAGCTTATGCCGAGCGAGAGGAAAAAGCTCAGGCAATGTGGAATAAGCTTTATGAGGAAGCGGAGGCAAGAAGAAAGGCTGCTGAAGAGGAAGCAAGACGTCTTGCTGAGATGAACAGCAATAATAGTTATGACACTTCAAATGATACCGACTATACGACGGGAACATCCGGTAACTTTATCTGGCCGGTTCCGGGTCACTATGTAATTACTTACGGCGTAGGCATGAGATGGGGTGCATATCACGCGGGAATTGATATTTCCGATGGCGGAATCGGCGGATCTCAGATAGTCGCTTCGGACGCAGGAACAGTTGTTGTCGCAGAAAATACCTGTCCGCACAACTGGGGCAAAAACGGTAGCTGCGGATGCGGCGGCGGATACGGAAGATACTGTATCGTTGATCACGGAAACGGATATATGACGCTTTACGGACACATGAAAAATTGTATAGTAACAGTCGGACAGACAGTAGAGCAGGGAGAAACATTAGGATATGTTGGCACTACAGGATTTTCAACCGGAAACCACCTTCACTTTGAAGTAAGACAAAACGGAATAGCAATGAATCCTGAAAACTATGTTTCACCGTAATTTAGTGTTGTAAAAAGACTCTTATTTAAAGAGAAGGGATTGTTTTCTGTTTCGACAGACAAATTAAGAAAAAAATAGTAAAAAATGCTTGACAAGAAGTCGGGCGTTTGATATAATAATAAAGCATTCGTATCTAAAGACAGCAGGCGGTTTAAAAACGGAAGCCCTGCCGAGGATGATGCAAAGTAAAATTATGACTTTGTTTATCTCTTTTCGTCTTTGGATGAAAAGAGATTTTTTTCATAAGATACGGATTAATTCTTTATCTGGTGAGGTGAAAAATATGCCAAGTGAGAAGATATTGCTTGCAAAGCAGGAAAAGGTTGCAGCTTTAGCAGATGCTATTAAGAATTCAGCTGCAGGTGTACTCGTTGATTACAGAGGAATTACTGTTGAAGAGGACACAAAGCTTCGTAAAGAGCTTAGAGAGGCAGGAGTTGTATACACAGTAGAAAAGAACTCAATGCTTCGTTTTGCTCTTAAAAATGCAGGTCTTGATGAACTTACAAGCGTTTTAGAGGGAACAACAGCTATCGCTATCTCTAACGATGATCAGACAGCTCCTGCAAGAATTCTCGGAAAGTTCGCAGGAGAGCATGACGATAAGTTTAACCTCAAAGCAGGATTTATCGGTACTGAGATTTATGACGAAGCAGGTGTTACTGCACTTTCAAAGATTCCGCCGAAGGATGTTTTGCTTGCACAGCTTGTTGGTTCGCTTCAGGGTCCTATCACAGGTCTTGCTGCAATACTCAAGGCTGTTCACGACAGCAAGGAGGGCGAGGTTGCATAAGTTTTTTTATGTTTCCTAAATCATTAAAAGCGGGTTAAACCCGAAATTAAAAATTAAAAGGAGAAATTATCATGGCTTCAGAGAAGATTTTAAAGTTTGTAGAAGATATTAAGGAATTGTCAGTTCTTGAGCTCGCAGAGCTTGTTGAGGCAATTCAGGACGAGTTCGGTGTAACAGCTGCTGTTGCTGCTGCTCCTGCTGCAGGTGCTGCTGCAGGCGGAGAGGCTGAGAAGACTGATTTTGACGTAATTCTCGCTTCATTCGGTGACGCTAAGATGGCTGTTATCAAGGCAGTTAAGGAGATCACAGGTCTTGGACTTAAGGAGTCTAAGGAGCTTGTTGAATCTGCACCTAAGGCTATTAAGGAAGCTTGCCCGAAGGCAGAGGCTGAGGAAATCAAGACAAAGCTTGAGGACGCAGGCGCTACTGTTGAGCTTAAGTAATTACATTAATACTAAAAGCTATGAGAACGGAAGATTTTTCTTCCGTTCTTTTTTGTTATTTCTCTATAAATCGACATAAAACGAGAAAATGCATACAAAATTTGATAGTGAAATTTGTAAACAATGTATATAGTAATTTGAGAATATTTATGGTAAAATATAGATATAAAAACGTGGTCATTTAACGTTGGGAGGAATATATATGTTTACTAAAAAGCTTTTTGGTGTATGTACAGCTGCTGTAATGTTGTTTTCAGCGACGGTTTCTGTATGTGCGGTTGATGTAAGTGCGAATGTACCGGAAGAGATAAAGGAATTCGCTGATATTGTAGGACTTAACGGCTTGCACACACCTCGTCCGCTGTATAGTCCTGATGGTGAATTGTTTGGATATTGTTCTGAGGGAACTAATTGTTACATAATATATGATAAAGATTATGATATAGTGGAATATTCAAGCAAAGGTGTATCAAGATATAAAGATGTTGAGCCAACGTTGTATTACGGAGGTCCTTTAAGTTATTATACGAAAGATAATGGAGATTATCGTGATTTGTGTTCCGGAGAATTATTATCAATTAATGATTTTTACACTTCACAATATTTTGAAAATAAAGTATCTCAGAATGAATTTTCAAATCAGGAATCGATAATATCACCACTTTCGCTTACAACATCTATGAAAAAAATAGATGGTGAAGTAAGCTATTATCAAGCTAGCTGGAATACTGATAATGGTTCTTGCGGGCAATTAGCTGCTACAGCTGATTTAGCATATTTACAAGCTGTTTTTGGCATTGGACTTCCCACGTTCTACTTAAGCAATCCATATTACTTGTATTTGTCCTTACTAGACATCATTCCACATAGTACGAAAAATTACGGAACCACTCCGTCACAAATGGTTATTGGACTCAGTTCTTTTGCGACAAAGAACAGATATACATACAAAGTGCAGTATAATCCTTTGTCAACAACATCGTATAATAATTACAAAACAAGTATCAACAATGATATTCCGGCGTTGATTGATACAACCAATCATCCAAAGTACGGTGAACATTGGGGTATTGGTATAGGTTACCGAACAGTTAATTACAATGGTAATATCATATACGAATGTGTTATGGATGACGGCTGGGGCAATCCTGAAGTTATAATAAATAATAAATATGTTGAAGGACTGTTATTTATCAATCCGCAATAAGGGGGTAATCCTATGAAAAAGTTTTTAAGCGTACTAATTTTAATTGGCAGCCTTATGCTTTGCTTATGCGCTTGCGATTCAGACGGTAATACAGATTCTCAAAATTCGGACGGTAATACATCAACACAGGAAAGCAGTGCTGAGTCGGAGCAGGCAAAGCTTGAGGTGCAAACTCCCGGCAATAAAACCTTTGACGTTTCGGCTGATGATATAAAGGTCGAATCAAAGGACAGTATAAATCCTAATGTTCGTGATTTTAAAGAGATAACTGATCCGGATGCAAAGGTAAAGATATATAATATGTTGAGAAACGCCTTAGAGTGTGAACAGATAGATTACAGCGAGAGAGAACGTGCAAACGGAAGCACTAATTGGCGTGTAAATTTAAAGGTTGCAAACGGTGAATATTACAGGATATATCTAGGAAAACCTAAGAACAATGTAGAAAATTTTTCCGTTCAAGGAAGTAATGACGGGAACTATTTGTTGGACGAAGAGTTTGTAAGTGGGTTTTATGAGCTTTTGGGAATTTAGCAGCCGATAATAAAAATAAATTAATTAAAATTAATCAAACCGCAGTTCGTTTGTATGACGGGCTGCGGTTGTTATATAGAAAATACGGTAAAAATTTTAGTTTTGCGCTTTACAAATTAAATAACTTGTGATAAAATAAATAGGAACATAATGCAAGGCGTTGCCTTTGGTAAACAAAGGGGATTTGCCGATTTTTTATGTAGTTAAATATCATTTCCAAGGAGGATAAAAATGGCTAGAAAAATGAAAACCATGGATGGTAACAATGCTGCTGCATGGGCGTCATATCCGTTTACTGAAGTAGCTGCTATCTATCCTATCACACCGTCATCTGTTATGGCGGAGGTAACTGATCAGTGGTCTGCTAAGGGACAGACAAACATTTTCGGAACACCTGTAAAGGTAGCTGAGATGCAGTCTGAGGCAGGAGCTTCGGGTACTGTACACGGCTCTTTGTCAGCAGGTGCGCTTACAACGACTTATACAGCTTCACAGGGACTTTTGCTTATGATCCCAAATATGTATAAGATCGCAGGAGAATTGCTTCCTTGCGTTATTCATGTATCTGCAAGATGTGTAGCTTCTCACGCTCTTAACATTTTCGGAGATCACTCTGACGTATATGCTTGCCGTCAGACAGGATTTGCAATGCTTTGTTCAACAAACCCACAGGAGGTTATGGACCTCGGTACTGTAGCACATCTTGCTACAATCAAGGGAAGAGTTCCGTTCATTCATTTCTTTGACGGATTCAGAACATCTCATGAGATTCAGAAGATTGAAACATGGGACAAGGCTGACGTAGAAGAAATGGTTGACAAGAAGGCTATTCAGGAGTTCAGAGACAGAGCTATCAATCCTGAGCATCCATCACTTCGTGGTACAGCTCAGAACCCTGATATATTCTTCCAGGCTAGAGAAGCTTGCAACAAGTATTATGATGAGATTCCTAATGTTGTTGAAGAATACATGGATAAGGTCAACAAAAAGATCGGAACTGATTATAAGCTCTTTAACTATTACGGACATCCACAGGCTAAGCACATTATTGTTGCAATGGGATCTGTTTGTGACACTATTGAAGAAACTATTGATGCACTTAACGCTGAGGGAGCAGAGCTTGGACTTGTAAAGGTTCGTCTTTACAGACCGTTTGTTGCTTCTAAGTTTGTTGAGGCTATTCCTGATTCTGTTACACAGATTTCTGTTCTTGACAGAACTAAGGAGCCTGGATCACTTGGCGAGCCGCTTTATCTTGACGTAGTTGCAGCACTCAAGGGAACACAGTTCCATGATGTAACTATCGCATCCGGTAGATACGGACTTGGTTCTAAGGATACAACTCCTGCACAGATCAAGGCTGTTTACTGGAACGCTGATTGGAAAGAAAACTATAAGCCAAGATTTACGATTGGTATCGATGATGATGTAACTTATCTTTCTCTCGAAACTGAAGACAAGCTTGATACTGCACCTGCAGGAACAACTTCTTGTAAGTTCTGGGGACTTGGAGCAGACGGTACAGTAGGCGCTAACAAGAACTCAATCAAAATCATCGGAGATCATACAGATCTTTATGCTCAGGCATATTTTGCTTACGACTCTAAGAAGTCGGGCGGTGTAACAGTTTCTCACCTAAGATTCGGTAAAACTCCTATTAAGTCAACTTACCTAATCAATCAGGCTGACTTTGTTGCTTGCCACAACGAGTCATATATCACTAAGTACAACATCGTAAACGACATTAAGCCGGGCGGAACATTCCTTTTGAACACTCAGTGGGATGAAAAGGGCCTTGAAAAGCACCTTCCGGGACAGGTTAAGAGATATATTGCAGAGAACAATATCAAGTTCTATATCATTAACGGTGTTAAGATTGGTAAAGAAATCGGACTCGGAAACAGAATTAATACAGTTTTACAGTCTGCTTTCTTTAAGCTTTCAGGTATCATTCCTATGGAAGATGCTATCAAGTACATGAAGGACGCAGCTACAGCTTCTTACTCTAAGAAGGGTGAGGCTATCGTTAAGATGAATCATGACGCTATTGATGCCGGATGTGAGCAGGTTGTTGAGGTTAAGGTTCCTGATTCATGGAAAACAGCTAAGGACACTAAGATGGGTCAGAAGGCTGTTAAGATCGCAGATAAGAACTTACAGAAGTTTGTAAATGATATACTTATTCCTTGCAATGCTCAGGAGGGTGATAAGCTCCCTGTATCTACATTCAAGGATATGGCAGACGGTACATTCCCACAGGGATCTGCTGCATTTGAGAAGAGAGGAATTGCTGTTGACGTTCCTTGCTGGAACAGTGATAACTGTATTCAGTGTAACTTCTGTTCATACGTTTGTCCTCACGCAGTAATCAGACCTGCTGTAATGACAGACGAAGAGCTTGCTAAAGCTCCGAAGCTTGCTCAGGAAAAGGCAAAGCCTATGACAGGTATGCCGGGATATAACTTCGTAATGACAATGTCTGCACTTGACTGTACAGGATGCGGTTCTTGTGTAAATGTATGTCCGGGTAAGAAGGGTAACAAGGCTCTTAACATGATGCCGCTTGAAACACAGCTCGCTGAGCAGGAAGTATTCAACTATGCTCTTACACTTCCTGAGAAGAAGGATGTTTTGGAGAAGTTTAAGGAAACAACCGTTAAGGGTTCGCAGTTCAAGCAGCCGCTTCTCGAATTCTCAGGCGCTTGTGCAGGATGCGGAGAAACTCCATATGCTAAGCTTATTACTCAGCTCTTTGGTGACAGAATGTATATCGCTAACGCTACAGGATGTTCTTCAATCTGGGGCGGATCAGCACCTACAACACCGTATACTGTAAATAAGGACGGAAAGGGACCTGCTTGGGCAAACTCACTCTTCGAGGATAACGCTGAGTACGGTTACGGAATGTTCCTTGCACAGAATACTATCAGACAGAGAACCATTGCTAAGATTTTAGACCTTCAGAAGTCAACAAAGACAGCTTCTCTTAAGAAGGCTATCGAGGGATACCTCTCAACAGTAGACAACGGAGCTGCTAACAGTGCAGCAACAGATGAGCTTATCGCAGCTCTCAAGAAGAGCAAGACAAAGGCTGCTGAGGAAATACTTAAGGACGCAGATTACTTGAGAAAGAAATCTATGTGGGTATTCGGAGGAGACGGATGGGCATACGACATTGGCTTCTCAGGACTTGACCACGTTATCGCACAGGGCGAGGATGTGAATATCTTCGTATTCGATACAGAGGTTTACTCAAATACAGGCGGACAGTCTTCTAAGTCTACACCAACAGGTGCTATCGCTCAGTTCGCTGCAGCAGGTAAGGAAGTTAAGAAGAAAGACTTGGCAGGAATCGCTATGACATACGGATATGTATATGTTGCTCATATCGCTATGGGTGCAGATTACAATCAGTGTATCAAGGCTATCTCTGAGGCTGAGGCTTACAACGGACCATCTCTTATCATCGCTTACGCTCCATGTATCAACCATGGTATCAAGGGCGGTATGAGCATTGCTCAGACTGAGGAGAAGAAGGCAGTTGAGTCGGGTTATTGGCACCTCTACAGATTTAATCCTGATCTTAAGAAGGAGGGCAAGGATCCGTTTATCCTTGATTCTAAGGCTCCTACTAAGGATTATAAGGACTTCATCATGGGAGAGGTTAGATATAACGCTCTTGCTCGTCAGAATCCTGAAAGAGCTGAGAAGCTCTTCGACAGCGCTGTAA
>OHQF01001725.1_pt1 | contig 10473 bp, 13 predicted proteins | sample 1578001 | NCBI WGS metagenome assembly OHQF01 (sample SAMEA3879538, study PRJEB24766) | human gut metagenome | biome: human-associated habitat; feature: feces | place: USA | collected 1985/1987 | reverse complement strand
ATATATGTGATTTCGGCGCAGATTTTTTCCTGTATTTTATTGGTGTTTAGTATTACAGCCGCCTTGACCTCGGGCGATTGAACCCTAATGTTTTGAACGGGATATACAGCATAATTTCTTCAAAGGGAACGATAAAGACTGCCGAATTGTCACGCGAAACCGCAGTATCGGTACGACAGCTTGAAAGGTCGTTCAGCGAAAAGATCGGCATATCCCCGAAGTTTTTTTCATCGCTGATAAGATACCAGCTCGTGTGGCAGGAGCTTCGCTCGGGGACGTATTCGCCGCTTGATATTACGGAAAAGTTCGGATATTCCGACCAATCACACCTGCTGAGGGATTTCAGACGTTTCCATTCAATGCTCCCGTCCGAGGCAATGAACGAATTTGAAAAATAATGTCGCATTTTTTCAATACTTTTGTCTGCTGATGTGATATTATAAGCTCATAAAGGCAAAATTTCATAAACGAAAGGCAGGAAAAAGTATGAAAAAAGAATTTTTTGAGTGTCCCGAAGTGTTCAAAGACCATAATTTTTACGGTTTTGACTGGCTCGAATTTCTCACAGCAATACCATCACCGCTTGCGCTCGTCACAAGCTATAAAAGCAACGGAAAAGCAAACGGTTCAATGCAGTCATGGTTCTCGTTTTCAAGCGAGGACGGATTCTACTGTATTTTTTCAAGTGTGCATAAAAGTTCACATCTTTATCAGACAGTACAGGAAACCAAACAGCTTGCCATAAACTTTATGTCGGCGGAAAACTACGCAAAATGCTATTCCACCATAAAAAACAACAGCTTTGACAAGGACGAGCTTCAAGCATCGGGACTTACGGTATTCCCTGCACGAAAGGTCAGCGCACCGCTCGTTGAGGAGTGCTTTCTCAACCTCGAATGTGAATACGCGTGGGAAAAGGAGCTTTTCCCGAACAGCGACCATGTTGTAATGTGCGTGAAGATAGTGAACGCTTGGTTTGACAGCGATGTTTATACCAACAAAAACGGCGGAAGATACAGCGAAAGCGGATATCTGTACAATATCCATTCGCCTGCCGACCCCGACAGCGGAGCTTTGTCCGATACATCTGTCGGCATTATACAAAAATTCAAGAATTATCCCGAGCTTGGCATAGAATACTGATCTCAGACGAATGTTTAATAAGAAAGAAGTCCCAAAATGAAAATACTCAATATCCACGGCTATAAAGGCAGTGCGGAAAACAGCGCATACGAAGCATTGACTGCGCTCGGTCACGAAGTCACTTCGCCCGAGCTTGATTACGATACCTTTTCACCCGATGAAACGCTTGAAATGCTTTTGCGCGAAGTAGGGGAGTGCGGCGCGGAAATGCTTGTCGGTTCGAGCCTCGGCGGATTTTATGCCGCCGTAATGTCAGTGCGGCTCGGACTTCCTGCGGCGCTCGTCAACCCGTGCCTTATGCCGTTCCTGCATCTGCCAAGGCTCGGCTATAACGGCGAGATCCACCCGTTCATAAAGCTGTTCGGCGAGCTTGCGGATATCGACAGCGAGAAAATTTCCGTCATTGTCGGCGGCAGTGATGAGGTCATCGATACTCACGATATGACCCGAAACCTGCTGAAAAACAGCCGCTTCGAGGTCGTTCCGAACGGCAGACACTCGGGCAGCACACTTCCGCTAAAAAGCTTTTTGGGAGAGGTTTTGATCGGCAAAAAATAAGCTAACAGCATACCTTATTTGCCAAAAAGATGCTATAATTAAAATAGTTAGAATCCATTAACAATATTGTAAAGGAGCGTTTTTTATGGCAAAAGCTAATATCAACAATTATGAGGGCGAAATATGCGCATTTTGCCAAAATTGGCAAGGCGATGCAGACCCAAGACCGGATCGCAGCAATCCGAGCATCTATGAATTTGACCGAGGTGCAGAAGGAAAATGCGTATGCACAAGAACGATCAAGTCGGCATATATGCACTGTTCCTGCGGCGAATTCGCAAGAGATTTCAGAGTTAGATGAGCTTATTTTTTAACATATACTGCTTAATAAATATATTTTAAACAAGGAGTGTAAATTATGTTTACAAAAAAATTACATGCAGTATTTGTTCAACATGGCAGTTGTCCAAACTGTGGAGCAGCTATTAAATGGGGATTATATACAGGAGAAACATATTGCCCAAACTGAAAAAAAGAGTTATAATTCGCAATAATGAAGCTGTTGGAACAAAATAAAATAGGAATTGCATTTTTATAACGGTTCTTCTGTGTATTATGGAAGAACCGTCATATTTTTGGGGGAATATATGATTTTTTTAGCGATAATACTTATTATAATTTTTATGTGTCTGCCGCTCGGATTGAAAATAATTATAACAATATTAAATATGATAATCCCGGACAATATTCCTGTAATAGATGAACTGATAACCATTTGCGGCACGCTCGGGCATATTATACGTGCAATGAAGGTAGCGGCATTTTCCGAAGAACACCCCGTTTTGTTCAAAGCATTGATTTTTCTAACTGTTGCTGCGGTCATAGGTGTCATTGTGTTCTTAGTACGATCGTTTTAATATACATTCATAACCTTATATCTCCCCGCATAAACTTGAACAAAGCTATCAAGTCTATGTAAGGAGATATTTTTTATGCCGAGTGTATTTTTAAGCCCGTCAACGCAGCAGTGGAACCAATATGTAAACGGCGGAAACGAGGAGCAGCAGATGAACCTTATCGCCGATGCTATGGAACCCTACCTGCGCTCTTCGGGTATAACCTACAGCCGCAACGAACCCGACCGTGATGTCCGCGGAGCTATTGCTGACTCAAATTCACGTTATTATGACGTACACCTTGCGCTACACTCAAACGCAGGCGGAGGACGCTTCGCAGGCATACTTTCGGGCATCGATATCTACTATTCTCCCTATTCCGCACAGAGCGAACGGCTCGCGGATATTATCGTCAACAACCTCAAAAATATCTATCCGAATCCCTCAAAGGTCAACACGCTCCCCACGACCTCACTCGGAGAAGTTACGCAGACACGGGCGGTTGCGGTGCTTTGCGAGCTTGGCTATCACGACAACCTCGAGGACGCGGAATGGATAAGATCAAACACGCAGTCTATCGCACGAAGCCTCACCCAAGCGCTCTGCGACTACTTCGGAATACCTTTCGTAGAAGCCGTGCCTGCACGGACGGGAACGGTCACAACGGACGGCTCGAACCTCAATATCCGAAGCCTGCCGAACACCAACGCCCGTGTTGTCGGCGTTATCCCGAACCGTGCGGAGGTGACTGTTCTCGGTCAGACGGGCAACTGGTATGTTGTCAGCTACGGAGGTATGACCGGCTATGCTGCGGCTGATTATATTTCCGTCTGATATTTACAAGGAAATTTTGCCCAAACATTGCCGCAAAGTTTGAAAAATGCTTGACTTTAGCACCAAAAATGTGATATAATATTTGTGCAAAAAGCGGCTTTTTGCCGTCTTTGTGACAATAACCATAGGAGTGGTAAAAAATGTCCAGAATCAAGGTTGCCGTACTTTTCGGCGGAGTTTCAAATGAACACGATATTTCGCTGATCTCTGCGACTAACATCATAAATGCTATCCCTGCCGATAAATATGAGGTCATTCCTATCGGCATCACGAAAAAAGGCCGCTGGCTCTTCTATCCCGGCGACGTTAATATGATAACCTCAGGCAACTGGGAGTCCAACCCCGACTGCGTTCCTGCGGTCATTCTTCCCGACCCGATGTACAAGGGCATCGTAAAGATCGTTGACGGTACATATTCGATAACGAAAATAGACGTTGTTTTCCCCGCGCTCCACGGTCAGCACGGCGAGGACGGCTGTATTCAGGGACTTCTCGAGCTTTCGGGAATACCTTATGTCGGCTGTAAGGTCATTGCCTCTGCCGATTGTATGGATAAAGCCGTTACGCACACTATCCTCGAAGCCTCAGGCATTCACATGGCAAGACACGCCGTTGTCCGTCAGTCCGATCTCGGTCAGCTCGATGAGATCTGCGAAAATATCATCAATGAACTCGATTTTCCGCTCTTCGTAAAGCCCTGCAACAGCGGTTCTTCGGTCGGCGTAAACAAAGCAGGCTCGTTTGAGCAGCTCAAAGATGCGATAAAGCTCGCATTTTCACACGATAAAAAGGTCATCGTTGAAGAATTTATCGAGGGCAGAGAGCTTGAATGTGCTGTTTTCGGCACAGATAAGCCTTTCGCTTCAAGAGTGGGCGAAATTATTTCCTGCAATGATTTCTACGATTATGACGCAAAATATATCTTAGGCACATCGGGAATAAATATTCCTGCGGATATTCCTGCCGAGTCCGAAAACGAAATTCGTGAAACGGCTCTCAAAGCATTCAGGGTTATCGGCTGTTCCGGCCTTTCAAGAATAGATTTCTTCCTCAAAAAGGACGGAACTGTCATTCTCAACGAGATAAACACCCTCCCCGGATTCACACCTATCAGTATGTACCCGAAGCTTATGGAAAATATGGGTATCTCACAGCCCGAGCTTCTCGACAGACTTATCGAGTCGGCTATGGACAACTAATTTGCAAAGAGAGTTGCTTTAAATGAATAATTCAGCGATCGGAGTTTTCGATTCGGGAATGGGCGGTCTGACCTGCTATAAGGAACTGCGCAGTCTTATGCCGAATGAGAACATCATCTACTTCGGCGATACGGCGCGCCTTCCTTACGGTTCGCGAAGCCGTGAAGCCATAATGGAATATGCGATGCAGGATATCGCCTTTATGAAAAAGCACGATGTCAAAATGATAATCGCCGCCTGCGGTACGGTCTCGTCTGTCGTGGGAATGGATAAAAAAGATGCCGATGGCATACCGTTCACGGGGGTCCTCCTGCCGACGGTGCAGACCGCCTGCGCTAAAACGAGGAACGGAAAGATAGGCGTTATCGGAACAGCCGCAACGATAAGATCGGGCGCTTATGCAAAGGCTATCCGCACGATAAAACCGTCACTCACAGTAGTCGGCGCGGCTTGTCCGCTGTTCGTGCCGCTCGTTGAAAACGGCTTTGCGGACAGAAACAACAAGGTCGCACAGCTCGTCGCAGAGCAGTATCTCGAACCGCTCAAGCGTGAGGGCGTAGATACGCTTATCCTCGGCTGTACGCACTATCCGATATTGCAGGACGTTATAGCCGATTATATGGGCGAAAATGTTGAGCTTATATCCTCGGGCAGAGAAGCCGCAAAGTTCGCCTGCGCATACCTCACAAGACATGATATGCTCGCAGAGCGTGAAAACGGGGGCGAAACGGTGTTCTATTCATCGGACAGCACCGAAATGTTCAGGGAAAACGCTGAAAGCTTCCTCGGTGAAAAAATAAAGGAAAATGTCGGGAAAGTCGAAACAGAGGAACTTATCTCGCTCACATAAAAAAAGAAACCGCCGATGCCAAAAGCCACGATCGGCGGCTTTTTCTAAGAGGTCAAGTATGAAAAAAGATGTTACAATAATGCTGAAAGGCGTTCAGCAGGTAGATAGGGAAAAAAGTGAGACCGAGCTCATAACGGGCGCAACCTTTTCCACCGTGAAGGGCGGCGGCTTCAGAATTGCCTATGACGAAACCGAAGCCACGGGCTTTGAGGGCGCTCGCACGGAAATAACCGCATTCGGCAACGAAAGTGCCTCAATAGTGCGGAGCGGCGAAGCAGGCACGAACCTTATCATCGAAAAGGATAAAAAGCACCACTGCCATTACGGCACACCCTACGGAGATATGACTATCGGTATCTACACTCAGTCGATAGTCAACAACCTCACCGCAGACGGCGGCGACCTTTATCTGAAATACACAGTCGATATAAATTCAAGCTATGTTTCGGACAATGAGGTCTATATTGAGATAATGACTAATTCGTAATGCGTAATGCGTAATTATTTTGTTTCGCATATTTGTTGTGAAAACCTATATTTCGTAGGGGCGGATTCTATATCCGCCCGTTTAATACACAAATTTGTTACGCAAAACGCATGAAAAATTGTAGGGGACGGGTTTCCCGTCCCGAATCGCGAAGCGATTTTCGGCACACAAAATACGTTAATAATAAAAATACAAGCCTGTTTTCAAAGGTTTTACCTTGAAAACAGGCTTGTTCGTTTATTTCATAAACGCCTTGCGGCGCGGGACGGGAAACCCGTCCCCTACGATATTCAATATGAACTCACAGAGCAAAATAATTACGCATTACGCATTACGCATTACGCATTAAACCGTCAGTTCTGCCTTTTCACCCATAATGTCCTTGTTAGCTTCAAGGATAGGCTTGATAAGTCCGTTTACGAACTCCTCGGTCTGCTGTGCGCTTCTGCCCGTGAAATGTTCAGGCTGGAGAATAGCCTCAATTTCTTCTCTCGAGGTCTTGAAATCAGGGTCAGCGAGAATTCTCTCGATAAGGTCATTTTCAAGTCCGAATTCCTTGACCTGCTTGCCTGCCTCCATTGCGTAGGTACGGATCTTCTCGTGAAGAGCCTGTCTGTCGCCGCCTCTCTTTACAGCGTCCATCATAATGTTCTCGGAAGCCATAAACGGAAGCTCCTTCATGATCCTTGCACGGATAACCTTTGGATATACAACGATTCCCGAGGTTACGTTGATAAGAATATTGAGGATAGCATCGATCGCAAGGAAGCCCTCTGCAACGGAAATTCTCTTGTTAGCCGAGTCGTCGAGCGTTCTCTCGAACCACTGCGTGCCTGCGGTGAATGCAGGGTTGAGCGAGTCGATCATAACGTAACGCGCAAGAGCAGTGATACGCTCACAGCGCATAGGATTTCTCTTGTAAGGCATTGCGGACGAGCCGATCTGGTTCTTCTCGAACGGCTCTTCCATTTCCTTAAAGTTCTGGAGGATACGCATATCGTTAGCGAACTTCATTGCCGACTGCGCGATACCGCTCAAAGTAGCAACGATCTGTGAATCTATCTTTCTCGAATAGGTCTGACCCGATACGGGAACTACCTTGTCGAAGCCCATTTCTTCTGCAATAAGCTCTTCAAGCTTCTTTACCTTGTCCGTGTCGCCCTCGAAAAGCTCCATAAACGAAGCCTGAGTTCCCGTTGTACCCTTTGAGCCGAGGAGCGCAAGGTTTTCGATCCTGTAGTCGATCTCGTTGAGATCCATAAGAAGCTCATTCATCCAAAGTGTAGCACGCTTGCCGACAGTCGTGAGCTGTGCAGGCTGGAGATGAGTGTAAGCAAGTGCAGGCATATCCTTGTATTCCATAGCGAATTCGGAAAGCTGACCGAGAACGTTGATGAGCTTTCTCTTTACAACTTTGAGCGCATCACGCATGATGATGATGTCGGTATTGTCGCCGACGTAGCAGGAAGTAGCACCGAGATGAATGATGCCCTTAGCCTTCGGACAAGCAAGACCGTAAGTGTAAACGTGAGCCATAACATCATGACGGACGAGCTTTTCTCTCTCAGCGGCAACAGCATAGTCAATGTTGTCAACGTTTGCTTCAAGCTCGTCCACCTGTTCCTGAGTAATGGGAAGACCGAGCTTCATTTCAGCCCTTGCAAGAGCGACCCAAAGCTTTCTCCAGGTGGTGAATTTTTTATCTGCGGAGAAGATATACTGCATTTCCTTGCTCGCATATCTGGTGCAGAAAGGGGATTCATAGCTATCAAAAGACATCAAAAACAACTCCTAATTCATAATATAAACGAAAATCATATCTCAATTATACCATACTAAAGCGCATATTGCAAGCGGTTTAGCGCATTTGCCCGAGAAAAAGCTTGAATTTTCCGTGAACCTGTGATACAATACAAATAAACAAAGAAAAAGGGGGAGTATGCAGTGCCGTCACGGAAAGAATTTCTCGGATATGTCCTCGAACAGCTCTCAAACCTCGAAAATATTGCCTATAAGCAGATGATGGGGGAGTATATCATCTATTATAAAGGAAAGATAACCGCTTATGTCTGCGACGACCGTCTGCTGATAATACTAAACACCAATAAAATACAGGAAAAAATCTGCGCCGAAATCACATATATCCAAGATTGTCGGCTTGATTTTTTCCAAATTTTAAATGGTGTTTAGTATAAAACACAAAAAGCCGCAGAGAAGATCTGCGGCTTTTAAAATAGCTTAACTTACTTGAGGATCTTGATCTTTCCGAGAAGAGGAACTTCCTTTTCTTCGCCGTTGACAGCGCCGATGAGGGCGATTATCCAGCATACAAATACGAAAAGTGACCAAAGACCTGCGAGAATACCGATGATCGGAACTCCCGTAAGCGAACCGATAAGAGCGAAAAGATTAAGTACAAGTGCCTGATTGAGGTGGAACTTGGAGTTCTCCTTGTCGCCCGAAACGAGTGCGATGATAAAGCCTATCCAGGTGAGATATGCTACGATGTCTGTTGTTTTCTTATCCATTGTGATTACCCCCATGATAAAATATTAGGCTGTCAGCTTACAGCATTACATAAATTATATAATCATATGAACTTTTTGTCAATATATTTTACCTAAAATTAAATTTTATAAACGATATTCGGCGTTTCGCACAAAGTCAAAGTAAACAAACAAGTCCTTCTGCCGAACCTTATACTAAACACCATTTAAAATTTGGAAAAAATCAAGCCGACAATCTTGGATATATGTGATTTCGGCGCAGATTTTTTCCTGTATTTTATTGGTGTTTAGTATTACCCAAGAAATTTATCCTCGAACCAGACATTTTTCACCGTGAATTCTTTTCCGTCAAGATAGCTTAAAATTCCTGCATCCGTGCGGAACGTGAATTTCAGCTTGTAGGAATAAAGCGCCTGCGTTTTTATCCTGTACGCACGGTTCACTTCGCCGATGCCGTACTTGCCGTCACCGAGAAGCGGACAGCCGATGTGCGCGAAATGCGCCCTTATCTGGTGAGTTCGTCCCGTATCGAGCCTGACCTCAACGAGCGCAAGCTTTCCGTCCGTTTTCAGCACCTTGTAGGAAGTGATTATCGTCTTGTTCTGCGGAGTTTTTCTGTCCGTAACTTTGACCGTCTTGGTCTTTTCGTCCTTTTCGAGATAAGCCGTCATCGTGTCGGACTTTTTCGGCGGAACTCCCACCGTTATGCAGAGATAACGCTTTTCCAGCTCACGTTCCTTTATCTTTTCGTTCAAAATGCGAAGCGACTCGGCATTTTTCGCCGCAATGACGATGCCGCCCGTGTTTCGGTCAAGACGGTTGCACAAAGCAGGCGTGAAGCTGTTCTCACGGTCGGGGTCATACTCGCCCTTGTTGTAAAGATAGTGCAGAATTCGGTTTATCAGCGTGTCAGCTGTGTTTTCATCGTCCTCGTGAACGACAAGTCCGTTTTTCTTGTCGCAGAGGAGAATGTTCCCGTCCTCATAGACAACGGAAATATCCGCAGGAACGCTCATAAACACACGGTCGGGCGAGGTCTCGAAAAACTCGTCCCCGATATAAAGCTGCATAAGGTCATTTTCGCAAAGTCGGGTCGAAATCTCGCACCGCTTTCCGTTGAGCTTTATCCGTTTCGTGCGTATGTATTTGTACATTAAGCTTTTCGGCAGAAGCGGCACGGCTTTCTCGATAAATTTATCAACACGCTGTCCGCTGTCGTTTTTATTTATTGTAAATTCTTTCATTTAAATAAGCTTACTCCAATTATTTTCCCCAGAACTGCCTGTCGAGCGTCCTGAACTGAACAGCCTGCGCAATGTGCTGTTTGTCGATGACTTCCTCGCCCGTCATATCGGCAATGGTGCGTGAAAGCTTTAAAATTCGGTTGTAGCCACGGGCGGAAAGTCCCATTTTGTCGAACACATTTCGGAGAGTTTCCCTCGCTGCGTCCGTCATAGGGCAGACCTCGGAAATAAGGCTGTCCGAGATCGCGGCGTTGCAGGTTATCCCCGTGCCTTTGTAGCGCAGGTTCTGTATCTCACGGGCTTTCTGTACACGCTCACGGATCGCCGCCGAGCTTTCCTCTTTCGACTTTGAGGACATACTTTCAAAGTCAACGGGGTTTATACGACAATGAATATCGAAACGGTCGAGCATAGGTCCGCTTATCTTTGCAAGGTAAGCCGCCACCTGCGGTTTTGTGCATCGGCACTCGTGGTTCGGGCTGCCGAAATATCCGCACGGGCAGGGGTTCATCGCACCTATCAGCATAAAGCTGCAGGGATATGTGACCGTTCCGCTTGCCCTTGAAATAGTGACCTTTTTATCCTCCAACGGCTGACGGAGTATCTCCAAAGTCGGACGTGCGAACTCTGCAAGCTCGTCAAGGAAAAGCACACCGTTGTGCGCAAGCGAAATTTCGCCGGGGTGAGGGATAGAGCCGCCGCCCGAAAGTCCTGCGCTTGAAATCGTATGGTGCGGAGAGCGGAAGGGTCTGCTTGTGACGAGCGGAGTATCGGGGTCGAGTATTCCGCAGATCGAATGAACGTTGGTCGTTTCG
>OHQF01001711.1_pt1 | contig 10575 bp, 9 predicted proteins | sample 1578001 | NCBI WGS metagenome assembly OHQF01 (sample SAMEA3879538, study PRJEB24766) | human gut metagenome | biome: human-associated habitat; feature: feces | place: USA | collected 1985/1987 | reverse complement strand
GATTGCAGTTTGTTGAGACATATTGGATGGTATGTTGAATGGAGCGGGCGCGGCCCGCAAAGGAAGCTCGGAATATTAAAAGGGGGCGTTTCTGTATTCCCGGTAATTGCTGTAGGCGAAGAGGGCCATGAATATGGGAATGAAGTAGCCGTGGAAGAGCTGGCCGCCGTCCAGGGGGTAGATGGGCAGCAGGTTCAGGATCGTCCACCATTCCCCGATCATGATGAGGCAGGAGAGGATGTAAAGCTGGGGGGAGATGGCCGCCGCCGTGAAGGGGCTGATGGCCAGGTCCCAGAAGGTCAGGTTGTGCGCGGTCATGACCGGGGCGACGATGTTCCAGGTAATCCACAGGCTGATGATGCCCAGCAGCAGGGTCATCATGGGGCCCGCCAGAATCATGAGGGCCCTTCCTCCGCGGGTCAGCTGCATGCCGTGGCTGCTCGTCAGGCCGCCGAAGAGTTCCAGAACGATCGTCTGCTGGCCCCCGCCCAGCCTGCGGCCCACCAGCGCGTGCCCCATTTCATGGGACAGGATGGCGACGAAGCCGGCAATGACGAACAGGGCCGGATAAATGAGGCCTTCCACACTGTTGATGCTGAGAGCGCCGCCGAAGATGGCCAGCACCACCCAGAAGCTGGGGCGGATGTAAACAGGTATCCCGAACAGGGTGAAATGAATCATGCGCGAGAGGGTAAGGGCAGATTCCCCTTTTGCCAAGCCCGGAGAATGTGCATGCACCGTTTTGGCGTTGGTGCGGTGCAGGGGATTGTGTTAAAAGGCCTTCATGAGGCTGTTTCCCATCATCCTGTGCTGCGCCGTGCAGGCCGTACGGGGGTATGACGGACCCCCGCCCCTGACGGAGGTGGACGGCCGTTCCCCCATCCGCATGGGTGGGGAATTGCTGGGCGGCTACCGTTCGGACTACATCCACCGCGGGGAAAAGATGGGGCCCAATTCCGTGGAAGGCCAGATTTCCGGCGGGGCCTCCCTGTCGGATTCCTGGGCGGTCAGCGGGGAACTCTTCGCCATCCGCAACTGGCAGGGGCGCAATTTCAGCCAGACCACCCTGCACGGGGAACTTCAGTATTACCTGGCGGACGAGTGTACAGCCGGACTGTTTGTCAACGGGCAGTGGTATGATTCCTGCCCCCTGAAAACCGGGACGGAGCCCGGCCTGTCCCTCAAGTGGAACCCCATGCCGTCCTGGTCCTTCAGCGGCTCTTTCCTGTATGATTCCGGGCAGGAGGGGATGTACTCCCAGTGGGGCGTTACCTGGCAGCCCCTGCTGTGTGAATCCGTCGCCATGGTGAATACGGTTTCCCTGGGGTTTTCCCATGATTACCTGGGGAGAAACGGCTTGAAGGAACTGATGGTGCGCACGGGCGCGCGGTGGGCCGTTTCCGGCAGTCTGCGGTTGGAGCCTTTCCTGGGGTGGTATTGCGGCTACGGGCGGGACGATTTCAAAAAAGTGGTGCTGGGCCTTTGGTGCTCTTACGTTTTTTAACGGGCGGATTTCTCCGGTTTTCCGGCATTTTCCAGTTGCCAAACGGGGAGGCTTGGTCATAATGACCCGCGTATTATGAAGCCTACACTTCTTGTTTTAGCAGCTGGTATGGGTAGCCGTTACGGCGGTCTCAAGCAACTTGACCCGATGGGTCCCAATGGTGAAGTCGTTCTCGACTATTCTGTTTATGATGCCATCCGGGCCGGTTTTGGAAAAGTGGTATTCATTATCCGCCGTGACTTTGAAGATATTTTCAAGGAAAAGGTCGGCAGCCGCTTTGCCGGCAAGATTGAGGTGGATTACGCCTTCCAGTCCCTGGACGACCTGCCTGAAGGCTTTTCCGTGCCGGAAGGACGTGAAAAGCCCTGGGGCACCGCCCACGCCCTGCGCGCCGCCCGCCACGTGGTAAAGGAACCCTTTGCCGTGGTGAACGCGGATGACTTTTACGGGGCGGATGCCTTTGTGCAGGCCGCCAAGTTCTTGACCTCCACCACGGATGAACCCGGGAAGGCCCATTACGGCATGATCGGCTATCCGCTGAAGAACACCCTCTCCGACAACGGGGACGTGAACCGCGGCATCTGCTCCATCAAGGAAGGCCTGCTGGACGGCGTGGAGGAATTCGTGAAAATCCAGGCTGATGAAGACGGCGTGGTGCGCGGCAACAACCTGAAGGGCGAACGCCTGCCCGTGGACCCCGGCGAACTGGTTTCCATGAACTTCTGGCTCTTCTCCCCCTCCTTTATTGAGCTGACGGAAGACCGTTTCATTGACTTCCTGAAGGAACACGGCCAGGAACCCAAGAGCGAATGCTTCATTCCCACCGTGGTGGACGCCCTGATTCATGAAGACCGCGCGGACTGCGCCGTTCTTCCCACCTCCTCCACCTGGTTCGGCATGACCTATCCCGGGGACAAGCCCATGGTTGTGGAAGGCATCAACAAACTCATCAAGCAGGGCGTATACCCTGAAAAGCTCAACTAAGCCTCTTTTCCCATGCACGATCTCAAGGCTGTATCATCCCTGTTCGATCTCCGGGGCGACTTCGTCCACGGTTACTCCTACGGCAGCGGCCACATCAACGACACCTACTGCATCTGGGTGGACCAGGCGGGGCAGCGCCTCCGCTACATCCTCCAGCGCGTGAACCATAACGTGTTCAAGCAGCCCATCCCCCTGATGGAAAACGTGAAGCGCGTGACGGACCACGCCCTGAAGCGCCTGAAGGAGGAGCAGTGCCCGGAAGCCTACCGCCGCACCCTCACGCTGGTTCCCTCCGTGGACGGCAAGCCGTACGCCCTGGACGCGGACGGCAACTGCTGGCGCGTGTACCCGTTCATTGAACGCGCACGCACTTATGACCAGATTGAAACCACCAGGCAGTGCCAGGAAGCGGCGCGCGCCTTCGGCGAGTTCCAGAAGCTCACGGCGGACCTTCCCGGTGAACCCCTGTTTGAAACCATCCCCGATTTCCACAACACCACTTCCCGCCTGGCGGCTCTGAAAGAAGCCATCCAGTCCGACCCCCTGGGCCGCGTGAAGGAAGTGCAGAAGGAAATAGACTGGTACCTTTCCCGTGAGGCTGACTGCCATCTGGTGGTGGACTACCTGAAATCCGGCGAACTGCCCCTGCGCTGCACGCACAACGACACCAAGCTGAACAACGTGATGCTGGACGACGTGACCGGGGAAGGCATATGCGTGATCGACCTGGACACTACGATGCCCGGCTCCGCCATTTACGACTTCGGGGACATGATCCGCACGGCCACGTCTCCCGCCGCGGAAGATGAAAAGGACATCTCCAAGGTCACGATGCGCATGTTCATGTTTGAGGCCCTGGTTCAAGGTTACCTGAGCTCCGCCAAGAGCTTCCTGACGCCCCTGGAAAAGAGCCTTCTGCCGTTCTCCGGCAAGCTGCTCACGATGGAATGCGGCATCCGCTTCCTGACGGACTACCTGTCCGGAGACGTGTACTTCAAGATTCACCGCCCGGAACATAACCTGGACCGCTGCCGCACGCAGATGGCCCTGGTGGAATCCATCGAGGCGCAGATGGATGAAATGAAGGCCGTTGTGGACCGCTACTAACCAATACCTACCAACATCGGAAAAACACATGAAGATTCTCGTAACCGGCGGCGCCGGATTCATCGGTTCCCACATTGTGGAACACTATCAGGACAAGGCGGAGGAAATCCGCGTGCTGGACAACCTGCGCACGGGCTACCTCAAGAACCTGGACGGGCTCAAGCACACCTTCATTGAAGGCTCCATCTGCGACCGCGAACTGGTTCGCCAGGCGGTGCAGGGCGTGGACTACATTTTCCACATGGCCGCGCTCGTCTCCGTGCCGGAATCCATGAGCAAGATCAGCGAGTGCATTGACATCAACGTCAACGGCCTCCTGAACGTGCTGGAGGAAGCTTCCGCCGCCGGGGTTAAGAAAATCGTGCTGGCGTCTTCCGCCGCCATCTACGGGGACAACCCCACCGTGCCCAAGCTGGAAACCATGTACCCGGAACCCAAGAGCCCCTATGCCATCACCAAGCTGGACGGGGAATACTACCTCAACATGTTCCGGGCGGAAGGCAAGGTCAACACGGCCGCCGTGCGCTTCTTCAACGTCTTCGGCCCCCGGCAGGACCCCAAGGGGGCCTATGCCGCCGCGGTGCCCATTTTCATTGAAAAAGCCGTCAAGGGAGAAGACATCACCGTGTACGGCGACGGCACCCAGACGCGCGACTTCATTTACGTGAAGGACATCGTGGGGGCCCTCACCTTCGTGGCGGAGCATCCGGAAGTCACCGGCGTGTTCAATGCCGGGTACGGCGGCCAGATCACCATTGAAGAACTGGCGCAGAACATCATCAAGGCCGCGGGTTCCTCCTCCAAGGTGCTCCATGCTCCGGAACGCGCCGGCGACGTGAAGCATTCCCGCGCCTGTGCGGACAAGCTCCGCAACGCCGGGTGGCAGCCCAAGCACACCCTGCCGGAAGGCCTGGCGACAACGCTGGAATACTTCAAGGGAATTCTGGGCAAGTAACTCTCCGGAATTTCCGGTTCATCATCATTCAGGGACTGTCTCCGCTCCTGCGGCGGAGACAGTCTTTTTTCATGCCGGAATGGCTCATGTATGACAAATTTCGCCGATGCTATCATCTGAATCATTCAAAAAGACATTTTGCCATAATGGGAATGGCAGAAGCATAGCATTCCGATAGGAATGAAAATTCATTCATCATCAAGCAGGTTTCCCGGAATGAGGCAATACTTTGCAGCTACAATAAGATGATTGGCGGAAGTTGATATTTCGTATTTGTTAGAGAAAAAGATTTCTTACAGGAAGGGCGGTCGCCGGGATTGAATATCATTGACAGGAGGAAGGGTTAATAATAGAGACCAAAAACGATATGCATCCCTTCAGAAGTACTTCTGCCAATCATCTAGCTGCGTTTAATGATCCCTATCTTGAACTGGTCATGGCCCGCCGGAAGGAGGAAGCCCGCTGGGGATGGATACCTTTTGCCGCATTCGTCTCCTTTTTATTCGTGTACCGTATCTTCGGCTTGTTCATGCCGAGCAATGATGCGGACGGCTCGGAACCCTGGCTTTTCGTGCTGGCGCTGGCAGGCTGGGGGCTTCTGGCGCTCATCCACATGATTGTGCTTCCCATCTGGATGCTGATCGCCTCCCTCCGTTACTGGGAGGTGAACCGCAGGATGCTGGCGGTGACGGGGCTTCTGTTCAGTATTCTTGCCCCTGTCTGCATGGTTCTGATGCTGTCCTGCTGGTCCGTGTCCGGTTAAAGCGGGGCTTGACCGTTCCACTGGACGCCGCGGGGAAGGGGCATTCTGCGGCGTGAGTCCGGTTGCCGCGGGCTCCCCTGGCTGATGGCCGTTTGGCGGGGCGGGTAATTTCTTCTCCTCTCTTTTTCCTCCTCTTTCTGCGGGGAGGGGACGGCGTTCCCTCCGTGAAACTTGCCGGATTCCGGGGATTGGCCTTTTCTCCGGTCTTCCCAGCGGGTAAAATACCTCCAATGGATCTGTTCAGTTTACAGGAAGCGGACGCGAGAGAAGGCTTCGAGCCTGGAGCGGATATGTCCGCCATGCCCCTGGCCGCGCGCATGCGTCCGCGCACTCTGGATGAAGTGGCGGGACAGAGGCACCTGCTGGCGCCGGGAAAGCTGCTCAGGCGCGCGATTGAAACGGACAGGTTCACCTCCCTGATTTTTTACGGTCCTCCCGGCTGCGGGAAGACCACCCTGGCCGCCGTCATCGCCCGGACGACGAACGCCCATTTCATGATGCTCAACGGGGTGGAATCCAACGTGGCGGACATCCGGGAGAAAATCGCCCAGGCGCAGATGAGGATGAGCATGCACGGGCGGAAAACCGTCCTCTTCGTGGATGAGCTGCACCGATTCAACAAGGCGCAGCAGGACGTCCTGCTCCCCCATCTGGAAAAGGGAACGGTCAGGTTCATCGGCGCGACGACGGAGAACCCCTACTTTGCGATCAACTCCCCCCTGCTGTCCCGCTCCCAGGTTTTCCCGCTGGAACCCGTGCCGGAGGAAGAGCTGGCCGCCCTGCTGAAGCGTGCCCTGGCGGACGCGGAGCGCGGGCTGGGAGCCTCCCGCGTGGACATGGAGGAGGAAGCCCTGAACCACCTGGCCGCCAAGGCGGACGGAGACGCCCGGAAGGCCATCACGGCTCTGGAAGTGGCCGTTCTGTCCACCCCTGCCGGGGAAGACGGCGTTATCCATGTGAACCTCTCCGTAGCGGAGGAATCCATCCAGCGCAAGGCCATCAAGTACGACCGCCTGGGAGATTCCCATTACGACACGATTTCCGCCTTCATCAAGTCCATGCGCGGCTCTGATCCTGACGCCGCCCTGTACTGGCTGGGGATGATGCTGGAAGCCGGGGAGGACATCCGCTTCATCGGGAGAAGGCTGGTCATCGCCGCGTCGGAAGACGTGGGGCTGGCAGACTCCAACGCCCTGCGCGTGGCGCTGGACGCGGCGCGCGCGGCGGAAATGATCGGCATGCCGGAGGCGCGCATCCCGCTGGCGCACGCCACCGTTTACCTGGCTACGGCCCCCAAGAGCAATTCCGCCTACATGGGCATCAATGCCGCCATGGATGACGTGCGCAACGGAAAAACGCTGGCCGTGCCGGAGCACCTCCGGACGCCCACGCGCAAGAAGCTGGCCGCCGCCGGCGGTGCGGACGCCGCCAGGCTGGAATACCTGTATTCCCATGATTACCCGGAACATTACGTCCCCCAGGCCTACCTGCCGGAAGGCCGCGTTTACTACACCCCCACCGGAAACGGGCTGGAACTGCGCATCAAGGAGCGCATGGAATACCGCCGCAAGCTGGCGGAAAAGATCCTCCACAAGACAAAAGACTAGAAAAACTACCCTTAAATATCTGTCTCGTAACAGTGTTTAGAATATATTTTATACCGCCGTATTTTCAATATATGGATGAAATTAAGTGTAAAATATAGTGATTTTGACGAAGAATTAAAAAAGAAGGTTAGTTTTACCTTCATACATGTAAGTGTCTGTTAGATGCAATAGATTCAAATTTTCTTTGAGTATCTAACAAAAGGTGCCTGCAAAAAAAGACTTTTTGGTTCTCTCCTGCGGATAACATTATTTTTTACTAGTCGTCACCAAAAATTTCATCGAAAGTAGCAACATTGCCATCTTCATCTGTTGCCCAACTAATATCTTTTTGGTTTTCTATTAGTTCGACGGCATATTCTACGTCATCAATCTCCTCTTCAATTATATACTCCATTATTTCTTCAAGGCTTACTTCACTCTTCACGAACCTCTTAGCCTCGCCAAGCACCTCTTCTGCTTGAGCTTTTGAAAAACCTCTTTTAGATATCAAGTTATCAATCCATAGGTTATTATCCATAACAACTATAGATTACTAGATAAATTATTAAAAAGCAAGCCATCATTTGGATGGCTTGCTGTGTTAAAATATTAGAAAATACTGCAAACGGTCCTTAAAGAGATCACTCCTTGGTCACGATGATGTCGCAGTCCGCGTCAAACCAGCCCTGGCCCTGGCAGTCGAAGACCAGGTCCGGCTTTTCGGAACCGGAGAGGCGCAGAGTGAATTCCCGGCCGTTTTTGTCCTGCTGGTCCTTGGGCAGTTCGCTGACCACACGGCTGCCCCTCATGAAGCGGGGATTGCGGATGTTGCAGCCGCCGCTGTTCATCTTGAAGGTGATCTTGTAGTTGCCGGGGCCGTTGAGCATGCTGCCGATGTTGACGCGGGTGGGCGTAAATTCCGGGCGCAGGTCATAGCCCGTGAAGCGCGGCTCCTTGAGGGTGACGGGTTCCGTCAGGAAGCGGTAGTAGTTCTGCGCGCCTGTTCCCATCAGAGTCTTGGGGGAGATTTTGGCGATGTCCGCCAGGGTTTTCAGCGCCTGGTCCTTTTTCCCCTCGCTGCGGTAGAGCCAGAATCTGGCCGCCATGACCTGCTGTTTTTGCAGGGGCGTCAGGCCGGGGATTTTGAGCTGCTTGTCCACATAGGCATGGGCGGCCTTGTAGTCCTTCTGGCCGCCGTTTTTGCCGGAGTCTTCCACCATCCGCTGCACCTTTTCAATATAGGGCAGGTGCTTGAAGGTGTATTTGAAGTGCATGCCCCTGGTGTCTTCCGGGTCCGCCTTCTTGATTTTTTCCAGAATGTCCTTCCTGGCGGAGGCCGCGTACGGGGGAAGCTGCTGGAGGCCTTCCCCGTAGAGAAGGGCCGCGTTCGCGCCGGAAGAGGCGTCCGCCTTTTCCCACAGGGCATTGGCCTTTTCCTGCTGCTTCACGGCTTCCAGCGCCTGCTTCATGACAGCGGGCAGCGTTTCCTTGGAAACGCCTTCGGACAGGAAGACCATGCCGCCGGCGGGGGAAACCACCTGGATGGCCGGGATGTTCCAGATTTCACCGGGAGGCTTGGGCAGCTTCTTTTCCTCTTCCGTCATTTCCTCCCGTTCATCCTGGATGCACCAGAGGACGGGTTCCGGGGAGTCCTTGGCCAGGTGCTCCACGGCGCGGGTGACTTCGCGCGATTTGGGGGACCAGTCCGTGCCGGCCCACACGACGATCATGTATTTGTTGACGGTTTTGGCCTCGTCCTTCACGGCGCTGTAGGCCGGGAGGGCCGCCTGGACGGGCGCGGACAGGAGGAGGGCTGCGGCCAGCAGGCCGGGAACGATGTTGAGATGATGAAACATGGCGTTAATGGAAAAGGGTGCAGGGGTTATTTTTCGTAAACGAGGATGTGGCGCAGGTGCATGAATTCCGGCTGGGCGTTCTTGGCTTCCACCTTGATCCACTTGGCCTTGGTGCCTTCCGGAGCGGTGATGACCCATTCCTTGGGCATGTTTTCCGTGGCGGCCAGGGGGAACCAGGTGGCTCCGTCCGTGGAGGTGGAGACTTCCATCTTCTTCATCCGGTCTTCATTGCCGTTGCGCTTGGTGACCACCAGCCCGGCCAGGTTCACGCCATTTTTCAGTTCCACAATGACGTTGGGGTTCGCTTCCTTGTCCGTATGCTGGGAGCCGCCGCAGGGGCGCAGCAGGTTGATGTGGTCCCACGGGCTGTCCCACTGGCAGGTGGTGGAGCACCTGACCATGCCGTCCGCGGGCACCAGCTTCCAACCCTGGGGGATGGCGGCATTGACCGTGTTGGCAGACGTATCGGCGTCAGAGAAGGAGGCGGCCGCCTTGCTCAGGGTCTGGAAGGCCGGAATGGAGCGGGCCATTTCCGTGGCATAGATGGCTTTGCCGTAGGCTTCCTTCAGCTTCTTGGGATCGGGAGCTTTTCCGGAGGCTCCGGCTTCCCCCGTCTGCTGGGCTACCTTGGCGAAGGCGTTGGAGAAGACGTCCGCCTGGCCGTTTTCCACAAAGGTTTTCACGGCCCATTCCAGCGCCTGGCCGAAGTTGGTGCCGTCCCCCGTTTTCAGGTGCGTGGAGAGGACCGTTTCCAGATAGGCCGCCTTTTCCTGCGGATTGGTCAGGAAGGCGGACTGGGAGTCCAGCACGGGCTGGAATTTGACCGCCCAGGAGGTGGGAGTGGTGGCGATGGTTTCATGCAGGTCCCGGAACCAGGCGATCCGGTCTTCGGACGGGATGTCCATCAGGAACTTGTTCTGCACGTCCTTCAGGATGTCGAACGCGGCAAAGCCGTTCCCCTTGTAGTGGGAGAGGGCGTCCTTGGCGTACACGTACCAGTCGATGGGCTGCATGCCTTCCTTTTCCATCAGCAGGCGCTGAAGCTCCGTGCGGAAGAACGGGTGCAGCGGGGTTTGCTTGAGCGCTTCCCCCCAGGCCTGGATGGCCTTGTCCTTGTTGCCGGCGGCTTCGTCCAGGCGGGCCTGCGCGGCCCACAGGTAGGCCTGGTCCGCCTTGGCGTTGTCCGCAAAGACGTTTTCCATCAGCAGGTAGGAGGTGGGGGCCTGGCTGCCGAAGATGTGGTTGTGCATGCCTCCGTCCGGTCCGCCGAAGCCGCCTTTCCATTCCCCGCGCTTCACGCGCACCGCATAGGCGCAGTGGCCGGGCTGCCCCACCGGGTAGGCCGGGATGCCGTGGGCCTGGGCCGCCATGGTGCCGAAGTAGGAGAGGCCGCCGCAGACGCCGCCGATGACTTGAGTGTTTTCCGCGGAGGTGTTGACGTCGCGCCACGGCACGTAGAAGAGGGGCCCCTGGATGGTGTCTCCGAAGAAGTTGTTGCCCGTGTAGGGGGCGGCCCAGCAGGCGTCCGTATAGCGCCGCCAGGGGAGGTTGACGTGCTCATTGCTCCATTCGTAGGATTTGTCGTCCCACGTATGGCCCACGACGAAGCGCATTTCCCACGGGCGCAGCTTGATGAAGCCGGGATGCAGCTTGTTTTCCTGATGCAGTTTCTTGAATATCTGGTAACGGCGCACCGGGTTGCTGTTGGCGGAGTTGGTTTTCAGCTTTCCCGCCATGGGGCCTGTGGAAAAGACGGAGGCAAGTCCGGTGGCGAGGGATTGGTAGTCCCGGAAGTCCGCGTTTTTACCGTCCGCCTTCCA
>OHQF01001693.1_pt1 | contig 10668 bp, 6 predicted proteins | sample 1578001 | NCBI WGS metagenome assembly OHQF01 (sample SAMEA3879538, study PRJEB24766) | human gut metagenome | biome: human-associated habitat; feature: feces | place: USA | collected 1985/1987 | reverse complement strand
AGGGAGCGAAACAGACAGGCATGTATTGAACTGTCCGCAAAAAATGACCGACTGAGGTCTGTCAGTAGGACGCATGACTGTAAATGCAAGCATTTTAGCAATCTTTCCTACAACGAAGAATTCGAGTACGAATGCAATTGGAACCATGATTGGCAATTCATGTGTTGCAGCTAAGAAAGTAGTACCATTTACAGTACCTGTGTTGAGAGCAACATTATATACGACCATTCCATAGACCATAATTGTTGCCATAATAATTGTGAAAATAACATCCTGAAACTTGTTTTTTGGCATAAAAAAATCCTCCTTAATAATAACTTAAGCATAAAATGTGTTGTTCGTTATCATCCGGAGGATGTGTCGTTTCCAATAAAACCATATTTAATTGCGCCGTGGTATAATATCATAATATTAATAAATGTGTCAAGTACTTGATTTTTTAAAAATCAGGTCCAGAACTATATAAATAAATTGTGATTAAAAAGTGAAGAATAAACATTCATTTTAATATCGTTCGTGTCGAAAAAATGTCATTTCATGTAAATGACATTTTTTTTGATGCCTTTTATTGTATAATATCACTAAGATAGAATGTATTTTTGTAATGCTTTATGGTATTGCATAGATACATTGAGTAAAATAAAAGGAGGGAGAGTTTATGAAGTATTTAAACTTAAAAAAGATTACTGCGGTGGTATTGTCAATCGGAATGGTATTTTCAAGCAGTGCCGTTACCGGGTTTGCGGCAGATAACAGTAAAAAGATAGCTACGATTCCTAGCAGCTATATTAATAAAGTGGCAGAAGATATTGATAATGAATATTTTTATGATGGAACATATGTTGATGATTGGGGGCATACACGTAAGGGCAGGCAGCTTGGAGCGACATATACAAAGGAGTCAACTGAATTTTTGTTATGGGCACCTGCGGCAACATATGTAAAAGTTAATATTTATGCAACAGGTGATGATAATGACAGCAATGCACGTGATATAGGAACTTATGCATTAGAGAAAATGCTTGTAAATGGGGAATGGAATGGCCTCTGGATTATAACACTTATTGGTGATTGGGGCGGATTGTATTATGACTATACGATTACCACAACAGATATTACCCATATTGGCAGCGACAGAACAACAAAATATAAAATTCAGGACCCATATTCGGTTGCGGTAAGTAAAGACGGAAAGCGTTCGTATATAACAGATACATCTTCAGTATCTCCTGAGGGTTGGGACAGCGACAGACATGTGTATGTTGATTCGACAAAAGCAAATACTGTTTATAAAATAAGTGTCAAGGATTTCTCGTCAGATACCGCATCGGGCATGACTGCAGGCGGAAAGTACAGTGCTTTTACGGAAAAGGGTGCAAAAGTAAACAGTGCGGGAGAACTTGTATCTGGCATTGATTATCTGAAGGAACTTGGCGTTACGACAGTACAGCTTGCACCGTTTGCGGATTTTGATGGTGACAGTGAGTATGAGATTTTAAATTATAATGTACCTGAGGCAAGCTATGCTTCCAATCCGTCAGACAGCAAGACTGTTATAAAAGAATGTAAAGAGATGATTCAGGCACTTCACAGTGCGGGATTTTCTGTTGTGATGGAGATGCCGTATACGCATGCCTCAGAGGAAAATCCTCTTGAAAAGTCGGTTCCGTGGTTTTATTACAGATTGAATACTGACGGTACAAGGTATACAACAAATACGGGATATGACAATGAGCTTGCCACAGAGCGGAAGATGTATCGTAATTATATGGTTAATTCCATGAAATATTGGGCAGAGGAATATCATGTTGATGGATTTTCACTGGATTTGATTGACTGTGTCAATGTAAAGTACAAAGGTTCTTCGCATGTATATAAATGGCTGGATGAGATAAAGACATCATTGGCAAAGGAAGATGCCAATCTGGTTATATGGGGAGATAATTATACAAAGGAAGAAAGACAGAATAAAACTTCCTTATATGATGAAATAATCGGCAGCACAGGTGGTACTTATGGCGAAAGAAACGAAAAAGCCGTAAAAATATACAAGCAGAAAGCAGCAATGAAATATGCTAAGCCAGGAACATTGTTTATGGATGGCGGAGAAGAAATGTGTAACAGCGTTGAGGGAACAACTCTTGCAGACAGCAGTTACATTGAATGGAAGGATTCCGCAGAGTACGCAGATGTAGTCTCATATTACAGAGGACTTATGGAGATACGAAAAGCATTTTCACCGCTTGCGAAAAGCCAGACAATAAAAAATTCTGAAGCTTATGTGCTTGCAGGTACAAAAGACGACGAGTGGAATACTATGGCTGTATTAAATAATGAGTCAGATGTGTCAAAAGAAATTACAATTCCTGTTCAAGGAAGAGCTGCTACGGACTGGGTTGTTATTGCAAATGGCGAAAGTGCAGGAGTTGTATCACTTGGTGAAGTCTCAGGTTCCGTTATAACTGTACCTGCGTATACTACAATGATTCTTGTAGATAAGGAAAGCTTTGATGATGTGGCTGTAACATCAGGCAAAGGAAAAGTAATTGTTAATTATGTAATAAAAGACAGTGAGCAGAAGTTACGTGAATCGATTACACTTCAGGGCACATCGGGAACGAATTATGCGGTACCTGAAAATATTAAGATTCCATCAGGATATACTTTTTTAAGCAAGACAGGCGATGAAAAGGGTGTGTATACATCAGAAACACAGACAGTTACATATTATTATAATGCGATTAATCCGGATACAGTGGTAGACGGTATTAAAAATAATGGAGTATACTGCGAGAAGGCACAGTTTAAAGTAACTTCTTCCGATTATACACAGGTAATGGCAGTAAATAAAACGCTTACACCTGATGTGGACGGTATTTATACTGTATCTGCAGCAGATGGCACACAGACAATAACATTGACAGATAATGAAGGATACAGCATTTATCTGTCTATTACGGTAAATGCGGATCATACAATGGATAACAGCGACTGTACGAAAGAATCAATATGTTCTGTCTGTCATAAAATATTTCCGGCACAGACAAATCATAAGTTTAGCGACACATGGACAAAAGACGATACTTATCATTGGAAAGTGTGCGAGAATGACGGCTGTACGGTAACAACAACAAAGACAAAACATAGTGGTACAGATGATGGTGATTGTACAACACCTGTAATTTGTGAATGTGGTGAGATTGTTACAGCAGCAAAGGCAGAACATACATATGGTGAATGGAAGTCAAATGGTAACGGCACACATACCCACAAATGTACAACAGCAGGCTGTACAATAGAAGAAACAGAAAGCTGTGTAGGTGGAACGGCAACATGTAAAAAGAGAGCCGTCTGCACGGATTGTAATGCTGAATATGGTACTTTAAATCCTGCAAACCACAGTGGAGAACAGGTATGGGTACAGACAGAAAAAACTCATCAGAAAAAATATGACTGTTGTGGTGCAGAGGTAACTAATATAGCAGATCATATCTGGGAGAATGGACACTGCACGGTATGTGGATATGATTGTATTCATAAAGGCGGAGAAGCAACCTGTACGCAGAAAGCGGTTTGCAATATCTGCCATAGTGAATATGGAGAAATAAATGCAGACAATCATACAGGAACAGAAAAGTGGACACAGACAGCAACAACACATGAAAAGAAATATGATTGCTGTGGTAAAGTGACGATAGCACAAGAAAATCATAACTGGAAAGACGGTGCTTGTGAAACATGTGGTTATGTATGCGTACACAGCGGCGGAGAAGCAACATGTACAAAAGGTGCGGTTTGCGAAACATGTGGCAAGGAGTATACAGATAAAGATATGGCAAATCACAGTGGAAAGTTAGTATGGGTACAGACAGAAAAAACTCATAAGCAGGCATATGATTGCTGTGATAAGGAAGTATCGACAAGTGAAGCACATGGTTGGAAAAACGGTGTATGCACGGTTTGTGATTATCAGTGTAAACACGCAGGCGGAAGTGCAACATGTGTGAAGAAAGCGGTGTGTACGATCTGCAGCGAAGAATATGGCACTTACAATATGAGTATGCATGAAGGCTTGCAGTCAGTAGCGGCAAAGGCGGCTACCAGGACAGATGAAGGAAATATTGAATACTGGTATTGTAAAGATTGTGACAGATATTACATCAAGCAGGATGGGCTTGTTGAGATTGAAAAATCACAGACTGTGGTTGCAAAGATTACAGATACAACATCATTGACCGATACGTGTAAAGACGATAATACAGAGACAGTAAAAGAACAGGCGCCTGATACGGGAGATAATAAACATGTATTTGTATGGCTTCTTATGTTTGTAATAGGAGGAGCGGCAGCAGGATTAACGGTTAAAGGTAAAAAGCCAGAAAATTAATATTTTTTAAGGAGACCGGAATCTCGCTTACTGTGTGGGTGCGAGGTTCCGGTTTTTACATGTTTTGGTTTTATTCATTTCCTTATATTAATAAATGTGTCAAGTACTTGATTTTTTAAAAATCAGGTGTATACTATAAATAATTTAATACATATGGAACTTCAGGGCAGGGTGTGATTCCCTACCGGTGGTAAAGCCCACGAGCCGAGGCGTAAGCCAGAGCATGATTCGGTGTAATTCCGAAGCCGACAGTAAAGTCTGGATGGAAGAAGTGATATTAAAGTTAGTTATTCATAATGTAATCATAGTAGAATGAATGGCTGGCTTGAATGTGGATACTGGCTCTGAGATGAATTATTATCTCAGAGTTTTTTGATTGTCAGAGTAAGAATTTGATTATAGAAATTCGATATTTTGGCGTATGGCTTCTGAAGTGGTGAAATGAAACTGCTTTGGAAGCCTTTTTTATGTCTGGGCTGGATTTTGGTTGTGCTAGGATGTCTGTATTATTGAGGCGGAGTCTGGTCTGAAATGTTGGAACTGGCAATTGTGGCTGCAGCATATTATGACCATTCAATTCTGAGCAATCTGGCGGCATATTATAGCAATTCAGAGCAGAATGGCAGCAGGTAAATTTGGTAAAAACCTATTAATACAAGTTTTTTAAGAATTTGGTAGGTTTATTTTGGAGGAAAACCAAAGAAAACATATGGATTTACCTACTAAATGAGCTATAAACAATGAATTTATAGGTTTTTGAGGAATAAAAATGCGTTTAATATTATAGACAAGATAAAAAAAGACCTACTAAACCATTGAAAATGCGACTACTTATAGGTATCACGACTTTGAGCCGGTAAAATCAGGGAAACAGCAAGCACATTAAGAATGAAATTAAGATACAGCAAACAAGGGAAATAAGAATAGAGAAAATCAGGACAGAAAAAATCAGAACAGAGAAAAGCTGGACAGGAAAGAACAGAAAGAAGGTGCATATATGCAGCAGGAAATAAATAAGAATTTTTCAAAAGAAGATGAATTCTACATGAAGCGGGCAATTGAACTGGCAAAGAGAGGAACAGGCTGGGTTAATCCTAATCCGCTGGTGGGAGCTGTAATTGTAAAGGATGACAGAATTATAGGTGAAGGCTGGCACAGGAAATATGGTGAACTTCATGCAGAAAGAGATGCACTTTTAAAATGTAAGGAAGATACCAATGGAGCAACCATATATGTGACACTTGAGCCATGCTGCCATCATGGGAAACAGCCGCCTTGCACTGAAGCACTTGTGCAGGCAGGGATAAGCAGAGTTGTGATAGGTTCAATGGATCCTAATCCCTTAGTAAGTGGAAAAGGTGTTAAATATCTGGAAGCGCATGGAATTAAAGTTGAAGGCTGTGTATGCAATGAAGAATGTCTGGATATGAATTATGTATTCTTTTATTACATAAGAAATAAAGAGCCATATGTTGTGATGAAGACAGCACAGACACTTGATGGGAAAATTGCCACATATAAAGGACTTTCCAAGTGGATTACAGGTGAGCAGGCAAGAGAAAATGTGCATGCAGACCGGCACAGATATGCGGCAATTATGGTTGGTGTCGGTACAGTGCTTGCAGACGACCCGATGCTCGACTGCAGAAGCAAAGAAATAGGTAATCCACACAATCCAGTAAGAATCATATGCGACAGCAGATTGACAACTCCGCTGGACAGCAGAATTGTAAAAAGTGCAGGGCAGATACCAACAATAATTGCTACATGTAGTACCGACAGCGACAGGAAATCTTTATATGAAAATGCAGGCTGTGAAGTGATAATTACAAAAGAATCAGAGCAGCACGTTGACCTTAAAGAGCTTATGAACATACTTGGAGAAAAAGGTATCGACAGCGTGATTCTAGAGGGAGGCGGAACACTTAACTTCTCGGCATTGCAGGCTGGAATTGTGAACCGGGTTCAGACTTACATTGCACCTAAGATATTTGGCGGGGCATACAGTAAGACAGCAGTTGAAGGTCAGGGTATTGCAAATGTAGATGAAGCATATCAGTTGAGAAACAAGACAGTTCGTCTTCTTGGTGACGATATTCTGATTGAAGGAGAGTTGTAATGTTTACAGGAATTATTGAAGAAATCGGACATGTAAATAATGTAAAAAAAGGAACGGCATCAGCAATTCTTACAATACAGGCAGAAAAAGTCCTTGAGGGAACACATATAGGAGACAGCATTGCTGTCAATGGTGTGTGCCTTACAGTGACAGGGATATATGATAATACATTTACTGCGGATGTAATGCATGAGACGCTGAACCGCTCATCACTTGGCAAGCTGGTGAGTGGCAGTGCTGTTAATCTTGAAAGGGCAATGGCAGCAGAAGGAAGGTTCGGAGGACATATAGTTTCAGGACATATTGATGGAACAGGAAAAGTTGTAGCGATAACCAAGGATGATAACGCGATATGGTATCAGATTAAGACAGACATCGGAATATTAAAATATATTGTTGAAAAAGGTTCAGTTGCCATAGATGGAATAAGTCTTACGGTTGCCAAGACGGACAGCCAGAGCTTTTCAGTATCAATAATACCACATACGGCAGGTGCGACAACGCTGTCACTTAGGAAAGCTGGTGATGTAGTTAATCTTGAAAATGATATTGTCGGTAAGTACATAGAGAAATTCATCACATTTGAAAAGGAAAAGCCGAAAAGCGGGATAACGAAAGAGTTCCTGCTAAAGAATGGATTTTAAAATATCAAAGGGAAAGGAAGGTAAAAGAAAATGTTTGAGTATAACACAGTAGAAGAGGCAGTTAAGGATTTACAGGATGGAAAGCTGATACTTGTCTCAGATGATGAAAGCAGAGAGAATGAGGGCGACCTTATATGTGCCGCTGAATTTGCAACTACTGAAAATGTGAATTTCATGGCGACATATGGAAAAGGACTTATATGCATGCCTATGAGTGGAGATTTGTGCAGGAAGCTGGGACTTACACAGATGGTTGCTGACAATACTGACAACCATGAAACTGCATTTACAGTGTCAATAGACCATGTTAAGACGACAACAGGAATATCGGCAGAGGAGAGAGGCTTTACTGCAAGAGCATGTGTGTCAGATGAAGTAAAGCCTGAGGATTTCAGAAGACCGGGACATATGTTTCCACTACGTTCAAAACCTAATGGAGTTCTTGAAAGAAACGGACATACAGAGGCAACAGTAGACCTTATGAGAATAGCAGGGCTTAAGGAGTGCGGTCTGTGCTGTGAGATAATGAAAGAGGACGGAACAATGATGAGAAAAGAAGACCTCATAGAAATGTCCGAAAAATTCAATCTCAAATTCATAACAATTAAGGCAATTCAGGAATACAGAAAGAGACATGACAACCTGGTTGAGTGTGTTGCAGTTACAAGAATGCCGACAAAGTATGGTGAATTCACAGCACACTGCTATGTCAATAAGTTAAATGGCGAGCATCATGTTGCATTGGTAAAGGGAGACATTGGTGATGGCAGCAATCTTTTGTGCAGGGTACATTCAGAGTGCCTGACAGGAGACGCATTTGGTTCAATGAAATGCGACTGCGGTCAGCAGCTGGCGTCAGCGATGACACAGATTAACAATGAAGGCAGGGGAGTACTTCTTTATATGAGACAGGAGGGCAGAGGAATCGGGCTTGTTAACAAGCTTAAGGCATATGCACTTCAGGATCAGGGAATGGATACACTTGAGGCTAATCTGGCACTTGGTCTGCCGGGAGACGCGCGTGAGTACTACATAGGAGCACAGATATTGAAAGACTTAGGAGCAAAGAGCTTAAGGCTTCTTACTAACAATCCCGATAAGGTATACCAGCTTGCAGATTTTGGAATCGAAATCAGTGAGAGAGTGCCTATTGAGATAGATGCGACCAGCTTTGACAGGTTCTATCTTAAGACAAAGCAGACAAAGATGGGACACATTTTAAATGTAGTGTAAAAATATGGATTATTTATAAGGAGGAATTGATAATGAGAGTTTTAGAAGGTAAGTTAGTTGACAGTGGAATTAAGGTAGGTATTGTAGCAGCAAGGTTTAATGAATTTATTGTGTCTAAGCTTGTTGCGGGAGCTAAAGACGGGCTTGTAAGACATGATGTTTCAGAAGAAAATATTGATCTTGCATGGGTGCCGGGCGCATTTGAGATACCATTGATAGCTTCAAAGATGGCAAAAAGCGGCAAGTATGACGCAGTTATATGTCTTGGTGCAGTTATAAGAGGTGCTACAAGCCACTACGATTATGTGTGCAGCGAGGTTTCCAAAGGCATTGCAAATGTTTCTTTAGCAAGTGATATTCCTGTTATGTTTGGAGTGCTTACTACAGATACAATCGAGCAGGCAATTGAGCGTGCCGGAACAAAGGCAGGCAATAAGGGATTTGAGTGCGCTGAAGGTGCTATTGAGATGGTTAATCTTATTAAAGAGATTGAAGGATAATATATAAAATTTTTAGTAATTGTAAAAGGTCAGATTCGTCAGTAACCATTGAGCTTGGCGTGTCTGACCTTTTGTATTATAAAATATGATATAAAATGGATATGCGAAGGTGATGATATAAGGTATAATAGATGTGTTTTCCTTAATAATTGTTAAATGGGTATATATTACATATAAATTTATAGAATCGATGGGAGAGATAAGATGAAGTGGGGAATTTTGGCTACAGGTAATATTGCAAAAAAATTTGCATCAACCATAAATCAGATGAGTAAAGAAAATGAACAGTTAGTAGCAGTTGGTTCACGTAACATTGAAAGTGCAAAAGCCTTTGCTAATGAGCATGATATCCCAAGATATTATGATTCGTATGAAGCACTGGTTAAAGATCAGGATGTTGAGGCTGTTTATGTAGCAACACCAAATACTTTGCATTATGAGAATTGCAGGTTATGTCTTGAACATGGAAAGCATGTGTTGTGCGAAAAACCGTTTACGATAAATGATAAACAGGCACAGGAACTGTACAGGTTGGCAAGGGACAGGCATCTTTTTATCATGGAGGGACTCTGGATATGGTTTCTTCCATTGTATGATCGTTTACACAGTATCTTACAGCAAGGAGTTATTGGAGAAATAAAACATATTTCATGTCAGTATGGGTTTGTTGCAACAGGTGCCAGAAAAGAGCGAAAATTTAACCCTGCACTTGGTGGAGGTGCTTTGTTGGACATAGGAATTTACAATCTGGGATTTCTGCGTATTGTTACAGGGAATGAGCCGCAGAATGTAGAAACTCAAAAAGTACATATTAATGAGTATGGAACAGATGATTACAGCTGTCTCAAACTGACATATAATGATGGATGTACGGCAGAATCAGTCCAGACAATTGGGCAGGAATTAAAACGTAATGCCAGAATTGAGGGAACAAAGGGAAGTATATTTTTACCGGATTTCCAACACGCCGAGACCATGATACTTGAGGTGGAAGGAAAAGAACCGGAAACAATCGAGTGTCCGGTTGATATAAATGGCTTTGAATATGAAATCAGGGAAGTAAGCAGATGCGTAAAACGTGGATATTGCAGCAGTGATGTATATACAGCTAAAGACAGTATTGCACTTACACGGATGATGTATGATATCCGTATGAGCTGGAGTTAAAAAATAGGAGACAGTTATATGTATATAATGGAGTGAAGTAGATATGAAAACAGTTATTATATATGCATCGGTTCATCACAATAATACCAAGAAAATTGTTGATGCCATAGTAGATGAATATGGGGTTGATATTATTGATGCAGCTAAGATTACTGAAAAGGACTTATCAGGGTATGATCTTATAGGATTTGCTTCTGGTATTTATTTTGGTAAGATGCATCAGGCCGTAATCAACTTTGCTGAAGTAAATCTTCCGGAGGATAAGGATGTTTTTCTTATATGCACTTATGGAGGAAAGCCGGTATTTGATTCAATAAAGGGAATTATAAAAGAAAAGCAGGGAAGAATTGTGGGAGAATTTTCTTGTAAGGGATATGACACATTTGGACCATTCAAACTTATAGGAGGAATATCAAAAGGACATCCGGATAAGAATGATCTGGATAATGCAAAGGCTTTTTTCAAAGGGTTGTGTAAAAATCGAAATTGACAGAGATGGGAGCGAGGTATGCTTCTTGTCAGAAGGGCAAGAAGATGGAACAGAGAGAGTTTAACAAATCGGAATTTGTGGAGAGATTTCTTGAACTTTCCTTATTTTACGGGCTTTCCAGCCCCTTA
>OHQF01001692.1_pt1 | contig 10671 bp, 7 predicted proteins | sample 1578001 | NCBI WGS metagenome assembly OHQF01 (sample SAMEA3879538, study PRJEB24766) | human gut metagenome | biome: human-associated habitat; feature: feces | place: USA | collected 1985/1987 | reverse complement strand
CTCCACCATTTCACAGGCGATGCGGAAAGCGGCCACGCCGGTGCGCTTGCCGTTGCGGGTCTGGAGCATGTACACGGTGCGGTCCTGAATGGTGAATTCAAAGTCCTGCATGTCGTGGAAGTGGTTTTCCAGCACTTCGCGGATGCGCATCAGTTCATTGAAGGCGGCGGGCATCACGTCGTGAAGGGCCGCTACGGGAGCAGGCGTACGCACGCCGGCCACCACGTCTTCACCCTGGGCATTCATCAGGAATTCACCGTAAAATTCGTTTTCCCCGGAGGCGGGGTTGCGGGTGAACGCCACGCCGGAACCGGATTCTTCACCCGTGTTGCCGAACACCATGGCCTGCACGTTGACGGCGGTGCCCCATTCGGACGGGATGCCGTATTTCTGGCGGTAAACGATGGCGCGGTCATTGTTCCAGGAACCGAACACGGCGCCGATGGCGCCCTGAAGCTGTTCCCAGGGGCATTCCGGGAATTCATGGCCGGTGCGTTCCAGCACCAGCGCCTTGAAGCGGGAGACCAGTTCCTTCAGGTCATCCGCGGAGAGCTTGGTGTCTTCCACGTCCGCGTTGCCGTAGCGTTCTTCCTTGATGGCGGCGATGGCGGCTTCAAAGGGTTCGTGGTCTTCATCCGGGTTCTTCTGCACGCCCAGCACCACGTCGCCGTACATCTGGACAAAGCGGCGGTAGCAGTCCCATGCGAAGCGGGGGTTGCCGGTGGCCTTTACCATGGCTTCCACGGATTTTTCATTCAGGCCGAGGTTTAGAATCGTGTCCATCATGCCGGGCATGGATTCGCGGGCGCCGGAACGTACGGCTACCAGCATGGGCATGGCTTCCGTATCGCCGAACTTGCGTCCCAGGATCTGTTCCATCCTGGCAATGCCTTCCTTGATCTGCGCGTCAAGCTGGGCGGGATAGGTGCAGCCGTGATCGTAGTAGTAAGTGCAGACCTCCGTGGTGATGGTGAATCCGGGAGGAACAGGAAGGCCAATGCGGGCCATTTCCGCAAGGTTGGCGCCCTTGCCGCCCAGAAGATTTTTCATGCTGCCATTGCCGTCGGCGGACCCTCCGCCGAAGGAATAGACGAATTTGTCAGTAGATGCGCTGCATGCGCAGGAATTGGTGGACATATCGATTGTTGTAGTCGAATTAATGATTCTGCCCAAACATCAACCACAGGAGCCAACAAAAGACCCGATAGCGAGTTAGGGTCGAGTAAGGATGCCCGCCGCCCCTCGCTTTGTCAACTCGAAATTGTACGGAAAACGGAAATGTTTTTTATGTTTTTTAGGGAAAAATATCTTCCGCTTTTTCTCCCCGTCTCCGTGCTCCCGGCTGCATTTTTCAAAGCGATTCCCGGAAGGAGGAATCCGGCTCGTAATAAAGGATATCTACGGGACATTCCACATAAATGGTGCCGCCCGTCCAACGGAGTAATGGAAGAATGATCCCCGGGATTCTATAGTTCCGGGTGCGGGCTACCGTCATTTTACCCTTGATCCGCACATTGGGAGGTTCCGAAATATAACAGATATCCTGAATTTGCTTCCTTGTCACCCGGTCGATGTCCAGGATTGCGCGGCCCGTAAAATGGTAGGATACATCCGTGGAAAAAACCAGAATATTGGAACTGAAGTTGCTGTACCCGGCCTTGCGGCATGCTTCCTCCCCCGCCCTCTGCAATTCTTGCGAGGCTGTGGAGGACAAAACGTTGGAAAGGCCTTTTATGTTCACAGGGCTTTCCTGGGTAATGGAGCAGGAGGAAAGAACCAGCAAGGAGCTTCCCGCCAGAAGAATAGGTTTCATGATTTTGAGAGAGAATATTAAATTAATCCGAGTTTTTCGGAACGTATAAGTCTCCGACTGAAGTTGGGGTTCTTCAAGACAGCTTTAAGGATTCACGAGGACGCCGGCAGCGGTGGCAGGCTTCACAGGGGCGTTTCCTTGTAAATAAAAAGCGGACGCTTATCAACCAGATAAGCGTCCGCCGGAAGGAATATGTTTTTTATTTTTACGCCTTGCAGAAGGTGTCTTCATCCGCGCAGGCGGCCTGGACCCACTTGACGGAGGAATCACTGGAGGCGATATGCACCAGGCAGTGGTACACGGCTTCCTGGTCCGCATCCAGCCGGGCAGCTACCTGGGCGGCGGTTTCCGGGGTGGAGCCAAGGGCCGCCCTTACTTTCCCCAGCAGGGCCAGGAAGGTCCCCGCGGCCTTTTTGCCGGCCTCCACGCCGGGTTGGTGGTAGGCGTTGATGTTCACGAGGGAGGCATAGAAGGAGACGGCGCGCTCAAACAGGGCGATCAGCATGCCGAGCGTTTTGGCGTTCACTTCCGGAATGGAGATGGTGATGGAGGAACGGCCGGATTCCGCCAGCGCCTGGCGGGTGCCGCGCAGGAAGCCCTGGAGGAAGTCTCCGCAGGTGGCGCCCGCTTCCACTTCCACCGCGTCCGCGGAACATTCCCGCACTTCGATAAAGGTGGCGAAGAAGTTGTTCACGCCGTCGCGGAGCTGCTGCACATAGGCGTGCTGGTCCGTGGAGCCCTTGTTGCCGTATACGGAGATGCCCTGGCAGACTTCGTTGCCATCCAGGTCCAGCCGTTTGCCGAGGGATTCCATAATGAGCTGCTGAAGGTATTTGGAGAAGAGCACCAGGGCATCCTTGTAGGGGAGAACCACCATGTCCTTTTCCCCTTTGCCGTTGGTGGCCTTGTACCAGGCCAGCGCCAGCTTCATGGCGGCGTTGCATTTCACGCAGTCCTGGCGGGTCTTTTCATCCATCAGGCGCGCGCCTTCCAGCAGTTCATCCACGTCCACGCCCTGAAGCACGGCGGGAACCAGGCCGACCACGGACATGACGGACGTGCGGCCGCCCACCCAGTCTTCCATCGGGAAGCGCTTGAGCCAGCCTTCCGCTTCAGCCGTTTTGTCCAGTTTGGAGCCCTGGGCCACCAGCATGCCGTTGCGGGTTTCCGGCGTGCCGCCGGATTTGGAGATGACGACGACGAGCGTTTCTTCCAGCGGCAGGGATTCCAGCACCTTGTACATGCCGTCCGGGTCCGTGTTATCCAGGAAGAACATGTCCAGCCCAGCGGCAGGGATGGCGTCCGCCACCAGTTCCGGGCCAAGGGCGGAACCGCCGATGCCGATGACGAGGGCGGCGGAGTATTGTTCCGCGCGGGGAGGCGTGATTTTGCCGTCCAGAACATCCCGGCCGAAGGCCTTGACGTCCGCCAGAGGTCCATCAATGGCGGCTTTCAGTTCCGGCGTGGGAGCCAGTGCGGAGTTGCGCAGCCAGTAGTGGCCCACCATGCGTTTTTCATCCGGGTTGGCAATGGCGCCGGATTCCAGCGCCTTCATGTCGGCGAACGCCCTGTCTATCCGCCCCTGCATGGAGGACAGGAAGGCGTCGTCCAGAGGAAGTTTGGAAAAGTCAAGGGAGATGCCCAGTTCAGGGTAGCGAACGAGTTGTTGTGCGTATAGGCTCATGATAGTAATGGATTGGAAAAAGAGTTACTGGAGTTTTTTCAGGATGCTTTTGGCCTGCACGTCATCCTGGTCCGCCGCCTTCTGGAACCATTCACGGGCTTTGGCAGGGTCCTTGGGCATGCCAAAACCGGTGTGGTACATGATGCCCATGTTGTATTGTTCCGAGGCATAGCCTTCCGCAGCCGCCCGCTGGCGCATATGGAGCTGTTCCCTGGCTGCCGTGGCGGAGAGGCCCAGGGCCCGCGCGGCATCCGGCCACGTGGCGCCAAATTTGGAGGCGGAGGCGGCATAGCCCGCAGCAGCGGCCTTGCGGTTCATTTCATCCGCTTTTTTCTTGTCCCGCTTCACGCCGTATTTGCCCAGCTCAGACAGGAACGCCATGCCCCAGTAGCCGCGGGGACTGCCCAGTTCCGCCGCCTGCTGGAAGCATTCAAAGGCGTCTTCATATTTTTTGGTGCCCATGGCGCGCACGGCATCGGAGATGTGGAGTTCCGCCTCCTTCAATCCGGGGAATTCCGGGATGGCGGCCCATTCCCTCTTCAGTTCCTCCCGGTCCCTTTTGGATTTGGGGGGCATGCCGGACGGCCCGGAAAAGCGGAAGAGGGGGAAATACCCTTCCATGGCTCCCATGTTGCCCAGGCCGGACATCAGGAAGACGCCGGGGGATACCCTCCACATGTGCATGTACTGGATGCGGCCTTCCTGAAGGGATTCCTTGGCCACCCATTCCGGCATGTTCGCCGGTTCCCCGAATTTTTCCGTCAGGCCCACCAGAAGAGCCTTGTAGGCGGATTTCAATTTGGTTTCATACTCGGAACCGCGGCATTTGCTCCGGGAGTAGAAGACAACGGCCCTCAAGCCGCCGGAGGGGTCATAGTCAAAGTTCAGGGAAAAGGTCTGGCCGCCGATGGACTGTTTGGTCTTAAATACGCCGTTGAGGCCGGTGCGTGAAAGGAGGGCGTCCGTGGGCGGCCCTTCAAGCTGCTTGCTCTGCCTCAGGGTTTTCAGCACCTGGTCCTTGTCCATTCCCACCTCCAGGTTTTCATAGAGGGCGGCAAGCAGAGGGGCGCACGTAAGCGCGAAGAGTCCCGCAACATAGGCTAGTTTTTTCATAGAAAAAGTAATTGGGCGGTTTCCTACCAGACCGGGAGGGCTTTCAAAAGGATAAAATGCGTCAGCGGAGGTGAGGAAAATTTTTCATAAAATATTCATTTCCAATCTATCCACAATCTTTTCAGATAATCCTCTCCGGTGAAGTCCGGAGGCATGGGATCATGGGTCAGCCGGAAGCCGGGAAGAGCCTCCGCCACCATCCTGCGGAAGTCCTCATGGCTCAGCTTGCGGCAGTTGCTGGTGCACAGCATCCAGCCGCCGGGTTCCAGGCATTCGCGCGCCTGGGCCACCAGTTCCCCGTAGTGGGATTCCACCCGGAACACCCTTCCCCGGTCATCCCGGGAGAACGTGGGGGGGTCCAGAATAATGCCGTGGAAGGAGCGGCCCTGCCTGGCGAACCGTTCCAGCCAGCGGCGGACGTCCCCCTTGCAGAAGTACTGGGTGGAGGGATCAATGCCGTTCAGGCTGAAGTTTTCCCTGGCCCAGTCCAGGCAGGGCTGCGCCAGGTCCAGCGTGGTCGTCTGAGCCCCTCCCAGGGCGGCATATACGGAAAAGGCCCCGGTATAGGCGAAGGTGTTCAGCACCCTCATGCCGGGTCTGCTCCGTTCCCTCACCTGGCGGCGGTGGTCGCGCTGGTCCAGAAAGATTCCCTGGGAATAACCGGTGGACATGTCTATTTTGAAACGCACGCCCTGCTCCGTGACCGTAAATTGCAGGGGGAGTTCCGGTCCGGCTATTTGCACGGGCGCTTCTTTCTGGTTCTGTTCCAGCTTTTTGTGGAATACGGGCATGCCCAGTTCACGAAGTTCGCGTTCCAAATCCGTGGGGATGGGGCAGTCCCGCGTGGAGACCAGAACGCGGTCCCCCATTTGGTCCACAAATACGCCCAGGCGCCCGTCCCCTTCCCCGTCAATCACGCGGAAGATGTCGGTCTCGGCAGGAATCAATCCTTTTTTGCAGTCCAGGCAATGGCGGTAGGTGCGGCTCACGGCGGGACGAGACTACGGAATTTGACCGCAAGGGGCAATGCAAAAGCAAGAAAAGGGGGGTTTTGGACCAGAGGGTTCTGTGGAGGCAGTGTTGTTCCATTGCCGCGGAAATGGACTTCATGGACTTCATGGACTTCATGGACTTCATGGACTTCATGGACTTCATGGACAAAGTAAAGATTAAGTCCACTCTGTTCATCAGGTCCATTCACTGCCATTCCGGATGAAAGCTCCCTATGGAGAGAGTCCGGGGAGCTCACAAAAAAGGGAGCCGGATCCCGTGATCCGGCTCCCTGATGATTGATGCTGTTTTTCCAACGAGGGCCTTAGTCGGCGTACTGCTCGTTGAGGGCTTCCATGATTTCCTTGGAGGCTTCCGGGATGTTGGTGCCCGGGCCGAAGATGGCCACCGCACCGTGTTCCCTCAGGAAGTCATAGTCCTGGGCGGGGATGACGCCGCCGCAGAAGACCAGGATGTCCGGACGGCCCTGCTTGGCGAGTTCCTCCACCAGGGCGGGCAGCAGCACCTTGTGGCCGGCGGCCAGGGAGCTCATGCCGATCATGTGCACGTCGTTTTCAATCGCCATTTTGGCGGTTTCTTCCGGCGTCTGGAAGAGCGGGCCTACGTCCACGTCAAAGCCGAGGTCGGCATAGGCGGAGGAGACCACCTTGGCGCCGCGGTCGTGGCCGTCCTGGCCCATCTTGGCGACGAGGATGCGGGGACGGCGCCCCGTGCGTTCGGCGAAGTCGTCCGTCATTTTGCGGACTTCCTCCACCAGCGGATCTTGACCATAGGTTTGAGCGTACACGCCGGTAATGAGTTTGATTGGTGCTTTGTGGCGCCCGAAGTGTTTTTCCAGGGCGGAGGAGATTTCACCCAGGGAGGCGCGGGCCTTGGCCGCCTTGATGGCAAGGTCAAGGAGGTTGCCTTCCCCCGTGCGGGCGCATTCGGACAGGGCTTCCAGCGCAGCTTCGCACGCGGCGGAGTCACGTTCCGCGCGCAGCTTCTGCAGGCGGGCGATCTGGGCGTCCCGGACGGTGGTGTTGTCCACTTCCAGAATGTCCATCTTGGCTTCCTGTTCCAGACGGTATTTGTTGACGCCGATGATGGGCTCCTTGCCGGAGTCAATGGCGGCCTGGCGGCGCGCCGCGGCTTCTTCAATGCGCATCTTGGGCAGCCCGGTTTCAATGGCCTTGGCCATGCCGCCGAGTTTTTCCACTTCCTGAAGGTGGGCCCAGCCCTTGCGGATGAGCTCATTGGTCAGGTATTCCACGTAGTAGGAGCCGCCCCACGGGTCGATCACCTTGCAGATGGTGGTTTCATCCTGAAGATGGAGCTGGGTGTTGCGGGCGATGCGGGCGGAGAAGTCCGTCGGCAGGGCGATCGCTTCGTCCAGGGAGTTCGTGTGCAGGGACTGCGTGTGGCCGCAGGCGGCGGCCAGGGCTTCAATGCAGGTGCGGGTCACGTTGTTGAACGGGTCCTGCTCCGTGAGGGACCAGCCGGAAGTCTGGGAGTGCGTGCGCAGGGCCAGGGATTTCGGGTTCTTGGGGTTGAACTGCTTGATGAGCTTGGCCCACAGCACGCGGGCGGCGCGCATTTTGGCCACTTCCATGAAGTAGTTCTTGCCCTGGGCCCAGAAGAAGGAGAGGCGCGGGGCAAAGGCGTCAATGTCAATGCCGGCCTTGATCCCGGTGCGCACGTATTCCAGGCCGTCCGCAAGCGTGTACGCCATTTCCAGGTCCGCCGTAGCGCCGGCTTCCTGCATGTGGTAGCCGGAGATGGAAATGGAGTTGAATTTGGGCATGTACTTGGAGGTGAACTCAAAGATGTCCGCAATGATCTTCATGGAGGGATCAGGCGGATAGATGTAGGTGTTGCGCACCATGTATTCCTTGAGAATGTCGTTCTGGATCGTGCCGGAGAGCTGGTCCAGCGTGCAGCCCTGTTCCTGGGCGGCCACGATGTAGAAGGCCAGCACGGGCAGCACGGCGCCGTTCATGGTCATGGAAACGGACATTTTGTCCAGCGGAATGCCCTTGAAGAGGATTTCCATGTCCAGGATGGAGTCCACGGCCACGCCGGCCTTGCCCACGTCACCCACCACGCGGGGGTGGTCGGAGTCATAGCCGCGGTGCGTCGCCAGGTCAAAGGCGATGGAGAGGCCCTTCTGGCCCGCCGCCAGGTTGCGGCGATAGAAGGCGTTGGATTCCTCCGCCGTGGAGAAGCCGGCATACTGGCGCACGGTCCAGGGACGAGCCACGTACATGGTGGCATACGGTCCGCGGAGGTTGGGGGCCACACCGGCCGTGAAGTCCAAGTGCAGGCAGTCGTCGTACACGCTTTCCGAGTAGGTGGGCGGCACGGGAATCTGTTCATTGGTCATCCAGGTTTCCGTTCCGGAAGCCGTGGCCGGGGCGCCGGCCTTGATTTCAGGATAGGAGGCGGATGCAAAATCAGGAATATTGCTCATTGAATGAAATAGGTTGGTGGTTGTTAGAGGCCGATCTTGTTCTGGATAGCTTCAACGGTGTTGTAGCAGTTGGCCTTGACGTGGATGAAGATATCCACGCCGGCTTCCTTGAACGCTTCCACATGGTCGGCCGGATAACCGGCGAGGGCCACCATCATGTCCGGCTTGATTTCCTTGAGCGCCTTGCAGAAGGCGGGAACGATTTCCGGATAGGTGTCGTCCGTGGAGCAGATCACACACACGGCGCAGCCGCTTTCCGCAGCCGCCCTGGCCGCGTCTTCCGGGGTCTGGAAGCCGGACGGGTAAACCACGTCCAGGCCGCCGGCGCGCAGGAAGTCGCGGGAGAAGTCCGCACGGGCCTTGTGCTGGCGCAGCGGGCCCATGTTCGCGAAGAATACCATCGGGCGGGAGCCTTTTTCCTCCACCCAGGCATCGGCCTTGGCAAGCAGGGATTCAAAGCGTTCCGCCAGGCGGCGCTTCGGCAGGGCTTCCATTTCCAGCGGTTCGCCGCACTTGCAGTCGGCGCCGGCCACGAGAGCCTTGTTGATAAGGCAGGTGGAGAAGCCTTCACTGGCGGCCTTGCAGGCGGAGTCCACGCTCATTTCCACTTCCGGGAGCTGCACGTCCGCATTTTTGCAGCAGCCGTGTCCCTTGGGAGCGGCGCAGGCGGCGCCTTCCGGCGTTTCCAGCTTTTTCTCCGCCAGGTTGACGTACTGGTTGACGCCCACGATGGATTGGCGGCGCTGGTCGGCCAGCTGATAGCGCTTGGCGGCGGTAGCGTTCACGCTCTTTTGAATGGAACCGGCCTTGAGGGCCTTGATGATGCCGCCTTCCTTTTCAATGCCCTGGAAGACGTCCCAGATTTTCCGGGAGGCTTCGTCCGTCAGGTTTTCCAGGTACCAGGAACCGCCGGCGGGGTCCACTACCTTGTCCAGGTTGCATTCGCCCAGCAGAATCAGCGGGCAGTTGCGGGCGATGCGGCGGGAGAATTCGTCCGGCATGCGCACGGCGGACTTGCTCCAAAGGGACACGCCGTCCGCCTTGGCGGCCTGGACCATGGCGGAGAAGGCCTGGGCGGAGCCGCGCAGAAGGTTGACCCACGGGTCCACCTTAGAAAGGGTCCAGAAGGAGGTGCGGGCATGAAGCTTGATTTTGGCAGCTTCCTCACTGCCGCCGCATTCCTTCACGATGATGGCCCAGAGTTCGCGCAGGGCGCGGATTTTGGCGATTTCCAGGAACAGGTTGGCTCCAATGGAGACCGTAAAGCGCATGTGCGCGGCAGCTTCATTCACGGAGATGCCGCGTTCCTCCATGGCGCGCAGGTAGGCCACAGCGGTAGAGAGCATGGAGCCCACTTCTTCAAAGGAGGAAGCGCCGGAGTCCGCATAAGGCAGTCCGCTGACGCCGATGGTCTGGAAGGCGGGAGCGTTGGCGACGGCCCATTTGGTCATCACCGCCATCTGGTCATAGTAGGCGCAGATGCCCTTCCCCCCGCAGAGGGAGCCCTTCATCACGGCCTTGCCCACCGGGTCGTACAGAACGCCGCCCTTGAGGTCCGCCGTGTTGAATCCGGCCGCCTTGTACGTGTTCAGGAACATGGAGAAAGTGCCCAGGCCGCAGGAGCCGGGCGTGATGTACACGGGCAGCTTGTCAAGCTGCACACCCTTGAGAGCGGTATCCCAGTCGGCCTGCTTGCGCAGCTTCAAGCCGCACTTGCAGTTGAGCTGGACGTTCACGGCAGTGAGGCCGCGGTCCAGATCGTGCAGAAGCTTGCCGTTGAAATCTTCCGGAGTGGAGGCGGGAATGCTCTGGGCAATTTCGCAGGGCTTTTCCATATAGCCCAGGGCGCGCGTTCCGCGGCGGTACGGGAATTGCCCGGCAGGCGCCACCGGAGCGTGTTCATCCCATTTGTTATAGATGGGATGCAGAGTGATTCCCTCCACAAGCTTGGTAAAAAGCTTCTTGTCAAAGTCAGCCCCTTTCAAGGCAGCGACGGCTGCCTCACGCCATTCGGCGTATGTGGCTGGTGCGAATTCTCCGAAGTCAACCTCCGGAGCCGTTGTTTTGTTTCCCTGTTGCATGGCGAAGTCAATGGGTAAGGCCTAATATGTTGGTTTTTAGTCATGCGCAAACCAGGCCAGATTTAAAGCGCAGCGTTATTTTAGGAAATCAAACTATAAAGTCCAGCGAGAAAAACACTCCAAGCCCAATGAACGCGAATTTACCACATCACGCGCGGCAAGCTTGCAAAAACGATGTAAATAGCGTAAATACCGGGATTAAGCATGCCCCCTTCAACTACCGTCAAACTTCCTGCCCAGCTGGTCAGGCAGCTTCACTCCTTCCGCCGCCGCCTCAGAACGGTTAAGATGCTGGAAGCCGTATGCCTTGCAGGCATTGCCGTGATCCTTTCCTACGTTCTTCTGTACCTCTCCGACAGATTGTGGGAAACGCCCTCCGCCGTGGGCTGGATTCTTTTTTTCACCGCCATGGCCGGCCTGGCGGTGTTTATCCCGTGGTGGAGCTTCCGGTGGGTGTGGCAGAGGCGCACGGAGGCCCAATTGGCGCGCCTGATTTCCCGGACGGATGCGGCGCTGGGGG
>OHQF01001691.1_pt1 | contig 10672 bp, 8 predicted proteins | sample 1578001 | NCBI WGS metagenome assembly OHQF01 (sample SAMEA3879538, study PRJEB24766) | human gut metagenome | biome: human-associated habitat; feature: feces | place: USA | collected 1985/1987 | reverse complement strand
CCATGAAGAGAACTTTTCAGCCCAAGAAGCGTCAGCGCAAGGAAGTTCATGGCTTCCTGACCCGCATGAGCACCAAGAACGGCCGCAAGGTCATCAACGCACGCCGTGCTAAGGGCCGCAAGAGCCTGACCGTCTGATCCTGAGCAGTATGCATCAGGTCCGGCGCAGAATGGAATATGCGCAAAAAGGCCGCTGATATTGGATTGGCGGTCTTATTTTTTTACCCGGCATTCGGGAAAAAGGCCGGAAAGCTGCGGTGAATAGTCGCATTGCCTAAAAAAACTGTCAAAGATTTGGCAGAGAAAACGCCCGGATGAGCTTTTCATGTCGGCGTTTTTTTGCTATACTGAACACTGAGCATTGCTTTTTCCGGGCGGTGCTCCCACATCACCTGAAGGGAGGCGCACAGGATGCGCTATCGTCCCATCCGCCGCAACGGCGAGTTTGGCCGCGTGTATGCCCGCGGCAAGTCCTATGTCAACCAGGCGCTGGTGCTCTACGTGCTCAAAACGCGGAGCAAGCGCACCCGGGTGGGCCTGACGGCCACCAAAAAGATCGGCCACGCCGTGCAGCGCAACCGCGCCCGCCGCGTTATGAAGGCCGCCATCGACGAGCATCTCGACTACAACATCGGCGGCTACGACCTCGTTTTCGTGGCCCGGGGCATGACCCCCCGGCTCAAGAGCTGGCAGCTCAGCGCCATCGTGGCAAAGCTCTTCGCCCAGGCCGGCCTGCCGGATAAGGCAAAACAGCCGGGCGCAAAGCCCCCAGCCACCCTGCCGCCGGTCCGGAAGCCCGAGGCGTGAGCATCTTTCAGAAAGCCCTCTGCGGGCTCATCCGGCTCTACCAGAAGTTCATCAGCCCGGGGCTGGGGCGGAACTGCCGCTTTTCGCCCTCCTGCAGCCAGTACGGCATCGAGGCCATCCGCACCCACGGCTGCGTCAAAGGGCTGCTGCTGACGGCGTGGCGCATCGCCCGGTGCAATCCGCTGGGCCGCTGGGGCTACGACCCCGTACCGGAAAAGGGCCGCTGGAAAAATCCGGCCCGGCATCTCTCGGCCTCGGCTCTGTTTTCCACCAGACACGAAAAATAAGTGGAAAACCTCTTCGCCGATGCTCTTTGGAAGAGCGCTGAAGCGGGGAAGACCTCTCCGTCAATGCCCTTTGAAAAAGGGCGGCAGAGGGGAGGAAAACCTCTCCGTCACGCCTGCGGCGTGACACCTCTCCTGATAGGAGAGGCTGAGAGGAAATGCTATTATCATTGCTTCTTGTGACGTGCTGAACTGTGGGCGGCGTGTCCTACGATAAAAATAACCGTCCCGCACCACAGGCGGGGCAGAATGGACAGAGACATGAATATTTTGTACATCCTCGGTGTACCTCTCGGCTATGTGATGGAGTGGATCTACAACCTCATCCCGAACTACGGCTGGGACATCATCATCTTCACCATCGTCATCCGCCTGATCAGCATCCCTCTGCAGCTCAACCAGCAGAAGAGCATGGCCAAGATGTCTGCTTTCCAGCCGATGATCGCCGACATCCAGAAAAAGTACAAGGACAAGCCCGAAAAGCAGCAGGAAGAGCTGCTCAAGCTCCAGCAGGAGTACGGCTATAAGCCCACCGCCGGCTGTATGCCCATGCTGGTCAACTTCCTCGTCATGTTCGGCGTCATCGAGGTCGTGTACCGCCCGCTGCAGCGCATCTTCCACATCGGCGCCGACGCCATCACCGCCGCAGGCGATGCCATGACCGCTCTGGGCATCAGCTTCACTCAGGTGACCCGCGACACCAATATCATCGCACAGGTGCTGGCCGGTGAGTCCACCGTCACCTCTGTGTTCACCGCAGACCAGCTGAACACCATCACGGAGTTTGGCCAGCACATGGACTTCTTCGGCATCGACCTGACCCGTGTGCCGCAGTACAGCCTGGCAGCAGACAACCTGCCCCTGCTGATCTTCCCCATCCTGGCTGTCGTCACCATGTTCATCTCCACCCACATCAGCATGAAGGCCTCCGGCCAGGAGATGCAGGGCAGCATGAAGCTGACCATGTATATGATGCCTCTGATGTACGTCTTCTTCTGCTTTACCGTTCCCTGCGCATTCTCTCTGTACTACGTCATTTCCAACATCGTGATGACCGTCCAGACCCAGGTCATGCGCAAGATCTATGATCCCGAGAAGATGAAGGAGCAGGTCAAGGCCGAGATCGCTTCCCGCAAGAAGGAAGAGAAGCGTGGCGTGAAGAGCACCACCATCAAGGTCCAGGACGAGAAGACCGGTGAGGTCGTGGAAAAGAACATCTCCGCCAGCGAGATGAACAAGCGCCGCCTCGAGTATGCCCGCCAGCAGGATGCTGAGCGCTACAAGGATGAGCGCACTGTCCCGCTGAGCGAGCTGCAGAACAAAAAGGAGGATTGACGGTTATGATCCGTACGCAGGAAGCGACCGGCAAGACGGTCGATGAAGCACGCACCAACGCCTGCGCTCTGCTGGGCGTGGAAAAGGACGACATCAACGTCAGCTACGAAGTGCTGGAAATGCCCCAGAAGACCGGTTTTCTGGGCCTGAAGCTCACTCCCGCCAAGGTCCGCGTCAGCGTCGAGCTGCCGGACGAGCCTGTGGCAGCTCCTGCTGCCCCCGTTGAGGAGCCTGCTCCCGTTGTGGAAGAGAAGGCTGCTCCTGTGGCTGAGCCTGTCGTCGAAGAGACTGCCCCTGAAGCTCCCGCTGCTGTGGAAGAGCCTGCTGCTCCCGCTGAGGAAGCTGTCCCTGCCGAAGAGCAGGCTGCTCCCGCCGCAGAGGGCGAAGAGGTGGAAGTCCCCATCAACATCGAGGAGAACGCCAAGGTCAAGGCCGCTGTGGACTACCTGAAGGATGTCATCGAGAAGATGGGCGTACAGGACGTCAAGTTCAGCGCTGTGCAGAAGGGTGAGGCTACCATCATCCGTCTGGACGGCGAGAAGATGGGCGCCCTCATCGGCCGCCGCGGCGAGACGATGGAAAGTCTGTCCTATCTGGCAAGCCTCGTGGCAAACCGCCTCGAGGGCGACTACATCAAGCTGGGCCTCGACGTGGCCGGCTACCGCGACAAGCGCGAGAGCGACCTGACCGCACTGGCACAGCGCATCGGTGCCAAGGTGCGCCGCACTGGCCGCAGCTTTGCCATGGAGCCCATGAACCCCTACGAGCGCCGCATCATCCACTCTGCCATCGGCAAGATGGAGGGCGTCCGCAGCGAGAGCAAGGGCGAGGGCCGTGACCGCCGTGTGGTCATCTACTCCACCGACCCCAACGCTGTGGCTGAGAGCGCAAATGCACGTCCCCGCGGACCCCGCGGCGGCCGTGACCGCAACGGCAATGGCCGCAGCGGCGGCTATCATCGCGGCGGCGAGCGCCGTGGTGACCGGAATGGCCGTGGCCCGCGCAATGGCGGCGGCCGTGGCGGCTACCGCTCCAATGTGCCTGAGCGCACCTACACCCCGCGCGATGCCGAGAATGCTGCCCCTGTGGCACCCAAGCGCACCGAGCGTGTGGATGACTTCGCTGATCTGAGCTTCGGCAAGATCGAGCTGTAAAAGCTGAATGATAAGACCCTCTCCCGCATGGCGGAAGCCGTGCAGGGGAAGGGTCTTTTTTTGTACGAGGAACACTATAAATTTACACATCTTTTGCATGAAGATGGTTTACGATGAAAAGCGAATCTGAAAGAATAATTTAGAAAGAAAAGTCGTTCTTATCAGAAAATTGGAGAATATGCCCAATTCCGGAAGAAATTTTTCTCCTACTTGCACATTGTAAAACAATGTCGACAAGCCTTATACTAGAGCTACAAATGCTTCGGAGTGTATACCAAGCAAAAAAGAGAGGAATTATTATGGAACAGAATAAGATTTCCCGCCGTAATTTCCTGCGCGTGGCCGGTGCATCGGCTACCGCCGCCGCAATGGGCGGTCTGGTCCCGGCTGCTTCCGCTGCCGGCATCAAAGACCTGTGGAGCATGGACCTGCAGATCCTTGCCACCAGCGATACCCACGGTAAGTTTGACCCCTGGGATTACGCCGCCAACAAGGCCGACGCCTCCGGCAGCGTGGCCCAGCAGGCAACTGCCATCAAGGAGAACCGCACCAAGACCACGCTGGTCGTGGATGCAGGCGACACCATTCAGGCAAACTCCGCTGAGCTGTTCCTGAACGACGATGTCCACCCCATGATCGCTGCTCAGAACGCCATTGGCTACGATGTCTACGTCACCGGCAACCATGAGTACAACTATGGCATGGCCACGCTGGAAAAGGTGCTCTCCCAGCAGAAGGCCAAGGTGCTGACCGGCAACGTCTACAGCCCCGAAGGCAAGCCTCTGGCTGACGGCTACACCATCATCAACAAGGGCGGCGTCAAGATCGGCGTCATCGGTATGGTCACTCCCAACATCACCCGCTGGGACGCCAAGAACCTCGAGGGCTGGACTGTTACCAACCCGGTGGACGAGAGCCGCAAGATCATTGATAAGATCAAGAACGATGTGGATGTCATCATCGGCGTTATGCATATGGATGTTGACAATGAGTACGGCGTCTATGGCTCCGGCGTCACCGACCTGGCAAATGCCTGCCCCGAGTTCGACGTCATCGTCGCCGCTCACGGCCACAAGAGCATCCCCAACAAGATGATCAACGGCGTGCTGGTGGTCGAGAACAAGAATGCAGGCGCCACTGTCTCCGACATCCACGTCTATCTGGAGCGCGGCCTGAACGGCAAGTGGAAGGTAAAGGACCGCACCTCTGAGAACCTGACCATCAAGGACTACGCTCCCGACCCCGAGCTGACTGCTCTGCTGGCAGAGTACGACCAGCGCGCTAAGGACGACGCCGTGACCCCCATCGGCCAGCTGGTCGGCGGTGATCTGGCCCCCGAAAACGAGATCGACTGCCTGCCGCAGGCCATGGTGCAGGATACTGCTCTGCTGGACTTCATCAACGAGGTACAGATGTACTACACCGACGCTCAGGTGGCCGCAACGGCTCTGACCTCCATGACTTCCCAGATGCGCGAGGGTACCATCCGCAAGTGCGACATGGCAAGCATCTACACCTACCAGAACACCCTGTACAAGCTGCAGATGAACGGCTGGCAGCTGCGTCAGTTCATGGAGTGGTCTGCTGCCTTCTTCAAGACCTGGGAACCGGGCGATGTGACCATCGCATTCGACTCTTCCGTCCGCTATTACCTGTACGATGCCTTTGCAGGCGTCAAGTATGACCTCGACATCTCCAAGCAGCCCGGCAACCGCATCCAGAACCTGACCTGGATGGATGGCCGTCCGGTGGAGGACGATGACAGCTTCGTCGTGGCCGTCAACAACTACCGTGCCACCACCCAGCTGCTGGCTTATGCTGACATCTTCAAGGAGGGCGACGAGCTGCCCAAGCTGCTGGAGATCGACGTGCGCGGCGATGTGGGCGGCGTCCGCGAACTGCTGGGCGAGTACATCCGCACCGTCAAGGGCGGCACCATCGAGCCGCACGTGGACAACAACTGGAAGCTCGTGGGCAACAACTGGAACGCTGCTGACCACGAGAAGGCCGTCAAGCTGCTGCGCGAGGGCAAGCTGGCCCTGTCGGAGAACGCCGACAGCCGCACCCTGCCTGGCAAGGCCATCACCACGGCCGATATTGCCGCATTCTGATTTTTCTTTCATACGCAACGGGGTGTGCAGTCTTTCAGGGGCTGCACACCCTTTTTTGCTGCACAATAAAGTGAAATATCAATGGGTAATATAGCTAAATTTAATTACCGCTTTTTAGCATATCATAGAAAATAAACGCTGGGATGCGCTGGATGTTTTCTTTTTGGGAGCTTCATGATAAAATAAGAAAAACCCGCAGAATAAAGGGGAAAGTGCGCCCTCGTGCAGTGCGGGGACGAATGCGGTTTGAAAAGAGGATGGCTATGGAAGCATTGCGAAGGCTGCTGTATGCGGAGATGTCACGGGAGGAGTACAAAGCCTGTCTGCCGGATATACAGCGCTCCAACCGCCAACGTGTGACGGCCTACCTGGGGATAGCCTGTGCGTTTCTTACAGTTTTATGGATACTGTCTGGGGCTCTGGAATTTTTGCGGCCCAATATGCCGGCCTATATGATAGCGCTGGCCGTGTGCATGGGCCTGCAGGCGGTCAACCGGACATTCCCGGGAAAAAACGGCCTGCTGCTGACCTGGCTGATGTACGCCTTTGAGGCTTTGCTCTATGTGCTGGGCATCTATCTGGGCATCCATCCTTCTCCCGATACTCCTACGGTGAGCTTTATTGCGTTCTTGCTGGCAGTGCCGCTGCTCTTCGTCATGCGGCCCATCCAGCATATCTTGAATGTCGTCTTTTTCGATGGTATTTTCATCCTGACCTGCTTTTTGTTCAAGAGTAAAGAGACGCTCCCAGTTGATATTCTGGACGGCATGGTGTTTGGTGCGGTGTCCTGCATCATATCCACCTTTATCATGCTTTCGATGCACGAAAATTTTTCCATCCGGCACAAGCTGCTGGGCATCGCGGAGACGGACTTGAACGTCGGCCTGAAAAACCGCAACGCCTACGAGAGCCAGATGCACGACTACCCGATGCACTGCAGCAGCACGCTGAGCTGTGTTTATCTGGACGTGAACGGCCTGCATGAGCTGAACAACACCCGGGGCCACGCGGCGGGCGACGAGATGCTCAAGACCGTAGCCGCCAAGGTGCGGGACATCTTCGGCGAAGAGTACAGCTACCGTGTGGGCGGCGATGAGTTCGTGGCCTTTGCGATGGACAAGAGCGCCGAAGAGATGCGCGCGCTCATCCACAAGCTGGTGCAGGAGGTGGACGAGGCCGGTTACTCGGTGGCCGTGGGTACAGCGACTCACAGCGCGGGCGGCATCGACATGGAAGTTCTCGTCAAATCGGCCGAAACACGGATGTATCTGGCAAAGGAAGAGCACTATCGTCTTGCCGGGAAGACCCGAGGATAAAATGCAAAAGCGGTACGCTGCCGGACTCTCCGGCGGTGTGCCGCTTTTTTGCGCAGCATATTTCTTTTTTTGGCGGTTCGTGGTAGAATATACTGTATTCATCTGAGCATAAGGAGGGGAGAAGATGCAGCATTCGACCATTGCGGCCATTGCTACCGCTCCGGGTGCGGGCGGCATCGCCATCGTGCGGCTGTCCGGCCCGGAAAGCTATGAAGTGGCAGCGAAGGTGTTCCGTCCGGCCAACCCAGCCAAAAAAGTCGCGGAGGCCAAAGGCTATACGGCCATGTTCGGTGCGTTCGTGGAAGGGGAAGAGGCTTTCGATGAGGGCGTGGCGCTGTTTTTCCGCGCGCCCCACAGCTACACCGGCGAGGATGTGGTGGAGCTTTCCTGCCACGGCGGCAGTGCAGTCGCCCGGCGGCTGGTGGAAGCCTGCATTGCGGCGGGCGCGCAGCCTGCCGCTCCCGGCGAGTACACCCGCCGCGCTTTCCTGAACGGCAAGCTCAGTCTGACCCAGGCCGAAGCCGTCATGGACATCATCTCCGCCGATGGCCGACAGGGGGCCGCGCTGGCAAATGCCTCCCTGAACGGTGCGCTGGCCCGGAAGATAGCGGCCCAGAAAGATGCTCTGACGGCCTTGCAGTCCCATCTGGCCGCCTGGGTGGATTTCCCTGAGGAAGATGTCCCGGAACTGAGCCAGAGCCACTTGTGCGAGGTCTTAGGCGGGGTAGAGCAGGAGCTGGACGCCCTCATCCAGAGCTACGATGCGGGCGCTGTCCTCCGCGAGGGCGTGGACTGTGCCATCGTGGGCAAGCCCAATGCGGGCAAATCCACCCTGCTCAATCTGCTGGCCGGATTCGACCGGGCCATTGTCACGCCGGTGGCCGGAACCACTCGCGACGTGGTGGAGCAGGCTGTTCAGCTGGGCGACGTCCGTCTGAATCTCTTCGATACCGCCGGTCTGCGTCAGACGGAAGACGAGATCGAAGCCGAAGGTATCCGCCGCAGCTGGAAGAAGCTGGACGAGGCGGGGCTTATCCTCGCCGTCTTCGACGGCTCGGAGCGCCCGACCCGGGAGGACCTGGAGCTGGCTCAGCGCTGCGCGGGTCGTCCGGCCATCGCGCTGGTCAATAAAGAGGACAAGCCCACCCGGTTTGACGCAGAGCTCATCGCACCCTATTTTGCGATGGTGCTGCCGGTCTGCTGTCAGGAAGAAGGGGCGCGGAAGGTCATCGCGGCGGCGGTAGCCCGCCTGCTGGGGACCAACCAAATCGACCCCCACGCCGCCAGCCTCTCGGGACAGCGGCAGCTTTCCGCTGCCACCCGTGCTCGGGATGCCGTAGCCGGAGCGCTGGACGCCGCGCAGGGGCTCGGGCTGGACGCTGTGTCGGTCTGCGTGGACGACGCGCTGGATGCACTTTGTGAGCTGACAGGGGAAAACGCCTCGGAGGCGGTCATCAATGAGGTGTTTGAGAGATTCTGCGTGGGGAAATAAAAATCAATTTTACGCAGGGCTTAGTTCTCTTTTGCGCACCAAAAGAGAACCAGAAAAGTGCCCGCTACTTTCGAGGCGCGGGAGGCACGAACTAGGGGCTGCTCGCCCCTAGTAACCCCGGAGAGGTGGGCTCCAACTCAAAATGCTGGAGATTCACGCCATTCGGCGTGAAGATCTCTTAACCGCATTTTGAGCCTCCGCCGTTTTACGGCTTCGCCGAAGATTTTATGTTGCAAATAGAGGAAAGTATGAACCATTTAGGAGACTACGACGTTATCGTCATCGGTGCCGGACATGCGGGCATTGAGGCGGCCCATGCTGCCGCGATGCTGGGCGCAAAGACGGCGGTGTTCACGATGAGCTTGGACGCCATCGGCAATATGCCCTGCAATCCCAGCATCGGCGGCACGGCAAAAGGCACGCTGGTACGCGAATTGGATGCGCTTGGCGGTGTGATGGGCCTTGCGGCAGATGCTACCTATTTACAGAGCCGGATGCTCAACAAGGGCAAAGGCCCCGCTGTCCACGCTCTGCGCGTCCAGACCGACCGCAAGCGCTATCATGAATATATGAAGCACGCCCTTGAGCTGACGCCGGGGCTGGCTATCCATCAGGCGGAAATCATTTCCATCGAGGTGGAGGACGGCCATGTGAAGGGCGTCGTCACCCAGCTGAACGGGGAGTATGGCGCAAAGTGCGTGGTCATCGCCACCGGCACCAACCTCGGCGGAAAAATTTTCGTGGGCGATGCATGGTACGCCTCCGGCCCCGACGGGATGCACGCGGCCAACGCCCTCACCGAGAGCCTGAAAGCCGCCGGTCTGCCGTTGCGCCGCTTCAAGACCGGTACGCCTGCTCGCGTGCATCGGCGGAGCATCGACTTCGCCAAGCTGGAATGCCAGCCCGGCGACCCGGACAATGAACTTCAGCCTTTCAGCTTCATGACCGATGCCCCTATGCACAACAAGGTGGAGTGCTGGATCGCCTACACCAACCCTGAGACGCACAGAATCATTCTGGACAATATCCAGCGCAGCCCGCTCTACGGCGGCATGATCGAGGGCGTCGGCCCGCGTTACTGCCCGTCGATTGAGGACAAGGTAGTGCGGTTTGCAGGGAAGGACCGGCATCCCATCTTTGTGGAGCCTTGCGGCGAGAACACCGAGGAAATGTATCTGCAGGGGGCCTCCAGCAGTCTGCCGGAAGATGTGCAGAATGCATTCTACCGGAGCATCAAGGGCTTCGAGAATATTGAGATCATGCGCCCGGCCTACGCCATCGAGTACGACTGCGTAGACCCCACCAGCCTCGAAGCCACGCTGGAAAGCAAGGTGGTGCGGGGCCTCTACGGTGCGGGACAGTTCAACGGCACCTCGGGCTACGAGGAAGCCGCCGCGCAGGGCCTGCTGGCCGGTCTGAACGCTGCCCGGAACGCATTGGGCGAAAGCCAGCTCATCCTGCCCAGGCAGTCGAGTTATCTCGGCACACTGGTCGATGACCTTGTGACCAAGGGCGTCATGGACCCCTACCGGATGATGACCAGCCGCAGCGAGTACCGCCTGACCCTCCGTCAGGATAACGCCGACACCCGGTTGACGCCCATCGGCAGGGAATACGGCCTCGTGCAGGATGACCGCTGGACAAAGTACCAGCAGACGCAGGCTGTGCTGGACGCAGAGCGCCACCGTCTGCATGACGCCCATCTGCGCACGGCGGACCTGCGCGCCGCGATGGAAGCAGCGGGCCTCGCCCCGGCCGCAGAGGGCGGCATTGCCGAAGAGCTGCTGCGCCGGCCGGAAATCGACTATCCGCTCATCGCGGGCATGATCGGCTGGGGTGAGGGCATCACGCCCATGCTGGCTGAGCGTCTGGAAACTGAAATCAAGTACGCGGGTTACATTGCCCGGCAGGACCGGATGATACACGAGGTGGCCCGCCACGAGAAGACCCTCATCCCGGAGGATTTCTCTTACACAGAGCTCACCGGCCTGACATTGGAAGCCCGCGAGAAGCTGGCCCGCATCCGCCCGAAAAACTTGGGGCAGGCGGGACGCATTCCCGGCGTGTCGCCGTCGGATGTGGCACAGCTGAGTATTGCGCTGGCGGCGAAGAGAAGCTAAAGTTCTCTTTTGCGCACCAAAAGAGAACCAGAAAAGTGCCCGCTACTTTCGAGG
>OHQF01001685.1_pt1 | contig 10716 bp, 9 predicted proteins | sample 1578001 | NCBI WGS metagenome assembly OHQF01 (sample SAMEA3879538, study PRJEB24766) | human gut metagenome | biome: human-associated habitat; feature: feces | place: USA | collected 1985/1987 | reverse complement strand
TTACGGTCGTTTCAAAGAAGCTGTAAAATATATCGATCCTCGTAATGAATAAGAAGACACTGACACGCGTCCTTCTCGGGCTGATCGCTATCACCACAGTGGCAACGGTTATCGCTTACTTCGTGATTAAGCCGGACCGTCCCTGGATGGCTTTTTATGTGGCCTGCTGCGGCGGTGTACTTGTTTTCAATTTTCTGATATCTTTATTTCTGGTAAATAAGAATTTAAAAAAGTAAAAAATAATATGGCTTTATTTGAAAGTTATGACCGCCGTATCGATCATATCAACGCGGTTTTAAAAGAATATGGTATCAACGGTATCGAAGATGCAAAGGCTATCTGCGACGCTAAAGGTATCGACCCTTATACAATGTGTAAGGAAACACAACCTATCTGTTTCGAAAATGCTTGCTGGGCTTACGTTGTAGGTGCTGCAATCGCAATCAAGAAGGGCTGCACCAACGCTGCCGAAGCTGCTGAAGCTATCGGTATCGGTCTGCAGGCATTCTGTATCGCCGGTTCTGTTGCCGACGATCGTAAAGTTGGTATCGGCCATGGTAACCTGGCAGCTCGTTTGCTTCGTGAAGAAACAAAATGTTTCGCATTCCTGGCTGGTCACGAATCTTTCGCAGCAGCCGAAGGTGCTATCAAGATCGCTGAAATGGCAAACAAAGTTCGTAAAGAACCGTTGCGTGTTATTTTGAACGGCCTAGGTAAGGATGCTGCTAAAATCATTTCCCGTATCAACGGCTTCACTTACGTTCAAACTCAGTTCGACTATATGACTGGTGAAGTAAACGTAATCGAAGAAAAAGCATACTCAAACGGTCTGCGTGCAAAAGTTAAGTGCTACGGTGCTGACGACGTTCGCGAAGGTGTTGCCATCATGCGTAAAGAAGGTGTTGACGTGTCTATCACAGGTAACTCAACTAACCCGACTCGTTTCCAGCACCCGGTTGCAGGCACTTACAAGAAAGAATGTATGGAAAACGGTCACCCGTATTTCTCTGTAGCTTCAGGTGGTGGTACAGGCCGTACCCTGCACCCGGATAATATGGCAGCCGGTCCTGCTTCTTATGGTATGACCGACACGATGGGCCGTATGCACGGTGACGCTCAGTTCGCTGGTTCTTCATCCGTACCTGCTCACGTTGAGATGATGGGATTCCTGGGTATGGGTAACAACCCGATGGTAGGTGCTACGGTTGCTGTAGCTGTTGCTATTGAGGAAGCTATGAAGAAGTAATTTAAGTTATTTCTAAATATATAAACTCCTGTAATCGTTATGGTTACGGGAGTTTTTTTGTTTATTGAAATATCTTATATGCTTCTTCTTTCTTGCCCAATCAAATACTTCTTTAAACTGGTTATAAGAAATACTCAAAATTTCTTCTATCACCTTCTTTTTCCCATAGGAAAGATTCACCGTTTTTCCTTTCTGAAACGAGTAAAATTGAAGATATTTTGCAGCCAAATCACAGCCATTTTCCATTTTTCCCAAAATGGCTGCAAATTTTAACATAACAATCTAACACATAGCATTATACAGATTATTCAAAGGACTTCTAAATGTCTAATTTAAAGATTAAACAAATGGTTAGAAGTTCATTTTCCACTCTCTTTTTTATAAGAGAAAACAGAGTTAGAAAAGACGGTACTACAATTATTGAAGTATTGATTACCGTAAATGGTGAAAGATGTGGCTTTTCTACTGGCAAAAAGGTAAAAGCCACATCTTGGGATAAAACCAAACAACAAGTAAAAGGTAAAGATGAGGAAGCCAAAAGTCTCAACAACTACCTGAAAGCCGTAAAAGCCAAACTGTATCAGAAAGAAGCGGAATTGTTGGATAGAGGTTTTATCATCACTGCTAAACTTCTATGTGAGGCATATCAAGAAAAGATCGAATCTCTGAAAGAGAAAAGTTTGTTTGAGGTCTTTACAGAACATAATCACGAACAAGAAAAATTAATTGGTAACGGAGTTTCTAAGGCTACTTATTGGATTTCTGAATATACTGTAAGATTACTCAAAGAGTTCATACAACAGAAATACAAAAGAGAGGATATGTATTTGCGTGAACTCAATTTAAACTTCATACAGTCGTTTCATTCATTTTTGAGGATAGATAAGGGCATGTGCCAAAACTCATCTACAAAACATTTGAAGCTACTAAAGAAGATAATCAATCTGGCTGTTGCAAATTCGTACATATCTTTCAATCCCTTTGCCACATACAAAGTGGAACGAGAAGCAGTTGAAATTGACTTTTTGGACGAAGAAGAACTCAGGAGAATTATCAATTTCGATACCCCTTTACCCCGATTGGAAAAAGCCAGAGATATGTTTTTGTTTGGCTGTTTCACTGGATTGAGTTACATAGATGTGAAAACTCTCACCACCGCACATTTTGAAAAAGATCAGAATGGAAGAATTTGGATTAAGAAACGAAGGATCAAAACAGGTGTTCTTTCCAGAATCCCATTATTACCAATGGCAAAAATGATCTTAGAAAAATACAAAGGTGGTGACAAACTATTACCTATCCAAGATCCAGCAGATATAAATAAGTATCTGAAAGACATTGCAATACTTTGTAATATCAACAAACGGATAACCTATCACACAAGCCGTCATACCTTTGCAAGTACAGTAACTCTGGCAAATAACATTTCTTTGGAAGTTGTTTCTAAGATGTTAGGACACACAAATACCCGTATGACCGCTCACTATGCAAAACTGGTGGATGAAAGTATTGCTAAACAAATGGATCAAATTGTTGATCTATTCGATTAATAAAACCTACTCTAAACCCAAGAATCCTGTTTCCAGAAATGGGGACGGGATTCTTTTTATCCTTTATCTTTGCACAATCACCATTTAAAAGAAGAATCTCATGTTTACACTTCCAGACAAATTACCCCATGACGATCAACTTCCTGCATTGGAGTATGTCTTTCATTTGGCGACATTAATCGAACCTTTTGAGGATTTCTACGGATCGCCATTATTGGAGCGGTATATCTCACGTTACAATACTTCTGCAACCAAAAGCGGATTGAAGAAGTTGGATAAATTGAAAGCAAGACTGAATGAATTTTTATCCCGTGAAGAATTTGGAGAGACACTAACTTTCTTTGAAATGGACATTGAGAAATTCTGGCATTTATTATTATTCGTATATGATTTCTCTTATAATCAATGCACGGATGGGATCAAACATATATCCTCATTAACAACCTTACAAACCATCATTGACAAAATAACGGAAAATACAGAACTTCACCCGTTGCAATCTCCCACTTTCAAAGAAGAGACAAAGATCACATTCTGCATTGGAAAGAAGAAATATACCATTGAGGATTGTCCTACCATACTTCGTATATGTTCAAGGCTTAAAGAAGATGTTGACACCTCTGACGATTGGAACTGGCAAAGTATAAAATCCTATATGAAGTCTGAAACCTCTGAGTCCACTTCCGTATTGGCTTATGCCTTCTACCTTCATTTTATCACTTTCTTCAACTCTTATCAGCCCATCATTTCCAAACGGAAGATAAAAGATTCACCATCTAAGAGAGAAAAGCAACTGATTGGCGATTTAATTTTCTTCACTGGAATTATCCAAAATGAAAGCATATCAACCGATCCTGACTACCTGAAAACGCTGATAAAGAGATACAAAGACTACCGACTGCCAAACGGAACTTTCACATACTGACTAAGGGGAACAAATTTGTCCCCTTTTTTTGTTCCTACCCCACCCTACAAAATACCCGCACCTTTGCAGTGTAATCAACAACGAGAGGCCTCAAGTTCACGATTGCGATTTTAAAGTTTAACAATTAAAAAATAAAAAAATGAAGACAGTAAAAGAAATTCAAGCAGAAGTAAAAAGAGAAGAAAGCGTATTGAACCAGTTGGAAAAAAGAGGCGCAGCCTCTTCTGTTATCGAAGCACAGAAAGAAGCAGTTAAAGCCGCAAAAAAGAAACTTGAGGCAGCCTTAAACACTCCTACTGAAAAAGCAATTCAATCAACAGCAACAACAGGCTTTGTAACATTCAATGTCGTAAAAGATGGCGAGACAATAAAAGAATCCAAAAAAATTGCATTTGTAAAACACAACAGACCTATTGACACAAAGCGAGTTGACAAATACATTTATATCATCACTCAAAACAAATACGAAGAAGCATATCCTATCATTGTGGCAGAAGCAGAAAAAATCCTTGAAAAAGAATACACAGTTATTGATATCAATGGAAAAACAATCGATAAAACAACAGCTACAGATTATTATGTAATTCTTGACGGACAGCATAGAGGTACTGCATTCGCCAAATTGGCAGCAGCAGGTGAAGAAGTTGAAATTCCTAACGTTTATATCCGCAATAAAGAAAATATTGGGGAATATTTGACTGATATTAATGAAGCAGCAAAAAGTTGGGATAATAAGGATAAATTTGCCGTTGCAGGATTAACCACCGAAAACGAAGCAATCAAAACAATCTCTGAAAAGATCGGGGAAGGCTTCAATCCCTCAACCGCAGCCTTAATCTATTTGGGAAAGAAATTAAACGCCTCTCTTCTGAATAAGGCATTAAAAGGTGAAGAGATCAAATTACCCAAAGGCGCAATATTTAACAAAGAACGTGGGGATAAGTTCATTATATTATGCAAAGCCGCCGGAATGAGTGTTGAAATAATTACAAAACGTTACTACATTGAAGGATTCAACTCATTCGCTATCTCTACAAATGAGGACAAAGCCTTTGGTGCCCTGAAAGAGATCGGAAGACAGACTGATTCAATGGCCAAGATCAAGAATGTAAAAGAAGGTGACGACTTTATCGCTCTTTTAAAAGATGTTGCCTGACAAACAAGTACCGAACAGGGGTTTAAGTAACAGATAACCCCTGTCTCCTTTCAAGAGTAAAACCATTTAAAGGAAGAATCACTAAATTAAATTGGCAGTTTCTCTTTTAAATGGTTTAACTTCCCTTCAATTAAAAAATGACACTTTATATATATTTGAAGTTTAATTCCTTATAGCTTGCCACTTCTGCATATTACTCCTACCTCAAAACTACCAAGTTTTTGAGTTCAGATATTCATTAAGTCTGTAAATTTGTATCAGAGGACAAGTTTTTAAAATGGACAACAATATAACGATATGAAGATGGATTTTGAGACACAGGACGGCTTTCTGGTAATGAATGATCTACCACATGATTGTATTTTCAATAAAGTCAAAACAGGCTGTGGGGCAACGACAATCGCAATAAAGAATGCTGAAAATTATGTGATAGCAGTTCCTACAACTGAAATCATAGAGAATAAATGCTACCCTATTGAACAATCGGATAAATGGAGTGCGCAAAGCAAAAAGGCAGGATTAAGCCCTGTCAGGAATTTATTCGGTTTATATGGTAATTTTACGAAAGCACTCAAAGACAAACTGAAAGAATATCTCAAAGGAGAAGGAACAAAGAAGATCATTTGTACTTATAACAAGATACCAAAGTTAATTGAGCTTATCAATCCCAAAGACTTCCATTTATTGGTGGACGAATATCACCATTTCTTAAAATCATATTTATTTAGGGATAAGGCGATAAATGGAGTATTGGAGCATTTTAGAGACTTCAAATCCTTTTGTTTCATGTCTGCGACTCCCATTCCAGAAGATTTTCAACCCGTTGAATTTGAGGATATAGAATACAAAGAAGTTGATTGGAAAGATGTTGAAACAATACAGGTTCTTCCCTACCACACAAATAAGCCATATATGATTGTTACGAAAATCATTAAAGCATATCAAGAAAATGGCTTTATTGAGGTGAACGGTCAAAAATCGAAAGAAGCCTACTTCTTTGTCAATAGCGTAACGGAAATCAAAAAAATATTGACACAGGCTGAATTGAAAGATGATGATTGCAGGATTATATGTGCCAAAAATGGGACAAACGAAAAGACATTGGGAACGGATTATCATATTTCCAGTTCTACAGACCAATCGAAGAAGTTTAATTTTATCACTTCCAAATCTTTTGAAGGTGTGGATTATTTCTCTGAAACAGGTTTATGCTTTATCGTCAGTAACTCATACAGTACTCACACCTTATTAAGCATTGAAATGGATATTCCGCAAATCGCAGGAAGAATACGAACCAAAGAGAATCCTTTTAGAAACAAACTGGTACACATCTTTAATACACGTTCGATTGATACTTATGATACTTACAAACAAATGGAGAGAGATTTGGAAAGACAATTACAATATGCAAAGGAGAGAGTTCAAATATATGCTCACTTATCAAAAGGAGCAAAAGAGCAACAACGAAAAGAAATAGAAAAATCCGCTTCGTATATCAAATATGACAAAAAAACAGATTCGTTCACAGTCAACGACATGCTGATAAAAATACAATTATATAATCATAAAATCATGTACTGTATTTATAAATCTGGTTATGCCTTGAAAAAAGAATATGAGCGCAGTGGTATGAAAGCAAATGCCGTAAAATGGGAAACCGTATCTGCTGATTATATTGATAAAGCCATATGTACCCCCACATTCAGGGAATGTTTAAAACGGTATATCGAATTGAAAGAAAAAAATCTTTTATTTGGAGAAATTGATGAGATTGAATCCAGATACCCGTTTCTACGAGAAGCAATCGTAAAATTAGGAATACCCACTTTGAAACGTCAAAGAAGCATTAAAGCCATCAAAGTCCTTTTGGAGAATCAATAGGGCAATCTTGTTTCTCATACTTAAACCATTTAAAGTTGAAATATCGTCCCAATTCGGAGTGTTCTTCTTTAAATGGTTTTATTGTATACAAACACAAAATGGATGCCTTGATTTCTCAAAGCACCCATTACACACAATTTATATATGAGCCGAATTTAATCGGTGAAGAATCTCCTTCTGAATCATAACAAAGTTACTCATTCTGAGAGTCAAGAAAAAATAAATCCTCTTCAAATCAAACCACAGAGATAAAGCATACCTCAACTTTGAAAAAGCACTATGGATCAAATTCTCATGTATGAAACGTGAGCTTAACCGCACTTATCTAAAACTCCCCCCTCAGTAGGTGATAGAGAAGTGAAAAATATGCAAGTGATCTACCTCTGAATCTCTTTTTCGAAAACGGATAAATGCCTATCGAACTTTGGAAACAAGGGAAAGAGATTTTTAACGGACAGAGATTTAACAACAGATTGCGGTATTTTCCCCTTTTCTCTTTTATATGGTGTAACCCTCAACACTACGAAGGATTAAAACCAAGCCGATACACAGGAATTATCAACAAAAATCAAATTTATATCATTATGGAAAGTCAGTACAAGGTATGTGAAGTGAAACTCACTTACAAGTCAAAGATTAAAGCCTCTGAAAGAGAGAAAATCTTATCCGCTGAAAATGCTTATAAAATCCTTTTATCTGTATTTGATTCTGAAACAATACAGTACAAAGAGTTTTTCAAAGTCATTTTAATGAATAGAGCCAACAAGGTATTAGGCGTTTGCCATATTTCAGAAGGTGGATTGAATGAAACCTCTGCGGATATACGCATTATTATGCAGGCAGCAATATTGGGTAATGCTTCTGCCATCATATTGGCACACAATCATCCGTCTGGAAACATACAACCAAGTATGCAAGACGATCAAGTGACAAAAAGAGTAAAGGAGATTGCCAAATTGATCGGTATCAACCTTTTGGATCATCTTATCATAACGGATGAGACTTATTACAGTTATTCTGAAAACGGACGGATTTAAGATTGTGAGACATGGAAATAATACTTTATATCTTAATTGCCGCCATTGTGTACCTGATAGTGTTGTTAATCTATCCGATCATTCCGTTTATCCTTCTTTTTACCTTCTTGTATAAGGCGATAAAGGATTAAACGATATATTTTTATTTAAACCATTGAATTATAAAACGCTTTTCGTACTTTTGTCCCAATCTCATACGCCTAAAGAGATAGGACACAGTGTGAGAGGACATACGTTTAACGAAAGGTGTTATTGAAATTATCTTCGGTGTTCAAACTTCGCAACTTTGATACTGGAATGAAGATGATAGCAATAGCACCCACACTGGATATATATTTACCTTATGTCTGTAAGGTTTCTATATACCTCTTGGTGTGGGGCTATTGTTTTATCCATTCCAAAGGTAATGCGAAGACCTGAATGTAGGATAGAACAAATATAGCTTCCACACCTTTTTTATTTATAATTCATCGTAGGAAGCAGATGAGCATAACATTTTAATTATGAAGCACAGATTATTACTGTTCTTATCAATGCTGTTTATAACCACTTATATCAATGCTCAAAATGAAATTACAGGCTTCTTAGGAATTAAATTTGAAGACAAGCCTTATGTAGCCATAGACAAGCTAAAGCAAAGATACCCTAATGTAGAATGGAAATTTCCTTGCATTCATTTGGATAATGTCACATTTATTGATACAAGATTTGACAATTTGACTATAACCTTTAAAAATGAAAAGCTTGTGGAAGCAATATTTACACTCTCTGATTTTGTATCTGTAGCTGACAACCCTTTTAAGGATAGAGCAACTTTACTTAACGAAGCCAAATCAAAGCAGAATCAGATTGCAAATAGGTTCACACAAACATTTAATAGTTTGGGTAATGCATTTTGTTCTAAATATGGTAATCCAGCAGTTTCTTCTGAAGGTAATGCAATATGGAGAGATACAAATTCTAATTCTATAACTCTAAATGTCACCCTTAATAATTCACAAGATGAACTGGGAGTACATTTTGACGGTATATTGACAGTTACATATAGAACTGCAACCACAAACAATGATGAATTTTAAAAACTTAAACATACAGAATAATGAAAACATTTAGATTATTAGCGACCTCATTATTGGTTGCATTAGGCATGGGAATTAGCTCTTGTGGAGATGATGATTTGGATGTTACCCCCGTACCCCCTATCAATAACATAGAGGATGAATACACCAAAATAGATAAGATGTTTGATGAATATATAGGAGATTACTCCAATATAACATGTAGATTTTGTCAAGCTGGTGAATCATCTATTCTCTTTACAGGATTGAAGAATAAACATTTATGGTTTGCTGAATATGGAACGGCAACTAAAGGAATCAGATTTGAATGGACTGATATAGAAGAAACTGATACCATTCAGAAAGTTTATAAGGGATATGGAGAATATGAAACCATCAAATTGAATAATATCCTTCCTTTATTTCATAAAAAGACTACTGTAGGCAATATTGTAACATTGGCTTTAAATGGATACTTACGTCAGAACATCTTTACTTTTAATGGTAAGACAAAACGTAATCAGCTCCAATCTGACCACTCAAAGAACAAAACTGCTTATAGTTGGTTTCAAGAATCTGTGTTTATAGGTAATTGCTGTTATTCAAATGAAGGAGATACTATCTATGTGGCTAATCAGCCACCTCAATTTGACAGTCAGGGTATGCCTGTTGATACGGAGCTGATTTCTTATGAAGAAGGAATAAGATTTAGAACTGGTTACTTTGAGGATGTCTCTGCTGAGAATATCTCAATTAGTAGATACAACTATAAGGATACTAAATCTGTTTGGGCAACTCGGATTGTTCCTCCCTTTGATGTAACTTCTGATGCAAAGAGAGTTCTTACATTAACTGGTAACACAACCAATATTTGGAATTATAAATGTGAAGTGACGTTTTACGATGGCACTAAGAAGGACTTTACATTTAAAATCAATATAGATAATGGTAAGATTGTTACTGACGAAGTAAAGGTTACAAGCATATCTATTAATGAGCAGTCTGTTAATCTAAAGCAAGGTGAAACATTCCAATTAATAGCTACTGTACAGCCCGATAATGCTACTAACAAGAAAGTTATATGGAGCAGTTCTAATGAAGCTGTTGCAAGTGTAAATCAGGATGGTTTAGTAACAGCCAATTCAGCAGGTGAAGCTAATATTACCGTAACAACAGAAGATGGCGGTTTTAGTACGACTGCGATTGTTACTGTGACAAAGAAGCAGGACAATTACACTTCTTTGATTGTAGGTAAATGGAAGCTGACAAGTGGTGATGCCAATGCCACTCATGTAACCTACAAGAGTGACGGTACATTTGAGTGTACAAGCACCGAGAACCCTTTATATAATGAAGTGGGCAAGTACAAGATAGACGGTAACAAGCTCTATGAAATGTACAGTGATGAAGAAGAATGGATTATCAGTGATATTCTGTTACTTAATTCAATGACCTTATCAGTGCAAGAATTGGAAGCAGACGGAGTTACACCCAGTGGTAAGAAGTTTGCTTATCAACGAGTGGAGTAACGAGTTTATAACTAAGACGGAATAGAAACAGCATTTGAGGAAACTCTTATGCTGTTTTTTTCATTATAAACCAATCTTTACTACCTTTGCAGTACAAATAATGTGTTCTTTGATTTAGTGTACATTAATTACTGCAAGACCATTAGCAGCAAACGCTTGATTGTGCATAAGAGCATCTTTAAACGTTACAAGTCCATATAACAGCACTAATACGAGTTATGAGAATTGTTAAGAGGTGGAATCGTGGTCTGTTGATAGGCACATATCATAATCTAATTAATAATTAACGATTAATAATTAAAAATCAACAATTAATAATTAACTATTAAAATAA
>OHQF01001673.1_pt1 | contig 10771 bp, 8 predicted proteins | sample 1578001 | NCBI WGS metagenome assembly OHQF01 (sample SAMEA3879538, study PRJEB24766) | human gut metagenome | biome: human-associated habitat; feature: feces | place: USA | collected 1985/1987 | reverse complement strand
GTAAACGGAGTCGCCACCTCGTTGAGGGAAACCGTGGAAGGCCTTCCTGCGGAATCATACCCCCAGCCCGTTTGCAGAACAGTACTGCCTCCGTATTGCAGGCTGTAGCCTGAAGCTCGCCCGTAGGCGTCCTTCACTGCCGCTAGGGAACTTTCTACAAGTCCCAGCGTGCTTTCCCCTTCCACTTCCCCGTACTGGTTGTAGGTGAAGATGCGCGTCCCGCTGGCATCGGTAATGCCGGTGAGCTGGCCCAGATGGTTATAGGCCGCCGTGATGGAGGGAGTGCCGTCGCCATAAGTCTCGCCTGTCAGCAGCCCGGTCAGGACGTCATAGCTACGCGTCATGACGTTTCCTCTTCCGTTCGTAAAGGTGGAAACACGGTTGAGCGTATCGTAGCTTGTGTCCTCGTGGGTTTCATCCGCATAAGTCTTGCGGGTGGGCAACCCCGTAGCGGCGTTGTAAGTCCAGGCCGTCATGTCTCCATCCGTTCGTTCTCGCGGATCAGTCGTGATAGCTTCCGAGGAACCGCGGAACGTCGTCAGGCCGGTGATCTGGTCCGCATCGTTGTAAGAGAACACGGCTGGCTGAATCGCCGTTCCCCATTCGGCCTCCTTGCGTCCCCTGGCGTCATAGGCATAACAAGCCGTCTTGCCCATGGCGTCGGTGATGCAGGTAGGCTGGTCCAGCGGCTGCCCGTAGGCATAGGACGTGCTGTTTTCCGCGGCATCCGTCACGGAAAGGAGGCGCAGGGCTGTATCGTACACTTCCGTCGTGGTATTGCCGCGGCTGTCCGTATAGGCCATCGTCATGCCTTGGGCCGTATAGGAGTGGCTCTGGCTGGTGGAAATTCCTGCATAATCGGTCACAGTGGTGGTAAAACCGTCCACGGTATGAATCACGGCTGCATCCGATACTCCGGGCTGGGTCACTTTCCGCACCCTGGCGGCAGGTTCCCCGTATTCCGTCCAATCGGCGCTGTCATGCCCCCTGGCGTCCGTCGTAACCACCTTGCTTTCCAGCACGGGGTTCAATGAAGAAACCAGCGTAGCTTCCTTCCGGACAATGGGCGTGCCTTCCGCTGCGTATTCCGTCGTCGTGACAAGTCCGTAGACGCCCTCTTCCCGTTGTTCACGGGTGTAGGTATATTCCATAACCCGTGAATTGAGCGTGGTCGGTTCATCGGAAAGAGCGACGGTTTCCTTCGTCTTGTTGCCAAAGGAATCATATTCATACAGGGTGGGAGCCAGTGTTTCAAGCTGGTCGCGGACAAGCTGGCCTTTGGCGTTGTAAGTCAGATGGCGGTAATTGCTTCCATTCCTCGTATGCACCGTTGCCACACGGATTTGCTGGCCGAAGCCGTCCGTAATGACGCGTCCCCGGACAACGCGCGCCGTCCCGTTGAGAACGGTCGTTGTCACGCGGAGGCCGTCGCTTGCCATATCGGTTTCAAACTTGAGGTCCTGCTGGCCCGTCCCGTGCTGGCGCAGGATCGTTCCATCCGCATGGCGCTGGGTGATGAGCGTTCCTCCCATGGGAGTCGTGACGGTTTCCGTCAGGCCATTCGCGCTGTAGCTGTGAGTGGTTATCCGTCCCAGAGAGTCTGTCTCGCTGGTGATGCGTCCCAGCAGGTCGTAGGCCGTTTCCGTGGCGACGCTCATGGCTCCAGTGTCGGTCCGAGTCGCAGTGGCCCGGTCCAGGGCATCCTTCGTGTAACTGACGATGGTTTCCGGAGTTGTCGCTGTAGCGGAACGGATCGTCTCAACCAGCAGCCTCGCACTGTCGTAACCGTAGTCTGTCCGCACGCCGTCTTCATCCTTTTCCCAAAGGATGCGTCCGTCGCAGATGGATTCCTGTTCGGAGACGCGCCCGTTGCCACGGGTGCGCTTCGTCCAGCGGTTCATTGTGTCAAATTCATAGTCCGCGCTGTCCGTAAGCGTCCAGGTATTGTCGGAAAGCAGTACATGGCTTTCTTCCCTCACCGTATTGCCCTGAGGGGTAATGAAGGAGACTTTTCTGACGCTCAATCCCGGAACCACTTCTCCGTTGACGCGGGTTTCCTGCGTTTCCGTATAAGCGGCTCCATGCTGCGTCGTGGCGGCATATTCATAATGGGTCTGCACGCCATTGACGGCCTGGGTCATCTTGGTGCGGCCCTGCGCGTAGCTGTTGGGAGCGCTCCCCAGCCACGTTTCCTGCACTTCGAGCTGGACGGTCTCCGTCTCAAGAGCGGTCGTGCGGATTTCCACGCGCCTGACATGATCGGCTTGGCTGTACGTGTAGGTTTTCTTCCACAATTCAATGGGGTTATTGGAACCGTCGCGCATGAGGCGGCGTTCTTCGGCAACATCGCTGCTTACTTCGCTGTCTCCATCCCCGGTCACATACCGGTATGTCGTGTCCTGGGATTTGCCGCCGCACCAGGGCTGCCTTTCCAGCGTCAGGCGTCCCAGCATGTCGTAGGACCATTCCCATACGCCTCCATCCGGGCGCGTTTCCTTCTTCTTCCTGCCGTAGTAGTCGTATTCATAGATGGTCGTCTGTGCAAGATCGCTGCCATAGCCATCCACTTTGGTAAGAAGCAGGTCGCCATAAGCCGTCGTCTGGTACACTTCGCAGACATGGGAGGCGGCAGCTCCGTCTTCTCCCCTGGAAACCGCCGTAACGAGCTGCCAGGTATCTTTCTCCAGTTCCGTCCGCGTCCGGCGGGTCACGATGGCTTCAGCATCCGTTCCCTGCGCCATGTTCCAAGCTTTGCCATTAAGCCACCATTCCGTTTTGAAATCCAGCCTTCCCGGCGTCTGTTCGGTGACGGAGAAACGGCCCGTGGCGGCATCTCCGGCCATCACGAACTTCTTGAACGGTTGTCCCATAACAGTGTAAAGCCCCTGTTCATCCTGCCCGGTAATCTGGGAAGGAGTGTAAAGGGCAATCGTATAGCCGTCAGCCGTGACGGCTTCAATGTTGAGCAGGCCGTCCCAGAGGTTCCATACCTGGAGGAGGTCTCCTGCACTGTCCCTGTTGACGCGCAGATAGGCGCCAATCTGCTCGGCTGTGTAAATATTGCCCCACCTGGTCGTGTAGGAAACAAGGGCTCCGGTTCTGGCGTTATACACGGCAACGCTCTTGTCCGTCTTCATCCACTGGACGCACAAAACACCGTCCACCGTTGTGAAGAAGGCACGGTTCCCGGAAGACGTAAACTCGCCGACGATCGTCAGCGTTTCCCTGTCCACTTCACATTGAACGCAAACACGCCCGGCTCCCGTGACAATATCAAACGTGCCTCCAGCCACAATGCCGACTTCCGGAATATCCAGGAAGCTTGCCAGCATGGAGTCGTAGCAGAGGGCATGGGGATGGTTCAGCCCATCGGTGGAATCGGTCGCCAGCAACTCAATGGAGCCGGTGGAAATGCCGCCCAGCCCGCGGAAATGGCCGAAGTCAGCCCCCCAGTACATCAGGGAAGCGTCGCTGATTGCCTGTGCGTTTTCACCTCCGGAGGAAGTGTTCCCAAAAACGGAAGCCAGGCTCCTTGATCTTCCTGCCGGGGGCGGAGGGCAGCCCCCTCCTTGACCATCAAAATTGCAACAATCACAGGTTGGCTTTTTCTTACCGCCTGCGGTAGCGGGGCCTTCCTTGTCTATATAGGCTTTAAGATCGTAATCGCAGATGGAAAGGTTTTTTTCCTTGGGATCGTAGTCGATGTTGCTCTGTTCCACATGCAAGGTGTATTCACCGGATTTCAAGGTGAACTCACCGCTTTCCTGGGTCCATTTGGCATGTCCTCCCTGCGGGCCTTCTCCTCCAGAAGTCATGTCGATGGTTTGTTCCCCTACGGACATCTTGCCCCAGTCATCCACGGTAAGGGTCATGTTGCACGTCGCTTCCAGCGGTTCCGGGGATTCGGGGACAGGATTCTCCGTTGTTGGCTCGGGAACGGGGGCGGAGGGTACCGTAAAAGAGAAATCAACGGTCTCCATATGATCACCGCTGTCGGACGGCCCTCCCTTATAGTAGCTGCCGGAAGAGGAGAAATCCCAGATAACATGCCAGGGTTTGGGTTCAGGTTCGGGTTCCTCATTCAGAACCATGGCTCTTCCACGGGCTGCTTGAACCATTTTGGGGCTGGAATACCACCTCTGGTAGACGGGAACGGAGGAAACTCCGTTCTGAATGTTCATGGAATTATTTGTTTTCATGATTTTAATTTAATTTGTTGATGTTGATATGATAGTGCAGCCGCCCTGGAAAATGCCCGGAAGGCTGGCGGCTGCCAGGGACCTTTCCGGGAGAAATAAACAGAAAAAAAAGTGCAGTGGGTTATCTCCCTCGGCAATTCATGGGGTGTGATAGCATAACGTTGGATATTTTGTAAAATAATGGATTTTTTGTATTGTCTGAATAATTGATGATCTTTACTTTACAGACAAACATCCGGACACGTTATGCTATCGCACATTTATACCTATGCCTCTTTGCAGGGCATCAGGAAGACGGTCTTGTTGTCCAGGCGCGTGGCACCCAGGGCCAGCTTTCACGGTGATCTGTTCGCGCACGTCCACGTATTCGGAACGGGCCTCCACGCGGAACTGCGCGTCCCGCCACACCCCGAACTTGACGCGCGAGCGCAGCCACGCGCAACAGAGCCGGTTACCCTGCTCATCAATGGGCAGCATGTTGGTCACCAAAAATTTCACCTTCAAAAACTCGTTGACTTCCCCATTAGTCAGGGAGGAAAAGCCGTAGTTCCTGTTTTGTGTTTGTTCCATGAGCACCATATCCATGTGCTGCTTGGGGGAAATAGCCACCACAATGTCGTCCCCCTTTCCGGCGCGCCAGGCGTTGATGATCTGGTAACGGCACTTAAGTTCGGCAATCTTGTCGAGATCATACCTGCAACTGTCCTGGTGCCTTTGGCGACAAAATCCACCGGGATCACCTGGAAGGAGTTTTCCGACGTGTCGATGGCCTCCACCGTGGAACCGTCATCCCCCGTATAATTGATTCCAAAACTTCCGCCGCAAATGCCTTCCTCCTGGGTGCGGATGCGATAGGTGTTGTCCGTGTCCTCCGTCATGCCCAGAATCACCTCGTCGTGCATGCGGGAGAGGGCGTTGCGCTGCTCGCCCATCAATTCCGCGGCCCGCAGGTCCAGCGTATCCATTTCCAAACAGCCAGGGGAATATCAACAGCATCACCAGTTCCAGGGACGGCATGCTGAGTTTCAGCCGTTCCTCCAACAACCTCACCATCTCCCAATACGGAGTCTCCCAGGTTTCCAGGAATGTTCGCGGAGAAGCCGTCCCGCAGGGAGCTCCCGTCAAGGTTTATTCCTACGAGTGGAACCCCGTCAAAGGGGCGATGATCATTACAAGCCGAAGCCCCCCTCCGGAATTCCGCCAGAAAGGAAAAATTGGACCATACCCATCCATTTTCCGTTCTTACCCGTTTTTCTACACGGAGCCGTCCCCCGGGAAACAGAAAACTGGGTTGAGACAATGGAATCCCCTTAAGTGGCATTAGCAGCGTTCATTTTCATTCCTGGCAGATAATACCCCGCAGCCGGAGAGCCATTCCGGGCGTTCTGCCCGTATGCTCCTGCTTTGCCGCTCAAAAAAGCGCCAGCATGAAAGCGGACGGCCTTTCCCATTCCATCCGGAAAGCGGTAACCGCTGTTAAGACAGACTCCGGCACCCCTATCTGCACCATCTCTTCAACGAAAGAGCTCTTTTTCTGGTCGTTCAGATAAGGTCGGTGTCGGCACTTCTATACGCCGTCCCAATTCTCAACCCGGAATAAACCAATGAATAATACGACTCAATCAGGGACCTCTCCAACAGGTCCCGCTACAACCAATAACGCTCCGGCGGTAAAATCCGTCCTTCGCATGGGGGTATTTACGCTCGCCATGATTAACGTTTCCGCCATTGTCAGCTTGCGCGGCATGCCGGCGGAAAGCACGTACGGACTCAGTTCCGTTTTTTACTATATTTTTGCAGCGGTCTTTTTCCTGGTGCCCGTCTCCCTGGTAGCCGCGGAACTCACCACCGGATGGCCGCAGAAAGGCGGCGTTTACCGTTGGGTAGGCGAAGCCTTCGGCAAAAAATGGGGGTTCCTGGCTATCTGGCTGCAATGGATTGAAAGCACCATCTGGTTTCCGACCGTGCTAACCTTCGCCGCCGTCTCCCTGGCTTTCATGGGACCCGGACAGCGATGGGATGAAGCTCTTGCCGCCAACAAGTGGTATGTGCTCATCGTGGTGCTGTGCGTGTACTGGGCGGCTACCCTGCTCAACCTGCGCGGCATGAAAACTTCCGCAGGCGTCACCAAATGGGGCACCATCATCGGAACCATCATTCCGGGCGCCATCCTGATTCTGCTGGGCCTGAGCTATTGGGCCGGAGGCAACCCGATTCTGCTGGACATGAGCTGGGACAAGCTGATACCGGATATGAGCAATTTCAACAACCTCGTTCTGGCCGCCAGCATCTTCTTGTTCTATGCAGGGATGGAAATGTCCGCCGTGCATGTGAAGGACGTGAATGATCCCGGCCGCAACTATCCGCTGGCCATTCTGATTTCCGCCATCATTACGGTACTCATTTTCGTTCTGGGCACGCTGGCCATCGGCTTCATCATTCCGAACTCCCAGATCAACCTGGTGCAGAGCCTGCTGATTTCTTATGACAGTTACTTCAGCTTCTTCGGCCTCGGCTGGATGAACTGGATTCTGGCGCTTGCGCTGGCCGTAGGCGTTCTGGCCCAGGTAACAGCGTGGGTGGGAGGTCCTTCCAAAGGCTTGTACCAGGTAGGCTTGGCTGGCAACCTGCCGCCCGTCATGCAGAAGCGGAACAAGAACAACGTCCAGATGGGCATCCTGCTCATTCAGGGCTGCATCGTCACCCTGCTTTCCATCATGTTCGTGATCATGCCTTCCGTGCAGTCCGCCTACCAGATTATTTCCCAGCTTACCATCATCCTGTACCTCATCATGTACATGCTGATGTTCGCCTCCGGCATTTATCTGCGCTACCGGGAACCGAATACGCCCCGCACTTTCCGCATTCCCGGAGGCAAGACCCTCGGCATGTGGATTGTAGGCGGCCTCCTGGCCAGCCTGGCGGCCTTCCTGGTGAGCTTCATTCCGCCGAACCAAATTACCGTCGGCAGCAATACGATGTACATTATGCTTCTGGTGATAGGCACCTTCATCTTCGCCGGCATTCCTTTCATCATCCATGTCATGGCCAAGCCCTCCTGGAAGCGGCCTGTGGATCCTGAAGACGCCTTCGAACCCTTCGGATGGGAAAAAACCAATGGAACCCATTCTACAGTAACCCCAATCCATACCATATCCCATGAGTAACGTCCCTTCCAATGAACAAATCCAGACGGCTGTGGACAACGCGTACGCCTACGCCAAAACGGTCCAGGGAGGCAAAAACGCCTCCTACATCCCCGCTCTGGCGCAAGTCCCCTCAGACTTGCTGGCGATTGCCGTAGTCACTGTCAACGGAGATATCCTGACCGCAGGCTCCGCGGACACGCCCTTTGCCATTGAATCCATCTCCAAGGCCTTCAACCTGGCCTACGTCATGGATCTGATCGGAATGAAGGAGCTGCGCACGAAGATCGGGGCAGACCCCACCGGGGAGCCCTTCAACTCCGTGATGGCGATTGAGCTGCACGGCGGCAAGCCCCTCAACCCCCTGGTCAACGCAGGGGCCATGGCGACAGTCAGCCTGGTCAACGGTTCGGACTCCGATGAAATATGGGCGAACATGATCCATAATTTCAACAACTTCGCCAATACGGCCCTGACCGTGAACCAGGAGATTTACAAGTCGGAAAGCGCCACCAACCAGCACAACCGCGGCATCGCGTGGCTGTTGGACAGCTACGGCTATTTTTACAATACGCCGCCCATGATCGTGGACCTGTACACCCGCATGTGCTCTCTGAACATCACCACCTCCCAGCTGGCGCTGATGGGCGCCTGCTATGCCAACGGGGGCGTCAACCCCGTCAGCAAAAAGCGGGTGGTGAAGGATGAGAACGTTTCTCCCATCCTCGCGGAAATGTGCATGTCCGGCCTCTATGATTCCACAGGGGACTGGATGTACAAGGCAGGCGTTCCGGCCAAGTCCGGCGTGGGCGGCGGCCTGGTGGCCGTGGTCCCCGGCAAGATGGCCATGGCGGCCTTCTCCCCGCCCCTGGACCCCGCCGGAAACACCGTCAAGGGCCAAGCAGCTCTTCAATCCATTATCAAGGAATTGAATCTGAACCTTTTCCGGAGCTAATCCGGGATGAGAAGGTAAACCCGCGGAGCCAAGATCCGAAAGGATACCCGCGGGTTTACTGTATCCCGGCCACACGAAATAACGCGCCGCCTTCCGCGCTTGCCGGAAATTGACTGTCCAGCCGCGGGCGTTAAGTCCTGTTTGAAAAATTGCACCGCTGCATGGATACGCCGTCTTCCATGGCATGGAAGCCATGCTTTTCATAAAAGGCGGCGTTCCTGCTCTCCTCCGGCATGATTTCAATGTACAGGTAGTCCTTGTACTTCTCCTTGACCATTTCCATCATTTTTCCCGCAATTCCCCTGCCGTGATAGTCGGGATGCACCAGGACATAGTGCATGTAGGCTACCAGCTCGCCGTCGTCCAGCAACCGCACCAGCCCGACCAGCCGGTCGCCATCCCACGCGGTAAATACCGTGGACGAATTCATCAGGGCCTTGTACAGCCGGGCCGGATACTGGCCGGAAATCCATCCAACGGACAGGAACAGCTCCTGCACTTTTTCCCTGGTAAACTTCTTTTCTTCCGTAAAAACAATCATTTTTCCCCTTGGTTCAAGATGATGGCCGGAATGCAGCGTGACACCCGCATGCCGGGCAATGGGGCAACGTCATCTGCCGCTCCCGTCATAGTCCTTATGATAAAGACCGCAGACCCCGGAGACAAGCAACTATCATCCCTTCCTTCATTCTTCATTAAACAGCATGAGGAGAGCCGGAGGGGCTTGAGGCACTCCTCCACATTGATCACATGGAAGTTGGCTTCCGGGCCAGCCCCGGCCGTTCTCCATGGAAGATTAAGCCAACGCGCCCTTGTAAAAGGCTTTCCTGCGCCGGAACCGCAGAAGTTGTTTTTCCGTGCCCTTCCCGTGTTTTAAGGACTTGCCACCACAGCATTTTTCCTTAGAGTCTTTCCGGTATGCTTGAAGCCCTGCAAAACGCCTTTTTCCAGACCGGGGACGCGCTCACAACCTGGCTGTCCGCCTTCAGCAGTTTCCTGTGGGGATGGCCACTGCTCATCATGCTGCTTGGCACTCACCTGTACCTCACCATCATCCTGCGCTTTCCTCAGCGCTACCTGCTGAAGGCTCTTAAACTGTACTTTGTGAAGGACCATACGGACAAAGGGGACATCTCCCCGTTCAGCTCCCTGATGGTGGCCCTGGCCGCCAACATCGGCGCGGGGAACATCATCGGCGTAGGCGTGGCGATTGCCGCAGGGGGGCCCGGAGCCATCTTCTGGTGCTGGCTCACAGGCGTACTGGGCATGGCCACGCGGTATTCGGAAGGTCTGCTTGCCATCAAGTACCGGGTGGAAAACAAGGACGGCAACATGAGCGGCGGTCCCATGTTCGTACTGGAACGCGGCATGAAATGCAAATGGATGGGCGTGGCCTTCGCCGTCTTCACGGCCATTGCCGCCTTCGGCATCGGCAACCTGACGCAGGGGAACGCCGCGGCGGAACAGCTCCATCACGCATTCTCCATTCCCTCATGGGGAACGGCCATCGTGCTGACTGTCCTCACGGCCATGGTCATGCTGGGGGGCATCCGGAGCATTGCCAGGGTATGCGCCTTCTTCGTGCCGTTCATGGCCGTCATCTACATTCTGGGGTGCCTGTATATTCTGGCCGTTCAGGCGGACTACGTCCTTCCGGCCATCCGGTACATTCTGGACTGCGCCTTCACGGGGGAAGCCGCCGCAGGGGGCGTGGTGGGAGCGGCCGTCATGACGGCCATGAGGACCGGCGTAGCCCGCGGCCTTTTTTCCAATGAAGCCGGGCTGGGCTCCGCCGCCATCGCCTCCGCCGCCGCACAGAACCGCAACCCCGTACGGCAGGCGCTCATCTCTTCCAGCGGACCGTTCTGGGATACCGTGGTCATCTGCGCACTCACGGGCATTGTGCTGACTACCAGCATCCTCGCCCACCCGGATATTTCGTCCAGTGACGGCCCCCGGCTCACTACGCTGGCATTCAGTAAAATTCCTTATGTGGGCTCCCCCCTCCTGACGGTCAGTTTGGTCACTTTTGTAGTCTCCACCATCCTGGGCTGGTCCTACTTTGGGGAAAAAGCCCTGGAGTACCTGGGGGGCATCCGGCTGATCACGCCTTACCGCGTCATCTGGGTGGCGGCGGTCTTTACCGGCTGCGTTTCCAAGATAGACCTGGTATGGGTGTTTGCGGATTGCGCCAACGGCCTGATGGCCCTTCCCAACCTCATTTCACTGCTGGCCCTTTCCGGCGTGCTTGTCCAGCAAACGCGGTACTACCTCTGGCAGCACAGGCTGGACGATTATGACGATTCCCACATTCCGGAAGGCAGATAACGATTTTTTTAAACTCAGATTCAAATAATTCTTGCCTTTCGGCCTCCGGTAGTATTTACTTCGCCGCGCAGTCCCTGCAAACCTAAAAGTCGCGTTCGTCTAGCGGTCTAGGACTCCCGCCTTTCACGCGGGCAACACGGGTT
>OHQF01001672.1_pt1 | contig 10773 bp, 8 predicted proteins | sample 1578001 | NCBI WGS metagenome assembly OHQF01 (sample SAMEA3879538, study PRJEB24766) | human gut metagenome | biome: human-associated habitat; feature: feces | place: USA | collected 1985/1987 | reverse complement strand
ACAATTATCAGTATTACTGCTAATACTATTAATATTGTCTTCCTTTTATTCTTGCTTATCTTCATACTAACTATTCTCTTCCATCCCAGCAATAAGTACATAACTTACTCTTGTCTATTCCTACTGACTCTATCATATCATCTAATCTATGATATCTAAGAGATGTGAATTTAAGTTCTTTTCTTATCTCTTCTATCATATTCTGATATCTTTCAGTTTCAGGATTAGTATACTCGTTAAGTACATTTTCAGCATTATCACCCTCTAAATTCTTAATAACTCGTCTTGTTATTAAGTCCATTTCTGAAGATGAACGTGAGAAATTAATGAATTTACAGCCATATACAAGTGGTGGGCAGGCAGGTCTTATATGTACCTCTCTAGCTCCGCTTGAATATAGGAATTCAGTAGTTTCTCTAAGCTGTGTTCCTCTCACGATAGAGTCATCTATAAGTAATAAGCTCTTATCTTTAATTAAATCATGAACAGGTATAAGTTTCATTTTCGCAATCAGATTACGCTTACTCTGGATAGTAGGCATAAATGAACGTGGCCATGTAGGTGTATATTTAATAAATGGTCTTGAAAATGGAATACCTGACTCGTTAGCATATCCTACTGCATGAGCCGTTCCTGAATCTGGTACACCTGCAACAATATCAGGTTCTACCTTATTCTTGTCATTCATATCACGTCTTGCAAGCATTGCTCCACAGTTATAACGCATTTTCTCAACACTTACGCCCTCATAGCTTGACGATGGATAGCCATAATATATCCATAAGAATGTGCAAATCTTCATATCTGTACCCGGTGCGCATACCGTTCGTACTTCTTCCGGTGTCATAATTACTATTTCGCCCGGACCTAATTCCTTATAATCCGTATATCCAAGATTCAGATAGGCAAATGATTCAAATGTAGCACAATATCCGTCCTCTTTCTTACCGATAACCGCCGGAGTTCTTCCTAATCTGTCTCTCGCTACAAATATGCCCTTAGGAGTCATAACTAACATAGTCATTGAACCATCTATTATCTCCTGTGCATACCTTATACCATCAATCATATTATCTTTCTGGTTAATAATAGCCGCCACGAGTTCAGTAGCATTAATATCTCCACCACTCATTTCTAAGAAATGCGAATTACCATTACTGAAGATCTTTTTAACAATTTCATCTGTATTATTAATTTTACCAACTGTTGTTATAGCATAGGTTCCATGATGTGAACGAACAATTAATGGCTGTGGTTCATAATCTGATATACAGCCAATTCCTAAATTACCTTTCATCTCATTTATCTCTTTATCGAATTTAGTTCTGAAAGGAGAATTCTCTATATTATGGATTGAACGGTCAAATCCATCCTTGCCATATACAGCCATTCCACCTCTTCTTGTTCCAAGATGTGAATGATAATCAGTTCCAAAAAATAAATCAAATACGCAATCATTTTTCGATGCAACTCCAAAAAATCCGCCCATTACTTTTCCTCATTTCTGCGTTGTCTTTTATCACTAAAGGTTTCCGATAGCAACGCTTACCGGAAACCTGATTACTATAGAGTATATTATTATAAGAATAAATTATAAAAATATATTGTTACGCAAATAAATTATAAAATATATTATATATTCTTATATTTATAATTACACGTTGATTGTAGCTGTCATTCCAAGTATTTCCTTATTCTCTTCAAGAATTGGATTAATAACTTCACTTAAGAACTCATCAACCTGCTCTTTTGAACGTCCAACATACTTTGTTGGGTCCATTGATTTCTTCAAATCTTCAAGACTCATTCCGAATTTATCATCTGCTGCAATAAGCTCTAATAAATTGTTATCAAGTCCCTCTTCTTTAACATTCTTTCCTGCAATCATAGAAAGCTTACGAATCTCTTCGTGTAATTCCTGTCTGTCGCCACCTGCTTTAACTGCATCCATCATAATATTCTCAGTAGCCATAAATGGTAATTCAGCCATAAGTCTCTTCTCAATAACCTTAGGATATACAACTAAACCATCTACTACATTGAGATATAAGTCAAGTATTCCGTCGATTGCAAGGAATGCTTCAGGAACACTTATTCTCTTATTAGCAGAGTCATCAAGGGTTCTTTCAAACCACTGCGTTGCTGATGTAATTGCAGGATTAAGTGCATCTACCATTACATAATTAGCAAGTGATGCAATTCTCTCACTTCTCATAGGGTTTCTCTTATAAGCCATTGCAGATGAACCAATCTGATTCTTTTCAAATGGTTCTTCAACCTCTTTAAGATGCTGTAATAATCTTATATCATTTGAAAATTTATGAGCACTTGCTGCAATTCCTGCTAATACATTTAATACTCTTGTATCAACTTTTCTTGTATATGTCTGTCCTGAAACAGGCTGACATTTCTCAAATCCCATCTTCTTAGCTATCATAGGATCAATTTTTCTGATTTTATCCTGGTCACCCTCGAATAATTCAAGGAAACTTGCCTGTGTGCCTGTTGTTCCCTTTGAACCTAATAACTTCATACTTCTGATAATATAATCAAGGTCTTCTAAGTCAACAACTAATTCATTCATCCATAATGTCGCACGTTTTCCAACTGTAGTTGGCTGTGCAGGCTGAAAATGTGTAAATGCAAGTGTTGGCTGTGCTTTATATGAATCAGCAAATTTAGCTAATTCAGCAATAACATTTATTAATTTCTTTCTGACTAATTTAAGTGCTTCAGTCATTACGATAATATCAGTATTGTCACCAACATAACATGAAGTTGCACCAAGATGTATAATTCCCTTAGCTTTTGGACACTGTACACCATATGCATAAACATGTGACATAACATCATGTCTTACTAATCTTTCTCTTTCCTTAGCAACATCATAATTAATGTCCTCTGCATGTTCTTTTAACTCTGCAATCTGCTCATCAGTGATATTAAGTCCTAATTCTTTCTCTGTCTCTGCTAATGCAATCCATAATTTTCTCCATGTTCTGAATTTCATATCAGGTGAGAAAATATACTGCATTTCCTTACTTGCATATCGCTCTGACAATGGGCTTTGATACTTATCGTACATATTAGTTCTCCTTTTTCTTATACATATTAGTTAATCTATCTAAGGTATCTTTTCCTTAGTATTATATCAGCTAATGCCAATATTTTAAACACTTTTATGCTTCATATTCACCACGAATATCTTCCTTAGGTGGTTCTATAGGATACTTTCCATTAAAACATCCTGTACAAATAGGAAGTCCTTCCACCATCTGTGATAATCTGTCTATTCCGAGATAACCTAACGAATCCGCACCGATAATCTGTCTGATTTCTTCAATCGTTCTGTTATGCGCAATTAACTGTTCTTTACTTGGAATATCCGTTCCAAAATAACACTCATTTAAAAATGGTGGTGAACTTATTCTTACATGCACCTCTGTAGCACCTGCTTCCTTAAGCATTCCTACTATACGGTCACTCGTAGTACCTCTTACAATAGAGTCATCTATCATAATTACTCTTTTACCCTTAACTGCTTCTTTCAAAACGTTAAGTTTAACTCTTACACTTGATTCCCTGCTGCTCTGCTTAGGCTTTATAAATGTACGTCCGACATATCCGTTCTTAACAAATGCAGTACCATAAGGAATTCCTGATTCTAAAGAATATCCTAATGCTGCCGCATTTCCTGATTCCGGCACACCTACTACTAAATCAGCCTCTACAGGATGATCCATGGCAAGATATCTTCCTGCCATTATTCTTGAATGATATACTGAAATTCCATCAATTATACTGTCCGGTCTTGCGAAATAAATATATTCAAATATACATCTTGCTTCTTTCTCTTTAGGCAGACATAATGATGTATCAGATATTATCTTACCATCAGTAATAGTTACTATCTCACCAGGTAAGACATCTCTTACATGCTCCGCACCGATAGTATCAAGTGCACATGTCTCTGAAGCTAAAATATATGTATTATCTCTTTTACCAATGCATAATGGCTTAAAACCATATGGGTCTCTTGCACCTATTAATTTTCTCGGACTCATTACAATTAATGAATAAGCACCTTTTATCTTCTTAATAGTCTCTTTGACAGCTTCCTCAACCGAACCACATTTAATTCTGGCTCTTGCGATAAGATATGCTATAACTTCTGAATCTATTGTAGTCTGGAAAATAGCTCCGGTATACTCTAGTTCCTTGCGAAGTTCTAACGCATTAATAAGATTTCCATTATGTGCAAGTCCAAGAATACCTTTCACATAATTAAGTACCAATGGCTGTGCATTCTCTCTCGTACTGCTTCCTGCTGTAGAATATCTTGTATGTCCGACACCGATATTACCTTTTAATTTTTCAAGATTATCCGGCTGGAACACTTCATTTACAAGGCCCATATCCTTATAGACACTTACCTTGCCCTTTGGTCCCTCTGTATCACTTACAGCTATTCCGCAGCTTTCCTGACCTCTGTGCTGTAATGCAAATAAACCATAATAAATCGATGATGCCACATCATTGCCATCGAAATCATACATTCCGAATACACCACATTCCTCATGTAATGTATCGTCTGCATCCGGTGACATACAACAGTTACTAATTTCATGTATATTCTTCATACGGTCTGTACTCCTTTAAGTTTATTCTGTGAGCTTTTCTGAAATAAAATATATCTTATAGCCAAATATCGCATTAAATATGACATTATTCTATTGTTTTTTACAAAATAAATATATCTTAAAACCTTATGCTCTTAACTTATAAACCTAAATGCCTAATCATATTTCACTCTTACTAAACAAGGTAAATTATAATACAATACATACTTAAAATCAAATCAATTTTCCACATTGAATATTATTTGTATAACTTTGCAAAATTCTTGAATAATCAGATAATTACTTGTATAATATATCCAAGATATATTTGCAGCTGCGTCTGCAAAATGGAGCCAGTGTGAAAGAATTGTGCTGATGCACCAATTCTTTCGCCCCAAACTAATCGTTTCCGGGCGAAAACAATTAGTTTTATGGCAGATTAGAAATAGCATAAGCGAATTTCTAATCGCCTCTTCGCGAACAAGTCGCTCAGAATGGAGAATAGTATGCCTGAAAAAGAAAAACGTCGTTATAAAAGAATGAATGTTGATTTAAAACTTAATATCTCAAAGTTATTTCATCAAGATAATGGAGTGATTGCCAATATTGATGCTCCAATTGAAGTTACTGATATCTCAAAAGGTGGTATCGGTTTCACATCTTCTGCAACACTTCCTACCGGATATTACTTCAATGCCAAAATCAAATTAGGTGGTGATGACTCTATATTATATACGGTTGTAAGAATCGTAAGAAGCCGCCTATGTGATAATGGACTTAAGAATTATGGTGCTGAATTTATAGGTCTTGCTCCTATACTTAATTATATCTTTGATGATTATGAAGCAACTTTGGATAATTCTAACAATTAATTAGACATCTTGTTTTACTCTGTATTTACTATTTATTATTAAAATCAAAAGTCAGAAAACTTTCCTTTTATTCAGGAAATTTTCTGATTTTTGATTCTATAACCATATTATTTACCATAAGCGGATTTACAATAATTCCTTTAAAATTTTATTTATCATTCCCGGATTAGCTTTTCCCTTAGTAGCTTTCATAGCCTGACCTACTAAGAATCCAATCGCCTTGTCCTTACCATTATGATAATCCTCAACAGACTGTGGATTATTAGCCACTATTTCTTCAAGCATTTTTCTTAATCCTTCTTCATCATTGTCCATTTTCAAGCCATGTTCTTCGATGTATACGTCAGGATCAATATCTTCAGTAAATACCTTCTCAAATACTTCTTTTGCTACTGAACTGTTAATTGTTCCGGCATCTATAAGTTTAATAAGTTTTGCAAGATTTACTGGCGAAAATGAAATTTCTTCAGCATCCATCTCTTGCTCTTTAAGAAGTCTCATTGTCTCGCCCATAAGATAATTACTTACTTTCTTGGCATTCGCACCCTCACTTACTGTTTCTTCGAAAATATCTGCCAATTTCTTAGTTGCTGTAATAATTCCGGCATCATATTCAGGAATACCATATTCCTTAATATATCTTGCCATCTTCTCTTCCCTGAATTCTGGCTGACTGTCTTTAATACGTTTAAGCCATTCATCACTAATTACAATAGGTACAAGGTCTGGTTCAGGGAAATATCTGTAATCCTTAGCATCCTCCTTAGAACGCATTGGATAGGAATACTCTTTGTTATCGTCCCATCTTCTAGTCTCTTGTATTACTTTTTCACCTGATTCGATTAAATCAATCTGTCTTGCTCTCTCATTTTCAATTGCCCTTGAAATTGCCTTAAATGAGTTGAGGTTCTTCATCTCTGTTCGTGTACCAAATTCTTTGGCTCCCATTTCCCTTACGGAAATGTTTACATCGGCACGCATTGAACCCTCGTTAAGTTTACAGTCAGATGCTCCAAGATACTGGATTATCATTCTAAGCTTCTCAAGATAAGAAATAACTTCATCTGATGAACGCATATCAGGTTCTGATACTATTTCAATAAGTGGAACTCCTGACCTGTTATAGTCAACTAACGAGCAGTCCTCCCAATCATCATGTATTAACTTACCTGCATCTTCCTCCATATGAATCTCATGAATACCTACTTTTTTTCTTCCATTTTCACCATCTATTTCCACATAACCATTTCGGCAGATAGGAAGATATAACTGTGAAATCTGGTAGTTCTGTGGATTATCAGGATAGAAATAATTCTTTCTGTCAAATTTACAATATCTTGTGATGTCACAGTTAGTAGCAACGCCTACTGACATCGCATATTCCACTACCTGTTTATTAAGTACCGGAAGACTTCCCGGCATACCTGTACAAACCGGACATGTATGTGCATTAGGTGCGGCACCAAATGCAGTTGAACAGCCACAGAATATCTTCGTCTTTGTAGCTAACTCAACATGTACTTCAAGTCCAATAACTGTTTCATATACTTTACTCATATTAATCTCCATTTCTTCTTGCCTGTTCATAAGTATAAGCTGTTCTTATAAGGTTCTTCTCCTTAAAGCAGTCACCTATTAACTGTAATCCGATTGGCAATCCCTTTGAATCTTTTCCACATGGAATGCTTATTCCCGGAAGTCCTGCAAGATTGACTGATATTGTATATATATCACCTAAATACATTTTAAGTGGATCTGAAAGGCTTTCTCCTAATTTAGGTGCTGTAGTCGGTGCAACTGGTCCTAATATAACATCATATTTAGCAAATGCATCATCAAATGCTTTCTTAATAAGAGCCTTAACTCTTAATGCCTTAAGATAATATGCATCATAGTAACCTGAACTTAACACGAATGAACCGAGCATAATTCTTCTCTTGACTTCTGTTCCAAAGCCCTCTGAACGGGTTTTCTTATACATATTATGCAAATCTGTAAATTCTTCTGTTCTGTATCCGTATTTAATTCCATCGAATCTCTCAAGGTTCGAGCTGGCTTCTGCTGCTGCAATTGTATAGTAAGCAGGTACTGCATATTCTACCAGACTTAAATCAAATTCTTCTACGATTGCACCTTTTCTCTTAAGAACCTCTGCTGCCTCTAATACAGCTTTCTTAACTTCATCATCTAAACCATCGCCGAAATAATCTCTTGGAATACCGATTCTCATACCTTTTACATCATTAACTAATGCTGATGTAAAATCTGTATCATCCCGTTGTATAGATGTTGAATCTTTAGTGTCATGTCCTGATATAACCTCAAGTATTGTTGCACAGTCTGTTACATCTTTACATAAAGGTCCAATCTGGTCTAGAGATGAACCATATGCAATCAGGCCATAGCGTGATACCGTCGAATAAGTAGGCTTCATTCCTACTACACCACAATATCCAGCCGGCTGTCTTATTGAACCACCTGTATCTGAACCTAATGCATAGAAGCACTCTTTCGCAGCTACTGCGGCCGCTGAACCACCTGATGAACCTCCCGGTACATATTCAGGATTACATGGATTCTTAGTAACTCCATATGCTGATGTCTCTGTCGTTGAACCCATTGCGAATTCATCCATATTTGTTTTACCGATTATTACAGCTCCGGCTTTCTCTAATTTTTCCACCGCCTCTGCCGAAAATGTTGGAACAAAATTATTAAGAATCTTTGATGCACATGTTGTAAGCATATCCTTTGTACACATATTATCCTTTATGGCTACAGGTACTCCGGCAAGCGGACCGTCTAATTCACCTGAATCAATCTTAGCCTGTACATCTTCTGCCTGTTTTAATACTTTTTCTTTATCAATGGTAATATAGCAATGATAAATATCTTCTTTCTTATCAATTTGTTCTAATACAGCTTTAGCGGCTTCTAAAACAGTTACTTCTTTATTCTTAATTTTCTCTGCAAGCTCTGTTGCAGTATAATCTAAAATACTCATCTCTACACTAAGCCTCACTTCCGATTAATTTACTCAAATGTTTTTGGTACATTAAACATTCCATCTTTTTCTTCAGGAGCATTCTTAAGTATATTATCTCTGTCATCTCCATTCGTAACCACATCTTCACGAAATACGTTATTAACTGGAAATACATGGCTCATAGGTTCTACACCCTCTGTATCTAACTCATTTAATTTATCAATATAATTAAGCATATTAGCCATATCTTTCTTGGCCTGCTCTTTTTCCTCTCCACTAAGTTCTAACTTAGCAAGAATACCAACATAATCAATCGTTTCATCTGAAATTACGTTTGCCATATTAACCTCCATTTCACAGACGTTTACGTTGAAGGAATCGCGAGCAAAATTTCAGATTTTGCTCTGCGATAATATTACTTTGCGACACCTGCTGCACAAAGTAGCCTCCACTTCTAATCTCTTACTTTAATATGAACTTCTCTTAACTGCTGTTCTGTTACCTCATTTGGTGCACCACACATCAGATCCTGTGCAGTTCCACTCATTGGGAACGGAATAATCTCTCTAATATTCTCTTCATTTCTAAGAAGCATAATCATTCGGTCAACACCAGGTGCCATTCCTGCATGTGGTGGTGCTCCGAACTGGAATGCATTATATAAAGCTCCGAATTTGCTCTTTAGAACTTCTTCATTATATCCTGCTATTTCAAATGCCTTAACCATTATCTGCATATCATGATTTCTAACTGCACCAGATGACAATTCCACTCCATTACATACAATATCATACTGATATGCTAAAATGTCAAGTGGGTCTTTAGTATTTAATGCCTCAAGTCCTCCCTGTGGCATTGAAAATGGGTTATGTGTAAAACCGATTTTCTTCTCTTCTTCATCATATTCAAACATAGGAAAATCATTTATATAGCAGAAACGATATGAATTTTTCTCTATTAAATCAAGTTTTTCGCCTAATTCTGTTCTAATCTGTCCTGCATACAGATTAGCTCTTGCTTCTCTGTCTGCTATAAAGAAAATTGTGTCTCCTGCTTCTAATCCGGCATAATCTAATAATTCTTTTTTCATCTCATCAGGAATGAATTTATCAATAGGACCTTTATAAGATAAATCTTCTTCTACTTCAAGATATCCAAGTCCGCCCATTCCTATTGATGTTGCAAATTTGAGTAATTTTTCATGAAAACCTTTAGACATATCTGCGTGAACCTTAATTGCTCTTACTGTCTTTTTATGAAATGGCTTGAATGTACATCTCTGGAAGAATTCTGATACATCTATTATTCTTAATGGATTACGAAGATCCGGTTTATCAGTACCAAATTCTAACATAGCCTGTTTATAGCTGATTATAGGATATGGTGCTTTAGTAACCGCGTAGCCTTCTGGTGCAAATTTCTCAAATGTAGCTGTTAAAACTTCTTCACCTACTTTGAATACATCTTCCTGAGTAGCAAAACTCATCTCGAAATCTAGCTGGTAGAATTCTCCCGGCGAACGGTCTGCTCTTGCATCTTCATCTCTAAAACATGGTGCAATCTGGAAATATTTATCAAAACCTGACACCATCAAAAGTTGTTTATACTGCTGTGGTGCTTGTGGTAATGCATAAAATTTACCTTTATATTTTCTGGATGGAACAATATAATCTCTTGCACCCTCTGGAGATGAAGCACATAAAATAGGTGTCTGTATCTCTAAAAAGCCCATTTCTGTCATCTTATCTCTTAAGAATCTTATAACATTCGAACGGAAAATCATATTGTCTTTGACTTTCTGATTTCTCAAATCAAGATATCTGTATTTTAATCTTAAATCCTCCCTTGTCTCTTTAGAAGTCTGTATCTCAAATGGAAGCTGTGCATATACTTTACCAAGTATATCAATTGAATGCGCCTCTACCTCAATTGTACCTGATGGAATCTTTGGGTTGTATGTCTCTTCATCTCTTTTTTCCACAAGCCCCTCAATAGATACACAATCTTCTTTCACAATACCATGTAATAAATCTGTATTTCTAAGTACTACCTGTACCACACCATACATATCCCTCAAATCTATAAACGATACTCCACCATGATCTCGGATATTCTCTACCCAGCCTGCAATTCTTATCTCTTTACCAATGTCTTCTTCTTTCACATTGTTCAATGTCACATCTCTGTAAATGCCTGTTTCTTTCATACTGACCACTTTCCTTTCTTTCACTTAATTCACCAAATTTTCTTATACATATAATTCCGGGTTAAATATAGAAATATTTTTAATATTTTG
>OHQF01001670.1_pt1 | contig 10779 bp, 10 predicted proteins | sample 1578001 | NCBI WGS metagenome assembly OHQF01 (sample SAMEA3879538, study PRJEB24766) | human gut metagenome | biome: human-associated habitat; feature: feces | place: USA | collected 1985/1987 | reverse complement strand
TTTTGGTTGTATAATATTATTGAAAAAAAGGAGGAGATTGCATAGATAAATATCATATACGCACTCATGTCGAACCCTCGTTTTCGTATAACAGCAAGGAGTAGAGTTGTAAAATATATAAATGGAAAATATAACATTATTTGAGATGGATTTTATTGTTGCTTGGTTCCTAATAAGCAATGAAAACGATGTACATATTGGAGCTTTTTTGTGAATAAATATCCTAATAGAATGATGATTAATAAGAACAGATAGGCTCCTTCCATAAATTATCGGTTAAGATTGTTGAGTATCTGATTGATTTTACTCGGATTCCCATAGATGCAGGGTGAATCGTAAGGACGGTCGGGAAATGCACCGTATTCCAATTTGATTTTCAAACCATGTTCTTGGATGAATTGTTCTACGCGCTCGGCCAGGCTTATGGGCTGACCTGTGCAGCAATTTATGATACCGGTAACTTCGCGTTGCATAATGACGGCACTGATTATTTCCGCCAACTTGTCCACGGTAATAAAGTCGTATTTGTTTTTTCCCGTAGTGAATGGAAATGTTTCTCTTCCTTCTTCGGCCGCGAGGAGTAACTTGCAGAAAATGGAGTTGTTCTTTTTATCATCGCCGAGAATATAATATCCCCGTAGCCACTGTAAAATACAGCCTTTTTGCTGGGTGTATTGTATCATACAACGGCGGAGAGCATCTTTGGCGATGCCATACATGGAAAGAGGGTTGCAGGGTGTATTTTCGTCAATTGCCCCTTCCCAGTAGCCTATTTCGTGCATTGTTCCCATAACAGCGAGCTGAGGTAATCCGTCATCGATTATTCGAGTAAGGAATCGGTAATGGGCTGATAGATCTCCCAGGTGAGTTGAGGCATTGTGTACGAATCCATTGCGCCAAGCCAGATGTAGACATACGTCCGGGGTTCCTAATAATGTATATATGTTTGTATCGGGAAGGGTGAAAAGGTCGATGTTTTTCCGTTCGGCGCGTTTGTCTACTTCGTCGGTATTAAGATCACATGCTATGACTTGGATTCCTTTATCAAGTAATGTTTTTACTATATGAAGACCTATATATCCGTTGGCTCCGGTTACTAATATTTTCATTTTGAAGGAAGATTAAAATGTGTCAATAAATTGATTATAAGTAATTTTCGATGAAATTAAGTAACTCGATCGGGGACATTTTTTCTTTATAATGATAATTTATATCGATCGGGTCTTTGATTTTTTTGAGGAAATCGGAGTCAATATCGTTTGGAGAGGTGAATGTAGAGATATATTCCAGATTGAAAAACGGTTCATTTTTGATATGCGGGTTGTTGGTCAAAAGTTTTTTTCCAAGGCAGACCGCTTCGCAAGCTCTTTGTGTAAAGCCGATGCCATTTTTTTGCATTACTTCCAAGATACAATGGGTGTGGAAGATGTATTGCAAGTTTTCTTCATAAGGGATCGACTTATTTAAATAAGTTATTTCATCCTTATATTTCTGGTCCTGAATATCGACGCCGGCTAATAGCAGATTGGGTTTTAAGTTGTTGTCTTTGAGAATTGTGTATATTTTGAAAATATCATTTAATCTATTTTTGGCTTTGGCCAACATATAGACGTCGCTATAGGGCATTTTTTTTATTTTTCCGTGATAGGATGAGTACACCAATGGGTGATAGATGAATCCGTATGTTGCACAATCTCCTGGATCGAAGGACAGAACCAAGTCGAATTGCTTCTTTAAATTGTTGCAATAGAATGGATGAGTGCTTGCCAGATCTTGTAAAATGCATACGAGTTTTGCATTGGGAAATTTTTCTCTTAAGTATGTTGTAATACCTACGTCCTGTTTGATCCAATTCATAAATACGATGAAACAGAACGGTTTTGAAACTGGAAACCTATGTTTGAAATAAGAATCGTTCCAAGCTGTTTTGAACGGTAATTTGACCAAACGGTTGATTGTGGGGTTAAAATGAATCCTATATAATAACCCTTTTAATGAGTTGATAGGGGGATATGGCCCTGGAATGTACTGTACGTTGTTGAATTGATAGAGATCAGAATACGAAAATTTATACAGATCCCAATCTGATCCCAATATCACATAGTTGTATTTATCCATTTTGAACAGAGATAAATTTTTGGTAGTAATAGATCAATGTGGTACAGTATATTATGGAGCATAATACATTAGTTAATAATGCCCCTTCGGTATTAAAGAGATAGACAAATGTCGTATAGCCGAATATTTTGAATACTCCATTGGCAATGCTGCTGTTTCGAATGGCTTTACCTTGTCCATGAGAACCCAGATAGCGATTGATCATATCTCCGAATCCATGGATACTGAATCCTGCCGCTAACCATACTGCATAATTACCGACGCTATGGTATTCTTCGGAATAAAGGAATGCTATTAGCGGTTTGATGAGTAAGATAAACAGGATACAAGTACCGACAGTAAGCAGAATGGAATTTTTGAGAACTTTGGAGGGAATACGTGGTTGTGTTGCAAATTGTTTGAAATAGGTGGTGCCAATGATGGCAGGAAGAGTTGATAGTGGTGTAGTTACGGTCAGTGCTAAAGTGTAGAACCCAACTTCAGTATTGTCTTCGTTGAATACTCCTAATGTGATTCCTGCCAGGTAATTGGATGCTACCATAAATAATGATCCTATGTATAATTGTAGTCCGTATTTATGATTTTCGTCATTGAGTTCTGTAAATATGTGTTTTACGTTGGATATCTTAGGATGAGCGGAGAGGATGATAATTAAAAGTACTGCAGAATAGATTCCCCATTGAATAGATATCACCGATTCCGGATCAGCTCCCCATTGCTGATAAACAAAGACGGCTGTAAGAATATACAGGAGTGTCGGCAACAAGCGTGCTATGGATAAACGTCCTATGTGGTTGTCTCCTTGTGAAACGGTATTGATATAGTTGAGAAGTAGAGGGTAGTAACATACGGGAATCGAAATTAAAAATAGTTGTGCTATGGCGGGATTAGCGGGACTATGGGCAAAATAACATACTAACATGGAAAGGCTCAATACGATACAAGCCATGATGAGTATGAGTAGCATTGTTCCCCGGATTGTACGGGACCGCAATTCATTATTACTCAATGCCAGCAATCGGCTGCCGGACAGGAAATACCCGAATAGCAGCAGCGAAGCGATGAAGTTGATGATGTTTTGTACGTATCTCACGTCGCCATAATCTGCCGGAGATAAAAAACGGGTGTTGATTATCGAGGCGACGACGCCCAGTAGAACGCCCGACAGGGTCGAGGCATAGAGTATGACGACTTGTTTTGTCTGTTTCGTGAATTTCATGGAACCGATTGGGAACTATCGCGGCGTCTTTTGATGATCTGAGCGGGAATACCGCTGCAGATGCAATTATCGGGAATATCCCGGAATACGACGGAGTTGGGCTGTATAGCTACATTGTCGCCTATTTTACATTTTCCGGTTATCTTGACACCGGGACTTAATAATACGTTGTTGCCGATGATAGGGCGGTTGTCCGGCGTCTTATTTAATCCGATGACGACACCGCTGTTTATCTGGCAATTACATCCCATTGACAGACAATTTACTATTACTCCCCCCCCTTGAATGCGGGATGCGCAGGCCGGGGCCGACCATATTCAGGCCGATTGCGATTTGGTATTTACCTCCGCGACGGGAAAGTCGGATTTTCCAATAGCAGGCCAGTAGCCGGTGCCAAAGATTCGCTCGTGTATTGTGGTAATATTCGCAATGTCTCAATGCGGTCAGATAATGGAAGGCAATACAGGACTCCGATTTCATGAATAGTCCGAGCCTGTATTTCAGAAAGCCGATCGATCCGATATTGCGCTGCCGGTCGGCTCGAATATAATTTTCGAGGTCTTTTCGGGAGTTAATCATTGTTGCCTGTTGTTTGTTGTTTTTCGTACCATTGGGCGAAAATAGCGATCCCTTCCGCCAGAGAAACCTGCGGCCGATAGCCGAAATCGCGTTCGAGTTTTGTCGTGTCGGCGTAGGTCGTGTATACATCTCCCTGTTGCATGGGCATCATTTGCAGTTGGGCGTTCTTGCCGAGGGCCTGTTCGAGCGTATGGATGAAATTCATCAGTTGAACGGGATGTCCGCATCCGATGTTATAGACTTCGGCCGGAATAGGACGGTCTTGTGTCGGGGCCGGGGCTTTGCCGATGACGCGGACCATCCCTTCGATGATGTCGTCGATATAGGTGAAGTCGCGTGAAAGATTGCCGTGATTGAATACTTTGATCGGTCGCCCCTCCCGGATGGCTCCGGCGAATAGCATGGGGGCCATATCGGGACGTCCCCAGGGGCCATATACCGTGAAAAACCGTAAACCGGTGGTCGGAATTCCGTACAATCCGGAATAGACGTGCGCCATCAGTTCGTTCGATTTTTTCGTGGCAGCATAGAGGGATACGGGGTTATCTACCCGGTCTTCCTCCGAAAAGGGTGTTTTCGTATTGCCGCCGTAAACCGAACTTGAGGAGGCGTAAACGAAATGCCGGACCGGATTGTGTCGCACGCACTCGAGCAGGTTGAGGAATCCCACGATGTTGCTGTCAATGTAGGCATAGGGGTTTTCGATCGAATAGCGTACGCCGGCCTGTGCCGCCAGATTGACGACGGCATCGAATTTTTCAGTTCCGAACAGGTTTTGCAGGGCCTGTCGGTCTTCGAGGTGCATTTGGATGAACCTGTAAGCGGGATAACGATCGCTCTGCACCGGTTGTCCTTTCGCAACGAGATTCCGGTGAATGCCTGCCGTTTCGAGCCGGGCGTATTTGAGCCGGACATCGTAATAGTCATTGATAGAATCTATGCCGACGACCTGATTGCCCGCTTCGAGCAATCGTTTGGATAGGTGGTAGCCGATGAATCCGGCAGAACCGGTCACTAATATTTTCATGGTTTTCGAACTTTTTACCGGCCTTACGATTTTCAGTTTTAGGCTGTATGTTCAAAAATCGACCTTCTATATTTTACGGTACAGGAGGCCGAAATTTCGAAAAAACGGATTGTGACTTCTCGTCGTTCGAAAGCTATTTGCCGATCGCCGCGTATTCGAATCCTTCGGCAATCACTTCGTCCTTGCTGTAAATGTTGCGCCCGTCCACCAATACCGGTTGTTTCATAACCCGTTTGATGACCGACCAGGAGGGAATTCGGAACTCCTTCCATTCGGTCAATACCGCCAGAGCGTCGGCGTCGATCACCACATCGTACATATCTTTGCAATAGACGACCCGGTCCCCGATTCGGCGGCGGCATTCGTCCATCGCTACCGGGTCATATACCTTCACGGAGGCTCCCGCTTCGAGCAGCTTTTCGATAACGACCAGAGCCGGTGCTTCGCGCATATCATCCGTTTCGGGCTTGAAGGCCAGGCCCCACAAGGCGATCGTCTTGCCCCGGAGTGTTCCGAGCTTATCTTGCAGTTTCTTGACTACGATCTCTTTCTGTCGTTCGTTGACCGCTTCGACCGCTTCGATCACTCCCATCGTATAGCCGTATTCGCGGGCGGTACGGGCCAGGGCCTTGACATCTTTCGGGAAGCAGGAGCCGCCGTATCCGCAGCCCGGATAGAGGAATTTCGAACCGATGCGGGTGTCTGCGCCGATACCTTTCCGTACCATATCGACATTCGCTCCTACCAGATCGCACAGGTTGGCGATGTCGTTCATGAAGGAGATGCGTGTAGCCAGCATGGCATTGGCCGCGTATTTGGTCATCTCGGCCGAGGGAATGTCCATGAAGTAGAGCCGGTAGTTGTTCATTTGGAACGGACGGTAAAGCCGTTCCATGACCTTTTTTGCCCGGTCGCTCTCTACGCCGACGACCACACGATCGGGCGACATGAAGTCCTTGATCGCTGCGCCTTCCTTGAGAAATTCGGGGTTCGAAGCCACTTCGAAGTCGATTTGCTCGTCGCGTTTGGTCAGCTCTTCCTCGATGACGGCCTTGACTTTTTTGGCCGTACCTACCGGTACGGTGGACTTGGTGACCAGAATCGTGTATTTTTTGATGTTCCGGCCGAATGTCCGAGCTACTTCGAGTACGTATTGCAGGTCGGCCGAACCGTCTTCGTCCGGCGGCGTGCCTACGGCCGAGAAAACGACTTCGACGTTGTCGAGGCAGGTGGTCAGGTCCGTGGTGAAATGGAGCCGGCCCGCTTCGACGTTCCGTTTTACCAGGTCGTCCAGTCCCGGTTCATAGATAGGGATTTCACCGTTTAACAAGCACTTGATTTTTTCCGGGTTGATGTCCACGCAGGTAACATCGATTCCCATTTCGGCAAAACAGGCTCCCGATACGAGACCCACGTAGCCTGTGCCGACGATTGCTATATTCATTGATTTTGTTTTTTAGATTTATTGATGTTTGCAAAAGGGGGGTGTCTTGTGTGACAGAATTATGCACTGCCGGACTTACTACCGGTTTTTATACATGGATTCGTAGTATTTCTCGTATTCGCCCGAGGTGATATGGTCCATCCACTCCTGGTTTTCGAGGTACCAGCGCACGGTTTTTTCGATGCCCTCCTCGAATTGCAGCGAGGGTTCCCAGCCCAGCTCGTTTTTCAGTTTGCGCGAATCGATGGCATACCGCAGGTCGTGCCCCGCACGGTCGGTGACGTAGGTGATGAGCTTCTCGCTCTCGCCTTCGGGGTTGCCCAGCAGCCGATCGACGGTGCGGACGATGACTTTAATCAGGTCGATGTTCTTCCATTCGTTGAATCCGCCGATATTGTAGGTTTCGGCGATGCGGCCTTTGTGGAAGATCAGGTCGATGGCGCGGGCGTGGTCTTCGACGTAGAGCCAGTCGCGGACATTCTCGCCCTTGCCATAGACAGGCAGCGGCCGGCCGTGGCGGATGTTGTTGATGAACAGCGGGATCAGCTTTTCGGGAAATTGATAGGGCCCGTAGTTGTTCGAGCAGTTGGTTACGATCGTCGGCAGACCGTAGGTGTCGTGGTAGGCCCGCACGAAATGGTCGGACGAGGCTTTGGCCGCCGAATAGGGGGAGTGGGGATCGTAGCGGGTTTCCTCTGTGAAGAGCGTGCCGTCGAATTGCAGCGCACCATATACTTCGTCGGTCGAAATATGATAGAAGCGTTTCCCCTTCCAGTTGCCGTTCCATTGTTCCTTGGCTGCCTGCAACAGGGAAAGCGTGCCCATGACATTGGTGCGGGCGAAGATGAACGGATCCTTGATCGAACGATCGACGTGGCTTTCGGCGGCCAGGTGGATCACTCCGTCGATATCGTACTTGCGGAACACCTCGCGGATGGTGTCGTAGTCGCAGATGTCGGCCTTGACGAAGGTGTAGTTCGGAGCATTTTCGATGTCTCGCAGGTTGGCCAGGTTCCCGGCATAGGTCAGTTTATCGAGATTGACGATCCGATAGTCGGGATATTTGTTTACGAAGAGCCGCACCACATGCGAGCCGATGAATCCGGCGCCGCCGGTAATGAGGATGTTGCGTTTCATGTATTTGCTTTTTCTGTTTTTATTTCTCGTTGTTCGGGATGATCCCGGCGGTTCGCTTCGGCTTACCGGAGGGTTGCCATACAGCGTACGAGCGAATCCCGCCAGTGGGGGATGTCGATTCCGAATGTCGTTTTGATTTTGGTCTTGTCGAGTACCGAAAAATTCGGTCGTTGCACCTTGGACGGAAATTCCGCAGAGTGGCAGGGACGGATCTTACAGGAGGAGGTATGGCCTGCCAGCGCGGCGATTTCATGGGCGAAATCGTACCAGGAGCAGACTCCTTCGTTCGAGAAGTGGTAGAAGCCCTCCCGTCCGGCATAGTCGCCGGATTCGATGCGGTCGAAGATCACGCGGGCCAGGTCGGCGGCGCAGGTCGGAGTTCCCACCTGATCGAAAACGACCTGTAATTCCGGTTTGTCGGCCGTAAGCTGCAACATGGTTTTCAGGAAATTCCTGCCGTAGGGCGAATAGAGCCAGGCGGTGCGGAAAACCAGATGTTTGCACCCCGAAGCCACGATCGCCTCTTCCCCTGCGAGTTTGGTTTTGCCGTACATGCCCAGCGGGGCGGTGGGATCCTCCTCCCGGAACGGAGTGTTTCCCACGCCGCCGAACACGTAGTCGGTCGAGATGTGAAACAGCGTGGCGTCGCACGCTTTGGCGGCTTCGGCCAGGTTCCGCACGGCTTCGCGGTTGATCCGGTCGGCCGTTTCGACCTCTTCTTCCGCCTTATCTACATTGGTGTAGGCGGCACAATTGACGATCGCGTCGATCCGCTCGTTTTCGACGAACCGTCGTACGGTGTTCGCATCGGTGATATCCAGGTCGGCTACGTCGGTAAAGAAATAGCGGTGTCGCGAAGCTGCACCGAGCGTGCGCATTTCGCGGCCCAACTGTCCGTCGGCACCGGTTACGAGTATGTTATGCATAGTAGTCGATTCCATAGTCGAAAAGTTCTTCGGCATCTTTGAGGCGGGGATGTGCCCGGTCTTTGGGCGAGAGGATCACCTCCTCTGCGGGGAGTTGCCAGTCGATCCCCAGGTCGGGGTCGTTCCAGGCGATCGCCCCCTCGCTTTCGGGAGCATAGAGGTTGTCGCATTTGTATTGGAAAACGGCCTCGTCGCTCAATACGGAAAAACCGTGTGCGAATCCGCGCGGTACGAAGAGCTGGCGGTGATTCTTGGCGGTCAGCTCGACGGCGACGTGTTTGCCGAACGTGGGCGATCCGCGCCGTATATCGACGGCGACGTCCAGAACCCGACCCTGAACGACCCGCACCAGTTTGGATTGGGCTGCGGCCCCCTTTTGGAAATGGAGCCCGCGCAGCACGCCCCGGCGGGATTTGGATTCGTTGTCCTGCACGAAGCGTACGGGCCAGACGGCCTGGTCGAACTGTTGCTGGGAGTAGCTTTCGAAGAAATAGCCGCGGTCGTCGCCGAAGACCTGCGGCTCGATAATAACCACGTCCTTGATCGCGGTGGCAATGACTTTCATTATTTTTGTTCGCGTTTTAATTCGTCGATTACTTTGAGCAGGTATTGTCCGTATTGGTTTTTAATCATCGGCTGTGCCAGCGCCCGCATCTTCTCCTCCGAGATCCAGCCCATGCGGTAGGCGATGCCTTCCAGACAGGCGATCTTCAGCCCCTGGCGTTTTTCGATCACCTCGACGAAAATCGAGGCCTGGGCCAGCGAGTCGTGCGTGCCCGTGTCGAGCCACGCGAAGCCGCGTCCGAGGGTCTGGACTTTCAGTTGGCTGTCTTGCAGAAAGACTTGGTTTACAGTCGTGATTTCCAGTTCGCCCCGGGCCGAAGGTTTGATCTTTTTAGCCACATCGACCACTTTGTTGGGATAGAAGTAGAGTCCCACTACGGCATAGTTGGATTTGGGATTGGCCGGCTTTTCCTCGATCGAAAGGCAGTTGCCGTTTCCGTCGAATTCCGCCACGCCGTAACGCTCCGGGTCATTCACCCAATAGCCGAACACCGTAGCCTTGCCATTGTATTCGGCCGTATGTACCGCATCGGCCAGCATCGACGTAAAACTCTGACCATAAAAAATGTTGTCCCCCAACACCAGACATACGCTGTCGTCACCGATGAACTCCTCGCCGATGAGGAATGCCTGCGCCAGTCCGTCGGGCGAAGGCTGTTCGGCATATTCGAACCGTACACCGTAATCCGATCCGTCGCCCAGCAGACGCCGGAAAGCCGGAAGGTCGGCCGGCGTGGAGATGATGAGAATATCGCGTATTCCGGCCAGCATCAGGACGGAGATGGGGTAGTAAACCATCGGTTTGTCGTAGATCGGGAGCAGTTGTTTGCTAACACCCTTGGTGATCGGGTATAAACGGGTGCCGGAGCCTCCGGCCAGTACGATTCCTTTCATGGTTATTGAGGATAGTGATGATTTATGTTTTATGCGGGCTGCACTTTGTCGAAGCGTTCGAATTCGGAGTTTTTCGATTTGAATTCCGGGACGATCTTTTTCATCAGGCAGACCGTATCCGGGACGTTTACCATTCTTGCGAATTGCTCGAGCTGCCCGGTCGCAGCGCAGGCTTCGGCGTAGTCGTATTCGCGCACTTTGGCGATACGTATCCGGTCGTGTGTCGTGGGGATCGTATTTTCGGTGTTCGAGAGTACCTCCTCGTACAGTTTTTCACCCGGACGCAGTCCCGTGTATTCGATCTTGATCTCTTCGCCGGGTTCGTATCCGGCCAGTTCGATCATGCGTTTGGCCAGGTCGGCGATTTTCACCGATTTACCCATATCGAAAACGCAGATTTGATTGCCTGTGGAGATCGTTGCGGCTTCCATGACCAGCTGGCAGGCCTCGGGAATGGTCATGAAATAGCGAATGATGCGCTTATCCGTCACGGTGACGGGGCCGCCCCCCGCGATCTGGCGGCGGAACAGGGGCACCACGGAACCGTTGGAGCCAAGCACATTGCCGAAGCGCACCGCGGCGAACTCCGTCTCTCCACCGTTTAAGGATTGCAGCACCTGTTCGCACAGGCACTTTGTTGCCCCCATAACGTTTGTCGGGTTCACGGCCTTGTCCGTTGATATCAGCACGAACTTTTCCGCGCCGAACTCACGCGCGGTACAGGCGGCGTTATATGTGCCGAAAACGTTATTCTTTATGGCTTCGCCGGGGCAGTCCTCCATAAGCGGAACGTGCTTATGCGCCGCCGCGTGCAGCACAAGCTGCGGACGGTATTTTGCAAATATCTGCTCCATGCGCGCCTTGTCACGCA
>OHQF01001667.1_pt1 | contig 10794 bp, 8 predicted proteins | sample 1578001 | NCBI WGS metagenome assembly OHQF01 (sample SAMEA3879538, study PRJEB24766) | human gut metagenome | biome: human-associated habitat; feature: feces | place: USA | collected 1985/1987 | reverse complement strand
ACGGAACCCGTCGACTCCGCTTCGCTTGCCGGGTCGCTATAAAAGGATTCTTGCCCAAGTAAAATTAACCATGATTTAACAAGAACACGAGTCGATATTTATAAATTTATAACATCTCAAATGCTTGTGAAATGAGTACGCCGCCATATTCGACAGGCATTCGTACATCGATATAAGTCCTGATTCTGTCATCAACCGAATTACTAACCCTAATCGAATCAAAGATGAATCGTTTATTATCATCGCTTTTGTTATTCTGTATCGCTTTCATACCGCGGACAGGCAATGCGATAACTCCTGACGAGGTTGTTCAGATTATAAAAAACAAACAGAATTACCCGAATTATGTTTTGGTGGCGGCACATCGGGGATATTGGGCCGATTATCCGGAAAACTCACAAGGGGCCTATGAAATGGCTATCGAATTGGATGTCGACATCGTCGAGATGGATGTCCGCCTCACTAAAGACGGTCAGATGGTCATTTTTCATGATGCCTGCCTGGATCGAGTGACAACCGGATACGGACGACTTCGGGATACGAACTGGTCCGAGGTGCAACAATTGTATCTGGTCATGCCGGACGGCCGCAGAACGTATGACAAAATGCTGACTTTGGAACAAGCCCTCGATTCTCTGAAAGGCAAAGCCGTAGTATCTATAGACATCAAGGAAACGGGATCGCTTTTCAACTCTCTTTTCGTCAAGATTCTGAAAATGCTGAAAACAAAGGGAATGTTGGGACAATCCATTGTCAAAGGAAAGATGCCGTTGGCTGAAATACAGAGTCTTGTTGCGCAAGCCGGTGCAACGTTGGATGATTTCATATACACTCCCATTGCATTTTCCAATACGAGGAATCTGGATCAGTACATCAAGGATTTCGTAAATTCAAAAAAGATTTACGCTTTCGAGCTGGTTTACAAACAATCCGCGGATCCGATACTCCAGTATGTTTCATTGTTGAATTCGAATCATATCTGGATCGGACAGTACTCGTTCTGGCCTGAAACCGCCGACGGAGTATTCGCTGAAAAAATCCCGCTTACCGATACCGATCCTATAACCCGGGATTACAAGTTTCAGGATCGGGATCCCGGGAATTTCCTGGATGACGGTCGGGGTGACTGGGACTGGCTCTTCTCCAAAGGTGCGAACTATGTCATTACCGACCGTAGTGAACTGATGCTCGATTACCTTACTGTAAAAGGATTACGTTCAAAATAATAGATGCCATGAAACGAACCCATATAAAATACTATTCGATTCTGTTGAGTTTTCTGTTTTCGATCGGAGCATGTTGTGTTTCCGCACAGAATGCTCTTGTGTTGAAACGCTTGTATCGCCTCGACAACGGCTCGGCACAAGAAAGCATAGGAGGTTATGACGGTACGATACATGGCACCGTATATAATCATCAGGATCGTTATGGCCACGGCGCCGGCGCCATGCAGTTCGCCGACAATGCATACATATCCATTCCGTCGCCGGTCAGTGATTTCGATTACCAGAATACCGGTTACACCGTTTCTTTTTGGACATACATCGATGAAAACCTATATAAACAATTCGGAAAAACACCTTGGAAGGACAGCGATCCGGTCGTTAGGGCTTACTATGCGTTGAATGATACCGACCATGTGATTCTCACCGGATGCCATCGTCGGGGAGATAGAATGATTCTCGACCGTTATACGTCGGATACCGATCATAAATTCAAAAACTGGGGGATATGGTTATGGGATCCCGTCAATTTCACCCAACGGCTGGGATGGTATCATATCGTACTGTCGTACGAACCTACGAGAACCTTCATCTATGTATTTTATCCCGACGGACAGATGGTCAGCAGTGCGCACTACATGGGCATTCAGAATTATTCCGTCGCAACGCATTGGGGAATCGGCAACAGTTCCGGGAAATCCTTGATTCTGGATGCTTTTTCCGTATATCAGGGCGCTGCTTCCGAAACTGATGCCCGGGATATTCATGCGAGAGAAATGTTACCGAACGGCATGTATAAAATATCGCTTGCCGCTAACAGTCAGAATTATGTTCATACCGTAGGTAATGGGACCGAAGGCAGTACACTCCTGGAGGTTTCTGGCCCTGTAAACAATCGTCATGTATACAAATGGGTAATTACGCCTGTTCCCGGGAAAGCGAATGTATATACGATCAGAATGGCGTATGAGGATCAGTATATACATCTGGCCGGACATCAGGCAAGGCCGAGCACAAAAGTGGAATTGTTCGAATATCAGCCATCCTACGCCGCCTACTATGAATGGTTCATCGACTCTTCCGGAGACGGATTCTTCTACATCAGATCGAATGCCGACCGGTCGAAATACCTGCATACATTATCGCACTCTTCAGCGAGTGGTGCCAGACTGGAGATTCAGGAATATTCGGAACAGCATGCCCGAACCTATAAATGGAAATTGCATCTGTTGAAAACGAAATACGAGATCGACGAGAAGAGCGTAGCGATAGATTCCCCGTACGAAGTCATTCTCTCCGATAATACGTTCCTCGGAATGATGCCCGATACTCCTATCCAGGGTGCCGAAACGACACTGCGGACAAACAGAGGTCCTTATCCCTCCTTGTTGACATACTGGTGGTTCTTGCCGGGAAAGGATGACAGCTACAAAATATACAATGCTTCGCACATGTCTTATGACCTGCATCCTAAAACCCGGACAATTGCAGCGGGAACGGAAGTGCAGGCATTGAAATACGAGTCGGCATTCGACAAATATTTTAGTTATGTATTGGAAAAGCCCAACAAATACGGTCGGCGTTTTTATTTCAAACAGGCCCTGAATCAGGATCTGCTGGTTACGGCAAACGGAACGGCTTCCGGAGACAAACTTTATCTGCAGGAAAACGGTGCCGGAAAATTCAATCAGTGGGCTTTGTTCAAAAGCTACAAACCCGGGGCGAACAAAGAACTTTACGACCTGCAACCCGGAATTTACCGTATAGCGACTCTTGCGGACTCCAAAAAGGCCGTAACCACACGTGGTAACTCCTGGGTGACGACCTCCGATATTCTCATCGGATCCACGGCGAGCTCCATGTATACATCGTATTATTGGATCGTGGATTACGAGCGGGATTCAAACGGAAATCCAGTACTCGATGGGACATATACGATTCAAATGTTCGCCACCGACAAATTATACTGGCATACGAAATCCCATACGCTGGGTAATTCCGCAAGACTGGAACTTTATCATCTGGATCGGGATCATCTGGATGTGCAGAAATGGTTCATAAAGCCGACAAGAGCCGGCGACGGTTCTTATTTTATCCAATGTGCCGGAAATCCAGCTTTTTATGTCCATCTGGCAAATCACTCTTCAGAGAGTAATACGCAGTTGGAATTATGGCCCTACGATTCCGCCCATGCAGAGACATTCAAATGGAGTTTTCAGCCTGTTTCGATTATTGCTCCATTTGCTACCGACATACAAAAAGTAGCGTCACAAAAAGATAAAACCAAATATCTGCATGTGAAGGGGCGCACCGTTTCGGATGCACAGCCTCTCGAAATATGGCCGTATCAAACCGGCCATGATCCTTTCTATCAGTGGCGGTTTGTAAAAAACGAAGACAATACTTATTTTATTCAAAATGTGGCGTCGAAACTTTACATGCATCCCAAAGGCCATTCGACCCAAAATGGAACGCGACTCGAACAATTGAAATACGATGCTTCATATGCTCCGTATTACAAATGGATTGTCACTCCGGGTTCACAGGCGAACTCATATAAAATCGTAAATGTGGCCGATCCTACGAAAATAGTGCATTTGTCTGGACATACGGCGGCGGAAGGCAATGATGTCGAAATCCTGTTGTTCAACAAGGGCTATGAGAATACTTATGAATGGGTGCTGGAAGCGCCCTTTGAGTCTGAAAACACTGATTCCACCGAATAAAAACCAATAATAAATCACCTCTGCATATTACGGCAGAGGTGATTTATTTGTGCGCAAAGGATTGGAACGGCGGAAAATTCATCGTTTTTTTATCCCCGGCAAAAAGAAAATTTCGTAACAAAACCCTGTTCGGCGATATATCAGAGTCACAGTTCAAGATGGAATCCGATCTGCCAACGGTCGTAGCCGTCGGAGATTACTCGTGTGTCGTGCAGATCGTATGCGTTGTATGAAACATTTGCCTGCACTTTAAGATTGCAACCAATGATATAGTGCGTGGCGTCTAGCGGCGTATGGTGCCAGTAGCCGGACAAAGGCGGTATTCGCCGTTGGAGAAGAATGTCAAGTTGCACAGGACGACCTGCTATTTCTTGTTGAAGAAGTAGCCGGTCTGCACGTTGAAACTCTACCCGTATAGGCAGCCGGCACCGTTTTTCAGTTCAAAATCAATTCTGATTATTTCGGGTCGTAATCGTAAACCAGAATTACGGACGCTTCCTCCCGAGAACCCGATTTTTTTCGGAAAGTGAGGGCTGAATGCCGGAGTGTCGGCCGCGGTTTCCTGCGGGACAAGAAAATCTATGCAGACGAAACATTCGGGAAACACCCGATTAGGATCCGATTGTCTGCCGAAAAAGAACATTTCTTACCATAAAATAAAAGTTCAAGATTTATCGGAAATGCTCATCCGGAAGGACGTTGTGACGGTCAACTTTCGTAACCAAATTTTGATTATAGTCGTGCGAAATCTCAATTATCTATCTGTGTAATTTTCGTTTTTTTCGCCGCTGTATTCGGCGTTGTTGTTCTTCATAAGCCTGCGTGTCGGCCATATCCAATATTGTATCGACGATTCCCGAAATGGGATTTGCCGTGTGACTCCGTTGTTCTTGTCGCTGTTCCGAACGTCGTTCTGCGACCTGCCGCATCCCTTTCGGCGCCGGATATAACTCGTCGAAAGCGTTTGCCGAGAACTCTTTCCCCAGCAGCGACCCGTTGGCGACGATACCCGTGTTGTGGTCGATAAACGTTACGCCGTAAATTCTGCCTACCGGATTGATCCGGAAGATAGCATCGATATTGTCGGCCTTGAGCAGCCGCCGGAACTCGTCCCGCGTATTATGCGGGCTCATGGCATCCCGGACGCATTGCCGCAAGCGGTCGAGTGCACCTTCTTCTTTCAGTTGGCATTTCGATTTCTCGTAGTATTTCTGTAAAGCCCGATAACCTACGTCCCTGCCGATCTTGCTCGACTTGAACGGCGTGCCGACGCCATAACCGTCGTCGGTCATGGCACCGTAGACGATGCCGGCATAACTTCGCCCATCGATGGTTCCTGTGCGTTCCTCAATGGAGACATTGAACTGCTCCAGCAGCGTGCGCAACTCCCCGTAGGAGGAACATTTGTAATTGCGCAGACACGACCGCACGACGGACGAGACCTGCTGCTTGACATTCCCCTCGGGATAATTCACTTTCCGCAGGCCTTCCCTGTCCGTCTGTTCCTGCCCCTTGATACTCGGATGCAGATTATATTTCCGTTCTAATTCCCGCAATACGGACATGGAACGGTCGTATTCATGCGAGTCGCTGATCTTACGGCCGTTCTCATCGATGCGCAACGATACGATATGGAGGTGATGCCTGTCGATATCCTTATGTTTGAAGACAATGTAGGGCTGATCTCCGTAGCCCATTTTCTGCATGTATTCATTTGCGATTTCCCGGAGCTGTTCGTCGGTCAGTCTATCTTCCGGAGAAGGGTTCAGCGAGACATGGAATACCGTATTGGTCGTCCTGCGGTTGGCTTCGAGGTACGGCCGGAAACTCTCCATGCAGGCGTCGACATCCATTCGCCCGTGTTTGTCGAACGGTTCGAGCATCTTCTGCCAATAGAGGATTTCGGCTTCATCCTTATCTACTTTCTCCTTGTTGTAGTACAGAGCTCCTCCGGGCGAGGAGCCCGATCTTATATTCGCAACCATTCCTTAGCTTGTTTTGCAAGGTTCAGAATTTCGATACTCAGGGCTTTCAACTCACGAGTCCGCTGCTCCAACATAGCGATTTGATGCGGGATTGCAATGTTGGAAAAGTGCGCATTGACGGCTTTTACAACCTGATTATAGTTGTTTCCCAGCTTCTGAAACTGGAAATAAAAGTCGTTCAGCCGCGCGACGAACTGCATCCTCGAAGGGTCGCGTTTGATGACGATGAACTCCTCCTCGAAGATGCGTTTGACGATAAACCGGCTGCGGTTATGTTCCAATCCAGCTTTGTAAAGCAGTTCGTTGAAGCGAATGTTCTGCTCTTCATTAAGCCGGAAAGAGTACTTATGACTCGGCGTTGGGGGCTTCTTTCCGGTCTTGTCGGTCAGTTTTCGGTTGGTATCCATAGTTTCGGGTTAAAAGGCGTTCGACTCGGGAGAACGCCCGGCCTCGCAGAGCGAGCGTTTTTGTCGGACAAACCGAAGGTTGTCGGACAAAAACACAGCTCGCTCCCATCTGGCGATGGGAAAAATCCGCGCCGGAGAATCTCTGCCTGAAGTTTTCAGAATTCCCCGATACAGCTTCCGAGGGTGGGGCTGTTCCCGCTGCAATATTACAACCGTCGGGCGCCGAAAAAAAGCCCGCCGAACGGACTGGAGCGGACAGTGGCGGACATCGGGACGGAAGCGTTTTACCCTGTTGTATATTGCGGCAGGAATAAAAGAAAGCGTTTGTGAGCCATGAAATTGAATCACCCTAAAAGGATATCGTGTCGGCGCGACGGAGATTGTTCCGGGACGAAATTCGTCGTTAAAATTGCTCTTTCCCTCTTTCGGAATAAAGGATATCCACAAAATATGAATTTCTGAAAGAGTGCATTTCTGAATGCAGCAAAAATGCAAAATTCGATAGAATGGCTATCCTAAAACGCGAGTTGTCGAACTTTTTAAATACCGTATTATGAACATCACCCCTGTAAGCATTGCCGTCTGCAATCAGAAAGGCGGCGTCGGAAATCAACCTTCACGGTACTGCTCGCCAGTTACCTGCATTACACTTTGAAGCATGACGTGCTTGTCGTAGACTGCGACTATCAGAGTTCAGATATGCGTGCTGTGGAGCAAACGCCCGTTGGGTGCCGTCCGGGGCGCAGAAAGCCTCCTTTTCCGACGGTAGCGTTCAGCAAAATGCCGGGGATGGAAATCCGCAAGGCTCGCCCCTCGGGCGATTCGCATGGCCTTGCGGATTTCCATCTCCGGCGTTTAATTCCCTGCCGGCGGAAAGAGATTACAAGGATATATCAGACTTTTTTGTTTTGAAGGGCGAGACGATATATGCTGTTCTCACATGGCTCCGTATCGTTTTTCCCAACTGTCTGCTATTTCTATACAGCCATGAATTTATCCGCCAGTTTCTCCTTGAGCATCTCCACTTCCCGGTCGATCATCGGCAGGGTCACCTTCGCATAGGTCTGCGTCGTGGTGATGCGTTTATGTCCCAGCATCTTCGAGAGCGTTTCCAGCGACACACCGTTCATCAGGCAGACCGTCGTGGCGTAGGTATGGCGCCCGACATGGAAGGTCAGTTTCTTGTCGATGCCGCATAAGGCGGCGATGCGCTTCAGGGAGCGGTCCACCGTATTCAGATGCGGCATGAAAGAAAAGACGCGCTCCGCACCATCGTCCCGGCAGCGTTCCAGAATGGACAGGGCCGCAGGCAGCAGTTTGACGACATACTGCGTGTCCGTCTTGCAGCGGTTGCCTGTAACCCACCAGTCGCCGTGCGCATCCTGTTCGAACTGTTTCCAAGCAAGGGATTTCATATCCGCGTAGCAGATACCCGTAAAACAGGAGAAGAGGAACAGGTCGCGGATGAGGCGCTGTTTCTTCGTGCGGAGCGCGGCGTGCTGGAGCGAGAGGAGCTCTTCCTCGTTCAGGAAGGCACGCTCCGGCGTGGGTTCGTTGTAACGGTACGAGGCGAACGGATTGCGGGATATGATCCCGTCGTTGAAGGAGACCTTGACCACATTGATCAGGCAGTCCAGATAACGGCAGATGCTCGTAAGCTTGAGATTGCATTCCGTTTTCAGGTAAACATGGAACTGTTCGATGAACGACTGTTCCAGTTCGGCAAGGGCGATGTCGTTCACACGGTATTTCGCCGTAAGGAATGCCTGCAGGTGTTTCATCGTCGCAAGATAGCGGTACCATGTGTTTTTCGAGCGGTCGACGCCGATACGCCCGTGCAGATCCTCCGTGAAACTGCGGAAAGTCTCCAGCAGGGTGCGGTAACGTTTCCCGAACCCCAGCCATGCGTTCTTGACCTTCTCGGCCGTCACATAGCTTTCCCGGTAGCGGATATCCCGATAATGACGGTCGATTTGAGAGCGGATATCGTCCAGATACCGGTTGATACGGTCCGCTTCGAGGCTTCGGCCCTTGGCATGGCCGCCGCGGACTTCCCACAAACGCTCCGGAACCGTGAGCTTCGCACTGAACTGCGAAATCGTGCCGTTGACCGTGATGCGGCCCATGACAGGAACCGCCGACTGTGTTTTTTCCTTGTTCCTTTTCAGGTAGAACAGAACCTTGAACGTGCTGCGCATAAACTCTGCTTTTTAAGGGGTATAAAACTAATTTCAGCAGAGTCTCCGATCAAGATGAACGGAAATGCAATAGACGGAAAATCACCGTTTTATGAAATGAGAAGCATTTCCGAACGAGGTAATGTTTTGGAAACCGAACCCTCGTTCGACGATGCCGTCGGCTGGCCATTCGAAAGCTTCTACAGGGCGAACCGAAGCGAAAAACAGCCTGATTGTCAATACTACTGCGCTTATTTGCCGGTTTTGGGGATTTGTTGTACTTTTGGTGGCAAAAGTAACATTTTTCCCGATTAGGAACTATATTTGAAGAAGCAAAGCCACTATCTAAAGCACAAGGTTATGGAAAAAAGGAAACACACGCTGGTCGAGAATGCCGACGAAAAGCGCTACGAATTCGACCTGGGCGACGACATCGCCATCATCGAATACATCAAAACCCAGGGATTCATTATCCTGACACACACCGAAGTCCCTGAAAAATACGAAGGGCAGGGCATCGGCGCCGAGCTGGTGCACGACGTACTGGAGGATCTGCGCGCCAAGAAAATACAAATGATCCCCCAGTGCCCCTTCGTCGCCCAATATATCCGCCGCCATCCCGAATGGGTGGACGTGGTACTGAAAGAAATACCCGCCAAATAAACAGGAAACCCGCCTCCCGGCGGGTTTCCTGTTACGGTATCACAAGCATTCAGAAATCGTCCGTGCGGAACGGCACGACCGGTAGACCCCGGATGTTGGCCAGGTTGCCGGGCATGAAATCGCGGAACCCGTACCGCACGGCAACCGGGCGGACAACCTCCTTCGACGAGATGACCAGCAGCAGTTTACGCCTGTCCACCGCCACGTCGGCAGGATGGAATACCCGGTCGGGGCCGCACACTTCGAACCCGCGGATATCCTCCATGCGGCTGAACCCCTCTTCGGTATGAGACAAGGCAACGTAAGCCTTGCCGTCGCGAATCTCGATCGACCTGAACCGCGGGCTTTCGCAGGCGATATCGGAGAAACCGTAGGTCTTGTTGAGTGCCATGAAGGCCAGTCTGTGCCCTACGTCGCGTTTATTCTTGGGGTGGACATTGGTTGCCTCGTAGGGTTCCACCAGGTCGTTCGTGCAAATCACGCTGCTGTTGGGGATGAGTTCCCGTGCCTCCCACTGCGCTTCGCGCAGATAGGGGCCGTTGCCGCTGCCATAGGCGAAGGGGGCGACCTCGACGTAATAGAACGGGATATCGCCCTGCTTCCAGAGCGAACGCCACAGCCCTACCATGTTGGAAAGGCGGACAGCATAGTCCTTATACTGGTTTACGTTCGATTCGCCCTGATACCACAGGAAGCCGCGGACGGTATACCCCGCCACGGGGTGTAACATGGCATTGTACATCACCATCGGGCGCAGCCAGTGGGTCGTGGCCTCGATGCCTTTTTCCGTCAGGTCGATATCGGGATAGGTTTCCAGTATCTCGCGGTTCGTCCAGCCCTCGACGCGGGTTCCGCCCCACGTGCAGTCGACAATGCCGACAGGCACGTCCAGCACGTCGCTGAGCAGTTCGGCAAAGAAATAACCCGTGGCGGTGAAATCGGGCGCGGTCTCCACCGTACATGGCCTCCATTTCCCCGGAACCCGCTCCTGAGGCATATAGGCCGCCATGAGGGGTATTTTCACGTAGCGGAGCCTGTCGCGCATACTCCCCGCACGGGCTATGATCTCGTTGGCCCCGGCGATGGGACAGTTATTGAACCCGCGGAGCGGCATCTCCATATTGCTCTGCCCGCCGGCGAACCAGACTTCGCCGATCAGCACGTTGTCGAGCACGACCCTATCGCCGCTAATGATCGTCACCTGCTGCGGCTCGTAACTGCCGGCCGGGGTGTTCACCAGGGCAGACCAACGGCCGTCGGCATCGCTTCGCACGGTGCATTCGGCACCCCACGAGGTCTCGATCCGCACCGTGGCCCGGGGATCGGCCCAGCCCCAGAGGCGGCATTGGGCATTTTGCTGGAGCACCATGTCGCTGCCGATGATCTCGGGCAGTTCGACCTTGGCCGCGGCACCCCATGCGGCGGCAAGGCAAATAAGGGACAAAATGAGTTTCTTCATATCGGGCAGGTATCAATTTCCCGCAAATTTACATTTTTTCCGGCAACCGGGAATACCCCGCGCGCATAAAAACGACCCGGCTGTTAATATAGGTATCGAATTTTTTCGAAAATTCCTGTCCGGAAATTTGATTTATTTTATAAACTATTTTATA
>OHQF01001655.1_pt1 | contig 10853 bp, 5 predicted proteins | sample 1578001 | NCBI WGS metagenome assembly OHQF01 (sample SAMEA3879538, study PRJEB24766) | human gut metagenome | biome: human-associated habitat; feature: feces | place: USA | collected 1985/1987 | reverse complement strand
AGCCTTCTGAACACCAGAACGAAGAATAACAAGAAAACGACGGTAGCTTCTCCTATTTTGAACATCCAATCTTGGGAGGTGTTTAACCAGGTTACAATTCCTATTCGCAGAATATTCGCACCGGCTATAATCCAGACGGTGCCGGCTGTGATAAGTAAGATTTGTCTGTTAACTCCGTATTTCATTGGCTTTTTTATTGTAATAAACGGTTTGACCGTCCGTTTTGTTGACTCACTTCTTGTAGAAAGTCGTAATTAATAAAGAAATTCCGGTTAAAACGACTCCGGTACCGATAACTCCGTGCCAACCATACAGTTGCCAAAAGCTGCCCGCCAGAAATGTTCCCATTGAACCGCCAATAAAGTAAGTAGTCATGAAAACTGTATTGATACGGTTCGAAGCGCGCGGGTCTAGTTCGAAGATACTTGTTTGGTTGCTAAGTTGGATGCATTGCATCCCTATGTCAATGATGATGATTCCGGCAATGATACCAATAAAAGTGTTTTCACCGATGAAGAACAGTACCCAGGCAAAGAGAATCAATCCGCAACCGATAAAGTTAAAGCGGCGTACACCTACTTGCTTTACGTATCTTCCTACGAAAGAAGCAGTCAATGCTCCGGCCACTCCGCAAAGTCCTAGCATACCGATTACGTCGCTGTTGGCGAAGAACGGGGCTTGTCCCATTTTAAAAGCCAGACAGGACCACATGGCGAGGAGGGAACCGAAATTCAGTGCCGCCCGGATCGAATAAATGCGCAGTTGCGGGTATTCTTTCACTAAGGCTAACAGAGATTTCATCAGGCCGCTATACTTTCCCTGAAAGTTGGTCTGAATGTCAGGAAGGACTTTTAATACAACGATTGCGCAGATAAACATCATGCCTGCAGCGATGTGATACATTTCCCGCCAGCCAATCAGTTCACCGATAAATCCGCTGACGACACGTGAAGCCAGAATGCCGGTCAATAGTCCTGATAAGACAATCCCTACATTTCTGCCTTTATTTTCCGGACGGGAGAACTGGGCGGCTATCGGAATGAATATTTGTGGAATCATCGAACAAACTCCCGTGAGGAATGAAGCGATAAGTATCAAATGAAAATTGTGCGTCAGGGCGATAGTCAATAGAGAGAATATCAGAACGGTGAAGTTGACCAGGATGATTTTCTTACGCTGATATAAATCTCCCAGAGGGGTGATAAACAACAATCCTGCCGCATAGCCTATTTGCGTGACCATGGCAATCAGGTTAGTTCTGAACTCTGATATGCCAAGTTCATGGCGTATCATATTTAATAGAGGTTGAATATAATAGATGTTAGCTACCGAGACACCGGCCACAATAGCAAGTGTCCAGAGGATAGATGCCGGTAGTCCACCGTTTTCTTTTAATGGCTGTTTCATGCGGCAAAGATAATAAAATAAGATGTTTATTCGATGAAGAAAGTGGTGGAAACTGTGTTACCTTCTCCGTCTACTGCCGTCAGGGAATGTTTGCCGGGAGCAGGTTGCAGGGAAATTTTGTGGAAATCCTGTGTCTGTGTCTGATAGGTGTCGTCGAGATGCCAGAAGATAGTGGCATTGGGATTGCTGTGTGCCAGTTCCACCGTGATAAAGCCTTTGCTGCCGTCCAATTGCTTGGGCAGCTTGATGTGGGCGTTCATCGGAGGGTAGATGAACTGCATGGGTTGGAAAGAATCTTCTCCGCAGCCGGCTTTGAAAGGTGGCAGCGGTTTATATTCCGGATGATGCTGTTTATAGTACCATTCCCATACGGGCGGCAGGGCAAACCATGATTTCTGAATGGTAGGTTCCGTGTTTGCACAGTTTTCATAGATGCGGTGGCTTTCGTCGGCGGATAGTGTGACGAGATGATGGTAAGGACAAGCCTCTGTCCGTAATCCGACGGGAAGGATCAGTACGGTGTCGGTTTCTTCACAGAAACGTCCTTTCAGATGACCGGATTGACGGCATATCTCTGCATCAACAAAAATTCCTGTGGGACGTTCGAACCAGGGTGAAGATGGGAGATAATTGAATATATCGAATAATACGGGACCGGCCGTTTGTGCACCGACCAATCCGGGTTTTCCCTCTCCGGTTGCATTTCCTACCCATACGCCTACTGCATAGCGGGGAGTTACGCCAACGGCCCAGGCGTCACGGAATCCGTAGCTGGTTCCGGTCTTCCATGCGATAGCCTGCATCGAGGGGATTGATTTCCAGTCAATTTCTTCAGGGCGGTTGACTTCTGTTAAGGCGGAAAGGGTGAGCCAGGCCGCTCCTGCCGAAATGACTCCTTCTGAAATAACTCCTTCTAATATATCCTTTCTCGAAGTTGTTTTTCTTGAAATGGTCTTTCCTGAAGTAACTTTTCTTGAACCATCTCTTTCCGAAACTGTCTTTTCTTCTGTTCCCAGTAGTATCTGCACTTCCTTTTCTTGGGGAAGGTCGTTGGAATGACTGTTGGAGAGGATTCGTCCCATTTGTGCATAAGCATTCGTCACATCCCATAAAGTAGCTTCGGCACCTCCTAAAATGAGTGATAATCCATAATGGGAGGCTGATCGGTTGATAGTCTTGAACCCCATTTGTTGCAGCATGTGATGAAATTTGGGTACTCCATATCTTTGTAACATGGTGACAGCCGGGATATTCAATGAGCGGGCAAGAGCTTCGGAAGCGGGGACGGCTCCTTCAAACTGCAGGCTGAAGTTTTGTGGAGTAAAGCCATTGATATTAACGGGTACGTCCGGTAACAGCATTTGCGGTAATAGACTTCCCTCCTGTAGCATGGCACCATAGAGAAAGGGTTTTAAAATACTGCCTGTACTTCTGGGAGCTTGAATCACGTCTACTTGATTCCCCCCTTGCTTACGGTCGAAATGTACATTTCCGCAGTATGCTACCACTTGATTGGTGGGAATGTCTATAATTAGGATAGCCAGGTTACGGATATCACTTCGATTAAATTCATTGCTCCACCGTTCCGCCAAACTCTCTATATGGGTTTGTATTCCTTTATCGATGGTTGAGCGGGTATATAATCCGTTTCTTTCTTGATAAAAGCGGGTAACCAGGTGGGGGGCTATTTGAGGAAGAGGCTGTGGTTCGTCGGGTAACGGTTCGCTGATAGCCAATTCATAGGTGGACGCATCAATAATCTCTTCTTCAAAAAGTTGTTTTAATAAACGGTTGCGTTTGGAAAGTAGTGTTTTTCGTCCTTTGGATAGATGAATCATGGCGGGGGCATTGGGCAGGACGGCCAGCATGGCTGATTCCGCCCATGATAAATCTTCGGCAGAATGACCGAAGTAGCGCCAGGCAGCAGCATCCAGTCCTACTACATTTCCTCCAAATGGTGCATGAGAGACATACATGGATAAGATTTCCTCTTTGGAAGTCCGAAACTCCAAACGGGTAGCCCAGATCATTTCGATGACTTTCTCTCCGATAGTTCTGGGTTTGTTTCGGGCGAGACGAATGGTCTGCATAGTAAGGGTACTGCCTCCGCTTACAACACGTTTATTCTTTAAATTCTGATAGAGTGCTCTTCCGGTAGATAGCGGATTAACTCCCCAATGGTGGTAAAAGTGTTTATCTTCAAAGGTAATAAGACATTGCTTGATTTTTTCAGGTGTTGTCTTTCGGGGAGGAAACCGCCATTGACCATCCGAAGCGATACGTGCTCCCAGTAATTCTTCGTTTCGATCAGTCACAACGGTGGAGTAGGGTACATGAAACAGTTGCCGGGGAAGGCAAAAGATGTATCCTATCATCAAAAGAGCAATGCTTATTGTCATTACTTTCTTAGTAACAGATAATCGTTTGAAGAATTTATATATAGGATTCATTTAAATGTTAAGAGCTAAGAGACATATCTTTGTGACAAATAATTAGGCACGGATTACACGGATTACGCATTTTTGGTTAACGAGTAGAACCGTGTAATCCGTGCCTGAAATTTATCGACTGACAGTTGTTCTTCCCGCTTTGCTGCGTGCCTGTACATTTACATCATACATTGCTTCACATTGAACGGCAGGAAGAATAAAGTTACCTGCATAAGTCGCTTGCAGTCTGACAGTGAATACTTTTGTTTCACCACGACGCAAATTGAAATAAGTTAATACCCTGTTATCGCGTATATCCAGATAATTATATTTGCTGACGGATTTACCGGAACCGTCGGCTGCTCCGCTTTCCGTTTCGGGGGCAACCATTCTTTCGTTATATATTTCCCAGCCGGACGGTATGATATGCGTCAGTGCCAGATTGGTGTAATCGGAAGTTCCGCTAATATTGGATATGGAGGTGATAGCCATAAAGTCAGTTCCCTGTATAATATCATTGACAGAGATCGGTGTACCGTTCAGGTTGGCATATCTTATATCCATGCGAAGATTGTCGCTGATGGCCGGTAATGTATCGTTCAACAACTGTGTGCGTGTGATAAGGTCAACGCTAAGCGCTCCTTTTCCTTGATTTTTCACAGCAATCATACCGGATTTGGGAGTGGTGGCGATTTCCTTTTCAAACACAGCTTTAGCCGATTTCACGGCAGGCTGTTGTTTGTCGTTCCATGTCCATACGAAATCCAATGTGCCTGACAGCTTTTCAGCCAGACGTCCCATTGCCATAAGAGCAAAAGCGGTGGATTGTGTACTGAACCACTCCTCTTGTGACAGATTCTTTGAAACGACTTTTGCCTGCTGCAAAGCATCCCGTTCCCGGTTCATCAGGATCAGTGTTTCCAGAATCATAGCTTCATCACGGTCGGAGGAACCGTAAATCTGATTCATGGAAGAGTAGGGGCTTACTGTTGTTTCCGCATTATACACCAGTTCTTCAGCCGGTTTCATCTTTCCGGTCAGTACATAGGTTGCTGCCAGTCTCCATTTAGCCTGAATGGATAATCCTGCCTGTTCTTTCATCCGGTTCATGGCCCCATATTCCGGTGCTCCTGCCAATGCAAGCGTATATAAACGGAAAGCCTGTTGCAATTCCGACTGCCATTGTTGCCAGCCGCTTGCATCCTGCGGCATCCGCCAGTTCTGTGCGGCGGCACGTTGGAAACGCTTCCACTTGTTCAGTACATTCGAATGAACGGCGTATCCTTTTTCTTGTGCCAGTGTCAGGAACATTCCTGCATAAGAACTGATCCATTCGTCGGCAACAGCATTTCCCGGCCAATATACAAATCCGCCATTGGGGAGTTGACGACCATAAATCTGCCGGATAGCTTCCTGTACATTTGTCTTTATCTTTTCGGCTTCTATCTTATCTATTGTTTTGAATTGGCCGACAAACAGAAGAGGCAAAGCCTTGGAAGTCAACTGTTCTGTACAATGATGCTGATAGTTGTATAAGAAGTCGAACCGGCGGCTGATATCAACCGAAGGTATGCGTGATACTTCCAGCTTTATCTGGTTATTTGCAGAAGAACTGCTTAGATTGTATGAAAGTTCTTTGCTTTGTCCGGCTTCTACCCATTGGCTGTTGCGCAGGGTTACTACCGGATTCGGGTTGCGTACTTCTATTTCAATGGTTTCTTTAGTTTGTTGTCCGCCACCATTGGCTGTCAGATGGATGGTAGCCTTTCCTGTTTTACTACCTGTTTTTAAAGTAAAGAACACAAGTTGGTCACCCGGTTGGCTAAATTTGAGCGACTGTTGGTTAGCTCCTACAATCTGTACTCCTCCACCGGACGTTTGAAGTGATATGGTTACATTCTTCACTTGATTTTCCATCGCAAAGATATTTACCGGAACGGTGATTTCTTCCTGAATACTAAGCACACGGGGCAAGGTGGACAACATCATTAACGGAGTCCGTACGAAAGCCGTTTTTTCCGCATTGCCGTACGCTCCCTCTTGTCCGGCAACCACCATGGCACGTACCGAACCTACATACATCGGAAGTTTCAGCGTATGCGTCTGGCTCTTACCTTTTCCCAGATAGAAAGGACCTATAAACTTGACTACCGGTTTGAAGCGGTTTGCTTTTGCATCGGCAGGTTTTAATGTGGCGTCTCCACCCGTACTGAAAAGTGAACTGTAACTTCCGGCGGAAGCTCCCAATACATTATCATACATATCCCATGTCCGGATGCCGAGTGCTTCGCGTGAATAGAAATCATTCCATGGGTCCGGGGTTTTGAAATTGGTAAGATCCAGCAAACCGTCGTCTACAATAGCTAATGTATAAGTCATCGGTTTTCCGGTCTTTTCGCTGACGGTTACATTGAAGTTGGTTTCCGGGCGTAACACTTCCGGCATCTGTATCTGCGGTTGCAACACCGTCTGACTGTTAGTCACGAATACCGGAACGACGCCATACATACGGATAGGCAGGTCATTGACTGTTTGCGCGTGAGGCTGTAACAGACTGATATGCAGATATACATTCGGAGTCATCTCCGGTGTAATCTTGAATGTATATTTCGTATCTCCTCCGTTGGAAACCTCTATCCATTCTTGTCGTAATACGGTAGAACCGTTTTCTATGGATACCAGTGCACGTCCTCCCGCTGCTGCAGGAATGATTGCTGTGGCTGTTTCTCCTATTTCATAAGAATCTTTGTTCAGCGAGAAAGCAAGCATCTTGATACCGCTGGGATCAGTCTTGCTCGAACGTCCCCGCCATTCCGGCCAGTCAACATAAACTGTACCTCCGGTGGCATGTCCACTCTCTTTATCTTTCACGTAAACCAGGTAGCGTCCCCATGACGGATAATCAATACGGAATTTGAAAGATGCTTTTCCGCCTCTTGTCTGTAAATTGCCGCTGGCAACAGGAGTGATGGAACTATTGTTGATATACGTTCCGAAAGATTCACCGCTGTTTTCCCACCACCAACTCCAGCCGATGCGGTATATTTTGTATTCCAGATTAGAACTGTTCACTAACTGTCCCTGCGTGTTTACAGTTACAATATCGAATACATGATCTTTGTCAGTTTCAATATATTTCCCTTTTGGCTGGTTCAGATTGATACCGACATAAGAGGTGAATGGTGAGAATGGAATTGTTTGAGTGTAGATGCTGGCATCTCCTCCCGGTTCGAACACGCGGGTGGTGAAAGTGGCGTTCAGCATACCCGGTGCTTCCGTTGCGGTCGGAACTTTCAGCGTGACATTTGCTTTTCCTTCTGCATCCAGTGTGCCGTCAAATATATCTGTTTTGATAGTCGTGAAATCCGTAGCCGGATTGTTAAAGATATATTGTCCGTAATTCTTGAACTGTGTATTCACTTTCGATAAAGACATTTCTACTTTGGCTTTCAGTTTGGAGGCAGTTGCTCCTGTCAGCCAGGTTGAAGTGAGTGGGGCATAGACATCCTTGTCCGTAGCTTGAAGTACCTTCGGCAATGCCAGATTTATTTTCAAGCGGTTGGGCTTTATGGTTTCGATACGCAGACCTTTGTGGAAGGTGGTTCCTCCCACCTTAATATACGCATTCCAAAGTCCGGTCGGGTCTGTTGCCTGTGTCGGAACGTCGAATGTATAGAATCCGTTCATTCCTTGTGTTGAAATCATTTTCGTGTAGAACTGTCCTCTCGGATTGTAAATCTCCAGTGCTACGGGGTGCTTGTCGGGGATTCTCTTTTCGCGGTCTTCCAATATAAAGGAAATGTGCAGCGTGTCTCCCGGGCGCCATACCCCTCTTTCGCCATATATAAATCCTTTCAGTCCCTTTTGAATATCTTTTCCTCCCACGTCGAATCTGCTGACGGACTGTTCTTCACCGTCCACAACGCGCACATACGCCTTTTGCTTTTCCGATTCTGCCACGATAATGAAAGGCACACCGTTCGGAGCGATTTCAACGAATCCTTCTCCATTGGTTTCTCCTTTCCCTATGGGTTGTAACTGGAAGTTATATGCTGTTACCTGTGCTTTTCCTATCGGTTTTGTATCCAAAATATTACTAATGGCAATCCACAGTTTATTCAGTGAGTTCCGTTTTACAATCATTCCCAGATTGGAAGCAAAAACGTTGCAGGCAGCTGCCCGGTCTGAATCCATATAATAAGACGGATGGCAGGGGTTGTCGCGTTCCGTCCATCGGTACACACTCCAGTCCATTGTTCCGCCATTGTAATAATAGTAGGCTTCGGGGGTATTCCAGATTGCTTCATCTTCTTCGGACAAAACACTTCCACTTACTTTGGTCAGCCCGTCGGAGGTGCTGCTGTCGGCGAATTTCATATCCTGATTCTCGCCTCCTCCACAAGGATAAGCGGAGTATTCCTGACGAAATGAAAGTATGACACGATAGATGGCACCCGGTTCCTGGTGGATTAATCCGGCAAGGTCTATCGAGTAATCTCCCCAATGATGAATGTCTTTGGAAGCATCTTTGGCAAGCCATAATGTTTTCTTGTAAACCAGTCTTCCCGAACGGCGTAGCTCATTGGCCGAGGCCAGTAAATTGGTTTGCATAAACATCAATACATTGTTCTCGAAAATGCGGATCACGCTCAAATCCACAGCGTATAGGTTGACAGCCCTGAAAGGAATAATCAGACTTTTCGAATCGGGCAGGATAGCGGCGGTAGTAGACATTTCCACTTGTGGCTTCAGACTTATTTCACTGAATGAGATCGTATGAGAAGTTCCCAATGCTTTACCTTGACAGTCTTTGACTCCTTCATGGATATTCAACGTCAGTTTGTTCTGTGTGTTTGCTTCGAAATAGATAAAAACTCTGTTCTCACTGATTTGGAAGATCGATGAGGAGATTTCCGGGATCTCAATCAGTCCTTTTAAATCTTGAGTAGTGGATAAGGGAGCGGAGAAAACAATCTCGATTCCATTTTCCGGTTGGTCGATGCGTTCGGCAGACATGAAACGGAAACAATCTTTCGCCGGTATCAGTACTTCTTCGCTTTGTTTACGGTCGATGCCGGCTGCGTTGCCGTTGGCTGTGATAGTCAAGGGGTAATCATCAGCTTCTCTGGGGATTTGTCTGATACTAAACAAATACCGGGTATGATTGTCGGTTGCGGTGACTTCCACCGGATAACTCTTTTTTCCGTCACTGGCAGTCAGCATCTTTTCTACCTCTTCCTTTTTCACTACGTCGCTGAAACGTATCTCTCCTTTAATATTTATTTCATTCGGTTGGGTAGCTGTAATCGGCAATGATTCCAGTTGCAGGGTGAAGTTACGTTCCTGTACACGGAATGAGAAGTTGAACTCTTTCAGCTTTTTGTCCACTTCGATGAAGTCTCCGAGCCGGAAAGTTCCTTCGTAAAGTGTTCCCGGTTTCAGCGCTCCTTCTTCGGGCACAAATTCAATGGTGTTGTTGACCCAATATGCTTTTCCTTTTAATGAAGGTGAGAAACTAAATGGGTTGTTTTTTAACTCATTGTTCATATCCACCATGGGTTGGTCGTGGGTCAGTTCTATACGTATGGTCGAATTTTGCGAGATGACTCCTCCCGTATACGCATTTACATACGGTGCATAATCGGCAGAAGGAATGATGTCTTTTTGAGTGCGTGTGCATGAATATAGGCCCACAGTCATCATGATAAGTAAGAATAGTCCGGTAGCACTGATGCTACGTGTAGTCTTTGTTTGTCCCATAGTGAGAAGTTTTTTATAGTTCAACAAACAAATATACAGTTTTTATGCTAAATCCTTTGTTATTCTGATTATTTTTGCAAGTTCTTAATCAATTTATTTATGGGGAAAAAGAAAGAATACAAAGAGGCCAATCGGCGATTTTTGAAAAAACTGTCTTTTCAGGAAGGTGTTTGCGCGTTGCCGTGTGGAATCTATTACAAAGTTTTGGAAACTGGCGAAAGTACGATTTCTCCGGGTGCGCGGAGTATTGTTACCGTGCATTACAAAGGAAGTCTGATTGATGGTCGGGTGTTTGATAATTCTTATGAGCGTACTTGTCCCGATGCCTTACGTCTTAGTGATGTAATAGAAGGGTGGCAGGTGGCACTTCAGAAAATGCATGTTGGTGATAAATGGATTATTTATATTCCTTATGCAATGGGATACGGTATCAAATCTTTTGATTCTATTCCTGCTTACTCGACATTGATCTTCGAAGTGGAACTGCTTGGCGTTGCATAGAACATAAAGATGAGCTATATACAATCAGATACATGGATATTTTTCTTTTAGCTTTTTCATAAAAGACTTGCTTACTTGTAAAAGTTCCTTCTCATTAAATGGAGGAAGCAATATGCAATTGTTGTCTTCAATCGAAACCAGATAGCTTATATTGATAATGTGTGACTGGCTAATCTGGATAAGATAGGGATGCAGACTCAATATCTTTTGTGAGTTTGTATTTCTTTTGAGTGCCAGGGTATGATTATTATTTAATACAGCTTCCCATAGTTTACTCTTGGAGTTATACCGGAAATAGCCAATCTGTTCTAAATGGATTAGTTGCAAGTTTCCAGTAATGGTAGTATATAAAAAGATCTTTTCTTCTTGATGTTTTTCTGTGTCGGTGTGATTGCAATTGTCAATATTCATATTCTATTTATCTTAGTATTCGATTAATCTGTTGATGATGCCAACGTCGTAGTTTTATTTTGCATCAAAAGTAACGGATTGCTTTTAGCTATAAAAATAAAAGAGGTTGTGTCAAAACGTTGGCACAACCTCTTTTATATTTTACAGTTCTGCTATATTTTCTTTTGGCTATGCTGCTTTTTCCTCATGCATTTGGCAACAAGTTGCTATATTCCAATTATATCGGGTTATAAATAGTCCCATAAACATATATTTGGCAACTGTAATGAGCCCCTTTCCTTCTTTTATCAGTTTAGCACACATTTTTTTGATATTAAAGGCTATAGCAAAGAAAGCAAAGTCCAT
>OHQF01001653.1_pt1 | contig 10863 bp, 7 predicted proteins | sample 1578001 | NCBI WGS metagenome assembly OHQF01 (sample SAMEA3879538, study PRJEB24766) | human gut metagenome | biome: human-associated habitat; feature: feces | place: USA | collected 1985/1987 | reverse complement strand
GTTGTAATTATAAACCTGAAGTGATAAAATACACAAGAATGGATAATTATATTCATGCGAAAAATTATTAAGGAGGATATTCGTGTGGTTGAACCTACAGTAAATGAAACCGAGGCTCGTAATAGACTTGTTTCTTTGTTTGATGACGGCGTTTTCACAGAAATTGACGCTTTCGCAAAATCAGCAAACGGCGATGTGGAAGCTGTTGCAGGATTCGGAACTGTCGGCGGCGCTCCTGTTTACGCATTCTCTCAGGATATCGGTGCAAACGGCGGCGCAGTCAGCGTGGCTCAGTGTTCAAAAATTAAAAAAATATATGATCTTGCCCAAAAAACAGGGTGCCCTGTTGTAGGCATTTATGATTCAAACGGCATGAGCTTGAAAGAAGGCTTTGAGGGCCTTTCGGCTTACGGCGAAATTTTAAAGGCATCCGCTTGCGTTTCCGGCGTTGTGCCTCAAATCTCAATTGTTGCAGGTGCGGCTCTCGGCACAACTGCTCTTGTTGCTAACATGGCAGATATTGTTGTTGCGGTTAAGGACGCAGATTTCTATCTCAGCACTCCTTCTGAGGTTTCCGCTCAGGATTGTGCAGAGGCAGGCACGGTTGATATCGTTGCCGATGATATGGCTTCTGCAATAGACAGTGTAAGAAATATCATCACAATGCTTCCGTCAAACAATCTCAGCGGTGCTCCCATTTTTGATTTTGAGGATTCTGCTGTTGCTGTTGATACGGGTGCTTCTGCAAGGGATATTGTTTTTGCAACCGCAGATTCCGGCAGCGTTATAGAGCTTAAAAGCGCATATGCGGATAATGCCGTAACGGCAATCGGCTCGGTAATGGGTGCAACAACCGGATTTGTCGCTTTTGATGGCGCAAACCTTTGTCCTGCCTGTGCTTATAAGGCAGAGGCTTTCGTTAAATTTTGCGATGCTTTCAATATTCCGATTGTAACATTTGTTAATGCTTCCGGCATAATCAAAGAAAAAGAAAACCAAATGCTTGTTGCGGCCACAAAGCTTACAACGGCATATGCTTCGGCAACTTGCCCCAAGCTTTCCGTTATAACCGGCCAAGCAGTGGGTGCGGCTTATATTGCTCTTGCAGGCAGAGGTTCTAATGCAGACCTTGTTTATGCTTGGGATACGGCCGTTATCTCTCCGCTTTCAACAAAAGCGGCTGTGGCTTTTCTCTTTAATGATCGCCTTGCAAACGGCGAAAGCAGAGATGCGCTTGAAAAGGAATATGAATCTGATATGGCTTCACCGTTCACTGCAGCGGCTTGCGGCGCCGTTGATGATGTTTTCGTTCCGGCTGAAACAAGAAATAAGGTTATTGCGGCTCTTGATGTGCTTGCAGGTAAAAGGGAAACCACAATTCCCAGAAAACATTCCGTTAAATAATTGGAGGATATATAAATGAAAAGATACACAATCACCGTAAACGGCACAGCTTATGATGTAACAGTTGATGAAGCAAACGGCGCTGCTCCTGCGGCAGCTCCCGTTCAGGCAGCAGCACCTGCTCCGGCAGCTAAGCCGGCAGCAACAGGCTCTGAGGGCGCTGTTAAGGTTGATGCTCCTATGCCCGGCACAATTCTTGACGTTAAGGTAAGCGTTGGCGCTTCCGTAAGTTCGGGAGAGGTTATCTGCATTCTTGAGGCTATGAAAATGGAAAACGAAATCGTTGCTCCTCAGGCAGGCACTGTTTCTTCCGTAAATGTTTCAAAGGGCGACAGTGTTGAAGCCGGCCAGGTTATCATTACAATGAATTAAGAGGTGTCAATATGGCAAAAATTGGTGTTACCGAAACCGTTCTGCGTGATGCGCATCAGTCTTTGATTGCCACTCGTATGAGAACGGATGAATTCGAGGGTATCCTTGAAAAAATGGATGATATCGGCTACCACTCTCTTGAATGTTGGGGCGGCGCAACATTTGATTCCTGCCTCCGCTTTCTTGATGAAGATCCTTGGGAAAGGCTTCGCCTCATCCGCAGAAAATGTCCCAAAACAAAGCTCCAAATGCTTTTCAGAGGTCAAAATATGCTTGGCTATCGCCATTATGCAGACGACCTTGTTGATTATTTCGTAAAAAAGAGTATCGATAACGGCATTGATATTCTTCGTATATTTGATGCGCTTAACGATGTTCGTAATTTGGAAACCGCAATAAATGCGGCAAAGAAATACGGCGGACATGTTCAGGCAGCTATTTCTTACACAACAGGCCCTGTTTTTGATGAGGCTTATTATTGCCACTATGCAAAGCAGCTTGAGGATGCAGGTGCAGATTCAATCTGCATTAAGGATATGGCAGGCTTGCTCACTCCTTACGGCACTTATAATCTTGTTAAGGCTCTTAAGGAAACAGTTAATATTCCTATTCAGCTTCATTCTCACTACACTTCCGGCCTTGCATCAATGGTTCACCTCAAAGGTATTGAGGCCGGCGTTGATGTTATAGACACGGCTATCAGCCCGCTTGCAATGGGCACATCTCACCCGGCAACGGAATCAATGGTTGCCGCTCTTCAGGGCACTGAGTATGATACGGGCCTTGATCTTAAAGCGCTTACGGAAATTCGTGATTTCTTCACTCCGCTTCGTGAAAAATATATTAAAGAGGGTCTTCTCAATCCCAAAATGCTTGGCGTTGATGCAAACACCTTGCTTTATCAGGTTCCCGGCGGAATGCTTTCAAATCTTCTTAATCAGCTCAAACAAGCCGGAAAAGAAGATAAGCTTGATGAAGTGCTTGCAGAGGTTCCCCGTGTTCGTAAAGACAGCGGTTATCCGCCGCTTGTAACCCCCACATCGCAAATTGTGGGCACTCAGTCCGTATTCAATGTTATTCTCGGCGAACGCTATAAGATGATAACAAAAGAATTTAAGGATATGGTTGCAGGTAAATACGGTAAAACGCCATGTGATATTGATCCTGAATTCAGAAAGAAAATTTGCGGCGACGAAGAGATAATCGATTGCCGCCCGGCAGATCTTCTTAAGCCTGAGCTTGATAAATTCCGCGATGAAATTAAGGAATATTATGAGCAGGAAGAGGATGTTCTTTCATATGCTCAGTTTGGCGATGTTGCAATAAAGTTCTTCCAAAAAAGAAGAGACAGGCAGTATGGCTTGGACGGTAAGCATGATGATATCGTAAATAAGGTTCATCCCGTATAATATAATTCAATAATTGCTTTAGCAACGGCAGCCGGTGGGTGTTTCCCGCCGGCTTTAAAAAGGCAAAGAATATCAGGCCTTTATTTGAGATTTGCCGTTTTTGTAAAAAATGGTAAAATATTCTTGCCTTAATGTGTAAATTTTTATTTTTTTGCCCTTGTGCGGTTGACTTTGTCAGCTTATGGGGCTATAATCAATTATAAACTTTTTATAAAAATTTTTATGGGGGTACATAAAATGAAAGTTCTTATGATTGGCGGTACAGGCCTTCTCGGTTCTGCTGCTGCACAGATCTTTGTTGATCGCGGAAATGAAATTAAAACTCTTGCTCTTCCTCCGCTTCCCGAAGGCGCTCCGTTGCCAAAGGAAATGGAAATCGTTTTCCAGGATGCAAATAAGCTTTCCGATGATGAAATGATTGAAATGATGAAGGGCTATGATATGTTCGTATTCGCTACAGGCGTAGACGAAAGAGTTGAATTCCCCGCACCTGTTTATGATGCTTATTATAAGTATAACATCGCTCCTCTTGAAAGATATCTGCCTCTTGCTAAAAAGGCAGGAATGAAGGGCGCTGTTGTTTGCGGCTCTTATTTCGCTTGGCTTGCTAAAGAGCGTCCCGATATGAAGCTCACTGAAAAGCATCCTTATATCAAAAGCCGTATTGATCAGGAGAATGTATGCGAAAAGTATTCTTCTCCCGATTTCCAGGTTGGCGTTCTTGAACTTCCTTACATCTTCGGCACACAGCCGGGCCGTAAGCCGGTTTGGGTTATCCTTATCGAGCAGCTCCAAAGATTTGAAAAAATGCCTTGCACTCTTTATTCAAAGGGCGGCACTGCAATGCTCACAGTTCGTCAGGTTGGCGAATCAATGGTTGGCGCTGCAGAGCAGGCTTACGCTGCTGCAAGCAAAGGCGAAGGCAAATTCCGTGCATACGGTATTTCTTGCTACAACTACACTTGGTCAAAGTTCCTCAAGATAGTTTATCGTGCAATGGACGGTATTCCGGATAGAAAAATCGTAGGCGTTCCGAAGTGGACCTTCCAGCTTTTCGGTCTCCATATGCGCAAGGATTATGCAAAGCGTAATGTTGATTCAGGTATTGATCCCGTAGGTCTTGCAGATATTATGGATATGAATCTCTTCATTCCCACAGATGATTGCAAAGAACTCGGCTGCACTCCCGATGATATAGAAAAGGCTATCTTCGATTCAATCGCTCTTTCAAAAGCTGCGTATGAAGGTAAGGCAAAGCTTGTTGAAATGAAAGGCGAATAATTTAATATCGCTGCAATAAGAGCAAAGGCTTGTCCTTTGCTCTTTTTTTTACTCGATTTTACCCAAATTTGTTATTAACCAAACGCATTTTGCATATTCTTAATGTATTTTTGTTTTTGATAATTGATTTGGAGGTTTTTGTTTATGAAAATAATAGAATTATTGAAAGCCTTGCTGCTCGGTATCGTAGAAGGCATAACGGAATGGCTTCCCATCAGCTCAACAGGGCATATGATTCTTGTTGATGAATTTGTTAAAATGGATGTTTCGGCTCAGTTTAAAAGTATGTTTCTTGTTGTTATTCAGCTTGGTGCCATTATGGCTGTTGTTGTGCTCTATTTTAAAAAGCTTATGCCGTTTTGGGTTGAAAATAAAAAGCTTATGCTCAGGAAAGATACTTTGAATATGTGGCTTAAAATCATTGTTTCCTGTTTGCCTGCCGCTATTGTAGGTTTGCTTTTTGATGATAAGCTTGAGGCTCTTTTTTATAATTGGCAAACTGTTGCCGCAATGCTTATAATATTTGGTGTTGTGTTTATTATTGTTGAAAAGGGAAACAAAAATAAACAGCCTAAAATAAATTCTATAAATGATTTTTCTTATAAAACGGCGCTTTTAATCGGCGTTTTTCAGCTCATTGCGGCAGTCTTTCCGGGCACTTCAAGAAGCGGAGCAACAATCGTCGGCGCTTTGCTTCTTGGTGTTTCAAGAGCAGCGGCTGCGGAATATACATTTTTCCTTGCTGTTCCTGTAATGTTCGGCGCAAGCGCTTTGAAACTTGTTAAATTCGGAATGTCTTTTTCGGCTTTTGAAATCTCTGTGCTTATGGTTGGCCTTGTTTCTGCTTTTGCAGTTTCTGTTTTTGCCATTAAGTTTTTGATGAACTATATCAAAAAACATGATTTCACCGCATTTGGGTGGTATAGAATCGCACTTGGTGCAGCAGTTATTGCTTATTTTGCGCTTGCATAGTTGTTTAAAATTCTTGCATGTAAACAGGGCAGAGTGCCTAATGTTTCCGTAATTTGTTTTTACTCACAGCTCCTGAGGTTAAAAATGTATTTCAATGTAATATATATGAAAATAATATACATGAATACTACAGTTCTTCCGTTGTGTCATATAAAATCAGATACTAAATTTATTTTCGTCATTTGTAAACAAAATGTAAATAAAAAGACAGGTTTTTTTAAATAATTATGTTGACGAACTCGTGTCTTTATGATAGAATTAGTTTGAAGATTTATAAACGGGAAAGTGTCCCCGTTTGCAAAGTGCCTTTGCGAATCTATTTATTGCTTGGCATCGGGTAACGGTCAGTGCCTGCAAGCAACGGCGCTCCTTTCGCAATGGCAGTTTTTAAGGAGGAAATTTTATGAAAACTAAGAAATCAAAAAGGCTTTTAGCAGTCTTTTTGGCAGCGGTTATGGTGCTCTCAACTTTTGCGGCAATGCCGTTCACTTCTCTTGCAAGCACTCATACCGCCGATGATCTTTATTCTTTGATTCAGCAGTTTGAAAGCAGAGTATCAAGCTGCACTTCTAAGAGTATCTACACAAATCTTGAAAAGTCATATGCCGCTTGGGATCAGGCTTACAGAACTTATGTCTGCACAGAAGCAGGCGCAGAGCTTGGCAGCCTTCCCGATATAGACACGGCATACACAAATCTTAAAACCGAAATGGATAAGATGACTGTGTGGACTCCGTTTAAGTCAACTTATAATCAAATCGATGCAGGTAAAACCACTGCCAACCTCACCGGTGGAGACGAATTTAATAATGTTCTCTACTATGGCGGTATTCAGGGCATGCCTTTCCAGGAAATCAACGGTAAGGGCGACGGCGTTTGCGTATCCGGCAACACTTGGGTAACAGCAGGTATCAGATACGGTAAAGCGGTTCTTCTTTACGATGGCGAAACTCCTTCATTCGTTATTTCCGTTCGCACAAGAAAGTCCTCTTCTAACTGGATAAGTAGCAACGAAAGAGTAAGAAGCGTATCTGTAAACACCGCTCCTTTCGAACTTCGTCATAATTGGCACGGTAACAGCAATGCGGATGATCCGGGTTATGTAACCGAAAACACTTCGTTTATGGAATATCGCCCCGATGTTGCCGGCACACCTTCTCAGAAGAAGGATAAGTTTTGGTATTCAAACACCCTTTATTGGGCCGGTGACGAATCAACCTTCGGCAGTGATTCTGTAAAGCAGTATGACGGCCTTTCATTCCAGGTATACAGTGACAGTGAAAGCAATCAGGCAAACAGAACCGATACTATAGACACAAGTAAAAACACCGATAAGGAAAATATCCCAACAACATATGTTTTAAACTATAAGAGTGTTCTTACTCAGCTTGAGAAGATTCCTTTTGCAACATTGCTCACTTATTCTCCGTCTGTAGTTAAAGGCACACTTGCAAATATCGATTCGGCAACAAGCCTTAATCCTCAGGCGGAAATCAAAGGCGCAAATCTCACACAAGAGGTTTCTAATCTTTCTGCTTCGCTTGGAAATATTACCACTAACCTTAAAGGTAATATCACCGGTTTGGGCGGCGCCGCAACATTCGATGTTAAAGAATATGTAAATGCCGCAAAGCTTTTTGTTCAGTATACTGCGCTTTATAATGCAGGTAATGCAGACGGTAAATACTCAACAAAATCTTGGAATCAGTTTGTTACAATTTATAAAAATGCTGCAGAGCTCTTCGATAATAAGAGCGTTGGCGCAATTCAGCTTAGCACAACTATGCTTGACACTAACGGTAAGCGTGTTGCCGATAACCTCAGAAAAATCCATCTTGTAACAACTGAAAAAATGGTTAATGATACTGCTCTTAAAAAGTATCTCAGTGATTACACCTTCTTAACAGAGGCTTATTACACTGCCGAAACTTGGCAGGCACTTTCAAGCGCAGTAACAGAAGCTCTTAAGCTTTATAATGAAGGCGACTACACTCTTGGTATCACACTTGTTGAAAACGAAGAGAATTTGGCAATCTATAATGCCACCCTTGCAAGTGTTAAATCTGCTTGGGAAGGGCTCAGAATATCTTCAGACACTAAGGTATTCGTTCATGGCGGCTACAATTCATATAAAGATATGATAACTTATACTTCGGCATTTGATTCCGCTATGTATAAGGATTATACTTCGGCTGCAGATGTGTTGGCAACAACAACTGCGTTTGTTAACACTCTTCCCAATCTTACTTTCACAACAGAAGCCGATATAATCGGCCAATACACCGCTCAGCTTAAAAATGCTTATGATGCGTTTGATAATTTGCAGCTCAATGGCTTTGCTGCAATTAAAAACGGCACAATCGTAAACAGAACAACAGGCAACACAGGCGGTGTTGATAAGAATAATGTTCACAGCTATCTTAACGGCCAGATAACATCAATCACCTATTTCAAAACTGTTACCGGCTCAACTTCGTTCAACACAGAGTATGATCTCAGCGTAAGAAACGATTATTATAACTGGGCTAAAAACCGTCCGATTCAGTGGTTTGTTCTCGGCTTCGGCGATTACGGCCAAGATACAGCTCCCGCTTATGATTACGGTGTAATGTCCGTAAAATGGCGTGACGGCGGTATCGCTATGAATAATGTAGACAGCACTTATACTTATCATTCTCTTCTTATGAGAGCTAAGCAGGATAAGTATGAGATGGATAAAAACAGCCTTAAGCTTGAAGCAAGCTCAGACGGTGTTATTTACGGCACCACAACCGTTCAGGTTAATGACCTCGGCGGAATCAAATCCGCTCAGTTCGTAACTCCCGACCTTGCAGAAGGCTGGCAGGCATATACGGGTATCGGAAGCAATTTCGAAACATTCAACCGTATGAACAGTGATGCTAAGCAAACCGTAACTGTTCTTGATATTTCAGATCTTTATGAATCTCTTGCAAGAGCCGATGCTATTGCAACTGCAGCACAGTCAAATGCTTTCAATTGCTACACACCCGAAAGCTGGGCAGCTTATGTTGCTGCTTATTCGGCAGCTAAGGCAGATCTTGATTATGCTACAATGAGCAATGATCAAATTCTTGCAGAATGTCAAGCAAGAAAAGATAATCTTGATAATGCTATGAACGGCCTTACCTTCAACACTGCAGAAGGCTCTCATAACTATATTGTTCAGGCAGACAATCTTGAAGCAACTTGCACAACAGCAGGTCGTGATCACAGAATTTGTTCTGTTTGCGGCAACGAAATCAATGTTGAAATTCAGGCACTCGGCCATTTGATTCACAATGATTCAAATAAAGATGGTGCAACACATCATCGTTACTGCGAACGCGGCGATGTTGATGAAATCGTAAATTGTACCGATGCAAATGGCGACAGTAAGTGCGATGTCTGCGGTCAGCTTCTTTATACACAGGCTGATTGGGCAGAATTCAACTCTGCTAAGTCAGAACTTGAAACAGCTCTTGCAGATGCTGCAAACGGTAATGTGAAATATTCTGCTGCAGCTCTTAATGCTCTTAACACTGCAATCTCTGCAATTGATTTCTATAATTACACTGCAGAAAAGCAAAAGAGCGTTCCGGATTCACAGCAGAGCCTTATTGATAATCAGAAAAATGCAATTGTAAATGCTTTGGCAGCATTCAAGAAGGGTGTCGCAGATTCAAGCGTTTATGATGCAAATGTTTCTAAGGTTGCAGGTCTTAATGCTGATGCTTATAATGTTGAAGCTGTAAGAACTGCAGTTAAGGGAATTGGTGTTACAACCAATGTGCAGGTAAACGGAAAAACATATGCAGGATATGATTTTGATAATTATAACACAGCACTCGGAACGGCACTTACGGAGAATACAATTCCGTATAAAGTAAAGGTAATAGACTTTGAAGGAACAGGGCATTACCTTGTAAAGAGCGCAAGCGGCGAATTCAGCTACACAGATGTTGAAACTGAAGCAACGGAATTTGCATACGGCGATCTTGTAACAGCCCCGAATCCGAACTCAACAAATGTAAATGAGCTTTGCGCATGGGCATCAAAAGAGCAGCCGGCAAGTATTACGGATAATACATTCAGTGCAATGGTGCCTAAATATCAAACAACATATAACAGCTACACATTTAATGTTCAGGGATATACAGAGCTTACCACAACATCAACGGCAACAAATGATGAGGGCAATGTAAAGCTTACATTCGTTCTTGCATATGACGGCGTTGAAACAGGTAAGATTCTTGATATTCAGTATGTAACTGCAGGCCAAACCATAACAATAAGAAATATTCCAAACACACCGGAAAATATTCCGTTTTATCAGATGGATGATCTTCTTGATGCAAAAACGGGTAAGGCTCTTGCAAGAAGATTGAAATTTGAAGAAAATACAAAGATTCTTGTAAACTACACACCGCTTGAAAAAGCAGATTACACAATCAACTTTGTTGATGAAGCAGGTTCGCCGATAGAAACAAAAACAGCAAACTTTAACGAGCTTGTAACTCTTAAGGCAAACGGAGCAACGGCATATGTAAATGCAGATAACGGAAAGGTACTCTGCTTCGGCAGTGAATATTCGTTCTATGCATGCCGTAACTTAACCGTAAAGGCAGTAAAGAGCACAGATGTAAAGGCATCGGTAGATGTAATATCCACACCTGTACTTGACGGTTCGGGCAAGGTATATCTTGTAGGTTCGTTTGCATTGCCGCAGGGAGCAACAATAAAGAACTTCGGCTTTGTATTGGATGGAAATGCAAGTGCCGAAACAGCAACAGATCTTACACTTGCAAAAGTAGATAAAGCAAGTCAAATATTTAACCTCACTGCATCAAAGTATACGAATTACGGTCAAAACGGAAATCAGTTTACCGTAAGCTTTAATTCAGCGGTGGGTTACAATAATGCAAATTATGTAGCATATGCAATATATACGGATGCAAGCGGAAATGAATGTTATGCATATTCAAATGTAATTGCAAATGCGCCGATAGCGTAAAAGGGAGGATAGAGAATGAAGAAAACTTATGAGGATCCGCAAATGCAGATAAGAAAGTATTCATTGCTTCCAACCGATGCAATCACAACATCGGGAACGCCGACAGAGCCTGGTAAGGACCTTACAGACGGTGATGATAAAGGCGATATCTTCGCATAATGCAAATCCAAAACACAGCAGCCCCTCTTTGAGGGGCTGCTTTTTATTCGGTTATTTTCATCAAAGTTAGATGAATTTTGAAATCAATTTTTTATAATAATCATTGCTTAAAGCATATTTAATACATAAAATTCAGGCGTAAATATTTCTTCAGATCTATAATTTTTTTACGGTTGTGTTGGTTTTGATTTAAGCATTCTGTGTTGCACAAAATCTCAAATCAATTTTTTAATCATTTAAATTTCTTTAAAATAA
>OHQF01001650.1_pt1 | contig 10884 bp, 9 predicted proteins | sample 1578001 | NCBI WGS metagenome assembly OHQF01 (sample SAMEA3879538, study PRJEB24766) | human gut metagenome | biome: human-associated habitat; feature: feces | place: USA | collected 1985/1987 | reverse complement strand
AGCGATGGATTTTGTCGGGTGAATCGGCGGCAAAATGAATCGGGTGTGTTGCGGGGCGGTAAATTCTTTCGTGGACTTTTCCTCACGGAAGTGGCGGGTCTCACGGTGATAACCAACCACTTTCTGTGGCTGTATTCAGAATGAACACGACCACAGCTTGTGGATGGTTCTGGACCAATCCACAAAAGCAGTGGGATTTGTGACAGAGAATATCACGGTTTGTTGGGTGCGTCAAGATGGTTTTGCAAAATTTATTGTGGTAAAGCGGTGATAGTAGGACTTCTTAAAAGCTGGTGTTACACAAAATTCGCAAACACCGGGCAAAGCACCGCAGTCAGGACACCGGCAACCGCAATCGCCAGACCACTCATTGCGCCTTCTGCTTCACCCATTTCCAGAGCCTTGCTTGTACCGATGGCATGAGAAGATGTTCCAATGCCGATTCCTTTCGCAATGGGGTCTGTGATATGAAACCAGCCGCAGATATTTTCCGCAAGCAGATTTCCGACAATGCCTGTCAAAATCACAATGGCCCCCGTCAGCGCAGCAATGCCGCCCAGTTCTGCGGAAACGTCCATGCTGATCGCTGTTGTAACGGATTTTGGCAGAATCGTAATGTACTGCGTCCGCTCCATTTTCAAGATGACTGCCAGCACCCATGCACAGCCAAGGCTCACCAGCGTTCCGGCTGTGATTCCGGCCAGAATCGCAAGTGCATTCTTTTTCAGCAGCTCCAGCTTTTCGTAGAGCGGAATGGCAAGGCTGACCGTTGCCGGAAGCAGCAGATAGTTGACCGGAGCTGCACTGGTCTTATACTCTGCGTAAGGAATGTGCAGGGCACTCAGAAAGACGATCACAAAAATGCTGCCGAGAAGAAGTGGATTAAACAGTGCTTTTCCGGTGCAGCGGTTGATGGCTGTCCCCAGAGCAAATGCAGCCAGCGTCAGCAAAACGCCCCAAACCGCAGACGAATTGACAAAATCAAGCAGAATGTTCATCGTTGCTCTCCTTTCGGCGGATGATGGCCTGTGTTGTGCGTCCGGCAACCGCAAACACCAGAATGGTCACAGGGATAATGGCAACGATGGCGGGCAGAAGCATCTTTCCAAGTTCTGCCCACAGATCCATGACGCCTGCGGCGGCAGGGACAAAGAGGAGCGGAAAAATTCCTGTGAGAAAGATTCCCGTTGTCCGTACCTGCTCCAATTTGACGACACCCGTGCAGAGTGCGGCCAAAAGCAGCAGCAAACCGTAGACGCTGGCCGGGATGGGCAGCGGCAAAAACGTATGAAGCAGTTCGCCTGCGCAGCAGAATGCCAGCAGACGTGCAAACTGAAATAAATAACGCATGAGGGATTCCTTCCTAAAAAAGGAGCCGCCGCCCGGAGAAGGCAGCGGCTCCATGTTGTATTCTGGGGGACCGTGGAGAAATGCAAAACGAAAAATGGGCAAGTCGATAGGAGTAAATGATCAAGGCAGAATCAGAAGGGAATGACCCCCAGAAGCGTAGATGCGATCAGCGTGAGAATGCTCATCGGCCAGACAAATTTCAGCGAGTACTTGATATGGTCGCCGATGGTGATATCAGCAAGGCCAAGGCCGACATACACCGCCGCCACAGAGGGGCTGACCGGGGTGCCGAAGGTAGCCGTCAGCAGGAAAGTGGCGGCCACAGCCTGTGCGGAGACACCGAACGGTGCGACCACGCCGATGATGATGGGCAGCAGGGCGTAGTAGAACGCATCCGTGCCGAGGATCATCATCAGAGGCACACTGAACAGTGCCATGAACCAGTGCATATGCGGAGCCATCGAAGCGGGCAGCACGTTGACGATGGTGGTTGCCATTGCATCGACCATGCCCGTGCCGCTGATGACACCCATGAAGATGCCGACGGCAAACAGAGTCACGGTCATGACCATGGCGTTCTGGCCCAGTTCTTTGATCTTCTTGTTCTGCGTCTTGGTTTCCGGGAAGTTGACCACCAGAGCGATGGCATAGGCGATCATGAAGATGGAGTACAGAGGCAGCGGCGTATCGAGGAAGAGGAACACCAGCATGACCAGCGTCAGTGCCAGATTGAACCAGTACTTCCAGGTGCGCTTTTCAGACTCATAGGCGGCTTCTTCGGCGGCGATCTCGGCTTCGCTTTCGGGCTTCAGGCCGTGACGGACTTCGTTCAGGTTGACAAGGAAGCCGTTCACAAAGGCCAGAATGACCAGAACCACGACACCGGGAATAATGAACGAGTAAAGGTCGCCGGTTTCTACTTCGGCCACGGTCGCAGCGCGCATGGTGGGGCCGCCCCAAGGCACAATGTTCATCACGGCGTAAGGACCGCACATGATGGCCAGCAGTGCTTCCTTGCGGAAGCCCAGGCGCTTGATGATGGGCAGGAACGCGGGAACAACGATGAGGAACGTCGTGGCACCGGAGCCGTCCAGATGGGCCACAAAGGTGGTCAGGATGATGGCCGCAACGATCATCATCCGGCTCTTGCCCGCCTTTTTGGTCAGGAAGTTGATGATGGGGTCGAACAGGCCGATCTCATCCATCAAAGTGAAGTAAGAGATGGAGAAAACGAACAGCACCGCTGTGCTGAGCATGGACTTCATGCCGGAACCGATGAAACCGCCGATCTCTTCGGCGCCGAATCCAGCGGCGATGGCTGCAATCAGGGGCAGACCGATGAAGGCGACCGGGGGGCTGACCCAGCTTTTGATCAGAAAGACCATCAGCACGGCCATCAGAATAAAACCAATCAACGCAAGCATATATACATCCTCCGATTTGAGAAGCAAGTACAATTATAGTATCACATTGTGCTGAATTTTTGGAACGATTTCTTTCAAAAAAGCCGCGCTCCATTCGGAACGTCCAGCGAAGAGAATGGAGCGCGGTAAGTGGAGAAATACGCTCAGGAGAGGCTGCGGGCTCTGTGGCTGTCAGAGCGGCGCAGCAGAGAAGCGGTTATTCAAAGGAATAGGGCTTGACCTGACGAACGACATCCAGGATGGTGCCATCGCGGGCTTCGACAATGGCAACGACCTTGTCTTCCCACTCCAGCGGGTCAGGCTCGCCGACCAGCTCGTAGGCCTTTTCCTGCAGCTGTTCGATGGGAACATGCTTGATGCCGGCCTTGTCGAGGCAGTCGATCAGGTCCTGACGAGCGGGGTTGACGGCGATGCCGTAGTCCGTGACCAGAACATCCACGCAGTCGCCGGGGGTGGTGACGGTGACGACATCCTTGCAGACGGTAGCCATGCGGCCACGGGTCAGCGGGGTGACGATGATGCAGCACTTGGAGCCAGCAGCCGTATCGGGGTGGCCGCCGGGAGCACCGCGCAGAACGCCGTCCGAACCGGTGATGACGTTGACGTTGAACTTGGTGTCGATCTCCAGAGCGGACAGGACAACATAGTCCAGCTTGTTGACGTAAGCACCCTTGTTGCCTGCGTTGGCGTACTCGCTCAGGTCGATCTCGATGTGGTGGGGGTTAGAGAACAGGTGTGCAGCTGCACCCTGATCAAAGTCCTGCGTGTCGAGGATGTAGTCCACCAGACCCTTATCCTGCAGAGCGCAGATCGCACTGGAAGTGCCGCCCAGAGCAAAGCTCATCTTGATGCCGGCCTTCTTCATGTGCTCTTCGAGGAAGCGGTTGACGGCCAGAGAGGGGCCGCCGACGCCGGTCTGGAAGGAGAAGCCATCCTTGAAGTAAGGAGTGGCCGCGATGACATTGGCGACGTTTTCCGCCATCATCAGCTCGCGGGGGTTATCGGTCATGCGGGCTTCCTTGGTGGCGATCTTCTTCGGGTCGCCGATGGCATCCACGACGCAGACGGCATCCACGTCAATGCAGCTGATGGAAGAGGGCAGGTTGGGGAACGGAACCAGCGTATCAGTGATGATGACGGTGTGGTCTGCGAAGTGAGCATCATGGTTTGCAAAGCCCATGCTGCCGCAGTTGTTCTTGCCGCCCTGACCCTTTGCGTTGCCGCAGCAGTCGGAAGTAGCGGCAGCGAGGAAGGCGATGTCGATGTGGACCTCGCCCGCCTCGACGGCACGAGGACGGCCACCATGGCTGCGGATAATAACAGGCTTTTCCATCTTACCAGCGGAGATGACCTCACCGATGCGGCCGCGGACACCAGAGGTCTGTGCCTCCACGATGATGCCCTTTTCCATGTAGTCCGCGAAGATGTCCTGTGCAGAACCCAGAGAGGTTGCTGCAACGTGCAGGTCCTTCAGACCCATCTCTTCCACCAGGACCTTGGCCACCATGCTGGCAACATAGTCGCCATCACGGAACTCGGTGTGGAACGAGAACGTCATGCCGTCGTGGGCACCGCACTTCTCGCAGGCCTCGCGGATGGAGGCGCACAGCTTATCCTCCTGCGGCTTCTCGTGGCGGACGGTGGTGGGGCTGGCTTTCTTGACCAGCTGGCCGTCCTTGTAGTTTTTACCCTGATAGACTTCCTTGCCATTGACGAGCAGGTAGTCGGGAATGTCTCTGCCAACTGCGTTGATCATGATTCGTTTCTCCTTTCTTACAGCTCGCCGTGATAGACGCCGCAGGCTTTTGCCAGCGCGATGATGCGCTTAGCGTCCTCAAAGAACGGAATATCGACCATCTTGCCGTCCACGGTGTAGACGCCGATACCAGCATCGGCCTGTGCCTGGCAACCGCGCACCAGCTTCTCAGCGTAGGCGATCTCTTTCTCGGTGGGAGCAAAGGTCTCGTGCACAAATGCGATCTGCTTCGGGTTGACGATGCTCTTGCCGTCAAAGCCCATCTTGTGGTTCTGGATGACCTCAGCCTTGAAGCCCTCCATATCGTCGATGTTGGGGAACATGGTGTCGAAGCACTGGACACCGGCTGCACGGGCTGCCAGCAGCATCTGGCCGCGGGCGACGATCATCTCCACGCCGTCGCGCTGGATCTGGACGTGCATGCTCTTGCGGAAGTCACCGCCGGAGATGGCGCAGCCGAACATACGGGGGCTGGCAGTGACGATCTCGTAGGCGTTCATGATGCCCAGAGGGCTTTCCAGAGCAGCCATCAGCAGGGTACGGCCCTCTTCCACGCCGAACTCTTTCTCGGCGGCGGTCACAGCGGCATCCACCGTCTTGACCATTTCGGCGCTCTCACACTTTGCAATGCGGATGCCATCGGCACCGCCTGCCACGCAGACGCGGACATCTTCCTGCCAGTGGGGGGTGTCCAGACCGTTGATGCGGACGATGACTTCGGTATCGCCGTAGTCGATGCTCTTCAGTGCGTGGTACAGGCTGAAGCGGGCAGCGTCCTTCTGGTTCTCAGCAACGGCATCTTCAAGGTCGAGGATGATGCTGTCGGTGCCGTAGATGTAGGCATCTTTGATCAGACCGGGCTTCTGGGCGTTCATGAACATCATGGTACGGCGCAGACGCTTCTTATCCGGCTTCGGACGACGAATTTCCTTACTCATTTCACAGCACCTCCCCAAGGAATGTTTGCTTCGGATGCGTCGCAGCTGCGGAACACAGCGCACTCGACGCGGGCCTTCAGGGTGCAGTCCAGTGCACCTTTATCAACGATGGTCACCTTAGCGTCTTTCACGTCCAGTCGGTTCAGGGTCTCCAGCACGGTGGCCTTGATCTGACGGCCATACTGGTTGAGGACACTGCTCTGGATATTCAGTTCCAGACCCTCAGCGGGTTCGACGGTGACCTGTGCGTCGCTGGATTCCAGCGTACCGGCCATCGCACTCTTTTCGATTTTCATGTGCTACCTCCTGTGTTGTTTGCCTTGTTCACCGGGAGCCGCTGCCCGGTGTATCCATCGGGCGGTTCCCTTTCGTTGGCATGAGTGTAACAGCGTTTGGATGGGTTGTAAAAGGCGGAAAAATCGCGTTTTTCGATTCCTGTTTGGAATGGGAACACCTGAAAACGGTACCATTTGCTATTTTCTTGTCGAAGTGTGCAAAACAAGCTCTGAAAATTGTGCATGGTGTTTAATCCATTCCGTTTGCTACTTGAAAATCTGGAAAAGGCCGACTGATTCCCCCCTTCCATTTTCATAAGAGTGGTTGTATTATGAAGATACGGAATGAAACAGGCCGAAATCTACCGATATCCGGCTGCAAAACAGACTGTTACGGAAAAAGAGGAGACCGCCATGGATGAAAAAGATTTTGAACTGCTGCGCATTCTGGATGAGACCCGCAACATCACCCATGCCGCAGACCGGTTGTATATGACGCAATCCGCGCTTTCCAAGCGGATCAAATCGCTGGAGCATGAATTCGGCGTAGAGCTTATGATCCGTTCCCGTCAGGGCATCCGTTTCACCCCTGCGGGGGAAAAAGTTCTGGCCCATAGCAAAGCAGCGGCTCATGAGATGGAGCAGCTGCGCCGTGGTCTGGATTCCATGCAAGGGGAGATCTGCGGGACCCTCCGTGCGGGCGTTTCCGTCAACTATGCGCTGTACCGTCTGCCGGAAGTGCTGGCATCCTATCATAAAAAGTACCCGATGGTGCGGCTGGATATTTCCACCGGCCACAGCCGCCATCTTTACCAGCAGATGATGGATGGAACGCTGGACATTGCCATTCTCCGTGGAGAATATCCCTGGGATGGAACGCAGTTCCTGCTGTCGCAGGAAAGCATCTGCCTGATCCACAGCAAGGAATATAAGGACGTTCCGCTCTCGGATTATCTTTACATCGACCATCGCAGCGATTCGACTTTGGCCTCGCTCATGGCTCGCTGGCGCTTTGAAAATGGTGTTTCCGGGGATACCGGCAGTTTCGTGGTCGATAATATTACAGCCTGCCTGGAAATGGTAAAGCGCGGGCTTGGCTGGGCACTGATGCCGGAGATCGCGCTAGATAACTTTGATGGCTGCATTTACCCCTGCACCTTTGAGAACGGCGAACCCTTTGTCCGCCGGACCTATATCTTCTGCCAGAGAGACGCTGCCGAACTGCCGCAGGTGCAGTTGTTTATGAATGCACTGAAGAAGAACCGCTGAAAGGAGAACCGTTATGGCTGTTGAAGTTTCACTTTTGGATATGCTGGATGCCCGCGAACGCCGGGTGCACCACCAACAGGAACTTTTGGAGCGGTACCACAAACCGCTCATCTGCTTTACGATGAACATTGCAGGGCCGATCAAGGATTCACCGCTCATCCGCCGGGGCTTTGCCCGCGGGCAGCAGCTGCTCCGCCAGCAGTTTTTCCGTGCGAAACTGTCTCCCCTGCACACGGATGCCCACTGTGAGGCTACGGGCTGTGAAGCGTTTTATGTTCTGGACGCGGACCCGATAACAATCAAAAAATTCACAACAGACATTGAAGATGCCACTCCGCTGGGGCGGCTGTTCGATATGGATGTTCTCCGGCCCGACGGCACAAAAGTAGACCGTGAAGAGCTGTCTCTTTCTGGGCGGCGCTGTCTCATCTGCGGCGGCCCTGCCAAAGTATGCAGCAGCCGGCGCATCCACACCGTTGCCGAATTGCAGGCAAAAACCACCGACATCCTGACCGAGACGCTGGACACATGGGATGCGGCCACCGCCGCGCAGCAAGCCGTCCGGGCCTTGCTCTATGAAGTGACCACCACGCCCAAACCTGGCCTTGTGGACCGCCGCAACAGCGGAAGCCACACGGATATGGATTCCTTTACCTTTATGAGCAGTGCAGCAGCGCTCTATCCCTACTTTGAGGCCTGTGCCAGAGTCGGGCGTGAAACGATGGACCGCCCCGCACCGGAAACATTTGCAGCGCTTCGCCCGCTGGGCTGTGAAGCGGAGGGCGAGATGCTGGATGCCACCAACGGTGTGAACACGCACAAGGGCGCTGTTTTCTCCATCGGTATCACCTGTGCGGCACTGGGGCGGCTGGATCGGGCGAAGTGGAGTGACCCGGCGCGGGTGCTGGACGAAGTGTCGGCCATGACCAAGGGGCTGGCGGCGCAGGACTTTGCGGGCGTGACGGCGGAAAACGCCGCCACCGCCGGGCAGAAGCTCTTTGTGCAGTACGGCATCACCGGCGTGCGGGGGCAGGTGGAAGCCGGACTCCCCGCCGTGCGGGACTACGGCCTCCCGGCGCTGGAAGCAGGGATCGCGGCCGGGTACGATATCAACCGGGCCGGGTGCGGGGCGCTGCTGGCCATCCTCGCCCACAGCACCGATACCAACATCATCGCCCGTTCCAGCCGGGAGCGGCAGCTGGCCTTGACGGCGGAGCTGCAAGCTCTGCTGGCGGCGGACCCTTACCCCGACGAGGCAGCCCTCGCCGTGCTGGACGACCGGTTCATCGCCGAGCACCTTTCTCCCGGCGGCAGTGCGGACCTGCTGGCATTGACCTATCTGCTTCATTTCTTCAAAACGGAGGAACATCTTCATGTCTGAATACAGCATTTCGCAGGTTTACCCGACCGACAAGTACACGCTTGCACAGGTGGATGCGCTTCTGGAACAGGAGGGCATCCAGCGCGACGGAAATCTCGACTACATCTGCGCCATGTTCGACGAAAACTACAAGGTCATCGGCACCGGAAGCTGCTTTGGCAACACCCTGCGGTGCTTTGCCGTCAGCAGCGCTCATCAGGGGGAAGGTCTGCTGAACCAGATCATTACGCACCTGATCGAAGTTCAGTGTGCACGGGGCAATCTGCATCTGTTCCTTTATACAAAGGTGAAGAGCTCCAAATTCTTCGGGGATCTGGGGTTCTATGAGATCGCTCGTGTCAAAGAGACGCTTGTCTTTATGGAAAACCGCCGCGACGGCTTCGGCAGCTATCTGCGCCGTCTGGAAAAAACAAAGACCGAGGGCAAATCAGCCGCACTCGTCATGAATGCGAACCCCTTTACACTCGGTCATCAGTATCTTGTAGAAAAAGCTGCTGCCGCCTGCGACACCCTGCATCTGTTCGTGGTCAGCGAGGATGCCAGCCTTGTGCCCTTTGCGGTGCGCAAAAAGCTGGTGGCAGAGGGCGTGAAGCATCTGCCCAATGTCGTCCTGCATGACAGTGGCCCCTACATCATCTCCAATGCCACTTTCCCCAGCTATTTTTTGAAGGATGAAGCCGCCGTCATCGACGGTCATGCACGGCTCGATCTGGCGGTGTTTACCAAAATCGCCAAAGCCCTGAACATCACGGCCCGCTATGTGGGCGAAGAGCCTACCAGCCAGGTGACAGGTCTGTATAACCAGATCATGTGCCAGCAGCTTCCCAAAGCGGACATCGACTGCATCGTGGTGCCCCGCAAAGAAGCCGGCGGCAAAGCCATCAGTGCTTCTACCGTACGTCAGTGCTTGCAGTCCGGTGATTGGGATACCTTGGAGACCCTGCTGCCGCAGACCAGCCTTGATTATTTCCGCAGCCCGGAGGCAGCACCCGTTCTGGAACGCATCCGGAATGCCGGGAATGTGGTGCACTACTGAAAATTTTGTCGCTGCATCTTGCAATCTCTCTCAAGTTATGGTATATACATTATACGAAACATTGCTTTGAAAGAACGCTCCACCGTTCAGTGACGTATAAAAGTGAGGTGCCTGCCATGACTGCTGTGATCTACGCCCGCTATTCTACTGACAGTCAGCGCGAAGAATCCATTGAAGGTCAGATCCGGGAGTGCACCGCCTATGCGGAGAAGAACGGCTTCACGGTGGTGAAGCACTACATTGACCGTGCCGTCTCTGCAAAAACAGATAACCGCCCGCAGTTCCAGCAGATGATCAAAGACAGCGAGCGTGGCATCTTTGATGTCATCATTGTCTGGAAGCTGGATCGCTTTGCCCGGAACCGCTACGACAGCGCCCGGTACAAGACCCAGTTAAAGCGGAATGGTGTGAAACTGGTGTCGGCAACGGAAGTCATTTCGGCTGGCCCGGAGGGCATCATTCTGGAATCGGTGCTGGAAGGCTACGCCGAATACTACTCGGCTGACCTGTCCGAAAAGGTCGTGCGTGGCATGACCGAAAATGCTCTCAAGGGTATTTATAATGGCGGCACGATTCCGTTCGGCTACATGATCGATGAGACCCGGCATTACCAGCCCGACCCGTTGTTGGCACCGTATGTGGAGCAGACGTTCCAGAAGTATGCGGACGGTGCGACCATGACTGACCTGCGGGATTGGTTGAAGGCGCACAACATCAAAAATTCGATGGGCGGGAAGATGTCCTATAACACGATTCAGCGGATGCTGAGTAATCGCCGGTACATCGGCGAATTGCGTTTGCGGGATGTGGTACAGCCCAATGCGATCCCGGCTCTTGTGTCAGAGGACTTGTTCAACAAAGTACAGGAAAAGCTGGCGAAAAATAAAAAGGCCCCTGCCCGTCATAAGGCAGAGGAAAGCTATCTGCTCACCATCAAGCTGTACTGCGGCAAGTGCGGTGCACTGATGTTTGGCGAAAGCGGTGTCAGCCACACCGGGAAGATGTACACCTATTATAAGTGTGCTGCTGCCAAGAAGAAAAAGACCTGCGATAAAAAGGCCGTGCGGAAACAGTGGCTGGAAGATCTGGTTGTCAACGAGACCATGAAACTGGTGGAAGACGATGCTTCCATGAATGCCATCATCGCCAAAGTGATGGAGCTGCAAAATCAGGAAAGCACGGATTTGCCCATCTATGAAAAGCAGTTGAAAGAAACGGAAGTCGGCATCACCAATATGCTGAATGCCATCCAGATGGGCATCCTGACCAGCTCCACAAAGGAGCGGCTGGAAGCTCTGGAAGAGCAGAGGAAGGAGCTGCAAGCCCGCATTGCCGAGGAACGGCTTGCCAAGCCGAAGATGAAAGAAGAATTCGTCCGGTTCTGGCTGCTCCGTTTCCGTAAGCTGGATATGACCCAGCCGGAGCAGCGGCAGGCACTGGTGGATACCTTCATCA
>OHQF01001628.1_pt1 | contig 10986 bp, 5 predicted proteins | sample 1578001 | NCBI WGS metagenome assembly OHQF01 (sample SAMEA3879538, study PRJEB24766) | human gut metagenome | biome: human-associated habitat; feature: feces | place: USA | collected 1985/1987 | reverse complement strand
GGCGATTACAACGGTAAGAACTCGATTTTTAGTGACGACTATGAAAACCTCGGATTCACCCGTCGCCAACAAACAAATGATAATATGCTGATCGTTAACCAATTGATGACTAACTGGGGATTGACCAAATCATTAAGTCTTGATGCAGGTGCTTCCTATAATATGGTGAAAGGATATGAACCGGATCGTCGTATCAATAACCTGACTAAAGCGGAAGACGGCTATACGTTGCTAAGGGGCAACTCACAACAGCGCTACTTCTCAACTTTAGATGAAGACGACTTGAATGTAAAAGTAGGCTTGGTCTATCGTCTGAAAGATAATATAGAAGAGATTTCGAATGTCCGTTTCGGATATACAGGCCGATTCGTAGATGATAACTTCAAAGCCACGGAATATAACCTGACCGTAGGACATGTTTCTGCCATCCCTTCTTTAGACGACTTCTCGCTTGACGATTATTATAATCAGGAAAACTTTGCTTCCGACTGGTTCAAGATACAGAAGAACTTAGATGAATATACCGTAAAAAAGAATATCCATTCCGCTTATGCCGAGGCTACCTACCAGTTTACTCCCCGTTGGATTGTGAATCTGGGACTGAAATACGACAAGGTAGATATTGAAGTGGATTACAATGTGAATCGTGGAGGATCTAAAGGAAACAATACCATCCAAAAAGATTATTTCCTGCCCAGCTTGAATCTCAAATACAATCTGAATGATAAAAACTCGTTTCGTCTGGGAGCTAGTAAAACATATACGCTTCCGCAGGCAAAGGAAATATCTCCTTACCGTTATGTCGGCGTGAACTTCAACAGTCAGGGTAACCCCAATCTGAAACCTTCGGATAATTATAACCTTGATCTGAAGTGGGACTTTAATCCCACTCCGACCGAATTGATTTCTCTCACGGCTTTCTATAAATTGATTAAGAATCCGATATCCCGCATTGAAGTGGCAAGCGCCGGAGGTTATCTTTCTTATGAGAATATAGCGGATAAGGCAACCGTGGCAGGAGTGGAGATAGAAATACGTAAGAATCTGTTTGTCCGTCCGGTGAGTAATGCTGCGCACGGAATGAATAAACTCTCTTTGGGATTGAATGGCTCTTATATCTACACGAATGCAAAAATGCCTTTGGCAACGGTTACCACCGGTTCGCAACTGGAAGGAGCCGCACCGTGGATTGTCAATTTCGACCTCTCGCATAACTTCACGAAGGGAGAACGCAGTTTTGTCAATACATTGGTACTTAATTATGTGAGTGATAAGATATATACCATTGGCACACAGGGTTATCAGGATATGATGGAGCAGGGAGTACTGACACTGGATTTTGTGTTCCAAGCCAAACTGAACAAGCATCTTTCCTTTAACCTGAAAGCCCGCAACCTGCTGAATCCCTCTTATAAGTTAAGCCGCAAAGCGAACGAAAACGGGGAAAAGGTGATATTGAATGATTATAAGAAAGGAATAAATATAAGCCTGGGAGTGTCGTGTACATTCTAAGCCGGGTGATGAAATAAGATTATTAACTAATAATGAAAGCAAAATGAAAAGATTGTTTGTGAACTTTATGACGTTTGCCGTTATGGCAACAGCACTTACATTGACTGCATGTAGCAGTGATAGTGATGGAGACGGTGATGGTAACGGAGATGGTGGAAACAACGGTGGGACCGGTAGCTCTATTGTTGTGGGCGAAAATATCCTGTCCGGCACGCTGACCGGAGAACAGACACTGGAAGCTAAGGAATATATTCTGAACGGAACGGTAGTCATTGAAAATGGAGGCCGTCTGAATATCCCTGCCGGAACAACGATTAAGGCTCGCGAAGGTTTCAGCAGTTATCTGCTGGTAGCACAGGGCGGTAAACTTTATGCTGACGGTACAGCTGATAAACCGATTGTTTTCACTGCCAATTCAACAACCCCTACATCCGGCTATTGGGGAGGAATCATTATCAATGGTAAAGCTCCGATTTCCGGTTCGAACGCCAATAAGAGTGATACAGGTCTGACGGAAATCGACAACAACTATAAATACGGTGGTAATGTCGATAATGACAATTCCGGTTCACTGACTTATGTGAAAATCTGCTATGCCGGTGCCCGCTCTACTGCCGATATCGAGCACAACGGATTGACACTGAACGGTGTTGGAAACGCTACCAAGATTGAGAATATCTACATTCTTGAGAGCGCGGATGATGCCGTCGAATTCTTTGGCGGTACGGTGAATGTAACCAACTTGTTGGCTGTGAACCCGGATGATGACATGTTCGACTTCACTCAAGGATATTCCGGTAAATTGAAAAACTGCTATGGCGTTTGGGAAAGCGGTTATACCAGTACGGAAGCAGATCCGCGCGGCATTGAAGCAGATGGTAACTTGGATGGTGACTATTCGGATCATTTACGTCAGTCGGATTTTACGGTTGAAAATATGACAATCGTAAATAATGCTGCCAATACAACGGATAATGTAGACCGTATGCAAGATGTGATTAAAATCCGTCGTGGAGCAAAAGCTACGATCACCAATGCCCTTGTCAAAGGTTCAGGCGGTACAATCGATTTGATTGATATGAATGACAGTAAAGGTGCAGGAAATGCTGCTTCCAGCATCAGCATCACCCATACATTGAACTTTAAGAATAAGCTGAACGGTACATTGAATACATTTACCGAGCCAACTACGAATACAGGTGCAGATGCATCCCTGTTCACTTGGAGCGGATATAATTTCTCTTCCTTATAAATAAGATATAGAGTAGCAAAGTGTATATTTTTCAATAGGAGGTATGGGAGAATTTGTAACAAACAGATTCTCCCATATTCTATTTATTTATTTTCGTAATCTTCTTTTAGCTTTTTTATTTGCTCCTTTATGGTATCAGTGATTACCTTTTTTGTATATTTGTCAACCTATTGTTTTACAATGATACAAAATATGCAGACAGACAACGAGCGATACAAAAAAATGGCTTCTCTTGCACAAATCGGGTGGTGGGAAGTAGATTTAACGGCAGGATATTATTTATGTTCCGATTATCTTTCTGATCTTTTGGGATTGGACGGCGACACCATCTCTACTTCGGATTTTCTGAACCTGATACGTGAAGATTATCGCAAGCAGATTGCCCAGGAGTTCCGGGCAAATTCTTCTATCCATAAGGACTTTTATGAACAAACTTTCCCTATTCATTCAAAATATGGCGAGGTCTGGTTGCATACCCGTCTGGCTTTTCGTGAGAAGGGTACAGGTGTTGATGGAGGTGATAAGTCTTTCGGAATAATCCAGCGCGTTGAGGCTCCCAAGGAAGAAGATCAAAGGGATGCATTAAGACGTGTGAATGACCTGCTTTGTCGTCAGAATTTTGTTTCACAATCGTTGCTTCGTTTCCTACGTGATGAGGCAGTAGAATCTTGTATCGCAGATATTTTAAGAGATATTCTGAATCTTTATAATGGAAAAGGTCGTGTTTATATTTTTGAATACGATGAGATTTATGCCCATCATAGTTGTATCTACGAAGTTGTTTCTGAAGGAGTATCGGCAGAGATAGACAATCTGCAGGACATGCCTGCCAGTGAGTCAAAATGGTGGAGTGAACAGATATTATCGGGCAAGCCGATTATTTTAAATACACTGGAGCAGTTATTAGAAGAGGCTCCTGATGAATATCAGATTCTTGTAGTTCAGGGAATCAAATCGTTAATGGTGACTCCTTTGATGACAGGCGACCGCGTTTGGGGATATATGGGGATTGATTTGGTTGAGACTTACCATGACTGGAGTAATGAAGATTTTCAATGGTTCTCCTCATTAGGAAATATTATAAATATCTGTATCGAGTTGCGTAAAACTAAGGACAAGGTAATCCGTGAACAGACTTTCCTAAATAATCTGTTTCATTTTATGCCGATGGGATATATACGTATGTCTATTATCCGTGACGAGAATAATAAACCTTGCGATTATCGGGTGACGGATGCGAATGAGGTCAGTTCAACCTTTTTCGGGCTTCCTTTGGAGTCGTATATTGGTTCTTTGGCATCTGAAAAGCATCCTGACTATCTCCAAAAACTTAATTTTCTGGAAGAAATACTGGATAGTAATTCTTATAGAGAGAAAGATGAATATTTCCCTCGAACGGAACGGTATACGCATTGGGTTATTTATTCTCCCGGAAAGGACGAAATAGTCGGTCTATTCCTCGATTCTACGGGATCGGTACAAGCAAACCGGGCATTGGATCGTAGTGAAAAACTCTTTAAGAATATCTTTGCTAATATTCCGGCAGGAGTAGAGATCTACGATAAGGACGGCTATTTGATAGATTTGAATAATAAGGATTTAGAAATATTCGGTGTAGTGAATAAATCGGATGTGATAGGGGTTAATTTCTTTGAGAATCCGAATGTGCCGCAGGGGATTCGTGATCGTGTGCGGAATGAAGATCTGGTGGATTTCAGACTTAATTATTCTTTTGAGCAAGCAGGAGGATATTATGAGACAAGCCGTTCTAATGTGATAGAACTATATTCGAAGGTTAGTAAACTATATGATAATGAGGGCAACTTCAGCGGATATATTTTAATAAGCATTGACAATACGGAGCGTATTGATGCAATGAACCGTATTCGTGATTTTGAGAATTTCTTCTTGATGATATCCGATTATGCAAAAGTAGGATATGCCAAATTGAATCTTTTGAACCGCAAAGGTTATGCTATAAAACAGTGGTATAAGAATTTAGGTGAGGAGGAAGATATTCCTTTGAGTGAGGTGGTAGCAGTTTATAGCCAAATGCATCCCGAAGACCGTAAGCGTTTCCTTGATTTTTATGATGGAGTCAGAGACGGAAAAAGGAGGCATTTCCAAGGGGAGATGCGTATTCGTCGTCCCGGAACGAAGAACGCATGGAATTGGGTCAGCAGTAATGTAATGGTCACCAATTATAAACCGGAAGAAAATGAAATAGAAATTATCGGTATTAATTATGACATTACAGAATTGAAGGAGACTGAAGCCGAATTGATTCAGGCACGTGATAAAGCAGAGATGATGGATCGTTTGAAAAGTGCTTTCCTTGCCAATATGAGTCATGAAATCCGTACGCCGCTGAATGCCATTGTCGGTTTCTCCGATTTGCTGGTAGAAACTGAAGAGCTGGCAGAACGTCAGGAGTATATTAAGATTGTACGTGAGAATAATGAACTTTTGTTGCAATTAATTTCAGATATACTCGATTTGTCAAAGATTGAAGCGGGTACATTTGAGTTTACTAACGGAGATGTAGATGTAAATCTGTTATGTGAGGATATTGTCCGCTCTATGGGGATGAAAGCGAAAGAAGAGGTGGAACTGGTGTTTGATGGTCATCTTCCGGTTTGTCATGTCATTAGTGACCGTAACCGTATACATCAGGTGATCTCTAACTTTGTTAACAATGCAATGAAGTTTACCTCTGAAGGTAGTATTCATGTGGGATATAAACTAAAAGATGGCGAATTGGAATTCTATGTTGAAGATACAGGCATCGGTATTGAAAAAGAGCAGTTGCCACATATCTTTGAGCGTTTTGTGAAGCTTAATTCTTTTGTACACGGTACAGGATTGGGACTTTCTATCTGTCAGAGCATCGTTGAACAATTAGGTGGGCGGATTGGCGTTGATTCTGAAAAAGGAAAAGGATCAAGGTTTTGGTTTACTATTCCCGGAGTGATCGTGACGGAAGAGATGAACTGTGCCCGGTAGAGTGGTAATAAGGCAGGTGAATATCTTCCTTCCTCATTAATAAAAGCGGCTTTTATATAGAAGAAACGGTCTTGGTTTTGATGTCGATTGATACTGACATGAAACCAAGACCGTTTCTTTGGTGAAAAGGTGTAGTCCGTTTAAATTCCGAACGACAGTTTATCGATAGATTGATATACGATACTTGCAATACCCAGTCCGATGATACCCAATGTGCAAAGTGCCAATCCCCATTTTGTGCAGCGGTCGCTGCGGAAAGTAGGAATCGGGTTGTCGGAAGGAGTGATATACATTGCTTTTACAATCAATAGATAGTAATACAACGAAATCACTGTATTTACCAATGCGATGAATACCAGCAAGTGGAAACCTGCATCGAAAGCAGCCATGAAGATAAAAAACTTAGAGAAGAATCCGGCAAACGGAGGGATGCCTGCCAATGAGAACAGAGACAGAGTCATCAAGAGAGCGATTTTGGGATTCGTTTTATAAAGTCCTGCGTAATCTTCGAGCGTGAATTTCTGACTGCGTAATGCCACGATAGTGATAACGGCAAATACTCCGAGGTTGGCGGCAGCGTACACTAATACATAATATACCAATGCCGTCATGCCTTGTGCTGTACCACCAATAACGCCTAACATAATATATCCCGCTTGCGAAATACTGGAGAACGCCATCAAACGTTTCAGGTTTTGCTGACGGACAGCAAATATATTTGCAATAGTGATAGAAGCGATGGTTACCCAATAAAGTACTTCCTGCCAGTCATTAATCATTGGAGCGAATACTTTGATAAGGACGGCCAATAATACAAATGCTGCCGATCCTTTTGATATAACACTCAAATAAGCGGTAACTGTACTCGGAGCGCCTTCGTAAACGTCTGCTGTCCATAAGTGGAACGGAACCAGTGACAACTTGAATGCCATTCCTGTGAAGAAGAATATAAATGCCATGATCTGTAACGGACTTCCGTTGATATGGGCAGGGAGGTCATCGAAATAAAGAGTCCCGGCAGAACCATAGATCATGGACAGACCAAATAACAGCAATGCACTGGAGAAAAGAGCTGTCAGAATGTATTTGGCACCTGCTTCGGCAGAGTTGTGACGGTATTTGTCAAAGGCAATCAGTGCTGCCATCGGGATAGAAGCAGTTTCCAGTCCGATGAAGAACATCAGGAAGTGTCCGGCGGAAATCATGAGGTACATACCAAACAAGGTAGAGAGGGTAAGTACATAGAATTCTCCTTGCTTGAATGAAGTATCTTCTCTTTTCATCCATTCGTGCGCCATCAGGAAAACAATCAGTGTGCCGACGTTCAGAATGGATTTAACCACTGTGTGCATCGGTACATAGTGATACATGCCACCGAAGGCATCGGCAGCAGTCCCCGGAATTAAGTTGATAGCTGTATGGATAGCCATCAGAATAACGGGCAACATTGTATTCAGGCGTGCTTTCCCACCATTTTTGTGTGCATCCGGACTCATGAAGAGGTCAGCTAGAAATAGCAGCAGTAGGACAGCTATGAGCGACAGCTCTTCTCGCATATATAGAAATTGTGAATAATCCATATTTACAAATTAATTATTAAAGATTAAAAATTAAAGGTTATGGAATCAGTTGTGAGACTACGGGGAGTACACTTTCACCAATCATGTGGCTAACCCAGAAAGGAGCCATACCTAGTCCGGCTACACAAACGATGAGGCAGATAACGGCTACACGTTCGTCCCAAGTCGCATCAGTCAGTTCGAGATGATGTTTGTTGGTGCAGGTTCCGTATAGAATTTTACCTACCAGACGCAGAATGTAGACTGCAGTAATCACAATCGAAGAACAAGCGATGATAGTCAGTACACGGTGGAACTGGTCGTTGTTCTGGAAAGAGCCGACGAAAATAGTCATTTCAGCAATAAAACCACTTAATCCCGGCAGACCGAGGTTGGCAAGACCGGCAATTACATAACATACACTAAGGAACGGCATCACTTTCATTAAGCCGGCAAGCTCGCGAACGTCACGTGTGTGTGTACGTCCATAAATCATACCGATAAGAGCAAAGAATAAGGCTGTCATCAATCCGTGTGAAAGCATCTGAAGGATAGCTCCTGTTGCTGCTGTCTGATTCAGCATCAGAATAGCGAAAAGAACCAGTCCGCAGTGAGATACGGATGAATAAGCATTAATATATTTCAAGTCGGTCTGTACGCAAGCGGAGAATGCACCGTAAACTACAGAGATACCTGTCAATATCAGGAATATCCATGAAAGTTCGTTAGCAGCTTCCGGCATCAGATACATGGCGATACGGAAACATCCGTAACCTCCCAGTTTCATCAATACTCCGGCATGAAGCATAGATACGGCAGTCGGGGCGGAAGCGTGACCGTCAGGGCTCCATGTATGGAACGGGAAAAGGGCACCTAATACACCGAAACCAAGGAAAGTCAGCGGGAACCAGATGCATTGCTGTGCAAAAGGTATGTTGTGCAACTGTGCGATTTCAAGAAGATTCATGGTCGTTGCTCCCGAACCAAAATAGATTCCGAGAATACCGATCAGCAGGAAGGCAGAACCACCCATCAACATGAGGGTCAGCTTCATGGCTGCATATTCTTTACGTCCTGATCCCCATACACCAATCAACAGGTACATCGGTATCAATGCGATTTCGTAGAACATGAACATGGTGAATAAATCGACGGATATAAAGAATCCGAATACTCCCATAGACAACAGGGTGAACCAGAGGAAATATTCTTTCGTCAGCGGTTGCAGGCGCCAGGAAGCGAATGTACCGGTGAATACGATGACAGCAGACAATAACAACATGGCTACCGAAATTCCGTCAACACCTACTGAATAAGATATGTGAAGCGGGGCATACCAAAGCGTATCTGCACGGAAAAGCATTTCTGCCGTGTTTCCGGCGCTACGCTCTCCCAGATACAGGAATGTAAGTACGACGGAGGCAATCAGAAGTGCCGATGCGCCAGTAACCATAACCCCCCGGATGGCTTTGATTCCTCGTGCTGCCCAGAGTCCGGCCAGCATCAATAAGGGGATAAGTACGAATATTGATAAGAAATTCATATCGTTCTGTGCTTTATAAGATTAATAGTAGGATAAGTGCCAGTGCACCGCAAAGGAACACATACGCATATTGTTGTACCTGACCACTTTGCAAACCACGGATCTCGTCGCTTGTTGTGTTGGTTGCCCATGCCAGGAAATCAAAGAATCCATCCACTACATGACGGTCGAACCATGCGATAGGAGTAGAGATGCAGCGGAAGATAATCTTATGCGTGATAAACTGGTATATATCGTCAATATAGAAGCGGTTATAAGCAGCCTTGTGCAGACCTTTGAACTGTTTTTCCAATGAATCGGCAACTGGTTGTTTGGCATTCTTGTACATCCATGTAGCGATTGCAATCGAAATAATCGCAATGACAACACTTGTAATAGCCACCGACGGATCGAGATGGATAGAATAAGATTCACCATTCGAACTGATGAAGTGTCCGAAAGGAATAAATCCGGCTCCACAAGTTACTACTGCCAGGAACATCAGCGGGAAAGTCATAGCCAGCGGACTTTCATGTGGTGTGTGGTGTGCGTGGAGTTCTTTGTTTTCCTTGCCCCAGAAAATACCGTAGTACAGACGGAACATATAGAAAGCAGTCATCGCAGCAATTACTGTCATTACCCATCCCATTACAGGGCTGTATTGGAAGCAAGCAGCCAGAATTTCATCTTTCGAGAAGAAGCCCGAGAACGGAGGAATACCGGCAATAGCAAGACAAGCAATCAGGAATGTCCAGTGAGTGATCGGCATATATTTGCGTAAACCTCCCATCGCGGACATTTCGTTAGAATGTACAGCATGAATGATACTACCTGCACCGAGGAAGAGCAATGCCTTAAACATAGCATGTGTGAAGAGGTGGAACATGGAAGCCATGTAGCCCAAACCTCCTTCGTGAGGATCCATGGAAGTACAAACACCCAGAGCTACCATCATGAAACCAATCTGTGAAATGGTAGAGAAAGCCAGTACGCGTTTAATATCTGATTGTACGCAAGCCACACTTGCTGCATAGAATGCGGTGAATGCACCTACCCAAGCAACCATGTGCAACGTATTCGGTGCATAGGCAATGAAAAGCGGGAACATACGTGCCACCAAATATACACCGGCAACGACCATTGTAGCCGCATGAATCAATGCACTGACCGGAGTAGGACCTTCCATTGCATCCGGCAACCAGATATGCAACGGGAACATGGCACTTTTACCGGCACCACCGACAAACATCAATCCGAGAGCCAACGGGAGCATAGAAGCTCCACCGCTTATCAAGGATACCGTGTCCGGGGTAAATCCGAATGTACCACCATAATATCCGTAAATCAGGATACCGATCAGGAAACCCAAATCAGCAAAGCGAGTAACAATAAACGCTTTCTTGGAAGCAGCGATGGCAGCCGGTTTTGTATAATAAAAACCGATTAGCAGGTAAGAACTTACCCCCACCAGTTCCCAGAAAAGGTACATCTGGAAGATGTTGGTTGCAACGACCAATCCCAGCATAGACATGGTAAACAGGGATAGGAAAGCGTAATAGCGTTGAAAACCGACTTCTCCTTTCATGTAACCGAAAGAGTAGATATGTACCATCAGGCTGACTGTAGAAATTACGATCAGCATCATCACCGAGATGGGGTCGAGCAAAATGCCCAGGTTGAACGTTAGTGTTTCCGTGAACGGAAGCCATTCAAAGTTATAAGGAATGAGTGTGGCAAACGTTCCGTCTGCCAGACGGGGTGCCGAGAAGTAATGTACGGCCGTGACGTACGAGAGTACTGTCACTGCTGCCAATACCAGCGTGCCTATGGTGCCCGCTGTTCGGTGGCTCATCCACTTGCCTCCTATCCCTAATGCCAGGAAGGAGAGGAAGGGGAGAAGAAGGATCAGAATTGTATATTCCATAATTTAGTTATTATTTCTATGATCATAATGACGTATTTACCACTTTAATTCATCCAGATTCTTTACCTGAATACTACGTATATTCCGGTAAATATTAATCATGATGGCGATAGCGATAGCCGTTTCCGCTGCCGAGATGGCAATGGAGAACAGGGCAAAGAAATACCCTTCGAGCTCTCCGGGAAAAAGGAAACGGTTAAATACGGCAAAGTTG
>OHQF01001622.1_pt1 | contig 11000 bp, 6 predicted proteins | sample 1578001 | NCBI WGS metagenome assembly OHQF01 (sample SAMEA3879538, study PRJEB24766) | human gut metagenome | biome: human-associated habitat; feature: feces | place: USA | collected 1985/1987 | reverse complement strand
GCCGAAGCGCGCAGACACAATTGTGCGGTGTTGCCCTATATAAAGCCTCTTTTGCCTGTCTGATTTCATCCCGATCCGTCACCGGAATATGCCATTCGTCCAGCCCCGGGGCACCCATGGGCACGCCTTTCCGACGGAACACCATGCCGCTTTCCACTTCCTTTTTGCCGCTCATGTGGAAGGCCTCCGCCTGGGGAAATGCTTCCCGGAAAGTCTCGATCACCCGGGCGTTCACCCCCGCGCCGATGAGCACCTGGGGGCCGCCGGTTTCCTTCTGAAGAGCCAGAAGCTTCCCGATTTCCGCCATGCCATCCAGGCACTTCCCTGCCCCGCCGCTGGTGAGCACCGTGTCAAAGCCCAGACCCGCCGCCTTTTGATAAGTTTCCCCCAAATTCCGGGACACATCGATACACCGGTGGAGCGTCAGGCCAAAGCCCTGGGCGGCCTTCAGGAGCGGTGCCATGGCAATTTCATCCAGCTCCCCCTCCGGGGTCAGGCAGCCGATGACGAAGCCGCTCGTTCCGGCGGCCTTCAAGGCCTCCATTTCCGAGACCATCTGCGAAATTTCTTCCTTCGTATACAGAAAATCTCCCGCCCGGGGACGCATCAGACAGCGCACCCGGATGTCGCTTACCAGGCGAATCTGGTGCACCAGTGCGGCACTCGGGGTCAGGCCTCCCACACTCAGCGCGCTGCAAAGCTCCAGCCGGTCGGCCCCGCCCTGGATGGCCGCCATGGCGGAGGCGTAGGAATCCACGCAAACTTCCAGGATTTTTTCCATGGTTTTCCCTCCTTTTTTCCCAGTTTATCATCCAAAACCTCCCCCTGTCAAGTCCCGGCTTGACAGATTTGGCCTGCCGGGTATAATAGAATCACTACGAAAAACGGGAGGCTTCCATGGATCTTCGCAGTCTGAATATTTTTATCGAGGTGGCGGAGCTGGGCAGCTTCACCCGGGCAGGAGAAAAGCTGGGCTATTCCCAACCCACCATTTCCTTCCAGATCAAGCAGCTGGAAAAGGAAATGGGCACTCAGCTCTTTGACCGGATCGGTCACACCGTCACTCTGACGGACACCGGCCGGGACGTGCTGAACTATGCCCAGCAGATTTGCCGCAGCTGCCAGGAAATGCTCCTCAGCAGCACCGGTCACCGGGAGCCGGCCGGCATTCTGCGGCTGGGCATGGCGGATTCTCTGTGCCAGCCCCTGATTGCCTCCCAGTTTGCCCGGTTCCGGCAAACCTATCCCAAGGTATCCCTTTACGTCACCACCACCGACACCACGGCGCTTCTGGATAAGCTGGATCACAACGAGGTGGATATGCTGTGCACCATGGACGACCACGTTTACGATACCAACTACGTCATCGCCGATGAGGAGGAAATCGGGGTGCACTTTGTGGCTTCCCCCGCCCATCCCCTGGCAAGCCTGAACCGGGTGGAGATCCGGCAGCTTCTGGAAGAGCCCTTCCTGCTGACGGAGAAGGGCATGAGCTACCGCCGACTTATGGACGAGCAGCTGGCCAGAAGCTCCCTGGAAATCCGCCCGGTGCTGGAAACCGGCCAGGCGGATGTGATCTGCACCCTGGTGGGGCAGAACATGGGGCTTTCCTTCCTGCCGGACTATGTGACCGAGGATATGGTTCGTCAGGGCCGACTGACAAGGCTGAATGTGCCGGAGCTGCATGTGGTGGTGTGGAAACAGCTGCTCTACCGCCGGGAAAAATGGCTGTCCGCCCCCATGGGAGCCATGATCGATCATCTGAAAACCGTCCGTCTGCTGGGAGGCACATCATGAAAACGCAATGGCTTGCAGGCATTTTGGCCGGAGTGCTGCTTCTGGGCGGCTGCGCCCGGGTGCCGGAGGAAACCCGGGAAACGACCCAGCCCCCGGCAGTCATATACACCTATCCGGTGGAAACGATACCGACCACCCCGCCGGAACCGGAGGATGGGGATTTCGTCCGGATTCTGGACTATATTCCGGAAGCCTACCAGGCGCTTCCCTACGCCACAACGGAGAATTTCACCGGCACGGTAATCTACGATTTTACCGACGCCTGGCTGCGCTACGGCACGGTGAAAAAGCTGAAGGCCGTCAGCGATGACCTGACCCAACTGGGGCTGACCCTCAAAATCTGGGACGGCTTCCGTCCGGTGGCTGCCCAGGAAAAGCTCTGGGAGGTTTACCCCAATTCCGCCTATGTTTCCAATCCCGCAAACGGCCTGAGCCCCCACTGCCGGGGCAACACCGTAGACCTGACTCTGGTATCCGCCGACGGAAGCGCCGTGGAAATGCCCACGGGCTTTGACGATTTCTCCGAAAAGGCCGACCGGGACTATTCCGACTGCACTAAGGATGCCGCCCAGCACGCCCAGCTGCTGGAAATCCTCATGGAAAAGCACGGCTTTGTGGGATACAAACGGGAATGGTGGCACTTTGCCGACGAGGACGAGTACCCCATCGAGGAGAATTTCACGCCGTCCGGGAAAAGTTAACACCAATTTCAAACATTTTCCCGGAAAACGCGCTATAATATTATGTTGAAAATAAGGGCAGTGCCGCCTTGCGCGGTGTCGCCTGAAGCATTTGGAAAGGTGAGATTATTATGACGAAAATTGACATTTACTCCGGCTTCCTGGGAGCCGGCAAGACTACCCTCATCAAGAAACTGATTTCCGAGGCCTACAAGGGTCAGAAGATCGTGCTGATCGAGAACGAATTCGGCGAAATCGGCATTGACGGCGGCTTTTTGCAGGATGCGGGCATTCAGATCACCGAGATGAACTCCGGCTGCATCTGCTGCTCCCTGGTGGGCGACTTCGGCAAGGCGCTGACCAATGTTATCGAGCAGTACCACCCCGACCGGATTCTCATCGAGCCCTCCGGCGTGGGCAAGCTGTCCGATGTCATCGGCGCGGTGAAGAAGGTCATGAATGAGGAAGTGACCCTGGGCTACACCGTAGCCGTGGTGGATGCGGGCAAGGTCAAGGTCTATATGAAGAACTTCGGTGAGTTCTACAACAACCAGGTGGAGACCGCCTCCACCATCGTCCTGTCCCGGACGGATTCCATTCCCCAGGCCAAGCTGGACGCCGCCGTTGCCATGCTTCGGGAGCACAATGACAAAGCTGTCATTGTCACCACCCCCTGGGCGGAGCTCACCGGCGAGCAGCTCACCGCCGCCATGGAGGGTCAGTCCACCCTGGCCAACGAGCTTGCCCAGCTGGTGCACGAGCACGAGCATCATCACCATCACGACCATGACGAGGATGAGGACAACTGCTGCTGCGGCCACCATCATCACCACGATGATGAGGATGAAGACGAGCACGAGCATCACCATCATCACGACCATGACGAGGAGGAAGCGCACGAGCACCATCATCACGAGCATGACGAAAACTGCACCTGCGGCTGCCACGATCATGACCATGAGCATCATCATCACCACCATGACCACGACGCCGACGAGGTGTTCACCTCCTGGGGCGTGGAGACTGCCCGGAAATTTGACAAGGACACCGTGGAGAAGGCGCTCCACGCCCTGGATTCCGGCAAGTACGGCATGATTCTCCGGGCCAAGGGCATTCTGCCTGCCGCCGACGGCAGCTGGATCTACTTCGACTATGTGCCCGAAGAGACCAACGTCCGTCTGGGAAGCCCGGATATCACCGGCAAGCTGTGCGTCATCGGCTCCAAGCTGGATGAGCAGGCCATTGCCCAGCTGTTTGGGGTGTAAGTATGCAGCAGATTCCTGTTTACGCCTTTACCGGCTTCCTGGATTCCGGAAAAACAAAATTTATCCAGGAAACGCTGGAGGATCCCCGGTTCAACGCCGGGGAGAAGACCCTTCTGCTGCTGTTTGAAGAGGGCGAGGAGGAATACGACCTTTCCACCTACCCTTCCCAGAACGTCTATATTGAGGTTCTGGATCAGCAGACCGTCACCACCAAGGAACTTCTGGCCTTGCAGAAGAAGTACAAGGCCGAGCGGGTGGTTGCGGAGCTGAACGGAATGCAGCAGGTAGGAGACCTCTACATGCGCTTTCCGGAGAACTGGGCCATTGCCCAGGAGATCATGTTCGCCGATTCCACCACCATCATGGCCTTCAACGCCAACATGCGCAATCTGGTCATGGACAAGCTGGTAGGCGCCCAGATGGTGGTCTTCAACCGGCTGGAAAAGGGTCAGGATGTGATGCCCTTCCACAAGCTGGCCCGAGCCGCCTCCCGGAAAATCGACATTCTCTACGACTACACCGACGGCACCACGGAATTCGACCAGATTCAGGATCCCCTGCCCTTTGACATCAACGCTCCCATTGTGGAGATCAAGGACGAGGACTTCGCCCTGTGGTATCGGGATGTCACCGAGGAGCCTCAAAAGTACGACGGCAAAACCGTCCGGTTCAAGGGGCAGGTAGCCATGCTCCGCCGGGACAAGAACGGTATGTTCGCTCCGGGTCGGTTCGTCATGACCTGCTGCGTGGAGGACATTCAGTTCTGCGGCATTCCCTGCCGGTATGACGGAGCCGCCCAGCTGAAAAGCCGGGATTGGGTCATGGTCACCGCCAAGGTTAGTGCCGAAAAGCATCCCCTGTACAAGGGTGACGTAGGCCCGGTGCTCACCGCCGTTGAGGTTACTGCCGGCGCTCAGCCCGCCGACCCCGATGTCGCCACCTTCTAAAGCAACCTCTTTCTGAATACAGATAGAACAAGGAGGAACACACTATGACCGAGTCTGATATGCGAAAAGCCGCCCGTGAAAACCTAAGGGGCAATTGGGGAATTTCCGTCGGTGTCACACTGGTAGCCGCTCTGCTGGGCGGCATGGCCATGGACATTACCGGCGGCGACACTTTCCGCTACATCTTGAATTACGCCTCAAACGGTACAGGCGAGCTGCCCGCGCTTCTGCGGACGATTCTCGTGCCTGTACTCTCCGGCGTTGGCATCTGGGGGCTTCTGACCTTCCTGGTGGGTGGCACCGTCGCGCTGGGGCACGCGGAGTTCCTTCTCCGGCAGTACCGGGGAGAGCCTCTGACCTTTGACGTGCTGTTCAGCCAATTCGACCGGTTCGGCACCGGCTTTGCCCAGAGCTTCCTGCGGACACTGTACGTCATCCTGTGGTCACTGCTGCTGGTGATCCCCGGGGTCGTGAAGAGCTACAGCTACGCCATGACCCCCTTCATTCTGGCCGAGCATCCGGAAATGACCGCGTCCGCTGCCATCGACGCTTCCAAAGCCATGATGGACGGCCACAAGATGGACTTGTTTCTGCTTCAGCTTACCTTTATCGGCTGGGAACTTCTCAGCGGCCTGACCCTGGGCATCGGCCACCTGTTCCTGAACCCCTATCGGAGCGCCGCCACCGCCGTGTTCTACGAGAACCTGAAAAAGGGCGCCCAGCCCCAGGCAGACTATGTACCCCCGGTGGAGTTCTGATCGGGTTTGGCGAAAAGAGCGTAACGCACCCCAAAAGCCAGCTTTAGAAACAATATAGAAGTCACAAAAGCCAGAAAGCTTTCGCTTTCTGGCTTTTGAGTTACTCACAAGGAACTTCGTTATCTTAGGGTCTATCTAAAAACCGGGAATATGAGAGGCGGCGAGGGATTTTCCGCCTGATGAAGCCATTTTTTTGCAGGAATACTCTGCGTATTGCAAGAAAAAATGGTGCCCAGCAGGTGGAAAAGACCCGCTGTTTGGGCGTGTTGACGGTTTTCAGATAGACCCTAAGATGGCACTCAAAAATAATGACAACCTCATCCGGCTCTCCGAGCCACCTATACACTGTGGAGCAATTGCCACTGGCAATTGCTTGATTTGAATTCGCTGCGCGGAGCACCACCCTCCCAGGGGAAGGCTTTGGGGCGGCGGAAAATTCCGCCGCCCCTTTGGTCGTCCCTTTGGGCTTATTTCTGAACCGTCAGAGTAAATTTTGCCTGAATGGGTTTGGCATCCGAGGATGCGTTTTCTGGTTCTACGTCCAGAATCAGGGTATACCTGCCGGGCTTCAGATTGGTGAAGGCTCCGGAAGGAACGGTAATCATCCCGGATTGGGAGTCAAACCCGATGTCGCCGGCCGTCTCCACTGCCTCCCGAAGGGCGGCGGTGGTCTTGGCGTTCAGGGCAACGCTTCCGATTTTCGCCCCGGCGGGACTGGCGACCACAAGCTGCTGCATCAGGGCTGTGGTCTGGGTGGTGAACACCGTCCGGTTGGGCAGCTTTGCCAGCTTGAAGGCGCTCTGGGTGACCTTGACACTCAGGGCAGCGCCGGTGATCTTCTGACCGCAGGCCGTCAGAACCGGGGTCACCTTGTAGGCAGTCTTGGTGGAGTAATGCTTACCGGACTTTGCCAGGGTCAGATGAATCTTTCCCTCGGAATCCAGGCTTACGTTGAACAGATCCGCATCGTCGCCGATCAGCTCCACCGCCGTAGGAGCGTTCAGGCAGTTCGTCAGCTTGGGGGTATAGACGATCTCGCTGTCGGGATTCAGCACATCCAGCTTGCCCTTGGCACTGAGCTTGAAAGAAGGATCCTTGTCGTAGGTCTGAATCTTCAGGGTCAGGGGCATATCCAGCTCCGCACTGGGAGCGAGGCCGTTCATCCATAGCTTCATGCCATTCAACTGGAAAGTGCCGCCATTCATGGTGCTCTCCGTCAGGATAATACGCAGTTCTCCCGTGGAAGACTCATAGGTTACGCCCTCCGGCAGACTGGCAAAATACTGCAAGTGGTAATGCTCCGGGTCACTGACGCTCACCTTAACGGTAGCGGTTTCCTTTCCGGCCAGCCGTTTATTCAGCTTCACGGTGGAAGAAGAAAGCTTAACGGTAGGAATCTTCTCTTCCACCTGGACGGTCAGCTTGCCTGGAATTTCATACGCATCATCGCCGCCTGTTTCTATCTGCGCATAGTAAGCAATGGTATACTTACCCTTCGCGGGCATCGTCTGTCCATCCTTGGACTGGGCAAGAATCCGGGTTCCCTCGTAGCGCACGCGCAGTTCTTCCGGAACCGATTCAAAGCGTATGCCGGACACATTCAGATTTCCCTGGTTCAGGGTGACGCTTGCCGCAGCCTGCATCCAGGGGAATACCCGGTTCAGCCTCAGCGTGGTAGTGCTGAGCTTTATGACAGGAGCCTTATCGGTGACGGTGATCTTGTGGGTCAGCTTTACCGGCCTTCTCCAGGAAACATCCTGAATGTGAAGATTGACGGTGGTGCTCTTCGCGCCCTCTTTCAGCGCAATCGTCACGGTATTCTTGCTCAGTTCCACCTTTTCCACATTCGGATTTTCATCCCAGGTGATTTTCACCGAGCTGGTATAATCATAATCCTCGGGCAGCTGCGCACGCGCGTACAGGGCGGTGCCACCCCAGTTTGTATTCACGACGGAGGCCGTGGGATTCAGAGTCAGCTTGGGAGCTTTATTTTCCGTGGCGATGTTGATGGTCTTGGTCACAGGGGTGTTATAGCCCGCGAATGTAACGCTCAGAGTTGCTTTCGTGTTAGGCTTATCGGCTGTCATACCGGCTGTCGAGTAGTCAATCAGGCAGCGATTTCCTTCACTCCAGAACAGATTAAAATCCTCATTGAGCCGCGGTTCCACGCTCTCTATCTCACCGCCGGAGATCACCAGCATAGCCGAGCAGTCTTTATAGAACAGATTAACCTTCCCGTCCTGCTTCACGGTAAGCTTTGGCAGGGTCACCGTGACCTTCACGGTCAAATCATAGTCATAGCTCTTGCGGTTTCCGCATTCCACCGTCAGGGTTACGGGGTAGGTGCCCTTGCTCACGAACTGAGCCGGGGCAATGGTCAGAATGCCGTTTTCGTAGCCGGCGGTAAACCGGTCGTCATTCAGAGAAACCTTCCGAATCAGGTTGCCGTAGTTTTCCGCCAACTCCAGCTCCGCGCCCTGGGTGGACGCGCCGTTCAGGCTCACCGTGGAGGAAACCAGTCTGGGTGTCCGATCCTGATAGGTCACGTTCAGGGTAACGGACGCTTCCTTCTTGCCGCCGTCCATGGCCTGGGCGGTAATCACCGCCCTGCCGGAGCCTACCAGGGTCACAAGGCCGCCGTCCACCACCGCCACCTTCTCGTCGCTGCTGCGCCACTGCACCGGGCTGACGGCCTCGGCAGGCAGGGTCAAAGCCTTGAAGCGCAGGGTGTCCCCGTCCTCGGCGGAAATATCCTGCTCGGCGGGAGCCGGATTGCCCCGATACTGGATGGTCACCTGGCTGACCTGGGGCAGGATCGTAAATTCCTTGGTCATCCTGACCGTGCTGCCGGTGAGAACAGCCGTGACCTGAATCGTCGTCGGCTCTTCCACGATCCCGGCGGTCAGAACGCCCTCGTCGGTCACAGTCGCGTATTCCTGGCCGCTTACCAGGAACCACCTGGCGGTGATTTTCTTGGCTCCGGGCATAGCCACGGCGGACAGGGTCAGCTTTTCGCCGCTGGTGAGGGTGTTCACGCCCTGGGGCAGGATCATGAGCCCCTCGGTGAAGGTGACCGTCTTGCTGCCCTGAGCGCCGGTCATGGCGTCGCGGCACGTTAGCCTCACCTTGCCGGAGCTCTTCATTTTCAGATAGTAGCCGCCTTCCTGGCCGCAGACTTCCGCAATTTCCGAGCAGGGAATTTCTCCCGCCGCGGTTTCCAGCTTCCAGCGAAGCCGGGCATTTTTCACGCCCGCGGGCAGGGTGACGGTGCCCTCCAGGGAGGTGCGCAGCTCCATGATTTCATCGGGAACGCCGGTCAGGTCCAGCAGCTCCAACTTTTCACAGCCGGTGAAGCAGTCCTCGCCCACGCTTTTCAGAGAAGCGGGCAGCTTCACATTGGTGAGCTCTCCGCAGCGCAGGAAGGCGGCCTTGCCCAGGGCGGTCAGGGAACCGGGCAGGCTCACAGTCTCCAGATTCTTGCAGTCCTGGAAGGCGGAGCTGCCGATGGAGGTCACGCCCTGCCCCACAATCACCAGCTTGACCTGATCCCGGTACTCCGCCCAGGGCGCGCCGGTGGCGGCAAAGTCCGCCATGTCCCCGTTGCCGGAGACGGTCAGGTCGCCGGCAGAGTTCAGGCTCCAGGTCAGAGCCTCGCCGCAGGAGCCGGAGGCTGTCTCCTCGTTCGTCGTTATCGCTACTCCAATTTGGTAACCCTTATCCGCCCATTGAATGCCTGTTTCCCATTCCGAGATGGTACCGGAGAAATAAACCTTCTTCAGGTTCTTCATGCCGTTAAAGGCTTTCACGCCGATGCCCTGGATGGAGTTGGTAAGCCACAGCCGCTGAACCCCGGAGCAGTTGTTGAACGCGCCATCGCCGATGAACAACACACCCCTCGGCAGAATGATCTCCTCGATGCCGGAGCATCCGGCAAAGGCGTCCGTGCTGATGTATTCCAAGGTTCCCGGGAACAACAGGGTGCCAGTAATACCGCCGCAGCCATGGAAGGCATTGTCGCCCAAGCTCACCAGGCTGCTGGGAATGTTCAGCGGGCCGGTCAGCTTTGTGCCATAGAAAGCTTCCATACCGATGGTCGTAATGCTATCCGGCAGGTTGATCGTGGTAAGGCTCACACAATTTTGGAAGGCATTCTCGCCGATGGATGTAACGCCATCCGGGAGGCTGACTGTAGTCAGCTTATCGCAGGACCAGAAGGCCAGCTTGCCGATGGTTTTCAGGCCACCAGCAATCTGGACGCGCTCCAACGAATTCAAGTTATGGAAAGCACGCTCCTCAATGGTCTCCACACCGCCTGTGATCAGGACCTCCTGCAAAGCATCACACTCATGAAAAGAGTAGTTACTCAGACGGGGCACATTCCCCTTGATCTCTACCGTCTTCAGAGCCCAATCGCCCGAGAACGGTCTGTCGCCCATCTCGGTTACACTGGCGGGAATGACCACGCTGGTAAGAGAAAGGCAGTTCATCAGAGCCCCTTCCCCTACCGTCTCCAGATCCTCGGGAAGCTCGATTTCCGGCAAGGCGTGGCATCCGGCAAACGTACCATCTCCCAGCGTTTTCAGAGACTTGGGGAGCCTGATCTCCTGGAGCTTCTGGCAATCCATGAAGGCAAATTCGTCAAGGCTTATCAGGCCCTCCGGAAGGGACACCTCCTGGAGAGTAAAGCAGTAGCGAAATCCGCCAACACTGGTGATCCCCTTCTGAACCTCCACCCGCAGGATCTGATCGTTATAATCCCCCCAAGGTGTGTCTTTCCTTTTTTCATATGCTGCTACGGCTCCGGTACCGGAGAGGATCAGGGTGCCGTCGGTGGTAAGTACCCAGGTGACGTTGGAGCCGTCTCCCTCCGCGCCGCAGTTGCCGGAGGCGAGAATGTCGTCTTCCGCCAGCAGTGCCAGGTCAGTTTCGGTGGTCTCCTCGGTGGGATCGGTAGGATCGGTGGGATCGGTAGCATCGGTAGCCTCCGTGGATTCCGTGGCTTCCGTTTCCCCCGTGGGATCCGTCACCTCCGGCACTTCCGTGACCGCCGGGGGTTCCGTGGACAGGGTGGTTTCCGGGGCTTCCGTGGCCGCCGTGGTCGGGGCCTCGGTGGCCGGTTCCGTGGGAGCCTCCGTGACCGGGACGGGCGGTTCCGTCACAGGCATTTGGGTGGGCTCCTCCAGTTCTGCCGTGGGAGCCGCGGTGTCCTCCGGCAGGGTTTCCGCCAGAACCGGGGTCACCAGCTGGCTGGTCAGCACCAGTGCCAGCAGCAGGGCGAGCAGTTTTTTCATAGGGTCACCTTTCCTTCCTCAGGTTGGTTGTTTCCGGATGTCCGGTTTTTGGCTTACATACCAGTTACATATATTATACCAGTAAATCCCGGAAATTGCAAGGACTTTTTTGTCAGATTGTATAAATTCTGAAAACCCGGCATCGGAAGGCGTAAAGGGGTTGCCCTAAAGAATGGAAAAAGGGGTTGTCTCGTTAAGAGCCCCTACGGGTCAAAATAGCCAAAATATACAATGTCATTGCGAACCAGTGACCGATGTCACT
>OHQF01001609.1_pt1 | contig 11068 bp, 10 predicted proteins | sample 1578001 | NCBI WGS metagenome assembly OHQF01 (sample SAMEA3879538, study PRJEB24766) | human gut metagenome | biome: human-associated habitat; feature: feces | place: USA | collected 1985/1987 | reverse complement strand
TAAATGATAAAATATTTTAAGAATTATTTAAAATTATTTAGTATGAAAGCAAGGATCAATGAGTGGTTACGCACCGCCCTGATTATGTTGGGAGAGAGCATCAAACTGCGCGAGATGTAATATCTCCCTTTTTATTTCCGCAAAAAGAGTTAAAACTTCGATATACGAAAGCGGCCCGACTGTCAAAGTCGGGCCGCTTTTCATTTCGGGCTCCCTGCCGCCATGCGGCTGAGGCTTCTCAGGGGCGGTCGTTACGCCCGGGTTATTTGATGCCCAGTTTCTTGGCGATCTCCTTGGGCAGGGCGTGCTTGTTGACCATGACCGAGGTTGTCTTGTAAGCGACGAACGGGCGCGAGAAATACCAGAATCCGTCGTAGGGCGGACGTACGTCCCATGAATTCTGCACCTTGTAGTAGTGGTTGCCTGCCTGGTCGGTGGCCGTACCCATGATGACCATGCCGTGGTCGTCGGTGGTTTCGTAGTTGTCGAAAGCCACCTGACGCATCTCCTGGGTGATGTCGAGCTCCTTGCCCGGCTTGTCGAACTTGTAGAGTGCGTCATCCTTCTCCTTCTGGGTCAGTTTTCCCCAGCGCTCGGCTTCGGTGCCGCCCATGCCTTCGAGGTCGGCGGCCGGTACGATGCCGATCGCCTTGGTGCGGCTGAATCCCTTTTCGCTTACGTCGGTGCCCCACGCGACGGGATAACCGTTCTCCAGTGCGTTGTCCACGACGGCCATCATTTCGTCGAGCGGAAGATTGTAGACCGTGCCCCACATCCAGTTATCGGGCACCTCGATGATGAATTGCGTATAGAAGGGGTGGTGTGTGAACGAACTGATGTCGATATAGTCGTCGATGTCGATCGGCAGCGAGGCGGCGAACGTCCGGGGCGTGTATTCCTTGCCCTGATAGGTGAAGGTCTCGGGCATCGGGCCGAAATATTCGTCCAAGATGGCGTTGAAACCCCGTTTCCAAGCCGTCGAGAGCGGCTTGTTCGAAGATTTGGTGCTGGCCTCCATCACTGCGTCGAGGTAGGCTTTCAGCACGCGCGAGAGTTCGTGGAAATCGGCTTTCTCGGTGCCGTAGTTGAAGCCCGGGTAGGCTTCGAACGGGACGATGCCGTAGTTGCGGATGCCTTCCGTCACGTCGCGCGAGGCCCCGCCTTCGGCGAAGTTGATCTCGCCGTGCATGCGGATGTATTTCACGGCTTTCTCCATGAACGTATGGCGGACGATCCACATTTCGGAGAGGTGCACGGGGGCGCCTCCCGCACGCAGGATTTCACCTTCGAGGAACGAAAGGGTCGAGTAGCACCAGCAGGTGCCGCTACGGCTCTGATCCTTGACCGGGGTCATGGGGATCAGTTTGACGTCGGTGAACCGGTAGCCTTCGGCGGCGGTCGTGTCGGGGGCCTGTGCCGCAGCCGTAAATGCGGCGCAGAAGGCAACGAGGGTCAGCAGGAGTTTCTTCATTGCGTTACAGTTTAGTTATAGGTTCTGTTATTTCTTCGAGTCGGCGACGATCTTCAGGCAGTCGTCGAGCGTGAGTTCTTCGGGTTTGCTGCCCTTGGGCAGGCGGTAGTTCTTGCCCTTGTAGGCGATGTAGGCCCCGTAACGGCCGTTCTTGACCAGCATGTCGGGCTCTTCGGGGAAGCTCCGCAGCGGAGTGTTGGCCGCGGCGGCCGCAGCCTTCTGGGCATGGACGATCTCCACGGCCCGCTCGTAGGTGAGCGTGTAGGGGTCGTCGCCCTTCTGCAGCGATGCGAACGATTTGCCGTGCCGCACGTAGGGCCCGTACTTGCCGATGCCCACCGAGAGTTCCTCGCCGTCGAGCTGGCCCAGGTCGCGGGGCAGCGCGAAGAGCGCCAACGCTTCCTCGAGCGTGATCGACTCGATCAGCTGGCCCTTTTTGAGCGAGGCGAAGCGCCCTTTCTGGCCCTCTTCGCCTTCGATCTCGACCATCGGGCCGTAACGGCCGATGCGTGCCTTGACGATATGCCCCGTTTTGGGGTCGTTGCCCAGGATGCGTGCCTGGCTCTTCTTGTCGGTCTGCGTGCCGATGGCCGTGTCAACCATCTGGTGGAAGGGGCCGTAGAAATCGTGGATCATCTTCACCCACGTGATGTCGCCGTCGGCGATGCGGTCGAATTCCTTTTCGACGCTGGCCGTGAAGTTATAGTCCATGATCGGCTTGAACTGCGTTTCGAGGTAGTCGTTGACGACCATGCCGATGTCCGTCGGCGAAAGGCGGTTCTTCTCCTTGCCGTAGCTTTCCGAGAGGTTTTTCGTGGCGAGCTTGTCGCCCGTGAGGGTCATCTGTACGTAGCTGCGTTTCTGCCCCTCCTTGTTTTGCTTGACCACGTAGCCGCGGTTGATGATCGTCGTGATGGTCGGCGCATAGGTCGAGGGGCGTCCGATGCCCAGTTCTTCGAGGCGCTTGACCAGCGAGGCTTCGTTGTAACGCGCCGGGGCCTGCGTGAAGCGTTCCGTGGCGGTGATCTGCGTCGAAAGCAGTTCGTCGCCCTGGGCCATCTTCGGGAGCAGCCCTTCGCCGCTTTCGGCGGCCTGGTCGTCGTCCGTGGATTCGGAGTAGAGGCGCAGGAAGCCGTCGAAGCGGACGACTTCGCCCGTGGCGACGAATTGCTGCGACGACCCCGACATGTCGATCACGATGGTCGTGCGGTCGAGTTCGGCGCAGACCATCTGCGAAGCTACGGTGCGCTTCCAGATCAGGTCGTAGAGTTTCTTTTCGGCCGGGGTGCCTTCGATCGACTGGCGGTCGATATACGACGGGCGGATAGCCTCGTGCGCCTCCTGGGCCCCCTTGGTCTTGGTCTTATAGTTATGCCATGACGAATATTTTTCGCCGTAGAGTTTCGTGATCTCCTCCTTGCACTGGGCCAGTGCCTGTTGCGAGAGGTTTACGGAGTCGGTACGCATGTAGGTGATGAGACCCTGCTCGTAGAGGTGCTGGGCGACGGACATCGTCTGCGAAACGGACATGCCCAGCTTGCGGCCCGCCTCCTGCTGGAGCGTCGAGGTCGTGAACGGAGGTGCCGGGAAACGCTGTGCGGGTTTCTCTTCGGCTTTCGACACGGTGAATGTGGCGCCGATGCAACTGCGGAGGAATGCCTCGGCCTCGGCCTGCGTTTCGAAGCGCGACGGGAGTTCGGCCTTGAAGATGGTCTTTTCGGGATCGTTGGCCGCGTAGAACTGTGCCACGACGCGGAAATAGGGTGCCGAGCGGAAGGCGATGATCTCGCGCTCGCGCTCCACGATCAGGCGCACGGCGACCGACTGCACGCGGCCTGCCGACAGCGCCGGACGTACCTTCTTCCACAGCACCGGCGACAGCTCGAAGCCGACCAGGCGGTCGAGGATGCGGCGTGCCTGCTGTGCATTGACCAGATCCATGTTGACCGTGCGAGGGTTCTCGATGGCTTCGAGAATCGCCCGCTTGGTGATTTCGTGGAAGACGATGCGCTTGGTCTGGTCGACGGGGAGCCCCAACACTTCGGTCAGGTGCCATGCGATGGCTTCTCCTTCGCGGTCTTCATCGGACGCCAGCCATACGGTCTTGCTCTTGGCAAGTTTGGTCAGTTCGTCCACCACTTTCTTCTTGTCGCCCGGGATTTCATAGACGGGCTTGAACTCGTCGTCGATATTGATGCCCAGGTCTTTTTTCGACAGGTCGCGGATGTGTCCGAAACTCGACTTGACGATATAGTCCTTGCCGAGGAACTTCTCGATGGTTTTGGCCTTGGCGGGGGACTCGACGATTACTAAATTTTCCTGCATGCGTTCTTTATGGCTTTTCTGAAATGCGAAAACCTAAGCATGAGTACTTAGGTTTCGCATTCCGTGCTGTTGATCCTTTATTTGACCAGGGTATAGGCGATGTCGATCTTGATCGGGGCATCCTCCTTGGTCAGCGACCCGTCCGAGGGCGTCATACCCTGCATCACACTGTAATTCTGGGTGTAGAGGCCGTATGCCTCGGGCCCCATGTACATAGTCCTGGTTTTGATTCTCTCCGCGATCTCTTCCCACGGGGCGTTCTCGCCCAGCTCCTTCACGGCCTCCTGGTAGTAGTTCCACATGCTCTGCACGTGGCCCGTGATGTCCATCACGTAGCAGCCCCGGCTGCGGTTGATGTAACCGCCGTAGGTCAGCGTCGTGCTGTAGGTCTTCTCGTAGGCATAGGCGTAGTCGGTGATGCCCGAGAGCTTTTTGTAATTGGTATAGAGGCCCAGGCGGCTCTGCGAGGCGTCCATCTGCTCGATCATGTGCTTCACGTCGGTCAGGTTCTGCCAGTCGTAGTTGCTGCCCGCGAAATAGACCGACATCCGGGCCTGGTTGATGGCCAGGGTGTTGAAGTCATTTCCGTTACGACGCCGCCCATGCCCTCGACGTAGACCTGCTTGCTGAGCGGACGGTTCTCGTTGGTCTCGACCGCATCCGCAATGTCGAACCTCTGCGGAGAAGTGGCTTTCGAGTAGTCGTGGCGGATGGTGTTGACCGACACGTTGCCGTAGTCGACCGAAGAGTCGTAGAAAATGTAGGGGATCGAAATCGTGTCGGCGATCAGCGTAGGGTCGCTCTCCAGGCGGTTACGCCCGTAGATCGCGAAGCCCGAAGCGTCGAGCGACGTGGCGTAGATGTTGCCCTTGTTGGGGGTCGTCTGGTCGACGGCCGGGACGATGTAAAGCCCCTTGAACTCGGCGACCCACTGTTCGAGGCTGTCGAGGCTGTAAATCGAATAGTCGCCCTTGTACGTGCCCTCCTGAAGCATCAGGCGGTTGATGAATTCCCGTCCCTTTGGGGTCGGTTTCATGGTGGTGTACGTGGTGGCGGGGCCTGTCGTCTTTCCGTCGGGGAAGGTGAACGTGAAGAGCACGTCGTCGCCTACGACACCCGCCTTGACGGGGTCGAAATTGAGGTAGAAGGTCGTGTCGCGCTCGGACTTTCCGCTTTCGACGGGTTTCTCGGTCAGGTAGTTGTTGCTGACGACCTCGTATACGTTGTACTCCTGCGAGGTGAGCGTGTCGCTGCCGTAGCTGGAGATGGAAAGCAGGATGATCGCCGAGTCGAGGATCGGGCGGAACCCGAAATAGCCCGAGTCGATTTCATAGGGGACGTATTGCGTGAGGAACCCTGCCGTGCGCAGTCCGAACGTATCGCTGAGCATCGAACCCATGTACCCGTAGGTGAGGTTCGACGTGATGAGCGAGTCGGTCTGGTAAAGCCGCGTCTCGACATAGCGCCTGGGGTTGAGATCCCCCGTCAGCGTCAGGGCGCCGAATGTCTGGTAACCCGCTTTCATCTGCTGGTTGTCCGGCACGAGGTTCGACCCCAGTGTGTCGTCGACCTTGGTGCAGCCCGCGAATGTCATCGCAGCGACGGCCGTCACGACGGCGGCGGCGCGGAGCAAACGGCGGAAATTATTGAATCGCTTCATAGAATCGGTTGTAATTATCGAAAAAGTCCGCTGCCTCGGGCGACTGGTATTCGAGCATCGGTTTCCCGCTCGCACGGGCGATCTCCAATACCTTGGGGTCGGCATCTGCGGAAGCTGCGACCACACCGTCGGCATATTCCATAACGAAGCGGCAGAGGTTTTCGTATGACGGGACGTCGAGAATTGCGAGATTTTTATCCTTGACCCCCTCGCCGGCGATCTTCGCGGCGAAGCCCTTGTCCAGTTCCCCGGGGAAGCCGTCGGCGTAGAGCGAGACGACGACTTTCACGTCGCGGAAAATCGGGTCGTCGGCGAAGACACGTTTCAGGTAGACCGGGATCACTCCCGAGAACCAGCCATGGCAATGGACTATGGTCGGCGTCCAGCGCAGTTTTTTGACCGTTTCCAGCACGCCGCGGGCGAAGAAGATGGCCCGTTCGTCGTTGTCGGGGAATTCCGCCCCTTCGCTGTCGGTCAGCACGGCCTTGCGCGAGAAATAGTCGTCGTTGTCGATGAAATAGATCTGCACGCGCGCCGCGGGGATCGAGGCCACCTTGATGATGAGCTGGTGGTCGTTGTCGTCGATGATGAGGTTCATGCCCGAAAGACGTATTACCTCGTGGAGCTGGTGCCGGCGTTCGTTGATACAGCCGTAGCGCGGCATGAAGGTACGGATTTCGTTCCCACGCTCCTGCATCGCCTGCGTGAGAGCGCGGCAAAGTCCGGAAGCCTCCGTCTCTGGAAGATAGGGTGTAATCTCCTGACAGACGTACAGAATCTTATTTGCCATGGTTCGAGTATTTGATCTTTCGCGGTCTATTGTGCAAAGATAGTGAAAAAATCTTAAAGAATGAGCATCGCGTCGCCGTAAGTGCCGAATCGGTACCCTTCTTCCTTGGCTATCTTATAGGCGTTCATGATCGTTTCGTAGCCGCCGAACGCCGCAACCATCATCAGCTGGGTGGAGTAAGGCAGATGGAAATTGGTCACCATGGCGTCGGCCACCGTGAACTCGTAGGGCGCGAAGATGAACTTGTTCGTCCATCCTTCCATCGGCTTGATCATGCCGTTGGTCGAGACCGCCGTTTCGAGGGTGCGCATGACGGTTGTGCCGATGGCTGCGACCTTGCGCCCGTTGCGCTTGGCCTCGTTCACCGCCCCGGCAGCCTCTTCGGTCACGAAGAACTGTTCGGAGTCCATCTTGTGCTTCGAGAGGTCTTCGACGTCGACCGTACGGAAGTTGCCCAGCCCGACGTGCAGCGTGACGAACGCACGGTCGATGCCCTTGATCTCCATGCGCTTCATCAGGTGCTTCGAGAAGTGCATGCCGGCCGTCGGGGCGGCAACGGCGCCTTCGTGCTCGGCGAAGATCGTCTGGTAGCGCTCGGCGTCCTCGGGTTCGACCTTGTCGCGCACCCATTTGGGCAGCGGGGTCTCGCCCAGGCTGAAAAGCGTCTGCTTGAACTCCTCGTAGGAGCCGTCGAACAGGAAGCGCAGCGTGCGCCCGCGCGAGGTCGTATTGTCGATCACCTCGGCCACCAGCAGGTCGTCGTCGCCGAAGTAGAGCTTGTTGCCGATGCGGATCTTGCGGGCCGGGTCGACCAGCACGTCCCAAAGCCGCAGTTCGCGGTTCAGTTCGCGCAGCAGGAAGATCTCGATCTCGGCACCCGTCTTCTCCTTGTTGCCGTAGAGGCGTGCCGGGAAGACTTTGGTGTCGTTGAATACGAAGAGGTCTTTTTCGTCGAAGTATTCGATGATGTCTTTGAAAATACGGTGTTCGATGGTGCCTTTGGCGCGGTCGATGACCATCAGGCGTGAATCGTCCCGGTTTTCCGTCGGGTGTTTCGCCAGCATTTCGGGGGCGAAATCATACCCGTATTGCGATAATTTCATAGGTGGAATACTCTATTTTACGTTCGAAATAAACAACACAGATTAATTTCTATACGCAAAAAAGCCTATTTTGTTTCAAGTTCCTGCAATTTTTTTAGAAAATCATCGAGACTGTGGGCGTTTTCGACCCTGAAGCCGCCGCTGCGCGTCCGGCAAAGGGAAGTCAGGTGCGCGCCGCTTTCGAGCGCCTGCCCGATTTCGTGGGCCAGCGAACGGATGTAGGTGCCCTTGCTGCATCGTACGCGGATGCGGATGCGCGGCAGGTCGTACTCTTCGAGCTGCATTTCGTAGATGTGGACGAGCGCCTTGCGCATTTCGACCTCCTCGCCCGCGCGAGCCAGTTCGTAGGCCCGCATGCCGTCGATCTTTTTGGCCGAATAGACCGGCGGCGACTGGAGGCGTTCGCCCGAGAGTGCGGCGAGGGCTTCGAGTACCTTCCCGCGCGTGATGTGCTGCGTGGGGAAGGTCGCGTCGACGGGATGTTCGAGGTCGTAGCTGGGGGTCGTGGCACCCAGCATGACGTCGGCCACGTACTCCTTCTCCTCGGCCTGCAGGGCGTCGACCATCTTGGTGGCGCGGCCGATGCAGACCAAAAGGACGCCCGTGGCCAGCGGGTCGAGCGTGCCCGCGTGGCCGACCTTGATCTTGCGGTAGCCGAGCCTGCGGAGCGCGGACTTGATCTTGCGTACGACGTCGGTGGACGTCCAGCTCAGGGGCTTGTCGATGACGGCGATGTAGCCCTCCTCGAAGTTGAGGCCCCGCAGGTCGAGTGTCTCCTTCATCAGCAGAAATAGCTTAGGATGGATACCAGGCCGGCCAGCGCGCAGTAGAGCGAGAACCAGATGAGCTTGCCCCGCTTGACGATCTCGATCATGAATTTGCAGGCCAGGCACCCCGTGACGAACGAGGCTGCGAACCCGGCGGCGAGCGTGCCCGTGGCGATGCCGGCCGTGAGGTCGCCGCTTGCGGCTTCGAGCAGCGTTTCGCCCAGGATCGGCGCCAGCACCATCAGGAACGAGAATTGTGCCACGGCGGCCTTTTTGTTGCCCAGCAACAGTCCGGTGGCGATGGTCGTCCCCGAACGCGATAGCCCCGGCATGGCGGCACAGGCCTGCGCCAGGCCGATGATCAGGGCGTCGCGGTAGGAGATGGTCTCCTTCTGGCGCGGCTTGGCGTAGTAGGCGAAGGCCAGCAGCGTCGCGGTAAGCAGCAGCATGGCGCCCACGATTACCAGGATGTAGGGGGCGTCGAGCATGGCGTTGATCCGGTCTTTGAAGAGGAAGCCGATGACCCCGATGGGGATCATCGAAAGTACGAGCTTCAGCACGTAGGCCTGCTCGGCGTTGAAGCGGCGCGAAAAGAGCCCCTTCAGGAGGCGCCAGACCTCGCTCCAGAGCACCACGATAGTGCTCAGTACGGTGGCGGCGTGGAGCGCCACGTCGAACGTGAGGTTTTCTTCCAGTTCCACGCCGAGCAGCTCCTTGGCGATCTGCAGGTGGCCGCTGCTCGAAACGGGCAGGAATTCCGTAATGCCCTGCACGATACCGAGCAGGATGGCTTGTAAGGTGTCCATAACTGATTTAAGCGGGTATATCTCCTGTGCCGTCGCGCCGCACCGGGAGCCCCGGTGCGGGGGCGCGCTGTGCCTCGGCCGGAACGGGCCGCTGGAGGCCGGGCGCCGGGACGGCCGGGCGGATTATTTTTCGAAGCGTTTCATGATGGCGTAGATCTCGATGACGAAACCGCCGATGACCAGGATCGGGGCCAGCGTGATGCGGCGCCACGAGAACATGGCGTAGTTGAATTCGTCGGGCGAATCGCTGCCGCCGCCGGCCATCAGCACGAAGCCCAGGAGGATGACGGCGAACCCGACGGCCAGCAGGATGTAGTTGCGGCGGGTCAGGGGCATACGGGGATTTTCCGGTACGGGGTCCTGCGCGTTCTTCTGTTCGTTTTTCATTTAATAAAGGTATATCTTGTTCGACTTCATGTTGATGAATTTGTTCAGCGCGAGGATCGTGAAAAGCCCCGAGATTATGATGCCCCCGGCAATCATCGCGCCGAGGATGATGGCGACCTTGCCCGCCTCGGCGATCGTCAGCAGTTCGGGGACGGCTTCGTTGAGCCCGTAGACCGAAAGCCCGAACAGCAGCGAGGCTCCCAGTCCGGCCAGGATGCCCTGCGTGATGCTGCTGCCGAGGAAGGGCTTCATGATGAACCACTTGGTGGCGCCGACGAGTTTCATGGTATTGATCAGGTAGCGCTTCGAGAAGATGGCCAGCCGGATGGTGTTGCCCAGCAGGATCAGCGAAATGACGAGCAGCGCCCCGCCGAAGAGCACCAGTACCAGCCGGATTTTGCCTACCGTGGCGTGCAGCCGTTCGGCCATCAGCGCCGGGTAGCTCACCCGTTCGACCCCCGCGATCTTCGAGATGCCGGCGATGAAGCCGTCGAGCAGCTCCTTGTCGGCCGAGGCGGCCGTGAGGGTCAGCTCGAACGAGTCGAGCAGCGGGTTTTCGTTCAGGATTTCCTCGAATTCGCTGGCGAACATCTTGCGGCGTCCTCGATCTTCTCCTCCTTGCCGACGTAGGCGATCGTCGCCACGATGTCTTCGGCCGTGAGCTGCCGGTTGACCTCGTCTTTCTGTTCGTCCGAAAGCCCGTTTTTCAGCTCCACGGTCACGGCGATACTCTCCTGCAGGGTGTCGGCGACCTTCATCGCCGCGACCATCAGGTAGCCCACCGAGCCCAGCAGGAACAGCACGAGGGTGATGCTCACCGTCGATACGATGTATGAATTGCGGACTTTGCGTTTCAGCCTTTTATCGTCTTTCATTTTCGAATCTCTGTTTTTTTGTTTTGGGAAAGGCTGCCCGAGCTGAAAATGAACCGCATCGGCAACCCCTCTGAACCTCGCTTTGGGAAGGGGGCTTTTTTATATGCTTGTTCCCCCGAGCCCCTGCCGTATCTTCATTCGTTTTTGAATATTAGCCGGTCATGATGACAATCGGGTTTGTGGCTTTGCTTTTTTCTCTCTTTTTATTCCTCCCCGTTCCCTCTTTTCTCTCTCTTCCTGAATCTGAAACAGCAGACCGCCGCCGCGATGGCGCCGAGCAGGATCGTGAGCGACGAGACGAGCGTCACGGCTTCGGCCACCTTCCAGCCCGGGGCGCGGAATTTCCATTCGACGGTATGTTGCCCGGCAGGCAGCCTCATGGCGCGGAGCACGTAGTCGGCCCGGAAACAGGGGGCTTCCGCGCCGTCGACGTAGGCCGTCCAGCCGTAGGGATAGAAGATTTCGGAGAATACCGCCACGCCCTCTGCGGGGGCGGTGTATTCGTACCTGAGGTAGTTGGGACGGTATTCCGTGAGGGCGATGGTGCGTTGGGCCGCCGTGTCGGCGGGATTCGCCGTCCAGCCTTCTGTGTACGGCTTGTCTTTTTCTGCGATTACGGCGGTTCGTTTCAGGTCGGTTTCCCCGAGCAGGTCGATCTCCTGTTGCGGGCTCCCCGCCACGGCGACCGCGTCGACGAACCAGGCGGCGCCGTTGGCCGTCGGGCGGAGCACCGCTTCGGGCTGTCCGCCGTCGCCCGGCACGATCAGGTAGCGCGTGTTGAGCATGTCCAGAACGGCGTCGTTGCGGTAGCTCAGGTATCGGTCGATCAGATCCTGGTAACGGGCCAGCTTGGCGCCGTGGTAGCCGCCCACGGAGCGGTGGAA
>OHQF01001607.1_pt1 | contig 11072 bp, 9 predicted proteins | sample 1578001 | NCBI WGS metagenome assembly OHQF01 (sample SAMEA3879538, study PRJEB24766) | human gut metagenome | biome: human-associated habitat; feature: feces | place: USA | collected 1985/1987 | reverse complement strand
TGCGGGCATCGTGGAAGAGCTGTACCGGCTGGGCTATGAGGCTTTCACCAAGCCCGTGCCCAAGATGGCGGGCCTCGACGAGCTTCTGGCGTGGCTGGACGCCCACCACATCCCGATGGCAGTGGCCTCTTCCAGCCCCATGACCATCATCGAGGGCCATCTGGACCACTGGCAGCTGAGTCATTACTTCAAGGCCGTCATCTCCGGCGAGCATCTGGCCCGCTCGAAGCCTGCGCCGGACATCTTTCTTCTGGCCGCAGAAAAGCTGGGCACTGCCCCTGCCGAGACACTGGTGCTGGAGGACAGCTACAACGGCGTCCGGGCCGGCGCAGCCGGGGGCTTCGTCACTGTGATGGTGCCCGACCTCTCGCCCGCCACCGATGAGATGCGCCGCCTCTACACCTGCGAGTGCACCTCTCTCCATGAGGTGTGCAAAAAACTCGAAGCAGGGGCCTTCGACGAGGGCTGCGGGGGAGGATGCCGCTGATTCTCGCTTATAAGACGGGCCTTTCTTCCTGTTTTCGCGCGTTTATATCCTTTCCTTGTACCAGTCCATCGCCTGCCTCATCGCAGCTTCGGGTGAAAAGACATAGCGGCGGTCCAGCACTTCCAGACCCAGCGCACCGTTATAGCGGCAGATCTCACCCTTTCTGATTTTCATTTTTACCGACAGATCCCGCCTTTTCGGAATCTTTCTCCGTTCTGATTTTATGACAACCGGAGCTGTTGCCAAATGGTGTTCCTTCAGACCATTGAAAGCTCAAAGGTAAGTCCTCAAAAATAAGCACAGCAAAGCTGAGCATCTGTGGAAAAACAGGTGCTCAGCTTTTTGTATTGCAGAAACCGTGCACCCATGGCTTACAAAACAAAAAAGCCATGAAATCTTTCGATTTCACGGCATTTTCTGGTGCAGTAAAGCAATCCAAATCCGAACCATTTCCCTCGGATGCAACTTCTGTCGCTTCTCCAAAGGTGACGGTCTGTGTGCCTTCTTTATAATTGAAGGTAATGAGAACCTTATCATCATACAGGTAAATCGCATTGATGAACGTATCCACCAGTGCCTGCCGCTGGTCTTTCAGGCTCATATCCAGCTTGCGGAAACGGAGCAGCCAGAAGCGGATGAAATCTTCGGTCACTTTTGGCTTTGCCAGCTTTTCTTCTGCAATGCGGGCTTCAAGCTCACGCTTGGTTTCTTCCAGCTGCTCCAACCGCTCCTTGGTGGAGCTGGTCAGGATACCGGCCTGAATCGCATTGAGCATATTCTGGATACCTGATTCCGCATCCCGAAGCTGCTTTTCATAAAGGGGAATGTTGGTGTTTTCCTTGTTTTGCAGTTCCATCACCTTGGCAATGATGGATTCCATAGCGGCATCGTCTTTCACAAGCTGCATGGTCTGGTTGACCACCAGATCTTCCAGCCACTGTTTACGGACGGTCTTTTTCTTGCAGCCCTTGTGCTTCTTGGCAGTGGCACATTTATAATAGCGGTGGACTTCTCCCGTCCGGCTCGTGCCGCTTTCGCCAAACATCAACGCCCCACAGTAGCCGCAGAACAGCTTGGTGGTGAGCAGGTAGTCATCCTCTGCCTTTCTACGGGCAGGGGCTTTCTTATTTTTGGCGATCTTCTCCTGCACATCCTCAAACAATTCCAGCGGAATGATGGGCGGGATAGCATCCGGTACGACCACATCCCGGAATTTCAGTTCTCCGATGTACCGCCGGTTCTTGAGCATATGTTCAACGCTGTTATAAGTAAACGCACCGCCCACCGGGTTCTTGATGCCGTTTTCATTCAGCCAATCACGGATCTCCTTCATGGTGGAGCCTTCATTGTACTTCTTGAACGATTCCAGCACAAAAGGAGAGGTGAGCGGGTCGATGTGGAACTTCCGCTCGGAATCCAGCGTGTAACCAAAGGTTCCACGGCCACCGTTGCAGCGGCCTTTCAGGATGTTCTCGGTCTGTCCACGCACGACCTTCTCGGCAAGGTCAGCGGAATAATACTCGGCATAACCTTCCAGCACAGATTCCAGAATAATGCCCTCCGGCCCCTCGGAGATGATCTCGGTGGCAGACATGAGCTTGACGCCGTTCTTCTTCAGTTGGGTCTTATACCGGGCACTGTCGTAGCGGTTTCGAGCAAAGCGGTCGAGCTTCCAGACCAGCACAATGTCAAACAGCTTCTTGTCGCTGTCCTTGATCATCTGCTGGAACTCCGGGCGGTTGTCCGTCTTGGCGGAGATAGCACGGTCAATATAGTGCTTGACGATGGTGATGCCGTTTTTCTCGGCATAAGCCGTGCATTCCCGGATCTGGCCTTCGATGGATTCTTCGCGCTGGTTGTCCGAGGAATAGCGAGCATAGATCACGGCGGTCATGGCGGGCACCTCCATTTTATACGTCATTGAACGGTAATACGTTCATCAAAGCAATGTTTCGTATAATGTATATACCACGGTTTTGCCCTGATTGCAAGCTCAATGATTTATTTTCATGATTCCAACAGACAAATTGTCTTAAGATTATATTCCGAGCAAAATGTGAAGTCCAAGCCCGGCCACGCCGCACAGGCACATGGTCAGGATGGGATTCCACTTGAGCTTCCGTAGCACAAAAAATGCCGATGCAAAACTGCCGATGCCGATCCAGTCTACGTTGGCGAGCGCCTTTGCACTCTCTCCGAACACCACCATAGACAGTATAGAAAGACCTGCACCAAAGATAAGCGCTACAATGACCGGACGCAGGCAGGCAAGAACGCTTTGCAGCAGAGAAATATCCTTGTATTTGCGGTAGATGTATGACAGCAGTGAAACAAAGAACAGGGCGGGTGTGATACAGCCCAGAGTTGCGATAATGGCTCCGGGAGCCTGTGCAATACGCAGACCTACAAAAGTTGCTGAGTTGACCGCAATGGGACCGGGGGTCATTTCTGCTATCGTAATGAGATCGGTGAATTCCTGCATGGTCAGCCAGCCGTGCTGTTCCACCACCTGACTTTGTATTAGGGGCATGGCAGCATAACCGCCGCCTACACTGAACATTCCTACCTGCAAAAAGCTGAGAAAAAGCTGTAAGTAGATCATTTTGCACCTCTTTTTTTCCACTGGTTCAATGTCCGTACTACACCGAAGGCTGCTGCAGCGAGGATGACAACAACCACATTGACATCAAACACTGTATTGGCGACAAACGCTGCGACCATCAGGGCAATATACACCCACGAGCGGGTCTTCAGCACCTTGCCGCCGAGGTCGAATACAACATCCAGAATGACCGCCGCCACACCAGCCTGCATTCCCTTGAGTAACAACGCGATATAGCGATTGGTGGCAAAAGCATTGTAGAACACAGAAATGATTGAAAGAATGACCATAGGTGGGATGATGGTGCCCAACACTGCCACGATCATTCCAATCAAGCCTTCTACCTGCCAGCCTACCAGAATTGCAGCATTGACCGCGATTGCGCCCGGAGAGGACTGCGCCAACGCTGTCATATCCAGCATTTCCTGTTCATCGATCCAGTGCAGCTCATCTACAAATTTTTTCTTCATAAAGGTCACGATGACAAAGCCGCCGCCGAAGGTAAAGCTGCTAATGTACAGCGTACTCAAAAACAGCTTCCAAAGCCGTGCTGACCGTGTACCGTATATTTTATTTTCATCCATACAAGTTTTCTTCTCCTTTTTTGATTTTCGGACAACTATATTCGTTTTCTTACTATTTCAAACAGCTTTTAACTGTTACTGCTTGCGAAAGCCCGTATTTTCCGGTATCCTTGTTTTAAGAACTGCGAAGCACGGAGGGAATCTCTATGAAACATAATACATTTCTCGTCAAGCCAGCGTCCAGCCTGTGCAATCTGCGTTGCCGGTACTGCTTTTATGACGATGTTTCCAACAGCCGCGCCTGCAAAAATATGGGACTGCTTTCCCATGAAATGGCAGGAGAACTGGTTGAAAAGGCTTTTGCAGCCACAGAGGAAGGCGGCAGCGTCCATTTTCTGTTTCAGGGCGGCGAACCGACTCTTGCCGGGTTGGATTTCTTCCGGTTCTTTCTGGAAACGGAGCGTTCCATGCAGCGCAATATCTCTGTGTTCCACAGCATCCAGACCAATGGCATTTGTCTGGATGAAGAGTGGGCTTCCTTTTTCAAAGCCAACTCTTTCCTCGTAGGCCTCTCTCTGGACGGCACACAGGAGAACCATGATCTCTATCGGCTGGACGCAGCTGGGCAGGGCACATGGGATAAAGTAACTCATGCGCTTGCGCTGCTGGATGCCTACAGGGTCGAAACGAATCTGCTCTGTGTTGTGACCGGACAGCTGGCCAGAAAGCCGCAGCGAGCCTTCAAAAGCCTCTGCGAGTTGGGACAGCACAATCTGCAATTCATCCCATGTCTTGACCCACTTGATACGATTGGAGGGCAGGCATATTCTCTAACGCCGGAACTTTATGGTCGTTTTCTGTGCGGCGTCTTTGATACTTGGTATCAGCAGCTGCAACGAGGCAATTATATCAGCGTTCGCAATTTTGAGGACTATCTGCGTATCCTGCTGGGAATGCCGCCTACCTCCTGCGCTTCCTCCGGTTCCTGTGGACATTATCTTACCGTAGAAGGTGACGGAAGCCTTTATCCCTGTGACTTTTATGTTCTGGATGAGTGGAAGCTGGGAAATCTGAGCCACTGTACCGTTGAAGATGCGCTTGATTCTCCCACAAGCCAGACATTTCTGGCACAGGGCCGCAAACGCCCGGCGGAATGCGCAGCATGTGCTTATCAGCTGCTCTGCCGGGGCGGATGCAAGCGAGATTGGGATGCCTCTGGAAGCAACCGCTTTTGCGCAGCGTATAAGCAGTTCTTTGCCTATGTGCTTCCGCGCCTGCATACTGCTGCACATTTTCTGGCACAACAAAACCGGTAAAGAGATTCTCCCGGAGAGCAGTACTGCCTCCGGGAGAATCTTTATTTTACCTTTTTGAGCTTCCGGATGGAATGGCCATCGTAGAGGATGGGCTTCATGACATAAGTGTAGTTCCGGTCATCGCATTCGCCGGTGGAAATCATCTCCATAAGCCGCAGCGCAAGCTGACGTCCCATCTCGAAGCCTTGCTCCACGGAGCAGGTAACATCCTCCTGCCGATAAGTTTCTTCGGAATAATCAAAACAGACCAGCGAATAATCTTCGGGTACAGTCTTCCCCATTTTCTGCAGGGTTTTCATGACCAGCCGATAGATGATGTAGTTGCAGCAGACGATAGCGGTGCATTTAGGGATGCTCTTCAGAAATCTTTCAATGGAACGGACATAGCTTTCGTTGTGGGCTTCGTCCGAAATACACCACTTGATGTAATCATCGTTCAGTTCCAAACCACGATTTCGCATCGCTTCCGCCATGCCTTGAAACTTTTCTACGCTCTGGTAGTTGTCGTACACGAAGATGCCTGCAATGTGGCTGTGTCCGGCATCCATCAGGCGCCCTATCAACTGATGCGCACATTCAATATCATTGATGGTCACACGCGGACAGCGCAGATTCCGATAAAAATTGTTGTAGAATATCACCGGAATTTTGCGCCGATAAAGTTCCTTGTAGCAGTCAAGATTCGGGCTGAGGATACTCGACTTAACACCGTCCACGATAAAGCCATGAAAATTCTGATGCACCACTGTTTCCAGACAGCGGCGTTCGTTGCAGAATTTGTTATCGGTCAGAAATACATGGAGGTCAACCTGCTCCTGCGTCAGAACACTGCGAACCCCTTCGATTAATCCCGAATTGGCACTTGTATCCTGTCCCTGCAGGACAAGGCCGATTTTATAAAGGGCATCATCTGTGTTCAAATCCCGCGTCATTACTTTTTCCCGGTGGAAATAAGTCCCACTTCCCTTGAGCTTGTACACGAGTCCTTCTGCTACCAACTGGTCGATGGCCACTCGTATCGTTTCTCGGCTGACACCCAGCTTTCGGCAGAGTGCATTTTCCGAGGGCAAACGCTGGTTCCCGGAAAATTTGTTTTCGTCAATATAAGCCAGAAGCCAGCGATAAACCTGATCGGATTTTTTCTCAACAGCCGAGAGCATGGGCAAGCGCTCCTTTTCAGTCAGTGATAGTGGGGCGGCTGCCTTCCGCGTGCTGAATCCAGTTCAGCAGACGTTCACGAAGTTCCGCCTTGACCGCAGCATATGCAGGATCCGCGACCACATTGTTCAGTTGCCACGGGTCTTTCTGCATATCGTAAAGGAAGTCGTCCGCATACACATCAGATGCCGCAGCCTCGCCGCCATTGACACCGGGGGCATAGACAGAGTACATATAATCTGCCGTGCGGATGCAGCGGCCGCAGCGGCTCTCCGAGATTTGGGCGTAGACCTCATTAGCTCTATTATGATTTTTCTTTTCCACAACGTCAAGCAGATTTTCGCCGATCATCTTGTCGCCGACATCCACGCCTGCCAAAGCCAACAGAGTCTTGGGGATGCTCTCGGTGCTGACCAGCTCGGTGACTTCCTTGCCGCCCTTGAACGGGCCGCCGCAGATGACCAGCGGCACATGCAGGCAGCCGTCGTGGCACGAGCGCTTATAGTCATCGTATCCGTTCAGATGGGCGTCGCGGTTGCGGGTCTTGAAATGAGAGCCATGGTCGGAAGCGTAAAGGATAACAGTATTCTCATACAGACCCTTTTCTTTCAGTTTTTCCACCAGCTTGCCGAGGTTCTCGTCGAGGCTTGCGCACTGTCCCAGATAATCCGGATACTCTTCTGCTGCATTGCCGCCCAGAGCCTTCAAGTCTTCGGGGAGGACAAAATCCGCAAATCGCTGCTTCGAGCCGTTGGGGCCTTCGTAGTGGTTGTGGTCATTCTGATGGTGCGGCTCAATTTGGGATACGGTCATGAAGAAGGGCTTTTCGCCGGTGTACTGGTCGAGGTAGTCCAGCGCGAACTGGTTGATGCAGTCAGCACGGTAGCCCTTAAAATCGATGCGGTTGTTGTTCTCGTCGAACACATAGCCGTCGTAGCCGTGGGAGGTAAATTCCAGCACATCGGCTGCACGCCAGTAGCCGGTGTAGCCGCCGCGCAACTCCAACGGAACGGCTGTAATGGTATGGTCAATGGTCGGCTTCTTTTCCAGCTCGCCATCCGAGGCCAGATGCCACTTGCCGACATAGGCAGTTTCGTAGCCGGCATCTTTTTCCATATACTCGCCCAGAGTCTTGATATTCGAGGGCAGCATCAGGTTATTGCGGAAACAGCCTGTCTCAGTGGGGTATTTTCCGGTCTGGAACAGGGCGCGGCAAGGGCCGCACACCGGCTGGGGAGAGAAAGCATTGTCAAATTTTACGCCCTCCTCTGCCAGCTTGTCCAGATTGGGTGTGACGTTGAGCGGCTGGCCGAAGCAGCCGCAGGTATCCCAGCGCTGCTGGTCACTGAAGTAGAAAATAATGTTATATGCCACGGTCTTTACCTCCTTTTACTGTTCCACTTTCGCGTTCTTCGTTTCCTTCATCTTGCCGCGCAGGATGCCGATGATAACCACCACGATTAGCGCGATAAAAATCCAGCAATACACACTGCTGAAGAAGATTTTGGGACTTCCATCCGAGATGAGCAGGGCGCGGCGGAAGTTCGTCTCGGTCATATTGCCCAGCACCATGCCCAGCAGCACAGGGACAGCGGGCAGCTCCAGCTTGCGCATGAACCACGCCATCACGCCGAACACCAGCGCAACGCTCAAATCAAAATAGCTGCTGTTCACCGAGTAAGCACCGGCGAAACAGAAAATCACGATGATGGGGGTCAAGATCTGCTGAGGGATGGAGACAACCTTTGCAAACAGGCTAGTCAGGTATTTGCCCTGCAGGAACATGAAGATGTTCACGAGGATAAGGCCCAGCATGATGGCATACATGATAGCGCCGTCGGTGGTGAACAGCGAGAGACCGGGGTTCAGGCCATTTATCATCAGGGCCGACAACATGATGGCCACGCAGCCGTCGCCGGGGATGCCCAGCGTCAGCAAGGGAATCAGGGTCGCGCCACAGACGGCATTGTTGGCAGACTCAGCAGCCGCAACGCCCTCCACAGAACCGTGGCCGAATTCCTCGGGATGCTTGGACAGGTTCTTCGCAGTATTGTAGGAGAACCACGAGGCCTCCGACGCACCCGTGCCAGGTACGATACCAACACAGGAACCGATGATAGAACCCATCAGCACTGGTCGGAACATCCGCTTGTATTCATCTTTTGTGATTTTGCCGTCATCATTGCCGATTTTTCCGGCGTGAAGGTTCAACTCATTCCGCTTCAGCTCTGCCTTGCCAATGATTTCCACCAGTGCGAACAAACCGATGAGGGTAACGGCAAGGTCAAGACCCAGATACAGACGGGGAATACCAAATGTAAAGCGGTCATAGCTGGTCATGGGGTCTGCGCCCACACAGGAAATAAGCAAACCAAGGCAGGCGGCGATGATGCCCTTGACAAGGCTCTTACCAGAAACGCCTGCAATAATCGTCATGCCGAACAGGCAGACCATAAAGTACTCCGCCGTGCCGAGCTGTGCCGAAATTTTTGCGACCTGAGGGCCGAGGAAGAGCAGCACCAACGCAGAGAAGATACCGCCAAAGGTAGATGCATAAAGTGCAATTTTCAACGCCGCCTTAGTGCGGCCCATTTTGGACAGCGGATAGCCGTCCAGCATAGTAGCCGCCGCGTGGGGCGTACCCGGCGTGTTGATAAGGATAGCCGATACCGAGCCACCATAGCCACCTGCGCAGTAAATGCCCAACAGGAACATCATGCCGGGAATCGCACGCATGGTATAAGTGACAGGCAGGAATAGGATGATGCAGAGGATAACACTTAATCCCGGGATGGCCGCGAACACGCAGCCAATAAAGACGCCGAGGTTTATCCAGATGATATTTTCGAGGGTGAAAAGCAGCCCGGAGGCCGGGCCGATAAAGTCAAACAAACCCATATTCTGCCTCCTCAGAAACTAACATTCAGCACAAAGTGGAATACGACCCAAATCAACACAGCCATTGAAACTGTGATGGCATAGTAAAGGGGTTTCTTGCAGCGGAAAAAGACCAGAAATGCCAGTGCGCAGAATACAGCGCCCACAACAAACAGATCCGTGACCTCTGCCAGCAGATAAGTGACCACCAGAATGAGGACGATGACGAGTGCTTTTGTTTCCACCAAAAGATTCAGCGTTTTAGTTTTGGTCGGGCGGTGCATCACCATGTTGTATGCCTCGCGGCCCACCAGAAGGGCGCTCATGGCCAGCATGAGCCAAATCAGCATCGTCGGGAAAGCGCGGCCATTCACAACGTCTTTTTCCGAGATCTGCACCTGCTGCGGCATGATGAGCAGCAGCACGATGCCAATGACCAGAAACAGAATGCCGCAAATCAGGTCTACCGGGTACTCGATGTTCTTCTGTTCGAGCTTTGCGCCCCATTCATCCAGTTTTGCTTCGGCACGTTCTATCAGATTTTTCACTTGTTTCAACTCCTTTTGAAAACATAAAAGCAGGGAGAAGGGGATGTCCCCGTTCCCCCTGCTTCAGCTTTTTGTCGCTATGAGGGCTTTTTATCAGCCTGCCACGATGTCCTTATACTGCTCGACGATGCTCTTGACGTTCTCAATATGAGCTTTGACGTCATCTTCGCTCATCGTATCAACTTCCAGCAGCATGGTATCGTTCAGCCACTCGACCATCTCATCATCGGCGAGGATCTTATCATACAGCTCTTTCAGCTCGGCAACCTTTGCGGCGTCAGTACCTTTGCGAGCCATGACGAAGCAGCGGTTGCGGAAGTAGGGGTAGCCCTTGGAGCCAACGCCCTCAACGCCTGCGAAGGGGCCGTTTTCGATAGCCTTGTCATCGAATGCGCAAACCACATCAACGCCGCCCTGCTGGTAGGTCTCAAGAATCTGAGACTGGTGAGAGACCGCGAAGTTCGTTTCACCCTTAGCTACAGCCTGTGCAGCCTCCGCAGCGGACTGGTACGGAGTCAGTTTCAGCTGGTCTCCGGCACCCATAGAGCCGAACAGAGCCGCTGCCAGGAAAGCCTCGGAGCCGGTAGCGCCGTTAACGGCCACGGATACGGGGTTGCCTGCCTTGACATAGGCCTCCAGATCGTCCAGGTTCTTGAGGTTCAGTGAAGAATCAGCGGACAGGACGAAGACGGAGGAGTACAAGTTCTCCACGAACTCGAAATCGTCGTAGCTGAACTGCAGCTTGGCCGGATCCAGAGTCTCGGTAATGGCGAACAGACCCTCACCGGCGAAGACCAGTTCCTTATCATTTGCCTTAGTACTGGACACCCAAGTGTTGACAGTAGCAGCATCGCCCTTGACGGCTTCAGCAACCAGTGTGATTTTATTATCAGAATAATCAGGGGACTTGGCAGCAGCCTTTTGGCTGACCATCGCTGCTACACCAGACGGTGCCCACGGGCAGGTAACTTTCCAGCTCTCCTGTTTGCTTCCGCAGCCGGTAAGCATCGACAAAGCAAGGACACCGGCGGTGACCAACGCCGCAATACGCTTTTTCATCATTTTACTCTCCTTTTTTGTTTTGCCTTTTCGTGTGGTAGCAAGCACTTCACCGTGCTTTTGTTACCAACAAGATAACATTTCAAGCAATTTCAAGTCAACAAATTTTTTTATTTTACAAAAAAAGTTGTCTGGTAAAAGAGCTAAATGACCACATCTGTATTTTGCTGTAGAAAACTTATTGTGCATATTGCACATCCGCTTGAATCATCTTTGTGCAGCTTAAATTCTTTCATGATGTAAAGTGTATCATATTCATAATAGAAGTCTTACTATTGTCTCCATTCATAAATAATTTCTTCGGAATCATCTTGACGTACCCTACGAACCATGATATTCTCTATCACAAATCCCACTGAACTTGTAGATTGATTGCAAATCTTCTGCAAAAGTGGTTGGTTATCACCGTGAGACCCACCACTTCAGTGAGGAAAAATCCACGAAAGAAGCTACCGCCCCGCAACACACCCGATTCATTTTGCCGCCGATTCACCCCGACAA
>OHQF01001599.1_pt1 | contig 11094 bp, 6 predicted proteins | sample 1578001 | NCBI WGS metagenome assembly OHQF01 (sample SAMEA3879538, study PRJEB24766) | human gut metagenome | biome: human-associated habitat; feature: feces | place: USA | collected 1985/1987 | reverse complement strand
CGGACTACCTCTGGAATGGAGGAAACGGCTCCTGGACGGATTCCGGAGCGTGGCGGCTGGATGATTCCTCCGCCGACTGGAGCAATGGAAATACGGCCCAATTCCAGACGGATTCCTCCATCACAGTAGGAAGCGGAATCTCTGCGTCCGGAATGCTTTACAACGGTGCGGCCATCACGCTGAACGGAGGTTCCCTTACCCTGACGGGCGCGGCTGCCGGGAACAACGGAGGTTCCGCCACTCTTTCCAATACCGGGCTGATTCTGGACGCCCCCAATGCGGAAGACTCCTATGAAGTCCGGGATACCAGCCTCACCGGCTCCGCCACGCTCGCCAAGACAGGCGCCGGAACGGTTACCCTGGATGGAGCGCATACGGCCAGCGGCGTCTGGAACATCAACGCGGGCACCCTGGTTTTCACCGGGGAAAGAAACATCACCGCCAGTGACAACAACCGGATTAACGGAAAAATCAACATTGCCTCCGGAGCCGTGCTGGATGCCAGCAATGGCCGCTTGTTTCATAACGGCGTTTATACAGCCAATTTCCAGTCCCCCACCATTACGCTGAACGGAGGAACGCTCAAACTGAACCAGTTCGGGTATGACTCCGCCTCCCTGGGCAAGCTGCACAACAATTTTTACGCCCTTAAATTCGCTTCCGGAACCTCCAGCCGCATCGTCATTTCCCAGGGCTATGAATCCGGAGGCACGGCCAGCCGCGGCATTTACATCGCCGGCTGGGGCACGACGGCCACCATTGAACTGGGAGCCAACCAGACCCTTACATGGACTTCCTCCAATGCGCAGAACCAGGATGCCATTGTCTGCGAAACCGGAGCCGGCAGTGCGCTGGCGCTCGCCATCGGAGAAAATTCCGTACTCTACTTCAACCAGGTCTTTGCCAATAAAAACACGTCCGGCGAATACGGAGACCCCACCACCGCCAACTTCTCCGGCCTGAGCCTCATTAAATCCGGCGCCGGAGAGCTGGTCATCCAGAGGGCCAATACGATTTCCTCCGGCCGCACGGTCCGCGTGGATGCGGGCAAGCTGACGCTGGAGGTGGACAACGCCTTCGGCGCCGGCAGCAATCTGGGCAATGTAAGCATCGCTTCCGGAGCCCTGTTCTCCATGAACGGCCACACTCTTGCCAATGTCATTGACGTCCAGGACGGAGCCACTCTGGACATGGGCGGCAGCTCCTATGCCAGCATGGTCAACTGGCATGAAGGCGGCATCCTCCTGAACACGGAAAACAACAAGGGCACGCTCAACATCATGACCCGCGCCGCCCTGGAACTGGGCTCCAAGGCCTGGGCGGGAAGCGTGCTGACGGATACGGATACCGTTTTTACGCTCACGGCGGACCAGAATCTGGGAGCCCTGGGAGCAAACGTCAACTGCTGGACAGGCGGCCGCGGGTATAACAACACCCTCCAGAGCATCACCTTCACGGGCGGCCACGGAATCAACATTGACAACTACGGAGCCAAGTGGGCCGTCATTCTCTCGGAAAACGTCACCTTCCAGGACATCGGCAGCCTGACCTTCTCCAATAATGCCGCCGACATGTCCAATACAGAGGCCCTTTACGGCGCGGGGGCCATTGCCGCCAATGATACGGTCGCCTTCAGCAACACCGGAGCCCTTACGTTCAGCAACAACAGCGTGAGCGCGGATTCCGGCGCTTCCGGCGGAGCCATTTACGCCTCCGGAGGAGCCTCCTTCACCAGCACGGGCGCCATCAGCTTCTCCGGCAACTCCGCCATGACCCACGGGGGCGCCATCCATACGGGAGGCACCACGGGCAGCCTCACCTTCTCCGACATCGCGGAAAACATCTCCTTCACCGGAAATACGGCCGGAGAAAACGGCGGCGCCATCAATAACGATTATGAAACCGTGGAATGGTCCAGCGTGGGCCACGTGGCCTTCTCCGGCAACCTGGCGGAGGCGGGCGCGGGAGGCGCCATCTGGTCCGGCGGGGACGTAACGGCCAATACCGCCGCCTCCTTCAGCATGACGGGCAACGAGGCCCGGGACGGCGGCGGGGGCGCCATCTATTCGGATGGAAACGTCACCTTCTCCGGAGTGGGGGCCCTGACCTTCTCCGACAACCACGCATCCACCTACGGGGGCGCCATCGGAGCCTACGGGGACATCACCATCTCCGATTCCGGCGCCGCCTCCTTCTCCGGCAACACAGCTTATGAAGGGGGAGCCCTGGACGCCTACAACGTTGCCATTTCCGGCAACACCGGGACGGTGCTGTTTGAAAACAACAGTGCGGAAAACGCCGGAGGCGCCATCAACCTGCAGGGAGGAGGCTCCATTTCCCTGACGGCGGACCAGGCGGACATCATCTTCCGCGGAAACACAGTCCAGGACGGAAGCGTTTACAACGCTATCCATTTCAACGACGGCGCCATGGCTTCCTTCAATGCGGCGAACAACCGCCGGATCCTCTTTGAAGACGGCCTCAGCTCCCAGGACGAATCCGTCGTGGACATCAGCGTCAATGACGCCGCCGGGGCCGGAGGCACGGTCGCCATGTCCGGCGCAAACAGCCAGTCCGGCATCCGGGCCAATACGACCGTGTACGGAGGCACCTTTTCCGTCAGCAGCGGGGCAACCTACGGCTACCATTCCGCAGACTGGAGCACGGAAGAAGCGCGAACCTCCTTCACCGTAAGCGGAGGAAGCCTCCACATTGGCGAACAGGCCGCCCTGAATGCGGCGGACGTGAGGCTGGAGGACGGAACGGAGCTGTCCGTCATGGGAACCGGCAGCCTGAATGCAGACACGCTGACGCTGGGAAACAACGTCTCCATCCTCGGAACGGGCGAAGGCAGCTTCTCCATCACTGCCAATGCCATTGATATTTCCAACGGAATCACGATTGACCTCTCCCGCGGCTCCATGATCAGCCTGGAACTGCATGCGGACACCCTGACGCTGGGAGGGACGCTGGCCCTGGGCGACGACCAAGTGGACTACACCTCCTCCATCTGGCAGAGGGACCAGTCCTACCTGGTCATGGATGCATCCGGCGTCACGAACATGGACGGGACTTTCTCTGAAATCCTCTCCTCCCTCTCCGACTCCGCTACCATCACGGTGGGGAATCTGGGGCTGGAAGGCTATGACCCCTCTCTGGAACTGGGGCGCTGGGAACTGCGCTGGGACGAAGGAAACGCCCTCCATCTGGACTGGATTTCCAATGGCCTGGTAGTCCCGGAACCCGCTACCTCCCTTCTGCTTCTCCTGGCGGCAGGCGGCCTGCTCGCCGTCAGGAAGCGCACTATCTAACAACCGCCATCTCTTAATAAAACATGAACAGTACCTTTAAAACCTGCATGTGCGCCCTGGCCCTGGGCCTGTCCGGCGCTGCCCCCCTGTACGCGGCTTCCGCCACAGCAGCCTGTGAACAAACGCACTCCATCCTTTATGCGGGCGCGGACAGCCAGGCCATCATGAAGATCAAGGTGACCGTTACGGAAACCAGCCAGATCCTGAAGGGAATGACCTTCTCCATGGCCGGAACCACCTCCGTCTCCGACATCGCGAAGGCCCGGATTTTCTACTCCGGCGCCACTCCCTACTTCTCCCCGAACGCGGAGCAGGCCAACCGGAGGGCCATCCCCGTCCTCAACACCATCTCCAAGGGGGCCAAAACCTTCCAATTCGAGGGAAGCCACGCGCTCTCCGCAGGAGACAACTACTTCTGGCTGTGCGTGGACCTCAACCCCCGCGCGCGAGGGTTGAACAAGGTGGACGCCTCCTGCACGGGCGTGGCCCTGCTGGAGGACTCCAATGTAGCGGTCGCCAATCCTTCCCCGGAAGGCTGCGCGGAGGTGTATCCCTACCAATTCCGCGTGGTGCCCTACTACCGCAACACCAACCTGATGCAGTGGAACCCCAACCACCTGACCGCCCAGCACTTCAAATCATTCACGGACCTCATTTACTTCAACGTGGGATGTGACACGGAAGGAAACCTGACGGGGCAGAACAACGCCCAGTTCCTGAATGGCCTGGACAAGCTTAAAAACCTTCGCGGAACGGCGGGCAGCAAGATCATTCTGGGCGTGGCCCACTGTGACGGAGGGTTGACGGCTTTCACGGGAAATGCGGAAAAAAGGCGGCAGTTCGCGTACCAGCTCGTTTCCTTCGCCAGGGAAAAGGGATTTGACGGAATAGACATTGACTGGGAATACCCGGACAACGGCACGGAGTGGTACAACTTCTGCCTGCTGCTGGGAGAAGTGCGCTCCGCCATGGGAGCCAGCGGCATGTCCCTGAGCGCGGCGATCAATCCGTACTACCTGGCGCCCACCAGTGAAATGATGGACCTGCTGGACTTCGTCAACGTCATGAGCTATGACCGCGCCGGACAGCACTCCACCTATCCGGACATGCTCATCGACATCCAAACCATCCGCAGGAAAAACATTCCGGACTGCAAAATCGTCGTCGGCCTGCCGTTCTACACCAACGAGACGCGCTCCAACCGCAACTGGGACGCCCAGAAAGGCTATTCCAACGTCGTCCAGCTCTACCCCAACATCGCCCCCGGCACGGACCTCTGCGCCATCGACGGCCAGCAGCACTACTTTAACGGCATCACCACGATTAAGAAAAAATGCCAGTACGTAAAAACCCAGAAGCTGGGCGGCGTGATGATCTGGTGTTATGATGGAGATTTGCTGCTGACGCACGCGAAATCCCTGGCAAAAGCCATGTATTCCATCATCAAGCAACAGGCTGTCCGCTAATGTTTTGAAGCATCTCTTGCTCCGGCGCGCATTCTTTTTTGGAGAACGCGCGTTTTTTTATGTGGTCTTTTTTGATTCAAAAGGATTCAGGGGTTGTCTTTCCCAAGATGATTTGTAATCATTTCCCCGAATTATTTTCATATCACTACACAATATGAACACGTCATTGAAACTCCACGGCCTGGTGGCCGCCGTACACACTCCGTTCAAGGCGGACGGTTCCCTGAATCCTTCCAGCGTTGACGCCCAGGCCAGGCTGCTTGCCTCCCAGGGCATCAAGCTGGCTTTCATTACCGGAAGCACTGGTGAATCCTCCTCCATGCAGCTTGAAGAACGAAAGGAAATCTACTCCGCCTGGAAGGAAGCTTCCGCCAAGTACGGCGTGGACGTCATCGCCCATACCGGTTCCAACAGCGTCTGGGACGCCCGCGAACTGGCCGCCTTTGCCCAGGAATGCGGATTCGTGGCGACCAGCTCCCTTGCCCCCTCCTACTACAAGCCAGGCACTGTCCAGCGTCTGGTGGAATGCTGCGCCTTCGCCGCTTCCGGCGCTCCCGACCTGCCCTATTACTACTACGACATTCCCGTGCTGACGGGCGTGCGTTTCAATCCGGTAGACTTCATCAAGCTGGCCAAGGAACAGATCCCGAACTTTGCGGGCATCAAATTCACCAATCCGGACCTGGCCCTGTACCAGACCACGTTGAACTACGACGAAAACGTGGACATCCCCTGGGGCGTGGACGAATGGTTCACGGGAGCCCTCTCCGTAGGCGCCAAGGGCGCTGTGGGAAGCTCCTTCAACTTTGCCCCGGCCCTGTACCAGAAACTCATGAAATCCTTTGCAGAAGGCGACGTGGAAACGGCGCGCGACTGCCAGTGGAAATCCGTGCAGATGATCAACATCCTGGCCTCCAAGGGCTACATGGGCTGCGCCAAGGCCCTGATGGGCTGGCTGGGCGTTGACCTGGGTCCCGCCCGCCTGCCGCAGGGCAACCCCACCGCGGAACAGCTCAAGGAACTCCGCTCCGAGCTGGAAGCCATCGGCTTCTTCCAGTGGTCCATGAACTAAACCGCTTTCCCTCTTATGGCTGCAACACTTGACCTGACCACCCTGGGCGCATTCTACCGCCGCCAGCTTCTGGAAGACGTTCTGCCGTTCTGGTTCCCGCGCGCTTACGACGAAAAGAACGGGGGCCTCTACCACTGCTTTGACGCGGACGGCACCCTGGTGGACACGGACAAATCCGTGTGGGCCCAGGGCCGCATGGCCTGGATGCTGCTGACCATGTACAACAGCATTGAGAAAAACCCGGACTGGCTCAAATGGGCGGAAAGCGCCCTGAACTTCCTGACGGCGAAATGCGTGGACCCTGCCGACGGCCGCATGTACTTCCATGTGGAGGCGGACGGCACCCCCATCCGCAAGCGCCGCTATGCGTACAGCGAATCCTTTGCCGCCATCGCCTTTGCCGCCCATGCGAAAGCTGCAGGAAATGAAGAATCCGCAAAAGCCGCGCGCCACTGGTTCGACGTCTTTACGGACATCTGCTTCACCCCCGGCAAGATGGTTCCCAAATTCACCGGGAACCGTCCCACGACGGGACTGGGAACACGCATGATTACGCTGGCGACCGCCCAGGAACTGCGCAAGTACCTGGGTGACGAGGACGGCTTCTACACCGGATGGATCGACCGCTGCATCAACGACCTCCGCACCCTGTTCATGAAGCCGGAGCTCAAGGCCGTGATGGAAGTGGTGAGCCCTGACGGCGCCATCATCGACCACTTTGACGAACGCACGCTCAATCCCGGCCATACCATTGAGGGGGGCTGGTTCGTGCTGGAGGAAGCCCGCTTCCGCGGCAATGATCCGGAACTCATCAAGGTGGGCTGCGACATGATCTACGCCATCTGCCACGACATGGTGCACAACTGGGCCTTCTCCCACTTCCAGGACGTGCAGCACGGCGACTGGTTCGGCTACCTGAACAAGGACGGCTCCAGGGCAAACACCCTCAAGGGCAGCCTCTGGAAGTCCTTCTTCCACCATCCCCGCGCCATGTGGTTCTGCGCCCACTACTGCGGCGCCATTTAAGGAAAAACAAAACATATTACTCTTACTAAAAGCCGTTTGCCAAATATGACAAACGGCTTTTACTTTTTATCTATCTTTAAAATGAAGATAATAGGAAATCTCTGCTGAAAAGGCATTCCAAAAAAATCCAGTCTGTTTTTATTTTCAGAGGATCAAAAACAATTGCTCCTCCTTCTGCGGTGTTTTATGATGCCGCTAACATGCTGGGAAAAGATCTGCACATCTTTTTTCATGAAATCATATATTTCAAGCGTGAACCCAACTTCTAATATCCATGAAAAGCACTCCTCATGCTAAATAAGCTCAATAGTGGATGAAGCAATAAAAGAGAAATATCATGACCGGTGAAAAATTCACGTTGATGCAATATTCCGTCAGCGCCGTCTTGGGGCTGATAGAAGCGGAAGATTTCGTTATACCAGAAATTCAGCGCCCCTTTGTCTGGAAACGAAGCCAAGTACGGGATTTAATTGATTCCTTATATAACGGCTACCCTACGGGCTATATCATTACTTGGAAGAATCCTGACGTGAAAACCAAGGATGGAGGAAAAGCCAACGGAAAAAAAGTACTTATCGACGGACAGCAACGTGTAACCGCCCTGATGGCCGCTATCGCCGGCAAAGAAGTCCTGGATGAAGATTTTAATAAAGACCGCGTCAAAATCGCCTTCAATCCTCTTGCTGATGATCCGAGCAAGCGTTTTGCGGTTCAAGACGCTTCTCATTTAAAAGACAAACGATGGATACCGGATATTTCCATCGTATTTGATGCCGATTTCGATGCGTTCGAGTTCTCCGTTGAATATTGTACCATCAATGAAGGAATCAAACCCAACATAATCAATAAATCCATTGCCTCTCTAAAAGGAATCGCCAACAGGCAAATTGGCGTGATTGAGCTGGATGCTACATTGGATATTGATGAAGTAACTGAAATTTTCATTCGTATCAATTCCAAAGGAACGTCTCTCAGCCAATCAGACTTTGTCATGTCCAAGATGGCCGCGGACATGGAACATGAAGGCAGTATGATGCGTAAAACAGTGGACTATTTCTGCCATCTGGCCGTGAAACCTGATTTTTACTCCTTATTGGTACGTGATGAGGAATTCCAGAATTCCAAGTATGCGGATAAAATCAAGTGGCTGGCTCATGATTATGATGACATTTACGATCCCGATTACGGCGATATGCTACGGGTATCATTCATGCACCAGTTCCGCAGAGGAAAACTTGCTGATTTGGTCAGCTTATTGTCCGGGAGGGATTTCGAAACCAAGGAATACCGGGATGATATCGTAGCGGAATCCTACCGGAAACTGGATGCCGGCATTGTACAATTTATCAACCAGCACAATTTTACACAATTTGTAATGGCCCTTAAGGGTGCGGGCTTTGTCTCCAGCAAACAGTTGAATTCACAAATGACGTTGGATTTTGCTTACACTTTGTATCTGATGCTGCGGAGTGATCCAACCATTCCAAACGAACAAATCAAACGGCATGTTCAAAAATGGTTCGTCCTCTCCACCCTAACTTCAAGATACATCGGATCTCCGGAGACGCAGATGGACCGTGATATGCGCAATATCGAAGAAAAAGGCTTCCTGAATTTCAAAACAGAAGTGGAGGCCTCTGCCCTATCGGAAACATTTTGGACGGTTACGCTGCCTCAGAACCTGGAAACGTCTTCTGTAAACAGTCCCGCCTTCAATACCTTCCTTGCTGCTCAAATTAACCTGAACTGCAATTCCCTGCTGATGAAAGGGACTAAAGTCTCCGATCTCATTACCATTTCAGGAGACGTGCACCATATTTTTCCGCGCAATTATCTGAAAAAGAACGGCATTGATAATAAGACAAAATATAATCAGGTAGCCAATTATATCTATCTTGATACGCAGGTAAATAAAGCCATTGGAGACGATCCTCCCTCTGTCTATTTTGCCAAAGTACAAGAGCAATGCGGGACTAAAGCCATTACACTCGGAAATATTTCCGACGAAGAAATGCTTTACCGCAATCTGGAGGAAAACAGTATCCCTCAAAATATTGTCAGCATGGATATAAGTGATTACGAATCATTCCTTCAAGAACGCCGCAAACTGATGGCGAAGCTGATGCAACGGTATTATCAGGAATTGTAGATCATGCTCCTGTAATATATAAATTTATAAAACCGGTTAAGGATAGACGATATCCTCCGTCCGCACCACCACGTCGCCGGGGTCCAGCATGGCGTTAATCAGGGAACAGAAGCGGAATTTTTTTATATCCTCCGCTTTGATGGAAAGCTCTTCAATGGCTCCGCATGCCAGCAGGAATGCGCGCTTGGTGCCGGGAAGCAGAAAAGTTTCCGGAGTCACCCAGGAGGAGCCGTCCCCGAACACGACGTTGCTGTACCGCGTATCCGTCACCTGCCCGTGCCGGAGGATCAGCACTTCTTCATCCTCTCCCAACCCCAGCCCTGCCGCCTGAAGCTCCGTCCGGTCCTCCCACTTGCAGAAGTAATCCAGCCGTGGAATTTCCACGCATGCCAACCTTTTCACCAGCCGGGGACGGTAAGGTTCAAAGACGGGACGGCACGCCTTTCCCTGCGTATCATACGTGATATGGCATTTGTAAATGCCGCGGCCTTCCGGCCCCGGACAGGCCGCCAGCACGGAGGCCAGATCGGGAACGGCGGAGCCTTCCGCTCCGTGAAGGTTCACCCTCCGCTGATGCCAGGGGAGCAGGCAGGGAGCGCCATCCTCCCATTTGACGGTTTCAAAAATCAAACGGCACATAAACTTTGGCAATAGCTTCCCGGTATTCATCTTCCATGCGGCTCATGACGGTGATGCCGCCTCCGCTTTTGTACACCATTCCCTTTTCATCCTCTTCCATGAAGCGGATGGCGACGGCGGAATCCAAATCCCGCCCGTTGAAGAAACCGAAAATCCCGGTGTAAAACCCCCGCTCCATGTCCTCCGCCTCCGCAATGGCCCGGCAGGTGGCCTCCTTGGGCGCTCCGGTCACACTCCCGGCGGGCAGCAGCTTCAGCAGGATTTCCCCCAGGCGGGAACGCCAGTCTTCCGGCAGGCGGCCTGAAATCTCGGAACTGCATTGCAGGATGGTTCTTCCGCGCGTTTTTACCGGGCTGATGTAGCGGTAGCGCCTGACTTGCACATCTGCCGCCACCATGGAGAGATCATTGCGCATCAGGTCCACAATGGTGGCGGATTCCCGGTTTTCCTTTTCATCCGTCTCCAGCCAGTCGCGGGCTTCCGGCGTGGCGGCAGGAGCCGTTCCCTTCATCGGAAACGTGGAAATGGACCGCCCGCGTACCGTGACAAACGGTTCCGGAGAGAAGCAGACGCAGCTGCGGCCATGCACGCCGGGAACACGGGCGTCCGGCCCCAGCAGCATCCGGTAGGGAGCCCGTGCGAACCGGAACAGATGGCGCAGCGTCAGGTTGGTTTCCACGGGGGTCGCCACGCATAAATTCAGCAGGTAGGAGTCCCCCCTCATCAGATGGTTCCGGACGGAGGCGAAGGACGCCGCATACCGGGCCATGGAACAGGGGGAAGGGATGAACCGCAGCCGTTCCGGAAGCGGCGGCCAGTTGCCCTGCTCCCCCATGCCTCCCAGCGGCAGGGAAAAAGCCGCCATACGTTCGTGCCCCGTTTCCGGAAGCTCAAACAGGAGGTTGTGCTCCAGATCATGGGAGATCACAAAGAAGAACGGACGTTCCGCACGGCCCAGGGCATTCATGCGGAGGATGGTTTCTTCCCGTGTGTACATTGGCGGGAATTATTCTATCATGTGCGCGCCATGAGTCAACCGAACGTCTGGATCATCGACCACCGGGATTCCTTTACCTGGAATCTCGCGGAACTCGTCAGAGTGACGGGAATGGCCGTTCCGCGCGTGGTCTCCAACCTTTCGCCGGAACTGGAACAGGCGGTTCAGGCGGCAGAAAAACTCATCCTGTCCCCCGGGCCCGGAACGGTGGAGGACGAATGCCACCAGGCAACCTTCCGCCTTCTGGACCGCCTGCCCCCCTGCACTCCGGTGCTGGGCGTATGCCTGGGGCACCAGATCCTGGGCATACGCTTCGGGGCCCGGCTGGAACATCTCTCCCAGCCGCTTCACGGGGTCCGTGAACCCATACGCCGGACGGAGAGCTGCCCCCTTCTGGAGGGGCTGCCGGAGGAATTCCCCGCAGGCCTGTACCA